>Ga0181526_10000473_pt1 | contig 43134 bp, 40 predicted proteins | sample PEATcosm2014_Bin_35_FD_119750 | JGI IMG/M metagenome (GOLD analysis project Ga0181526, IMG submission 119750) | Peatland microbial communities from MTU Mesocosm Facility, Houghton, MI, USA - PEATcosm2014_Bin06_30_metaG | ecosystem: Environmental > Terrestrial > Soil > Wetlands > Peat | place...
CGACTTCATGCGGACCAGGGGATGGCGGTTCAACGGCCAGCAGTACCCCAACGCGCTCCACATGGCCGTGACCAGGCCGCAGACGCAGCCCCAGGTGGTGGACGAGTTCGCGGCCGACCTGGCGGAAGCCGTGGACTACGCCAAGGAGCACGCCCACGAGGCGCCGAAGTCCGGCGCCATCTACGGCGGTGTGGCCGGGGGCATGACCGAGGAGGCGGACGAGTTCATACGCGCCGTCATGGCCGACATGCTGGACGGGCAGTCCTCCATCCCGGCCAAGTGACCGATGCCGCCCCGCCCGCCGGGTGGGTCACCGGCTGCGTGGCGGCCCAGGCGCGTTTGGACGCGGCACTCGTGGGCCTGAACGACGCGGCGGCCCGCCGGCCCAGCCTGCTACCCGGCTGGAGCGTGGGGCACGTGCTGACCCACATCGCGCGGAACGCCGACAGCGTCGTGTGGCGACTCGAAGGAGCGGCGGCGGGCGAGCAGCGCGACCAGTACCCGGGTGGCCTCGAGCAGCGGAGGGCGGACATTGAGGCGGGCGCGGGACGTGAGGCCTCCGCGCTGGCGGCCGACATCCGCCGGACCTCGGCGGCCGTTGCCGAGGTGATGGCCCGGCTGCCCACGGAGGCCTGGGACGCGCCGTCCCGCACGTCGCGGGGCGTGGTCGAGACCTCCCGCGACGCCATCCTGTCGCGCTGGCGCGAGGTGGTGGTCCACCACGGCGACCTCGGACTCGGCCCCGTGCCGTTGCCGTCCGATCTCGTCGACGCCTGGCTGCCGCGCGAGCTGCCGCGGCTGGCGGAGCGGACCGACCCGGCCCGCCTGCTGTCGTGGATCATCGGGCGTGGCGACCCACCGGCGCTCGAAGCCTGGTAACCGAGCGGACTGCCGGCGCCGCTACCCCGAGACGAACGCGTGGCCCGAGCGGTCGACCGCGACGCAGTAGGTGGCGGTCGGGCACGAGATGCTCGTGAGGGCGTGGCCGTTGTCGATGAGGGTGCCGGCGCTCCACGCCGTACCGTTCCAGCCGAACACCCGCCCGATGGAGTCGACCGCCCGGCAGAACGTGGTCGTCGGGCAGGAGACCGCGGTGAGCCCGGACGCGTCGGAGCCGGTCACGGGGGGCTCGGTGGCGATCGACGCCGGCGGCGTGAAGCCCAGGCCGTTCCAGGTGACCACGCGGCCACTGCTGTCGACCAGCACGCAGAACGACGTGGTCGCGCAGGAGACCGAGTTGAGCTGGCCCTGGGTGTCGGCATCGCCGGGCTGGGTCCAGGTGCGGCCGTTCCAGACCGAGGGCCCACCCTCGGCGGCGACGCAGAAGGCCGGCGACACACACGAGATCTGGTTGGCGGCCCCCCAGGCTCCGATGTTGCCCGACCAGCCCGAGCCGTCGAATGCGAAGGAGTTGCCCTCACCGTCGATGGTGATGCAGAAGGTGGGCCCGGTGCAGTCGATGGCGGTGATCCCCTGGGCGGCGGGAATGGTCGCCGGGGCCTGCCAGGCCGACCCGCTGAGGAGCGCGACCTGGTTCAGGTTCGGCGCAGCGGCGCAGAAGCCGGCGCCGGTGCACGAAAGGTACGAGACCCCCTGCGGCGAGGGCGACGGCACGGCGGGCCCGAGCGCAGTGACCTTGTCGAGGACGAGCCGGTAGGTCTGACCGGTCACCGACCCGGCCACGCAGGACCCGGGCGCAGGGCACGAGACGACGGAAAGGTTGGCACCCGCGGCGATGGGGATCGCCTTGGACCAGCTGCCTGCCGCGGGCGTCGTCGTCGATGTCGACGTGGGCGCGGACGCGGTGGTGGACGCGCTCGAGGCGCCGGGGCTCTTGCTGCACCCGGCGACGAGCAGGGAGAGCGCGGCGACCGCCAGCGCCGCCACGAACGGTCCCGCCCGCCTCCCTCGCACTATTTGGTGACCGGGAGGCCGCTCGCCTCGAGGGCCCGGTGACGCGACCACGTGTCGAGGACGATGAGGGTCTTGGTCCCCGTGACGCGACCCCGGCGGCGCAACTGCTCAATCACCTGACCCAGACGCTCGACGTCCGGCACCTGCAGCCAGACGAGTGCGTCGGGGTCGCCGGCCGTGGTGAACACGGCCTGTACCTCGGAGAGTTGCATCGCCGTCTCCTTGATCTCCTGGAGATCGGCGGTGCCGGCGAAGCGCACCTCGGTGAAGGCCTGAATCGGACGACCCGCCTTGCGGTGGTCGACCACGACCGTGTAGCCGGCGATCACCCCCGTTCGCTCCAGTCGCTCGATACGCCGCGTCACGGCGGAGGCCGACAGCGAAACCTGCTCGCCGATGTCGGCCATCGTGCGGCGGGCATTGTGCGACAACAGCTCGATGATGTGGTGATCGATCGGATCCAGCTCCTCTGTTCCCATGGGGTAGAAGCCTAACGAAGGCGGGTTCGGCTGCACGTTCAGTGCATGAAGTGCGCCAACTCCCCCGTCTCCGTTGCGTCCGTGTTGTTCCCGCCCCCCGCTCACGCCTCCCGGCGGTGGACGGACACGGCATAGCGCCCCGGTGGGGCGAAGGGCCGGCGGTCCCACGTCGACCAGCGGTCTTCGAGCGCAAGACCCGACCGCGCCGCCAGGGCGTCGTGGGCGGGCGGCCCGAAGCCTCCCGGGCGGATGGAGTACCCCGTGACGAGCCGCCCACCCGGCACCAGCCAGCGCGCCGCGTTGGCGATCGCCCGGCCCTCGGTGCCCGGAGGGACGAAGATGAGCACGTTGCCGGCCATGACCACGGTGTCGAAGGTGCGCCCCGGGTCGAAGTCGGGGTCGGTCAGGTCCCCTTCGACCCAGGACAGGCCGGGTGCCTTGGCGCGCGCCGCGTCGAGCATGGCTGGGTCGACGTCGACGCCGACCACCACGTGGCCGCGCCGGCTGAGCTCCATGGCCACGCGGCCGGTGCCACAGCCTGCATCGAGGACCGGGCCCGGGCCGTACGAGTCGACCAACGCCGCCTCACCGTGCACGTCGACACCGGCGGAGGCCAACTCGTCGAAGCGACGGTCGTAGGCGGCGCCGCGCGGGACGTCGCTCTCCTGCCATGGGTCCGGCACGACGGCTACGGGGTGGTGGAGGTGCCCCCCGGCAGTGTCTGGGTGGTGGCTCCGGCCGGGAGGCTGAACAGACTGGCGGGTGGCTTGGACGAGTACTTGGTCAACTCGAAATAGCTGGACGAGGAGCCCGAGTACGACAGCAACCCCTGCTTGGTGACGCAGTACTTGCCCCCCTTTCCGCGCACGGTCACGGTGACGCAGGTGGAGGGCTGACCGGCGAAGGTCGCCGACGAGGACGAGACCTTGATGCCGAGGAGCCTCGAGACCAGGCCCTCCTTGGCCTCGGACAGCGCGCCGAGCGCGACGGTCGGGCTGAAGAGATCCTCCATCCCGAGCAGCGGGTTGGAGCCCTTGACGGACAGGCACTGCATGGAGCTCTTGGCCGTGGTGCTCGTCGTCGTGGATGCACCGGAGTTCCCCGAGTTCCCCGAGTTCGACGTCGTGCCGGAGTTCCCCGAGTTCGACGGCGTGCCCGAGTTCCCCGAGTTCCCGGTCGAGCTCGACGAGCAGTAGTACGTCGTCTTCCCGTTGTTGATCACGATGCCGCTCGACGTCGAGAAGTTGGACTTCGGGGGCGACTGGGCAATGGTGACCGTCGTCTTCTGCCCGCCGCTGACCGAGGTGTACTGGGCCAGGTAGGTGAGCTTCTTGGCGCGGTTGATGCTGTTGGTCAGCGCCTTGAGATTGGGCCCGGAGGCGGCGCGGCCCGACGCCGGCAGCGCCGGCACCAGGACGAGGGAGCCGAGGCCCAGGGCAACGGTCACGGCCACCACACGGGTTCGCATGCCCGAACGGTACTCCGCACCCCTCCGCCGGAGGTGCATCGCGCCCGAGCCCGCGGACGGCGGCACCCCGATGCCTCGGTAGGGTGAGCCTCGTGTGCCTCCTCGTCGTCGCGACACAGCTGGTGCCCGACGAGCCCCTGATCGTCGGAGCCAACCGCGACGAGGTCCTCGAGAGGCCGGCGACTCCCATCACCGTCCTGGACCCCGGGCCACCCAGGGTCCTCGGAGGTCGCGACGAGCTCTCGGGTGGCACATGGCTCGCCGTCAACGAGCGCGGCGTCTGCGCCGGGCTGACGAACCAGCCACTGGGGGACGCCAAGGACCCGTTCAAGAGGTCACGGGGTGAGCTCCCTCTCGCACTGGCCCGCCACGGGACGGCCGCCGCCGCGGTCGACGACCTGCTCGAGGCATACCGCCCAGAGGACTACAACGGCTCGTGGCTGCTGGTCGGCGACCGCTCCTCGCTGTTCTTCGTCGACTTCACCGGGTTGACCGGCCCGGCCGCCGTGGCGCTCGCGCCCGGGATCCACGTACTGGAGAACCAGGCACTCGGGGAGCCCTCGCGCAAGGTCGACCTCGTGCGGGCGGCACTGGGCAACCCGACCGACGGCGATGGCGTCGACGCCGCGTTCCGCCGCGTCCTGGTCGACCACAGGCTTCCCGAGGGTGATGACCGTCCCAACGCGGCCAGCTGTGTCCACCTCGAGTCGTTCGGCACGCGGTCCTCGTGCATCGTCCGCGTGCCCGCCGGCGACGGCGCCCCTCGGGTGTGGGTGGCCGACGGCCCCCCGTGTTCGACGCCCTACGAGGAAGTGGGCGCGCTCTGGAGCCGGCCCGGGCCGGCTCCGGCGAATCAGTCCCGGACGAGCGGCTTGTAACGCAGCCGGTGCGGCTGATCGGCCTCGACGCCGAGGCGCTTGTGCCGGTCCGCCTCGTAGTCGCTGAAGTTGCCCTCGAACCACCGGACTTCGGAGTCCCCCTCGAAGGCGAGCACGTGGGTCGCAATGCGGTCGAGGAACCAGCGGTCGTGGCTGATCACGACCGCACAACCGGGAAAGACCAACAAGGCGTCCTCGAGGGCGCGCAGTGTGTCGACGTCGAGGTCGTTGGTCGGCTCGTCGAGCAGCAGGACGTTGCCGCCGCTGCTCAGCACCTTGGCCAGCAGCACCCGGTTGCGCTCGCCGCCCGAGAGCTGGCCCACCTTCTTCTGCTGGTCGCTGCCCTTGAACCCGAACCCGGCGACATAGGCCCGGCCGTGCAGCTCACGGCCCCCCACGACCAGGCGGTCCAGCCCGCCGGTGATCTCCTCGAACACCGTGGCGTCCGGCGCCAGCGTCTCGCGCGACTGGTCCACGTAGGCCAACTGCACCGTTGCGCCGAGCGTCAGCGTGCCCGCGTCGGGCTGCTCTTCGCCGACGATCATGCGAAAGAGGGTGGTCTTCCCCGCTCCGTTCGGTCCGATGACGCCGACGATGCCGCCGGGAGGGAGGATGAAGTCGAGCCCGCCGATCAGCAGCCGGTCACCGTACGCCTTCACCACGCCGCCGGCCTCGACCACCTGGTCACCGAGGCGCGGCCCCGGCGGGATGGCCAGTTCGACCTTGTCGGCCCGCCGGTCCGATGCCTCGGCCTCGGCGACCAGCTCGTTGTAGGCGGTGATGCGCGCCTTTCCCTTGCTCTGGCGAGCGCGTGGGGACATCCGGATCCACTCGAGCTCGCGTTCGAGAGAGGCCTGTCGGGACCGGTCGGCCTTCTCCTCGGCGGCGAGGCGGGACTGCTTCTGCTCGAGCCACGACGAGTAGTTGCCCTCCCAGGGGATGCCCGCGCCTCGGTCGAGCTCGAGGATCCAACCGGCCACGTTGTCGAGGAAGTAACGGTCGTGGGTCACGGCCACGACCGTGCCGGCGTACTCCTGGAGGGTCCGCTCCAGCCAGGCCACCGACTCGGCGTCGAGGTGGTTGGTGGGCTCGTCGAGGAGCAGCAGGTCGGGCTTGGAGAGGAGGAGCCGGCAGAGTGCGACCCGGCGTCGCTCACCGCCCGAGAGGGTCCCGACGTCCGCGTCACCCGGGGGGAGGCGCAGCGCGTCCATGGCGATCTCGAAGGTGCGGTCCAGCTCCCAGGCTCCGGCGGCGTCGATCTTCGACTGGAGGTCCGCCTGCTCGGCGAGCAGCGCGTCGATGTCGGCGTCGGGTGCGCCGAAGGCGGCGCAGACCTCGTTGTACCGGTCGACCAACCGCTTCGCCTCGCCGACCCCTTCCGCCACGTTGCCGGCGACGTCCTTCGAGGGGTCGAGCTGCGGCTCCTGAGGCAGGTAGCCGACCGTGAAGCCCGGGGTCAGGCGCGCCTCGCCGGTGAACCCGTCGTCCTCTCCCGCCATGATCCGCAGCAACGAGGACTTGCCCGACCCGTTCGACCCGATCACGCCGATCTTGGCTCCCGGGTAGAAGGACAGGTTGATGCCCTTGAGGACCTCGCGGTCCGGCGGATAGAAGCGCGTCAGGCCGCGCATGGTGTAGATGAACTGGGGCGCCACGGCGACCAGTGTGCCCCATCGCCAAGAGGCCCCCGAAACCGGCCGTCCCGGCCGGCCGGGGTTGTGGGTCCGGCGGGTGCTACCGGTCCGAGGACCAGCGGATCCGGCTCAGGCGGCGATCGCCGACCTGACCGGTCTCGACGAACCAGCGGGCCGAGTCCTCGAGGGCCTCGGAGGCGGGTCGCGGCGCGTAGCCGAGCTCCTCACGCGCCCGCGTGTCGTCGAAGGCCATCTGGGAGGTCGACATCCGGGCGGCCTCCAGCGGCACCGAGGGGTGCCGTCGGAGCACCTTGCCCTCGACCGCCTCCGACAGCGCGGCGACGGCCAGCGACAGCGACCGTGGAACCCTGATCTTCGGTTCCGGGAGGCCCGTGACGGCGGCCAGCTCGTTCAACAGCGCCTGCAAGCTCAGGTTCTCGCCGCCGAGGATGTAGCTCCGCCCTATCCGTCCCTTCTCGAGGGCGAGGACGTGTCCAGCTGCCACGTCGTCGACGTGCGCGACGTTCAGCACCGTGTTCACGAACCCGGGGATCCGGCCGTTCAGGAAGTCGAGGACCAGCTTGCCCGTCGGTGTCGGCGCGCGGTCGCCGGGACCGACGGGGAAGGTCGGAAGGACCAGGGAGGCGGGCAGGCCCTCGGCGATGGCGCGCAGCACCTCGTGCTCGGCCACGTACTTGGAGCGCTTGTAGGAGCCGTAGAGATGGCGCACGTCGGGGAACGACCGCTCGTCGGCCGACTGGGCGCCCGACACGTGCTCGAGCCCGAGGGTTCCGACGGTGCTCGTGTAGACCAGACGCTCGACCCCGCAATCCGAGGCCGCCCCGAGGATGTTCTTGGTGCCGCCCACGTTGATGTCGTAGAAGGCACTGGGGTCGCTGGCCCAGAACCTGTAGAGGGCGGCGACATGGAAGACGGCCCGGCAGCCGCTGACGGCCGTCCTCACGTCGTCGGCGTTCCGCAGGTCCCCGACCACCTGCTCGACGTCCAGCTCCGCCAGGTTCCGTGTGTCCGCACCGGGCTCCACCAGCGCGATCACCTCGAGGTCCCGGGCGACCAGCTGGCGGGTGACGGCGGAGCCGATGAACCCGCTCGCCCCGGTCACCAGGACCCTGTCCCCGGACCCGAGGTTCACAGCCGTGCCTTGTGCAGTGTCCCCCTGGCCATCGTCTTGCCGAATTCGAAGATCAGGCTCGAGCCCTGCTGCGCGCTGGAGAGCACGTCGTCGAGTGCGTCGGCGAAGAGCTCGACCTCGTCGTCACCGGCGATCAGCGGAGGGAGGAGCTTGATCACGTTCATGTTGTCGGCCGCCACCTGGGTGAGGATGCGGTGCCGATGGAAGAGCGGGAGCACGATCATCTGCGAGAACAGGGCGGAACGCAGCGCCTCGATCATCCGGAACCGCCGCCGCAGGGCGGGCGTGGTCGGCTCGCCGAACACCAGACCGATCATCAGGCCCATGCCCCGCACCTCGTGCAGGAACTCGTATTTCTCGACCAGCGGGTCGAGGGCCTTGGTGAAGGCCTTCCCGGTCCGGCGGACCCGGTCGAGGATGTCCTCGTCCTCGAACGCCTGCAGCGTGGCCAGGCCGGCCACCATCGCCAGCTGATTGGTGCTGAAGGTCGACGAGTGGACGACGGCCCGGTCCATGGAGCTGAACACGCTGTCGGACACTGTCTCCGTGCACAGCATGGCGCCCACCGGCACGTAGCCCCCGGAGAGGGCCTTGGAGACGGTGATGATGTCGGGAGTGATGCCGAACTGCTCGTGGCAGAAGAACGTCCCCGAGCGGCCCATGCCCGCCTGCACCTCGTCGAGGATCATGAGCGCCTTGTGGCGGCGGCAGAGCGACTGCGCCTCCTGCCAGAAGTCCTCGGAGGCCATGTTGACCCCCTTGCCCTGTATGGGCTCCGCGATGAACGCCGCCACATCGCCGCGTCGAAGCTCACGGGCGAGCGCGGACGCGTCGCCGAACGGGATCATGTCGCACCCGGGGAGCAGCGGCCCGAACCCGCTGCGGAACTCCCGCCCGCCGTTGAGGGAGAGGGCCCCGGTCGTCAGGCCGTGGAAGGCATGGTCGCAATAGAGGATGCGGGTCCGCTTGGTGGCGGACCGGGCGAACTTGATCGCGCTCTCGACGGCCTCGGCGCCGGAGTTGGTGAAGAAGACGCGCTCGATGCCCGGGTGCGACCGCGCCACGAGCTCCTGGGCCAGGACGCCGGGCAGGAGGGCGCAGTCCATCTGCACGAGGTTCGGCAGGTCGGCGTCGAGGGCGTCATGCAGCGCCTGGACGATCGCCGGATGACCCCGGCCGAGGGCGAAGACGCCGAACCCAGACAGAAAGTCCAGGTAACGGTCCCCTTTGTCGTCGATGAGATAGCACCCCTCACCCTTGACGTAGAAGCGGTCGAACTCGATCTGTCCCAGCACGCGGGGCAGCTGCGGGTTGATGTACTCGGAATGGAGGGAGAAGTTCTCACCCGAGCGCTCGTTCAACACCTTCTTCAGATCAAACGGCATGCAGTGGGCTCCAGGGTCGAACTCCGGGGGGGGTGGCGACAGGTTAGTGGGGCACCACCATGCGCCAGACCGACCGAGAGCCCATCTCCCGCCCGCACGCCGCGTTCATGCGAAGATCCAACCGGCGGCCGCCTTCAGCGGGCACACAGACCGAAAGGGCCGATCTTTGACCACCAGTTCGCCCAACATCCTGCTCGTCATGTCGGATCAGCACCGGGCGGACATGATGGGGTGCGCGGGAGACGCCAGCGTCCTCACACCGTCGCTCGACGCCCTGGCCTCGGGGGGCGTGCGGTTCTCGCGGGTCTCGTGCCAGGGACCGCTGTGCATGCCGTCGAGGGCCTCCTTCATGACGGAGCGCTACGTGCGCGACCACGGCGTCTACACCAACGCGGAGGAGATCTCACCCGACGGGCCCACCTATGCGTGGGCCCTGCGCGAGGCGGGCTACCACACGTCGCTGCTGGGCAAGGCGCACCTGTACCTCGACGAGAACCTGCCCGTGGCGCACATCGACGACATGGCCGGGCGCCTCAGGGACCTCGGGTTCGCCGAGGTCTTCGAGACGGGTGACAAGTTCGTGGGCAAGGTCCCGAACCGCTACACCGACTTCCTCGCGGCCCGCGGCCTGCTCGACCCCTACAGGCGGCACATCGCGGACCGCAGCTACCAGGGGGAGAACGAGGACGGCCAGAACGCCACCAAGTGCGTGCCCATGTGGGACTCGACCCCGATGCCCCTTCCACTCGACGCCTACGTCGACACGTGGCACGGCCACGAGGCCGTCCAGTGGATCGAGCGGTACGACCGCCCGGAGCCCTTCTTCCTCTTCGTCGGATTCCCCGGCCCCCACGACCCGTGGGACGCACCGGCAGAGGCGGTGGAGCGCTACCGCGACGTCGACATCTCCATGCCGCGCTCGACCGAGCGCCCGACCGTCGAGGGGACGGGGCGCTACGGCGCCCTCCTGAATTCGTTCCTGTGGGTCTCGGACTCCGAGACCATGACCGACGACGCCATCCGTGGCATGCGGCGCTCGTACGCGGCCGACATCACCGTCATCGACCACGCCGTCGGGCTGATGGTCGAGGCCCTCGAGCGCAAGGGGCTCCTGGACGACACGTGGGTCATCTACACCAGTGACCACGGAGAGATGGCGGGGAGCCACGGGCTGATGTCCAAGTGCGTGCTGTACGAGGGGGCGGTGCGCGTCCCGCTGATCGTCCGGCCGCCGGGAGGCTGCGAGTCACGTGTCGTCGACTCCCTGGTGGAGCACCTCGACGTGCCGGCGACGGTTCGTCACATCGCCGGCGCCCCCGACATCCCCGACGGCGAGGGCCGATCGCTGCTCGCCGCGGTGAACGGCGGGTCCCCGGAGCCCCGGGCGGTGACGGTGAGCGAGAACTGGGGCTTCGCCGTGTTCGAGACGGACCGCTACAAGCTGGTCGTGGACGAGGACGCGGTGGCACCGTGCCAGCTGTTCGACCTGCTCGAGGACCCCGCCGAGGACCGTGACGTCCTGGCCGACCCGCTCATGGGGCCCGTCGCCCAGGAGATCATGGAGACGCACGTGCGCCCGTTCCTCCGGACACCGCCGGTGCGACCACACCCCAGCCTCTTCACGGGCGGCTACGACACGTGAATCGCGGCGGCATGCCGGCCCCGAGGTCGGTCCGGCCCGGAATGCCCTCGCCCCTCCTGGCCCTCACGGGTCGTCCTCCCCCGGCGGCGGAGTCCCGGCCGGCCGGTGCGCCTTGCTCAACCGGTTGAGCCCGACCATGGGGTAGATCAACACCGACAGCATGCCGGCGGCGACGAGCGCGGCGGCATTCTGCGGCTTCATTCTGTGCTCCTCGACCCCGAGCGTGGTGATGACCACGATGATCGGCAGCCCCGTCGCCGAGAGCACGGCCAGGGCGCTCGCCTCCGCCTTGGACATGACGCCGCGGAAGAACGCCCAGGTGGGTATGCCGCGGGTCACCAGGAACAAAGCTGTGAACGCGGGAACCAGGAGCAGGACCCGCGGCTGGTGGATCAGGGCATGCAGGTCGAAGGTGATGCCGCTCTCAATGAAGAAGATCGGGATGAGAAAGCCGAATCCGATCGCCTCCAGCTTGCTCTGTATCGGCTCGCTGTCCTCGCCCTTGATGAAGAGGCGGACCACGACGCCGGCCGCGAACGCGCCGAGCAGCACGTCCAGGCTCAGCTTGAGGGCCAGGTAGACCAGCAGGATCACGAGGAGGAACGAAATCCGCACCGGGAGCTGCGCGGTCGAGTGGAGGTGTCGTCGCATGAGGGCGACGAAGCGGGGCGGGTGCACCTGCATGGCCAGGAGCGCGGCGATCACGGCGACGGCGACGAACAGGGCCAGAAGGAGGAACGTCAGCCTCGCGTCGCGGTTGGTCAGCAGGACGGCCACCGCCACGATCGGACCGAATTCACCGAGCGCGCCCACCGACAGGAGCACCGGCCCCATCGCCGTCCGCAGCACCCCGGCATCGCGCAGGATGGGCAGCAGGGTCCCGAGCGCGGTGGTGGTCAGGCAGAGACCCACCACGATGGAGTCGAGGAAGGAGCCCGTGGCATGGAGCGCCACGCCGACGGCCAGGGACAGCACGAGCGAGACCCCCCAGGCTCCGGCCGCACGTCCCAGATGGCCCTCGCGCATGATCGACAGATCGAGTTCCGTCCCGGCCAGGAACATCAGATACGTGAGCCCGAAGTCCGACAGGGCGGAGACCAAGCTGTTGGGGTGGGCCAGCGCCAGGACGTAGGGCCCGAGCAGGATCCCGAGGAGGATCTGGATCACGACCTCGGGAACGGGTAGCAAGCGGCGGCTGCCCTCGGCCAGGATCGGGGCCAGGACGGCCGCGGCAGCGATCAGTACCAGGGTGGGAATCGCCGAACTGATCATCTGCCCTCTGCTCGCCTCGTGACCGCCAAACGTGGCACCCCTCTGCCACCTCCTGGCGACACGCTACGCGCACGGTCCATGGAAACGGGTGATTCACCGGCGCCGATCGGGTTGACGGCCCTCGTCGGCGCGCGGCAGCATGGCCCGCCGAATGGTGAAGGGGGCCGGTCATGCAGTTTGTTCCAGTCGTGCACACGCGGGCGAGCGCTCAATGACGAGTCCGTTCGTCAACCCATCGTGGATGCCCCACTCCGTGAGCGAGGCGGCGCGCGCCGGGGGTGCCACCGCGGACGACCTCGTGTCGGGGCGCGCGTGGTCGCACCTGCTCGACGGCCTGCGCCAGGCGTCCGGTGTCGTCCTGTCCGATGACGTCCCCCGGAATCCGACGGACATGGCTGCGGGTTTCCGGCACCTGCTCGTGCTCCTGGGCCTCGGGTTGGACCAGGCACTGCGGGCCCAGTCAGAGCCCGTGCTGGCGGTCACCCCTTCGGGCGTCGACAACGTCTTCAAGTGGGGGATGGACTGCCCGGACTGCATCTACACGGGGGCGCCGCTGCGCGGCGGGGAGTCCTACCGCCTCTGGGGCAATCGTGGGTCGGCCCGCTATGTCGGGCTGCAGTCGATGGCGGGCATGGCTTCCTCGGCCAACGTGCTGCTGGACGAGCTGGACCTCGGGCCCTCGGGAGAGGTGGAGCTCGTCCTCTCCACCGAGGAGCACGAGGGCAACTGGCTGCCCATCGCGGAGAACGCGACCATCCTGGTGGTCCGGCACTTCTTCTACGACTGGGACACCGAGGTGGCGACCACGCTCAACATCGAGCGGATCGGGAAGGCGAAGGAGCGGGAGGCGCGGCCCGACGAGGACCCCAGGGCCCAGATGGCACGCCAGCTGATCGCGCTGGGGGACTTCGTGGTCGCCAATCTCGAGTTCTTCCTGCAGTTCTCCAGGCCCGAGAAGCCCAACACCTTCCTCCCTCCCCTCGACGGCACCGCGATGGGCGCGGCAGCGGAGAACAGGCCCGTCATCGGATCCTGGGAGCTCGGACCGGACGAGGCGCTCCTCGTCGAAGTGACCCCGCCCGAGGGCCTCTACTGGAGCTACTCGCTCGGCAACCCGTGGTGGGAGACCATCGACTACGCCGGCCACCAGAGCAGCCTCAACGGCCATCAGGCCGTGGTCGACGACGACGGGATCCTCCGGGTCGTCATCGCCCACGAGGATCCGGGCATCGCCAACTGGCTCGACACCGCCGGGCACAGCGCCGGCCCGGTGATCCTTCGCTGCGTCCGGACGGAGTCGGCGCCCGTGCCCACGACCCGCGTGATCCCCTTCGCCGAGATCGACGCGTCACTGCCGGCAACGACCAGGCGCGTCACGCCGGACGAGCGGAAGGCCACGATCGCCGCCAGGCGGCTGGCCGTCAGCAAGCGATTCGCCCGATGACCCTGGACGTCGCTGCGCTCGAGGACGAGGCCCGGGAACGGACAGGCCTGCGCGACTTCGGCGACGGGTCCCACCGGGAGGGCCTCGAGCGCCTGGTGGCCGCCCTCAACGAGGAGGCAACACTGACCGAGAGCGGCGAGGTCATGCTGCGGATCCGTCTGGTCGGCCTCCTGACCTCTCGCCTGCAGGTGGAAGACGCATACAGGGCGCACCCCTCCATCGACGACGAAGTGGTCGAGGGTCCTGTCTTCGTCGTCGGGCTGCCGCGCACCGGCACCACGGCGCTGAGCCACCTCGTCGCCGCCGACCCTCAGTTCCGCTCGCTCCGGTTGTGGGAGTCCTCGTCACCGTGCCCGCCGCCCGAGACGGCAACCGAGCACAGCGATCCCCGCATCGCCGAGACGGAGGCCGGCCTGGCCATGATGAACCAGATGTTCCCGCTGATGGACTCCATGCACCACGAGGATGCGACGACACCGACGGAGTGCCAGGACCTGTTGGGCATGAGCTTCCGGACCGTGCACTTCGACGGCTTCGGCAACGTCCCCTCCTACCTGTCGTGGGTGACCGAGTGCGACATGGGCGGCACGTACCGCTACCACCGGCGCGTCCTCCGCCTGCTGCAGTGGCACTGCCCACCGCACCTGTGGCACCTCAAGACACCCGTCCACATGTTCTCTCTGGACGCGCTCCTCGAGACCTATCCCGACGCCAAGTTCCTCTGGAGCCACCGCGACCCGGCCAAGGTCCTGGGATCGGTCTGCAGCCTGATCCACTACGTACGGAGCTGGGCCAGTGATCGCGACGACGCAGCCGGGCTCGGTGCGGAGCAACTCGAGCGCTGGTGGCTCGCGGTCTCCCGGGCCATGGACTTCCGGGCGCGCCTCGGGGACGACCGCTTCGCCGACCTGTCGTTCGCCGACCTCCAGCTGGACCCGGTCAGCGCGATGGAGTCGGCCTACGAGAGGATCGGCATGGAGTTCTCCGACACCTCGCGCGCCGCCGTGAGCAAGTGGGCGGCGGCACACGAACCCGGATCGCACGGACGACACTCCTACGAGCTGGCCGACTTCGGCCTGACCGTCGACCGCGTGCACGAGCGGTTCGCTCCCTATCTCGAAGCGTACGATGCCATTGCGTGACCGAGCGGTCACTGCGGCAGGGGGAGGTTGAATTGCATGGAACTCGGGATCGCTGACGCCACGGCCGTCGTCACCGGCGGCAGCAAAGGCATGGGCCGGGCGGTGGCAGAGGTCCTCGCCGGCGAGGGGGCCCGTGTCGCCGTCATGGCACGCGGGCGCGAGGCCCTCGACGGCACCGCATCTGCCCTCCGGGCCGCAGGCAGTCCCGATGCGCTGGGCATCAGCGTCGACATGACCGACGCGGACTCCATCAGCGAGGGCTTCGGCCAGGTCGCTGACCGGTGGGGCTCGCTCAACATCCTGGTGCACACGATCGGCCCCGCGGCCGGTCGGTTCGAGGACCTCGACGACAAGGGGTGGGACGACGCCTTCGCCCTCGGCACGATGTCGGCCGTCCGGAGCGCCCGGGCCGCCGTGCCGCTGATGCGGGCGGCCGACTGGGGTCGGATGGTGATCTTCTCGGCGCACTCGATACAGCGCCAGAGCCCCATTCTGGTGGCCTACACCGCCTCGAAGGCGGCCGTGACGAGCATCGCCAAGAACCTCGCCAAATCGCTGGCGCCCGATGGGATCCTCGTCAACGCCGTGTGCCCAGGCACCATCGTCACCGCCAGCTTCACCGAGAACCTCAAGGACGTCTTCGCCGCCGAGAACCTCGACCCGACGGACCCGAACGACGTCATGACATGGATCGACAAGACGTTCCACCAGCCCGCCGACATCGGCCGAGCCGGCCTGCCCGACGAGGTCGCCTCGCTCACCGCCTACCTCGTGTCCAGGCGGAACGGCTACGTCACCGGTGCCTGCATCAACGTGGACGGCGGTTCCGACTTCGTCTGAGGGGCCCGAGGCCCACTGCCCCGCCTACGAGGACCCCAGGCCCGTGACCGGCGCGTTGAGCCTGGTCCCGTTCGGCGATCCCAGGAACGCCGCATCCCCGTAGGTGTAGAGGGCCCCGTTGGCGCCCACCAGCCAGTACCCCGAGCCACTCGGCGTCCGGGCGATGCCGACGACCGGTGGCTGGCCCACGATCCCCTGGCCGGGGACGGACCCGTCGAACCCGGCGTTGCCGTAGTTGAAGACGCCCCCGTCGGAACCGACCAGCCAGTAGCCGCCGCCGTCGGGGGTGGCGGCGATGCCCGCGACCGGCGCGTTGAGACGCTGACCGCCGGCGGAGCCGTCGAACCCGGCGTCCCCGAAGTTGAAGACCCCGCCGTCGGAGGCCACCAGCCAGTAGCCCCCGTCGTCGGAGGCCGCGATGCCGACGACCGGCGCGTTGAGGCGCCGGCCTCCCATTGAGCCCCGGAACTGGGCGTCGCCGAACTGGAACACGCCGCCGTCGGAGGCGACCAACCAGTAGCCACGACCGTCGGGCGTGGCGGCGATGCCCACGACCGGTGCGTTCAGGCGCTGGCCACCCATGGAGCCGAAGAAGGGCGCATCCCCGAAGTTGAAGACCCCGCCGTCGGAGGCGACCTCCCAGTAGCCGCCCCCGTCCGGCGTGGCGGCGATGCCCACGACCGGCGCGTTCAGCCGCTGGCCGCCCATGGACCCGGCGAAGGTGGCGGTGCCGTAGTTGAAGACGCCCCCGTCGTGCGCCGCCAGCACGATGCCCTGGCTCGACGCGGGAGGAAACGCCATCTGCTCGACGAAGGTGCGCAGCCCCGGGTCATTCTGCTGCTGCGCCTCCACGGCCGCAGTTCCGGCGGCGATGCACTCCACCGCGCGCACGCAGCTGACCGTCGCCAGGAGGCTGAGTGCGCTGGCGTTCGGGCTGGGATCGATCGACCACGACGAGCCGTTCCAGTTCTCGATGATGGCCTGCGGCTGGAAGTTGCCGCCGCCCCCGCCGCCGAAGCCGCCGAGAGATCCGACCGCCCAGCACTGTGTGGCGCTGAGGCACGAGATGCCGTTGAGGATGCCCGGCGTCGACGAGTCGGGAACCGACGCCGACAGGTCGCTCCAGGTGGCCCCGTTCCAGTGCTGCATGAGGATCCCCGCTGCGTTCCCATTGCTGTCGGTCATGGCCCCCGAGGCCCAGCAGTCCGCAGAAGTGACGCACGTCACGCCGTAGAGGAACCCGCCGTCCGGGCTCGGAGACGCCGCGCTCGGCGTGATCGTCCACACCGAGCCGTCCCAGTGCTCGATCAGCCCCTGGTCGCCGGGAGCGTTGCCCGGATAGATGGGAAGGAAGTTCGGGTTCTGCGGCGTGGGGCCGGCATTGCCCACCGCCCAGCAGTCGTCGGCCGCCAGGCAGGTGACGCTCGTCAACTGGTCGTAGGCCTGGCCGGTGGCGGCACCGGGGACGATGCTCCAGGTCGTGCCGTTCCACTGCAGGATCAGGTCGCTGAGGTTCTCGCCGCTGTCATCGGTCGCCTCACCGACCGCGACGCAGCTGGACGCAGACGTGCAGCTCACGCCTTGGAGGAGCGCCCCGGCGACACCGGGGCTGGTCGGAGTCGGGCTGGGCACGACCGACCAGGCGGAGCCGTTCCAGTTCTCGATCAGCGTCCCGCTCGGGTTCCCGTCGTCGTTCACCCCGAGGACCGCGCCGACCGCCCAGCAGTCGGAGCCATTGACGCAGGAGACGTCGAAGAGCCCGCCACCGTGGCCGGCCGGGACGGGGGGCGTCGGAGCGAGGGTCCAGGTCGTGCCGTTCCACGTCTCCACCAGGGGGGCGAAGGTGCTGCCGGAGCCCGAACCGAGGTTCTCTATGGAGACTCCGGCCTCCCAGCACTGGGTGGCGTTGGCGCACGACGACCCGAGCAGGACGTCGTCCGCGCCGGTGCCCGGCGTGGTGGCCACGGACCAGCCCGACGGCGTGGCGCCGCTCCCGACCTGGGTGACGATGCCGACGGCACCGACGACGATCGTCAGCAACGATGCGGCCAGGGTCAGCCGTCCTGCCCTCCGAAATGGAGGCCGACGGGGGTGAGCCAGGTGGACGGGGGCGTGCCGCGCGATCATTGGCCAATGGTCGCACGACGCGGTCTCGATCCTGTGGATGGTGGGCACCGCCGGCTCACGCCGGCCTAGCCGCTGCATGGGACCTCTCGACGGAATCCGTGTGCTCGAGGCGGGCCTTCTCGTGCAGGGCCCACAGGCGTCCCTGACCATGCTCGAGTGGGGTGCGGAGGTGATCAAGGTGGAGTTGCCCGGGTTCGGCGATCAGAGCCGGTGGCTCCCGATCAGCCGGGACGACCGGCGATCGGCGTTCTTCAGCGCCTACAACCGGGGCAAGCGCAGCGTGACGATCGATCTGCGCGTCCCACGGGGCCGGGAGGTCTTCCTGCGCATGGTCGAGACGGCTGACGTGGTCGTCACGAACTTCAAGCCCGGCACGATGGACGAATGGGGTGTGGGATACGCCCACGCCGCCGAGCGCAACCCGCGCATCGTCTATGCGATGGGGTCGTCGTTCGGGACGGAAGGGCCCGATGCGGCGCGGGAGGGCGCAGACCTGAGCGCCCAGGCGGCGGGCGGGTTGATCAGTACGACGGGCGGGAGCGGCAGCGACCCGAGCCCGATCGGGGCGACGGTGGCCGACCACATCTCCGGGCAGAACCTTTTGGCCGGCGTCCTGGCGGCTCTGTTCGCCCGGGAGCGCACCGGACGGGGGCAACTGGTCGAGACCTCGCTGCTCGGTGGGCAGATCTGGGCCCAAGCGGGCGAATACACCCGCTACCTCCTCTCCGGTCAGCCCTCCGGACCGAGCGGCCGCAGCCACCCGATGATCCCCGGCATCTACGGGATCTTCCCGACGTCCGACGGGTGGATCGCCGTCGTCGGGGTCGCCGGCGCAGCTCGTGACCTCTTCTATCGGACCATCGGGAGGCCGGACCTGATCGACCGCTTCCACCATCTCCTGTACTTCGAGGACGACAAGGCGGAGCTGTGGCCGACCCTCGATGAGGTGTTCGCGACGAAGACGACAGAGGAGTGGTGTCGGCTGCTCGGCGCCGCCGGCCTGCGCTTCGCTCCGGTCAGGGGCCACGCCGAGGTGGCCGACGACCCCGGTGTCGTTGCCAACGGGTACATCGAGCGGGTCGAAGGTCTGGACGCGTCCGGTACCGAGACCCGAGTCGTGCGGGCACCGGTCCGGTTCTCCGAGCAGGTGCCGGTCGTGCAGACGCAGGTCCCGGAGTTGGGGCACCACACCGAAGAGGTTCTTCTCGAGATCGGCTACTCCTGGGACGACATCGCGGCCCTCTCGGCGGCGGGCGCGATCTGAGTGCGCTCCACCTGAGGGCTCGACGCCGACCCGGCCCGACCGGTCATCTCCGGCGCAGGCCACCAGGCGTATCGTCGAGGTGTGCACCGAGGACCCGAAGGCCCTCTCGCCCACCACACGCAGATGATCGCTTCGCGTTGACCACTCGGCACCAAGCATCGTGATGATCGACGACCAATCGGATCTCGAGGCACACGCGCCACACACCGCCAACCTGTCCCGGGCACGGCGGCGGGCCACCCTCGCGGTCCTCTGCGTGACCCTGTTGCTCATCAGCCTGGACAACACGATCCTGAACGTCGCATTGCCCTCAATCGTCCGCAGCCTGCACGCCACCTCGACACAGCTGCAGTGGATCGTGGACGCCTTTGCCATCTTCTTCGCCGGGCTGCTCCTGACCTTCGGGGCGCTGGGCGACCGGCTCGGCCGCAAGTGGGTCTTCATGGCCGGGCTCGTCGTCTTCGGCGCCGGCTCGGCGCTGGCGGCGTGGTCGGGCACACCGGACCGGCTGACCGCCGCCCGGGCGATGATGGGAGTGGGCGCGGCCGCGTTGATGCCCTGCACCCTGTCGATCCTCACCAACGTGTTCACAGCCGATCGGGACCGGGCCCGGGCGATCGGCATCTGGTCGGGGACGGCGGGGCTGGGCGTCGCCATCGGGCCGATGCTGGGTGGTCTCCTCCTCGTCCACTTCTGGTGGGGTTCGGTCTTCCTCATCAACGTGCCCATCGCGGCCGTCGGGCTCGTGGCCACCGCGTTGCTGGTCCCGAACTCGAAGAGCCCGCACGCGAGGCGTCCCGACCCCCTCGGCGCCGCTCTCTCCATGGTGGGAATCGGCCTCCTCCTGTGGGCGATCATCGAAGCTCCGAACCGGACCTGGACCTCCCCTCTCGTGGTCGGCGCCCTCGTGGGCTCGGTCGTGGTCATCGGGTTCTTCATTGTGTGGGAGCGGAGCATCGACCATCCCCTGCTGCCCCTCGAGTTCTTCGGGAACCGGCGCTACAGCGCAGCCATCGCGTCCTTGGCGCTCCTCCTGTTCGCCCTCCTGGGCCTGTTCTTCCTCTTCACCCAATACCTGCAGTTCTCCCTCGGCTTCGACCCTCTCGAGACGGGGCTGGCCATCGGCCCCATCGCCCTGGTCCTGCTGGTCGTCGCGCCGATGTCAGTGATCATCGCCAGGCGGTTCGGCACCAAACCGGTGGTCGCCGGCGGCCTTCTCCTCGTGGCCGTCGGGCTCGGCCTCCTGTCACGGACCACCGTGCACAGCACCTATCTGGACGCCGTGCCGTGGCTCGTCTGCATCGGCGTCGGGGTCGGACTGGGCCTCGCACCCTCCACCGAGTCGGTGATGGGCTCGCTGCCGAGAGCGGATGCGGGGGTCGGCTCCGCCACGAGCGACACCTCCATGCAGCTCGGAGGAGCATTGGGGGTCGCCGTCATCGGAACCGCCCTCAACATCCGCTACCAGAACTTCATGACGCCCCTGCTGGCGCACCAACCGATTCCGTCCGCCATCGACAAGCTGATTCTCGGCTCACTCGGTGGCGCGCTCGCCGTGGCCGCACATGTCCCGGGCAAGGCGGGCGTGGCTCTCGCCGGCGCGGCGCGGCACGGCTTCGTGTCGGGCATGGACCTCGGCCTCGTAGCTGCGTCGATCGTCGTCGCGGTGGCCGGCCTGGTGGTTCTGGTGGCCCTCCCCAACCGGGCCCCATCGGCTCCGGCGGATCCACCGCAGGGCTCCACGCCGACCCCGACCGACGTCGACGCCGACATCCGTCACGGCCGAGGGTGATCAGCTGTCGTTCAGGAAGTCCCGCCACGTGCGGAACATCTCGGGGAGCTCGCCCTTGCCCGTGGCGCTCGAGGGCCAGTGCGCCGGCGGGAGACCGATCGGCCGCAGGAGCATGTCGGCACCGTAGAACAGCAGATGCCGGCGGCGGACGAATCGCCACCGGCCGTCGCGCCGCTCGTAGGCGTCGTGGTACTGGATCGCCTGCACCACCCACTCCTCACCCATCTCCATCTCTCCCCGGCACGAGACGATCCCGGTGGCGTGGTCGTCGTCCAGCACATCGATGACGTGGTTGCCGACGAGGAGGATCGTGACGCCGAGACCCCGCAGCTGCTCGGTGAAACTGGCCCGCAGTGCGTCATGGCCCACCAGGTCCCGACCGACCCGCACATCGTCGACGAAGAGGCTGACGAGCGTATCGAGATCACGCGCATCGAGAGCCACGGCGTAGCGGCTCGCGAGCTGGCGGATCTCCTCGTGCGCCACGAGCCAGGCAATCGGGTCTGCGCCCGGGCCGCTCACGGCAGATACCCCAGCTCGCGCGCGAGTTCGGTGACCTGGTGATACGAGCCGTTCTGCAGCCGGTGCTGACCGGTGGTGACGAACCATGCCACGACCCGGCCGACGACCTCGGGTGTGATGCCACGGTCGGCCACGAAGCTCAGGTCCTCGACGGCCCGGACGCGCTCGGTGACGACGAAGCCAGGGTTCAGGTTGAACGCCCGTATGCCGGCATCCCCGTACTCGAGGGCGAGCATGTCGGCGATCCGATGGAACCCCGCCTTCGTCACCGCGTAGGTCAGAGGCCACCCACCTTCACCCACCGGACGCCGCGGAACACGTTGTCCGGCCGCGCTGGTGATGTCCAACACCAGGCCGTCCCCCCGCCCGACCATGTGCGCGACAGCCCGCTGCGTAATCAGCAGTTGCGCCGTGACGTTGCACGACACCCGACGGGCCAGGTCGTCCGGTTCGGTCTCGAGAAAGCGACGGTTGGCCCCGGGCCCGACGTAGATCGCGTTGTTCACCAGCACGTCGAGGTGACCCAGGGAGACGATGGCAGCGTCCACCGCCGGGGCCAGCGCGTCCAGGTCGAGGAGGTCGAGCCGGATGGGCACGGCGCGGCTGCCGCTCGATTCGATGGCCGAGGCCGTCGAGGCCAGGCTTCCCGGTAGCGGCGCGCCCGTGTCGGGCTCGAAGGCGGTGGGGTCGCCGTCGTGCACCGTTCGTGCCGTGATGGCCACGTCGAAGCCGGCCTCCGCCAGGGCGATGGCGCAGGCGCGCCCGATGCCCCTGCTCGCTCCGGTGACGAGCGCGGTCGGCCCGCTCGGAGTGTCCCGATCGTTCATCGGTGGTCGGGAAGGTCCGGGGCCCACGGGGCGCCGTTGATGTGGCTCCCCCCGTCGACGAACAGGGTGTTCCCGGTCAGGTAGCGGGCATCGTCGCTGGCCAGGAAGACGGCGACGGGCGCGATGTCGGCCTCGGGATCTCCCAGACGGCCCATGGGGTTGGCCGCGTCGGCCATGGCTTCGAGCTCGGGGTTGGCGGCGAAGACGGCTCGGGATGCGGCCGTCTTGGCACCCGGGCAGATGGCGTTGGCGACAATCCCGTAGGGAGCCCACTCGCGGGCCGCAGTGCGGGTCAACGTGCGCAGCGCCTCCTTGGCGCAGTTGTACTCCGCAGTCCCGACGTGGGCATTGACGCCGTTGAGCGAGCAGAGGTTGATGATGTTGCCGCGACCCTGGGCGCGCATGAACGGCTCGGCCGCCTGCATGGCCCAGAGCGGCCCGTAGAAGCCGACCTGGAGCCCGTGGGCCATCTGCTCGTTCGACTTGTACTCCAGTCGCCCCAGGCTTCCGCCACCCCAGGCGTTGTTCACGAGGATGTCCACCGTGCCCCAGTGATCGACGGCGAGGTCGACCATGGCCCGGACGGCAGCCTCGTCGGCCACGTCGGTGGTGACCGCACGGGCCTCGGCCCCGAACTCGGCCGCGAGCTCGTCCGCCACCGCTGCGCCGGAATCCGGTTCCAGCTCGGCGACGAGGACTCGAGCCCCCTCCCGGGCGAATGCCCGGGCGATGCCACGGCCGATCCCGTCGCCGGCCCCGGTGATGACGGCCACTCGATCCTGCAGTCGGCTCATGCTCGTGCTCCTCGCTGAAACGTCCTCTGGTCCGCCCCAACTCTGGCCCAAGAGATGGGGTCCATGTCGTGGCACTTGTTACCAAGGATTCACATGGAAAAAACGCGGTGGAAACGTTCACCTCCGATGTTGGGACCATGCCCCATCAGCGCCTCGTTCCAACCAAAGAGCCCAGGAACCCAGATCGGGGCTGGGCTCCCGCCACCCACCCCAAGGTGGTTCGAGCCGGTGACGACGACGGCCCAGTCACAGTGTGATCGAGTCAACGGTCAGCATCGGCGAGGACACCCATCAAAAGGCCCTCCGTATCAATTTGGATCCCAGGTGGTACGGCACGGTCGCCGAGATCGGAGCCGGGCAGGAAGTCGCGCGCTGGTTCTTTCGGGTCGGCGGCGCAGCGGGAACGATAGCCAAGTCGATCTCCGCCTACGACATGGCGGTCAGTGACGCAATTTACGGCGAGGTCGACCGATACGTCTCGGCGGGACGTCTCCAGGCGATGCTCGACCACGAATACCAGCTGAACCTCGAGCGACTCACGGACAAACGTGGCGACACGACGTCGTTCTTCGCATTCGCCAACACTGTCGTCGCTCGCAGCTACCAGGGAAACAACGAATGCCACGGGTGGATGGGGCTCAAGTTTCAAGCTCATCCGCGTGACGACCCGAGCCAGGTCATCCTGCACGTGCGGATGCTCGATGTCGAGGCATCACTGCAGCAGGAGGCGATCGGCGTCGTCGGCATCAACCTGCTCCACGGTGCGTTCTTTCAGCACCACGAGCCGGAGTCGCTCGTCGAGAGCCTCTTGGACCGCCTCACGACGGGCCGCATCGAGATCGACATGATCGAGTTTCGGGGCATTGAGTTCCGGCGTGTCGACAACCGCTTGATGGCGCTGAAGCTCGTGCAGCTCGGCTTGAGCGGCGTCGCCATGTTCGGACCCGATCGCGCCGTCCTGCAGCCGAGCGAGGCTCTCCGAAAGAAGGCTGTCCTCGTGGAACGGGGCAGCTTCCGACCCACGACCGTGGTCAACATCGACATGCTCGAGTCGGCATTGGCCAAGTTCCAGTCCGATCCGGCGGTCGAGGAGCGATCGATCCTTCCCCTGGCCGAGCTGACGATGCGCAATCTCTTGGCCGGAGGGTCAGATGTCGACCGCCGCGACTTCCTAGCCCGCGCCGATCTCCTCGCCGCGTGCGGCATGACCGTCCTGATCTCCGATTACTTCGAGTATTACCGCCTCGCTGCGTACATCGCGTCTCGCACGACCGAACGAATCGGGATCGTCATGGGAGTGCCGAGCCTTCTGGAGCTCTTCGACGAGAAGTACTACACCCAGCTGCCTGGCGGGATCCTCGAGAGCTTCGGGCGGTTGTTCAAGAACGACCTGCGCATTTACGTGTACCCGCTGCAGCGGACACTCCATGAGGAACTCCAAACCGTCGACAACCTCGAAGTCGAGTCCTCGCTGCGGCCGCTCTATGACTATCTCGCGATGAGGGGAAGCTTCGTTCCGCTGGACAACTATCGGCCTGAGTACCTCAGCATCTTCAGCCGGGACGTGCTCAGAAGGATCGCGGTCGGCGACTCGACATGGGAATCGATGGTTCCACACGAGGTCGCGGACCTCATAAAGCAAAGATCGTTCTTCGACTATTCCAGAACGAGTGCTGAGAGCTGAACCGCCCGCTCACAGCGGCTGCGGAGGCACCGAGCTCGCCGTGGCCTTCACGGTTGCCGTCGACTCAGAATCGGCAACGATGCCGCGCAGCATGCCTGGGAACACGAATCGGTGAAACGGCGCCACGGAGATCCAGTAGAGGCGTCCCAGCAAGCCTCGTGGCCGGAACTCCGCGGTCTGTGTGATCAGGGCCCCAGAGCCCTGCGACTCGACATCCCACGTCAACCACGCCTCTCCGGGGAGCCGCATCTCGGCATGGAGCCGGAGCCGGCGGCCGGGTACGAGATCCTCCACCCGCCAGAAGTCGAGCGGTTCACCGATCGCCAGTGTTGCCCGGCGGCCCCGGCGAAGTCCGGGGCCGCCCGCCAATTGGTCCAGCAGTCCTCGGATCCGCCAGAGCCACTTCCCCGAGTACCAGCCACGCGCACCACCGATGTGCAGCAGCGTGTCGAACACCGCGCCCGGCTCGGCACGGGTCTGGAGCGACCTGTCGTCTGAGAGAACGGTCCCCCCGGACCAGTCCGGGTCCGTGGGCGTCGGCCTGAACACCACCAGGTCGGCATCGGAGAACGACGTCGCCACGTTGCCCTCCTGCGTCGCGGCCAATGCCCGGCTGATCGCCTCTCGCAGCCCCATGGGCTGGACCGAGAAGGCCGCAGTCGCCGATCTGCCCTCCACGATCACCTCGTTGACGAGGGATTCGACGAGCTCCCTCGCCAACGGGACCGGAACGGGTGTGACCAGACCCACCCAGTGGGACGACAGCCGGGGTGTGAGCAGGGGCACCCGGATCAACCACCGGTGCGGCAGTCCCGCGACGTCGGCGTAGGTCTCCATCATCTCCGAATAGGTGACGACATCCGTCCCGCCGGCTTCGTAGACCCCGCCGACGCCGGGGCTCGACCCGATCGCCGAGACGAGCACGTCCACGACGTCGGCAATGGCGATGGGCTGGCATTTGGTGTCGACCCACTTCGGCGTCACCATCACCGGCAGCACTTCGACCAGGTATCTGAGCATCTCGAAGCTGGCCGAGCCCGCACCGATGATCACGCCGGCACGGATCTCGACGACCTCGATCCCGGAGGAGGCGAGCACGCGCCCGACGTCGTGCCGACTCTCGAGGTGTTCGCTCAGTGCATCATCGTCGCGACCCAGCCCACCGAGATACACGATGCGCCGGACACCGGCCGCCGAAGCTGCCTTGGCGAAGTTCGCGGCGTCGCGATGCTCTCGGTCCGACCACCCTTCGCCCTGCCCGATCGAATGGACCAGATAGACGGCGACGTCCATCCCCGTCATCGCCGGCTCGAGGTCGCCGCCGATGTCTCCCCGCACCACCTCGGTCTCTGCTCTCCAGGATGCGGTATCGAGCTTCGCCGGCGTCCGGGCCACGCAGCGGACCTCGAAGCCCTCAGCCAACAGCATCGGGACCAACCGACCACCGACGTAGCCGGAGGCGCCCGTGACGAGCACACGGGGACGGCTCACCGCACGTCGGTCGAGTTCCTGGAGGGACGTTCGGAGGTGAGATCCGGACCTCCGCGTACGATGCGTTTCCGGTCCATCACATCAGCCTATGGACCGACGACCTGCGTCGGAGCGGGCGTGGATCCGCCCGACGCCACCCCTTACGAGCTGGCGATCCCGACGATCGGCGCATTGAGCGGCGCGCCGCCCATGGAGCCGTCGAACTGGGCGTCCCCGAAGGCGAAGATCCCGCCGTCGGTCGCGACCATCCGGTATCCGGCACCGTCCGGCGTTGCGGACAGGCCCGCGATCGGCGCGTTCAAGACCTGACTCCCCATCGACCCGAGGAATGGCGCGTCCCCCTCGAAGACGAGGCCTCCGTCGGACGCAACCTCCCAGTAGCCCCCACCCTCGACGGACGTCGCCATCCCCACAATGGGTGCGGCCTGATATCGGTTCTCGGCCGAGCCAAGGAACGGAGCGTTGAAGGCGAAGGTTCCGCCGTCGCTCGCCACCTCCCAGTAGCCGCCAGTGGTGGGATCGGCGGCGATGCCCACGATGGGCCTGTTGAGCGGCCTGCCCCCCATCGACCCGTAGAATGGTGCATCGCCGAATGCGAACACCCCGCCGTCTCTGGCCACGAGCCAATAGCCGTGGCCGTCGGGCGTCGACGCGATGCCGACGATCGGGGCGTTCAACGGTGTCCCGCCCATCGACCCGTAGAAGAACGCGTCACCGAAGCCGAACACTCCGCCGTCTCTGGCCACGAGCCAATACCCCTGGCCGTCGGGCGTCGAGGCGATGCCGACGATCGGGGCGTTCAACGGTGTCCCGCCCATCGACCCGTAGAAGTGCGCGGTGCCGAACGAGTAGATGCCACCGTCGGCCCCCACCTCCCAGTAACCCTGGGTGGCCTGGTCGCCGACCGTCAGGGCCCGGGCCGACGACACGGAGCTCTGATAATTGCCGTCTCCCTGGTAATTCGCGGTGAGGGCGTAGGTGCCGGGAGGGAGCTGGGTGCCGCTCAGGGTCGGGCAGCTCCCGGCTGCGGTGTCCAGGCCCGCCGGTTGCAGCTCGATCGTGCAGAGTGTGGCGCCCCCGTTCTGCACCGTCACGGATCCTGTCGGAGCGCCGGTCGTCCCCGAGGTCACGGTGGCCGAGATCACGACCGAGCCTTCGTCGCCATACGAGGTGGACGAGGGTGCGATGGTCAGCGAGACAGAGCTGGTCGCCGGGAAGACCGAGAGCGGCGTCGTCGTGGACGACGGGAGGAAGTTGGCGTCGCCGGGGTAGCTCAAGGTCACGGTGTAGGGCGTTGTCGAGGCAGGGAGGGCAGTCGCCGAGCTGATGTAGCAGGGGTTGGCACCCCCGTTGTTGGCCCGGCACGAACCGGGAGCCACCAGGTTGACGCCGTTGGCGGTGACGGAGACCGAACCGCTGGCGTTGCCGTTGTTGTTGTTGCCGCCCACGCCGACGATGAAGAAGTTGCCGTTCTCAGCGCCGTAGAGGGCGTAGCCCGGCACGGGGAAGACGTTCATCTGGGTGGTCACCTGGTCGACCGTGAAGTCCTGGGGGGCGGAGGAAGACCCCTGGTAGCTGGGGTCACCCTCGTACACGGCGGAAAGGACGTAGGGACCGGCGTCCAGCGTGGTGTCGTTGATGTAGCAGTTCCCGAACGACTGGGTCCCACCCCCTCCGTTGAGCAAGATCGAGCAGACTTGGGTGCCCAGTCCGGGTGCGCCGTCGTACACGGTGACGTCCCCGGATGGAGACAGGTTGACTCCGGGCGCCCCCGTGACCGTCACGGCGAAGGAGAGCTGTGACTCGTCGCCGTAGATGATCGACGCTCCGGGTTGCGGGGAGGTGAGCGTCGTCGTCGTGGTGGCCTGGCTGACCGTCTGGTTCGGCTGCAGGGTCCCGGTCGCCTCCTCGTAGGAAGAGTCGCCGCTGAAGATCGCCGTGATCGCGTGCTGGCCGATTGAGAGGGAGCCGGCGGGCTCGTCACACGACGCCTGATAGATCCCTGACCCGACGAGCGAGAGGGGCTGGAGGTTGCAGCCCACGATGACGTTCCCGTTGTCCTGGAACTCCATCGTGTCCATGAGGCCGGTGAGCGGGCCGTGGTCCGAGGTGGTCAGGGTGGCGGTGTAGGTCACGTCCTGACCGGGGATGGAAGGGTTGGCCGACGAGCCCACGCTTATCTCCACCGTTCCCGCAGCGGATGCCGGAGACGCCCAACCAATGGCCACCACTGGCACACAGAGACACCCGACGACTCCCAGCAAGGAGCTGACCCGTCGCATTCGTCCGGCAGACATTCCGCGCTCCCTTGCTGCGTCGCCACCTGAAGGCCGCCCGTCGGCCGTCAAGGTACCAGGACCGTCTCCGAAATCAGTGGATGCACGCCGGAAGCTTTGGCGGCGTCCGCGTGTTGCACACGATGTGATCCCACTTTCCGTCCTCGACCTGGCCACCGTGGCAACGGGGTCGACCCCCGCCCGAGCCCTGCAGGAGACGGTGGCGATCTCGTCGGAGGTGGAGCGACTCGGCTACCACCGATTGTGGGTGGCGGAGCACCACGGGATGCCCGCCGTGGCCAGCTCGGCACCCGCCGTCCTGATCGCACACCTGGCGAACGCCACCACCACTCTGCGCGTCGGGTCGGGCGGCGTGATGCTGCCCAACCACGCCCCGCTCGTGGTGGCCGAACAGTTCGGGACGCTGGAGGCACTGCACCCGGGGAGGATCGACCTCGGACTGGGACGTGCTCCGGGAACCGACCAGGTGACGGTGCGTGCGCTTCGGCGCACACCGGAGATGCACGCGGACACCTTCCCCGACGACGTCGTGGAGCTGATCAACTACCTCCTTCCCGGCGAAGGTGCGCCAAACCACCCGTCAGCGAATCCCGGCCGGGGCTACCTCCCCGAGGTGTGGCTCCTCGGCTCGTCCCTCTTCAGCGCGCAGCTGGCGGGGCTCCTGGGGCTTCCTTTCTCGTTCGCCTACCACTTCGCGCCCACGCTCCTCGATGCTGCCCTGACCGCCTACCGCTCGAACTTCCGTCCCTCCGTGCTCCACGCCGAGCCCCGGGTCATGGTGGCCGTGTCCGTGCTCTGCGCGCCCAGCGAAGGGGAGGCGCTCTGGCTCTCGGGCTCGACCGCGCTCAGCATCCTGCAGTTGCGATCGGGCCGCCTCGGCCCGCTGCCCTCCCCGGAGGAGGCCGCGCGTTACCAATTCACGGTCGCCGAGAAGTCGATCGTCGAGGACGCCATGGCGACGCATCTGATCGGTGATCCCGATTCGGTGACCCAGGGGCTCCGGCAGCTGGAGCGCCGCACCGGGGCGGACGAGATCATGCTCTCGACCCGGTCCCACTCCTATGAGACCCGGGTGCGGTCATTGTCCCTGATCGCCCGGGACTGGGGGTTGGGTGCGTCGGCGGCGAGCGATGGGGAGACCGTCACCCGCTGACCGCGAGCTCGGATGATCGGCATCAGTCGATTCCCGCTTCGCCCCGGTTCGACGATGACCGATCTTTTGTAGTCTTGGCCAGTGGAGAGCCGCCTCGAGAACGACGAGCCGGAACCGCAGCGCAGACGCATCAGTCACAGGACGTCGCAGCTCCCGGTATGGAGCCGGATCCTGTACAACATTGAGCGCTACACCGTCCTCCCGGCTGTCGCGCTCACCGCCACCGTCGCGGTCATTGCGCTGGTCGTGGCGATTGCGATCCTCGACTTTCCGAAGAATTAGGTGGCTGCGTTCGAGCTCTCCGTCTCGGCTCTGACCCTGATCATGGTCTTCGCCATCCAGCACACGCAGGGTCGGGAGCAGGCTGCGACCCAACGCAAGCTCGACGAGCTGATCCGCGCCGCGCCCGGCGCGAACGAGTCCCTGATGATGCTGGAGGAGGCATCACGGGAGTTCATGCTCGACGTCGAGGGCGAACAACGAGACATTCGCTCGAATTCGCCGGACACGGACAACGAGCAGTAGGGCCGGGACGGGCCACCTGCGATCGTGACGGATCGCGCGACAGATGTCCCGAAAGACGAGAGTGGAGAAGGCAAGGGGAGCGGCCCGATATCCCCGTCAATACCCGTCGTTGCACCGAACCGGGCTGGCGGGGTGCTTGATGTCCTCAAGGGTCGTAATAGCCAAGTTCCCGCATGACTGCCCCATGACGTTCACGAAATCGCGGTTCGGAAGGCCCGAGCTCTGCGATGTTGGGAGCGTCATCGCCGACTCGAAACAGAGCCGGTTGAAGCTGGTGCAAGTATGAAAAATCGATAGAGAAATCACGAACGGGCAACATGCCTAGAAATGCAGCCACATCTTCCACGGCTTGATTGGGATCGTCGGTGATCGCTTCATATCGAAGGAGGAGCGTGTTCTGACGGTGCCTGGGCAGCCAGTTCAGATAGTGCTCGGACCAGGAGCCTGCGTAGACCCGGCCGTCGATCACATCATCGAGTGACTTATCCAACCCGTCGACTTCCCGCAGATAGTGATGGTAGGACACGACAGCCGATCGGCCGTCCCGTACAACGTAGATACACGGGTCGTTTGTCGAAATTGGCTCTTCATGTGTCTTCACGAAGTGTGGGACAGTGTCAGATCTGATCGTCGCGCTCACCGCGTCCGTCCAATCGACGTTCATGTCGCCGACCAAGCGGCCTACCTCCTCGCCGGAAGTGGCCATCTCCCTCGTGCCGGCCAACGAGTAGGTCTTGAGACCAAACGCCTCATGCAGGAGCATTCTCAGGAAGGTGTTACCAGACCTCGGGTAGGAGGCGAGCCACACGATCACGGGTGGTCCTCAAACGGGTGCGAGCATTTGCTCACAGCCGAAGGCCGCGCGTCGGCCGTCACTCATGGGTGGACTTTTCATCGCAGCGGAGAATAGAGCACGGCTCCTAAGGCGGAGCAAATCCGAGGCCCCTTTCCACCTCGGTTGCGAAGACCCTGTTGGCCCTAACGAACTCGATGGCGACCCCGAGCTGAGAGAGTGGGCGCTGAGGGACTCGAACCCCCGGCCTGCTGGTTGTAAGCCAGCTGCTCTAACCAACTGAGCTAAGCGCCCAAGCGCTCCGGCGCCCGGGCAATTATGCCCATCCTTGCTGAAGGCCCGTGACAGAGCCCTCAGCGCGGCAGCTGTGCGGCGAAAACCGTGCTCCAGGGCCGGGCCAGGGCGCGTAGCTCGGCGCACCCCTCGTCGCCCAGCGCGGCATACGCAACGGTCGCCAGGGCATCGGTGCCCTCCTCGATCGCTCGTCGCTGGGCAGCGCCCCAATCGGTGAGTCGCAGTCCGTCACCCCCCTGGAGCCAGCCCCGCTCGCGCAGGGCCTCGACCGCCGACCCCCACCGCTCCTGCGACCAGCCCCGTGACGTGCGCAACACGTGCGCCGGGACGTCACCGGTCGCCGCGTGGGTGATCAGGGACTCCATGCCCGACAGGCCGTGCACCACGAGCAGCGCGACGTGCCCGTCGCCCCGGAACTCGCGCAGGATCGACTGGGCGTGCCACAGCTGCAGGTGTGGCTCGTCCGGCCAGCCGAGGTCGGCGTGCGCCGCCGCCAGGGGCCGCCCCTCCGGTCGCCGCCCTGCCTCCTCCGCTGCGGTGCGGGCCAGGGACGCGGCACGGCGCATCTCGCCCGACGCCACGACCGCATTTCCCAGCAGGCGCCGGAACGCCGCGTCCGCGGCGTGGAAGCGGGCGTCCACCAATGCCTCGGGCGCCGCGGCACGCCACGCATCGGGGATCGCGTCGCGCACGAGCTCAGGGTTGAAGTTGAAGAACGTCGAGATCACCACGTCGGCGCCCACCGCTCCCATCGGAGCGGCTCTCGAGGCGAAGTAGCCGGCACGCCCGACGACACCGAGCGCCGCGTAGGCCTCGCCCGCCTCGGGCACGAAGTAGATCATGCCGTGCAGCGGCTCGAGTGTCCGCCACGTCTTGCGCGCCCGCAGCGCTCCGGCGTCTGCGCCGCCGATGTCGCTCACCGGCTCACAGCGTCCCCTCGGCGGCCAGCCTCTCCTGCAGTGCCGTCGTCGCCGCCACGATGGGCCGGCGGCTCGAGGCGTCGCGCACCACCAGGTCCACGCCGTCGCGCTCCCCCTCGGCCGCTCCGGCCTCGCGGCAGATGAGCAACCCGGCCAGGTAGTCCCACCCGTAGAGCGTGCTTCTCCCCACCACCATGTACGCGTCGAGCACTCCCTCGGCCACCGCGCAGCACTCGAGCGACGCGGCACCCAGCGCACGGTATTGGGCCCAACCGGGGTGGTGGCCCGGGAAGCCGGAGATGCCCACGATGGCGCTCCCCAGGTCCTCGCAGCCCGACACCCGCATGGCTGCGCCGTCAGCCTCCGCACCGCCACCGCGGATGGCGACGTAGCGGGTGCCGGTGGCCTGGTTGACCACGAGACCCGCGAGCGGGCCCTCCGCGTCGAGCACGCAGATGCTCGTCGAGTAGAACGGCACGCCCCGGTGGGCGTTGGTGGAGCCGTCGACCGGGTCGATCACGGCGAGCAGCCCCGCATTGGCGTCGCCCGTGAACCCCGACTCCTCGGAGAGCACGGCCAGGCCCGCGCTGTGGAGCACGGGGAGCGCAGCCCCGTCGGCCGCAAGGTCGAGCCGGTACTGCCCCGGCCTCGTGCCCGCCGGCCCCCAGTCGTCGAGCACGTCCAGCGCGGCCCGGACGGCTCCGACGGCATCGTCGAGCACCTGCAGCAGGCGAACGTCTTCCACGGGTGAGGAACCCTACCGGCCGCCGACGCCCTGGCCTGCCTCACCGGATGCCCGTTCGCTCCCATTAGGCTCCTCGAGTTGTGGCTGCCATTGATGTCGCCGGCTACGTCGCAGACCTGAAGGACCACTCCGTGGACCACGGGTTCCACGTGCACGACGAGCGGCACTTCGTCGAGACCTACTCGCTGCGTCAGGTCTGGGAGGTCGACCTGCACCCCGAGGAGGGATGCGGCGGCCCGCTGGACCTGCACCTCGCGCTCGACGTGGACCCTCGCGTCCTCCTCTCTTTCGAGGATGCCGTGGTCCTGCTCTCCGAGGACGAGGAGCCGCCCGACGAGTTCCATTTCCCGCTCACCTTCACCTGGGCCCTGCCGCCGCTCCCGAGCGGGCCCGATCTCCTCCGCCTGGCCATCGACCTGGCCGGCGTCGGGGGAATCGAGCTCCCGCTGGAAGTCTCCGCCATCGACTCCTTCGCCAACGCCACCGACGGCTCGGAGCGCCGGCTGAGCATCGTGGCGCGGCACCCCGTGTCGCTGGCCCGGGTCCTCGGGGGGGAGGAGCTTCTCTGCGACGTCTTCGACCGCGCCCTGGCCGTCAGCCGCTTCCTGCTCGAATCGGCCGAACGCTGGCTCGCCTGACGTGCGGGGGCCCCGCCGCCCCGGGGGAGGCCGGGCCCTGGCGACGGCCCTGGCCGTCGCCGGCGCCGCGGTGGGGCTCAGCGCCTGCAGCAGCCAGGGTGGCCAGGGCCTGGCCCAGCAGGCCTGCGTCCACGTGAACCGCTCCGTCGACGATTATCTGCGCTCCGTCCGCGCCGGCACCGCGGCCACGACGGTGGCCCAGCTCCAGAAGGAGGCCGACCAGCAGCTGCGGGCGGCGCTGCCGCTGGCCGCCCAGGCCAACTCCGACGACGGCTCGTGGAATTCCCTCATGACCACCATCTCGGAGGGCGCCACCGTCGACGAGGGGCACCTCGTGCCCTCGCTCCGGGCTCAGTGCGTGGTCGCCGACAGCAACCAGAACGTCAACCCGCAGACCCCCGGATCAGGGACCATCCCAAAGGACGTGAACCCGAAGCCTGCGTCACCCACCGGCTGAGGTCGCTCCTGCCCCGGCTGTCGCCGCCTGCGCCCTGCCGGCCGCCACGATGGGCGGCATGAGCTTGGGCGCCAGCAGCTCGCCACCGGCATTGGTGAAGTGGATGCCGTCGCTGCGCCGGATCACCACCCCGTCGACCGAGCTGGTGAATTTCCCCCCGGGGCACGCCGCGGCGTTGAGGTCGACCACCGAGTCGGTCTGGGGGTGCTCCGCCGCCACCTCCCGCACCAGCTTGTTGAACGCCGCCAGGCGCGCCGGGTTGTCCTCGGGCCACGGTGCCCCGTCCGGCTGCTCCCCCTCGTCGGTGCAGGGAGCGGTGAGGAACACCATGCGCGCCCCGGTCGAGGTGACGAGCTTCGACGCCTCCTCCAGCTGCGCCTTCACGTAGGCGGCGTACGTCGGGCTCAAGATGTTGGTCCAACCTCCCTGGTACTCCCGGTCGACCACCTCCCAGCGCCCGGCCAGGAGCACCACCACGTTCGGCTTGACCTCGTTCATGGCGTTCAGCCACTGGTACGGCCAGGGCTGCTGGTTCAGGGGCTCTCCCGAGACCAGCGGCGACCCGTCGCAGGCGGGCGGAGTCTCGTCACGGGCCCCCATGAGCTCGACCACGGGTCCGTCGACCACACCGCAGCCGAGGATGCCCTTGTCGGAGAGGACGTAGCCGTACTTGGCCTGGTCGGGCGGGTACGACAGCCCGATCCCGAGCGTCAGCGCCACCGAATCGCCGAAGAGGAGGACCCGCACCGGTGCCGCCGTCGGGGCCGCACCGGGCACGGTTGACGCCGTGGTCGACGTGCCAGTGTCGGCGTGGATGGCCGACGGGAACGCCGTGCTGGCGACCGCGGTGGTCCCGGTGGTGGCCGCGACGACGGCGACAAGGACGGCGCCCACGCCGGCGGGCACCACCAGCCACGCCCTCCACTGGCTGACGAAGGTGCCCATGCGGATGGGCCGCTCGATCAGGTGGAAGGACACGACGGACACCGCGAAGGTGACGAGGACGCGCAACCCGAAGAGCTCGTAGCCGTAGAGCCCGGTCCGGGAGTGGTCGAGCCAAATGAAGATGGGCCAGTGCCAGATGTAGAGGCCGTAGGAGATCCGGCCCACGTAGCGCACCGGCGCCAGGGAGAGCACACGGGGGACGATGCTGCGGGGAGCGGCCACGGAGGCCAGGATGATCCCCGCGACGGCGAGGCCGATGAGGAAGAACCCGCCCGAGTAGGGGAACGACGACGTCGAGGTCGTCAGCACCCAGAGCCCGACCGCGCCGGCCGCGCCGACGACACCGATCACCCCGCACGCCAGCGTCCCGGCGCGGCTCTTGGGTCGCCACAGCTCGCCCTTGGCGAGGCGGCCCTCCTCGTGGCTCCGCCGCGTGACCAGGACGAGCCCGACGGCGAGGGCGCACCCGATGAACAGGCACTGGGAGCGCGTGTCGGTCCCGAGGTACACCCGGTTGGTGTTGAGGCCGCCGTCGTAGAGCACGTGCATCCAGGTCGCCGACGCGATCGCCGCGGCACAGCACAGCGCGAACAGGGCCCGCAGGCTCTTCGTGAAGTGCATGACGCCGAGGACCACGAGCGGCCAGATGACGTAGAACTGCTCCTCGACCGCGAGCGACCAGGTGTGCAGGAGCGGGGAGGAGGCAGCCGTCTCGTTGAAGTAGTTGGAATTGACGAGGATGAAGTGCCAGTTGCTCACATAGAGCAGCGTGGAGAGCGCGTCGAGACGGAGCGCCCCGTAGGTCCCCCTGGGCACGATCACGGACGCGAAGAAGGCGACGAAGAGCAGCATCAGGAGCATGGCGGGGAGGAGGCGCCGCGCCCGGCGGGCCCAGAAGGCGCCGAGCCTGATGGTGAGGCTCTGCCGCCACTCGCCGATCAGGAGCGAGGTGATGAGGAAGCCGGACAGGACGAAGAAGGCGTCGACCCCCATGAACCCGCCGTCCATGTGCGGGATCCCACCGTGGAACATCATCACGGCGAGCACGGCGCAGGCCCGGACACCGTCGAGCGCCGGCAGGTAGGCCAGACGAGTGTGCGAAATCGCGCTCTCGTCGTCCTGCATCGGGCCTTTCCCTCCTGGTTGCGATGGAGCCGGCACCGCAGTCGGGGTGTCGGGGGATCAGACATTCTCTCAGACCCCGGCCTGCCGTACCGGGGCACCGGTGACTCGCTACCCTGAGGCCTCCTGAGCCCGACCCGACCCCTGGCCGCCCCCCTGCCGCGCCGTGCCGCCCCGGTGCGCCGCCGCCGCTTCGTGGTGTTCCTCCTGGTGGTTGCCGTGGTCGCGGCCGGGGCCGCCATCGCCGCCCGGGTGGACCGCGGGCCCGGCCTCAGCCCGTTGCGGGCCCGGATCGTCGCCCTCGCCGAGGGGCAGGTCGGCTACCGGACGGACCCGGCGGACACCTACTGCAACAGGTTCAGCGCCTACTGGCAGGCCGGCGTCGACGACTGCGGCAACGACAACCTCGACGAGGAGTGGTGCGCCGACTTCGCCGCCTGGGTCTGGAAGCAGGCGGGGGCCGAGGTGACCTACGAGCTCGCTCCCGGCTACCTGAACGGTGACTCCGCGAGCTTCTACCTGTGGGGGACCGACCATGGCACCTGGCACCCGCTCGGTTCGCACTACACGCCCCAACCCGGCGACGTCGCCGTCTACGGGCTCGACACCGCCGCGGTGACCGCGGTGCACGTTGCGGTCGTCACCGGCGACACGGGCGACGATGCCGCGCCCGACGTCGTCAACGGCGACGGCGATCGCACCGGGTACAGCGTCGTGGAGGTCGGCGACCACCAGGGCTTCGCCGACGTGAAGGGGAAGGGCGCCGCGCTGTCGGGCTACGTGTCGCCGACGATGCCGCCGGGGACGTCCACCCCGTCCTGACCGCCGGCGCCTCAGGCCCCAGGCGTGTAGCCGGGCGGCAGCGCGATCGACTTCATCTCCAGGAAGCCCTCCAGCCCCTCGGGGCCGAACTCCCGCCCGACGCCGGACTCCTTGAAGCCACCGAAGGGTGTGGAGAAGTCGATCGGGACCGGCGCGTTCAGCATGTAGGTGCCGGTCCGCACCTGGCGGGCCACCCCGAGGCCTCGGTCGTTGTCCGCAGTCCAGACCGAGCCGCACAGGCCGTAGTTCGAGTCGTTGGCGATCTCCACGGCGTTGTCGTCACCGTCGTAGGGGATGACCACCAGCACGGGCCCGAAGATCTCCTCCTGTGCGATGCGCATTTTGTTGTCGACGTCGGAGAAGACCGTCGGCTCCACGTACCAGCCCTTGGAGAAGTCAGATCCCGTGGGGCGGCCGCCCCCCAGGGCGACCGTGGCCCCCTCCTCGCGCCCGCTGTCGAGATACCCCTCGATCCGGGCCCGCTGCCGCTCGGCAACCACGGGGCCGACCTCGGTGGCCGGGTCGAGCGGGTCGCCCACCTTCATGGCGGACACGCCCGAGACCACGGCGTCGACCACTTCGGCGTAGCGGGCGCGGGGCGCCAGGATGCGGGTCTGCGCGATGCAGGCCTGGCCGTTGTTCATGATGGCGTTGGGCAGCAGCGTCGGGATCGTCGTGGCCAGATCGGCGTCGTCGAGGATGATGGCGGCGGACTTTCCGCCGAGCTCCAGCGTGCAGCGCTTCAAGCGCTCGCCGCAGAGCCCGCCGATGCGCTTGCCGCCGACGCCCGAGCCGGTGAAGGAGATCTTGTCCACACCGGGGTGCTTCACGAGGTGCTCGCTGACCTCACGGCCCGCCGGCACCACGGAGAGGACGCCCTTGGGCAGACCGGCCTCGGCGAAGATCTCGGCCAGCCGGAACGCGTCGAACGGCGTCTCCGGCGCCGGCTTGTAGACCACCGTGCAGCCGGCGACCAGCGAGGGCGCCAACTTGGCGGCCGCGATGAACAGCGGCACGTTCCACGGCGCGATGGCCCCGACGACCCCGACGGGCTCCTTGGTCACCAGCACCTGCGGGTTGAGCAGGCCGGCGCGCACCTCGTCGAAGGCGTAGGACGAGGCGAGATCGGCGTAGTAGCTGAAGACCATGGTGGGCGCCAGCACCTGGCCCATCCCGGAGAAGGAGATCGGCGAGCCCATCTCGCGCGTGATGATCTCGGCCATGTCGCCCAGCTCGGCGGTGATCTGCGCCGCCACCGCGGCCAGGACGGCCCCCCGCTCGGCCGGCGTCATGCGGGGCCACGGGCCGTGGTCGAACGCGGTGCGGGCCGCCGCCACCGCCTTGTCGATGTCGGCCTCGGTGCCGTCGGGCACCCGGGCGATGACTTCCTCCGTCGAGGGTGAGATCACCGCAATGGTGTCGGCGCCCTCCGGGGCCACCCAGTCGCCGCCGATGAACAAGCGGTCGTAGTCCCGAATCGCCATGCATCCTCCCCAAGAGTTCGTGGGGCCCGTGCCCCGCCGCAATGTGGGCCGTGCGGCACCTCAAAGGGTAGCGGCGCCCGGCCGAGCCGGGACAGTCCGGCCCGGTGCCCCCGGCGGTTCAGGTGTTCAGTGACTCAGCCCGCCCGTCGCGTCGCTCGATGTGGGCCAGGACGCCGCCGTCGGGCTCCACCCAGCCCTTTCCGGCGGCGTACGCCACCATGCCGGCGAGGCCCCGGTCCCACTCGTCGGTGGCGGCGGGCCCCGCCAGCGCGCGCAGGGCGACGGGGTCGACGACGACGTGCTCGCCGTCGCAGCGCAGGCGCCCCAGCCCTGCGCTGCGCACGACCTCGGCCAGGTCACCGACCCCGTCGGCGGCCACCGAGAAGCGGGTGAAGTCGTCGGGGTCGGCGAGGTGCACCCGGGCCTCGGAGAGGTCGATCACGATGAGCACGGCCTGCGACGCTACAGTGCCGCTCCGTGCCCGACATCAGCCAGCGTGACCCCGAGCAGGTGGCCGCGACCCTCACGCGCTGGCTGGCCGCCAAGACCGGCGGCGGGCCCGGCCCGGAGGTCTTCGACGTCAAGGCCCCCGGGTCCAACGGCTTCTCCAACGAGACCATCCTGTGCCGCACCCGATCGGCCGACGGCGACGAGCAGCGCCTCGTCGTCCGGGTGGCGCCCACCAAGCACCTGCTCTTCCTGGACGCGGAGTTCTCGACCCAGTACCGGGCGATGCACGCCCTGGCCGACGGCGGGTCGGCGGTGCCACTCCCCCGCCTCGGGCACTACGAGGAGGACCCCCAGTACTTCGGCGTGCCCTTCTTCTCCATGGAACACATAGAGGGCCAGGTCCCCTCCGACAACATCCCCTACACCATGGAGGGCTGGGTCATAGAGGCCACGCCCGAGCAGCAAGAGCGCATGTGGTGGAGCGGGATCGACGCGTTGGCCGCGGTGCACCGCACGGACTGGCGGGCCCTCGGGCTCGACTGGCTGGACGACCCCGTCCGGGGCAAGCCGGGGATCGTGCAGCAGATGTCCTACTACCGCGACTTCCTCGACTGGGCCACCCAGGGGGTCAAGGTCCCTGTGATCGAGTCGACCTGGCAGTGGCTGGTGGACCACCAGCCGGCCGAGGAGGGTGAGGTCGTCATCAGCTGGGGCGACAGCCGCATCGGCAACATCATCTGGGACGACTTCCGCGCCGCCGCGGTGATCGACTGGGAGATGGCCGCACTGGGCCAGCCCGAGATGGACCTGGGCTGGTGGCTCTACTTCGACCGCCAGTTCTCCGAGGGTCTTGGCGTGCCCCGGCCGGCCGGCTTCGGGTCCCACGAGGACACCATCACGCGCTACTCCGAGCTGATGGGGCGCGAGATGAAGGACATCTTCTTCTACGAGATCTTCTCGGGCTTCCGCTTCGCCGTCGTCATGTACCGGCTCTCGAAGCTCGTTTTCGCGGACCAGCTCATGGACGACGCCATGGCGACGGACAACATCGCCACCCAGCTCCTGGCCAAGATGCTCGACCTGGAGCCGCCCACCTAATCTCGCTCGACCGGCCCGCCCGCATCGGGCCCGTCGTCGGGGATCGGGTCGTTCCCCGGGCCGACCGTCACACCGGCCGCGCGCAGCCGGTCGCCGAGCCAGTCGGCGCCGTGCTCGCCCTGCATCGCATCCTGCCAGCCGTCCAGGATCCTGTGCACCTCGTCCACCGTGGGGATCTGGGCGATGACGTGCACCGTCATCTTGTCGTCGTACCCCGGAGGGGCCGAGACGTGCAGGCCCCCGAAGGGGTCCTCGGTCACGTGGGGCGACGGCTCGCGCAGCACGTAGAGCTCGCCGGTGTCCTCCACGTAGTTCAGCTCGTGGCGCACCCCGTCCGCGTCGAGCCAGTCGATGCCCAGCTCGAGCTCGGCTGAGGCCCGGCGGCGGGGGTCGGCTTCGTAGAACTCGTCGATGTCCATCGGGCGCACACTATCGCCGACCAGGAGGATCGCGACTCTTCCGTCGATTCGTGCCGACGACCCGTTCGGGGGGAGCGATCGGGGGAGGGTCGACCGCGACTGTGACCCCATGCCCACCACAGCGTCGAAGCAACGTGTCGCCCTCATCGACCAGATGGCCGCCGAGTGGCAGTCCATCGGCCGTACCCCCGCCGCGGTCCGCACCCTCCAGGCGGTCGCCGCCCGGGACCCGGGCCTGTCCGGCCTGGTGCTCGGGTCCGGCACCGGGCCGCCGCGGTGCCCCACGCCCTGCGACGTCGTCGAGCTCATGCGGGTGGCCTCGGGACGCACCGAGCGTGAGGAGGCCGCCCGCCTGGTCCGGGTGCTGCTCCGGGAGGCGGGCGCCGACCCCTTTGTCTGCCGGATGCTCGTGCAGGTCCTCGTCCCGGGCCTGGTCGCGGTCGCAGGGAAGCTGCGCTGGGGCCAGGGCGGCGACTGGCAGGACGGTGAGGAGTTCTTCGGGGAGCTCCTGTCGACGACGTGGCTCACCCTCCGGTCGTGGGCCGGACAGGACCGGCCCTATGCCGTCCTCGATCTCCTGTCCGCCATCCGATGCCGCCTGCGCCGCCAGCTGTTCCGCGCCAAGGACGAGGGCGCGCGGTCGGCCCCGCTCGGTCCGGACGTGGCCGCGGATCGGTCCGCCCGCTCCGAGACCGACCTGGAGGAGCTGGCCCGGATGCTCGTCGACCTGCACCACGCGGGCATGCGCCCCGACGAGGTCGAGGTCCTCTACGCCCACCACGTCCTCGGCTATTCCATCGCCGAGCTGGCCGCCATGACCGGGCGCGACCGCCGCGCCCTCTATGCCCGTCGGGACCGGGGCCAGCGGCGCCTCTGTGCCTGACCGCCCGGTGCGGGCGGGGTGATGCGTGCGTATGGTGTGCCCGTGGTTGGCGCTGGGACCGACACCACCGAGAGACTGCGCACCCGGGTGGCTCGGGGCCGTCCCAACTGGTGGGTGATCCTCGCCGTGTCACTGGCACTCATGGCCCTCCTCGTGGCGACGGCTGGGAGCACACCACATCGGGCCGGTCATGGTGGCGGACAGGCCGCCGTCGCGTCGCGTCGCGTCCGGCCTGCCGGCACGACCTCCACCTCGGGCGGGCCCTCGGGCCAGTCGTCCCCGCCGGCGACGACGACCACCACGACGCCCCCGAAGCCGGCGGCGCCCGCCTCCGCCACGTCGGCCACATCCCTCGTGTCGGCACGGGCACCGGCCGCCGGCGCGCCGACGACGACCGTCCCGAGCGTCACCACCACCACCACCACCGTGCCGGCGGCGACCACCACGACGAGCCCGGCCACGCAACAGCCGGCGGACCGGATGGACACGCAGGGCTATCTCGATCCACCACTGCAGCCGTCGAACGGGTACGGATTCACCGGAACCGGTGCGATGCAGATCTCGGTGCTCTGGTCCGGAACCACCTACCTCACCATGACGGTCAGCTGCCCGAGCGGGAGCCAGAGCGTCGGCGGCACCTCGGCCATGGCGGCCTCCCTCAGCCAGGCCAGCGGCAGCTGCCGGGCGACGGTGACCGAACCGTCATCGGAGTCCGTCGCGCTCACGTACACGATCTCGATCGGTCCAGCCGGTGGATAGCCGGGACGACCGGACGCGCCGACGGCGCGCGCTCGACGTGACCGCCGCCGTACTCGCCGCGCTGCTCGCCTTCACCGCCGTCCCGGCCGTGCTCGTCCTCGTGGTCGGCAACCCCCTCTCCGGCGGGCTCGGACACACCTGGCGTCCCGTGCCCCGCGACGCCCTCTGCGTGCTCGCGGTGGCGGCCTGGGTGGCATGGGCCGCCTGCTGCGCCCAGCTGGCGCGCGCCGTCGTCGCCCACGTGCGCGACGGCGACGTCGGCACGACGGGGGACGCCTCGGTGATGGACCGCATCGCGACGCGGATCGCCGTGGGTGTCATGACGCTCACGACCGTCGGGGCTCCCCTCGCCCTCCCGTCCGTCGGCGGTGCCAGCACACCTTCGACGAGCCAGGCCGCGGCCGGGCCGGTACCGACGGCGCACCCGGGCACGCCGGCCCTCGGGACCCTCGTCTCCGCGACCCACGCGGTGCGACCGGGCGACACGCTGTGGAGCATCGCGGAGGAGCGCCTGGCCGACGGCGCCGACTGGACGTCGATCGCCGCGCTGAACCTCGGGCGCGACATGGACCTGAGCACTCGGTTCGTCGATCCCGACCACGTGGAGGCGGGATGGCGGCTCCGACTGCCCCCCACCACGGATGCCTGGACCACGGGGGCGCCGAGGGTGGGGCCGCGCCACGCCGGCGCCCCGGACCACGGCGATCGCCTGCCGGAGCTGGTCGCACTCGGCATGGGATCGCTCGCCTGCGCGGCGTTGGCCCGCCGCGCCCGGAAGCGCCGCCGGGTCGATCCCTTCACGGGTGACCTCGACCTGGAGTGGGCGTTGTCCGACGAGGCAACGGATGCGGACTCGCTCCTGCAGCGCTTCGCGGAGATCCCGGCGCTGCACTCGTTCGAGACCGCCAACTCCCTCCTGAGCAGGGCGCTGCAGGGTGATGCCGCCCGACCGGTGGTCCGCGCCATCTGCGTCGCTCCGTCCGGCGTCAGCTTCTGGCTGACCGAACCGAGGTCCGACCCGCCGGACGAGTTCGTGGCGCTGCACGGCGGCGCTGCCTGGCACGTCGACCACGCGGCACTCCGGGACGACGACACCCTGTCTCCCTACGTCCCCATCGCCCTGCCCATCGGCGAGGACGAGGAGGGCACCTGGCTGGTCGCGCTCGGCCCGGGGTCCGTGCTGCCGCTCCTGGGCGAGTCGGCGCCCGAGCTGGCGCGGTCGACGCGGGCGGCGGCGGGTGCGTGGGCATGGTCGGACACGGTGCTCGTGACCGATGATCCGGGTGACCCGGGGCTTGGCTCGGTGGGGCCGGCGGGCGCCCCGCACCGCGTGTTCTTCGGGGACCCGGGGACCCTGTCCGCGCCGGTGGCGGCGCGGACAGCCGTCGTCACCACCGCCACGGTGGCCGCCACCGACCTGACCGTGCTGGTCGACCGCCGGGGGGCCACGCTGCATCCGATCGGCCGGGTCGTCCGGCCACACCTCCAGTCGGCGGAAACGGCCCGGCACCTTCGGGAGCTCACGGCGCCACCCGGGCCACGGGAGGCCGCGCCACCCGGGCCACGGGAGGCCGCGCC
>Ga0181526_10000474_pt1 | contig 43113 bp, 34 predicted proteins | sample PEATcosm2014_Bin_35_FD_119750 | JGI IMG/M metagenome (GOLD analysis project Ga0181526, IMG submission 119750) | Peatland microbial communities from MTU Mesocosm Facility, Houghton, MI, USA - PEATcosm2014_Bin06_30_metaG | ecosystem: Environmental > Terrestrial > Soil > Wetlands > Peat | place...
CCCGCCGGTGTTGCCGGTGTTCCCCGTGCCGCCGGTGGTGACGATGTTCAGTTGGCAAGCCGCCAGCACAAACGCGCCCAGCAACACCACGACAAGGACAGTCGATGTTCGACCAGCCCCCCGTGTGTTGAGACGACGTTTCATCTCGCGCAATCGCAATGGGGACACCTTCATTTGTTCACCACTGTACTGTTCCCGATCGGATCGCGCCGAGGAAACGGGCCAGATCACTCGGGTGCCATCTGGAGATCACTCGGGTGCCATCTGGAGATCACTCAGCTGTCGCAAAGTCCCGGTGACATGGTCGCGAAGTCCCGTGACTTCGTCGAAGAGTCCCGATGACATGGTTGCCGGCCGACGCTCTAGTACGGCTCCAGAGACGCTGCGACGCATCGAGCAGACGCATCGAGCAGTCGTCGGATCCTTCCCTGTAGCGTAATCCCTCGGATGCGCTCAACGCATGTGGTCATGCCACACGGTTCGAGCAAAGTATTTCGCGCGCGTGCGGTGTCTCAATGCGCCGAGCGCACAGTCATGGCGGACAATCGTGGGAAACAACGGTGACGACACCGACTGCAAAGCCTGGTGTTCATCGTCGTCCAGTTCGATCTCGGCCGCGGCAACGTTGCTTTCCAATTGTTCGACGCTGACCGCGCCCGCGATCGCGGCTATGCCCGGCCGGTGGACGACTCAGACGCCCCAGGCTCTCCGCGCTGAACGACGGGTCCGTCGCCCTGCTACGGTTCGTGGGTCGATTGGCCTCGTAATCAGCGCCGACTCCCGCATGGGGGCTGGCGGTCAACCCGATCACAGGGTCATCATCGACTGTCAACGGGGGCGTCTGAAGCAACTTCGGCGCAGCGGCGTCCTGGTGAGGGCTCGTCTCCCCACCAGCACCGCCTGCTTCCTTTGTCACTGCCTTGGGCGTGTCTGTAGGGTCCGGGTGGTGAGTGCCAAGGAAATCGAGTCGGCACGGTCCGCCGGTGAGGGCGCGGTCGACACGCTGCGCAGGCTCCTCGCCCAGACGGTGGCCAAGATCATCCGGAATGACCCCGAGGAGGCGGCCACCGCGCTCGAGCTCGGCATCATTGACCATCGTTGGCTGGATGACCCGATCAATCAGCCGATTTCTCCGAGCAAGCCGACCGAGATCCTCGAGCACTTCCTAGCGCGATCAGTGGAACATAAGCCGTCGCTGCTCTCGACCATGGGCCTCAGCGCCGTCCAACTCCTGGCTTCCCTCCGGAGCCATGGGACCGGCGAGGTCGAGGTGGTGACGGTCGCCTTTACGGATCTCGAAGGGTTCACGTCCTTTACCGAAACCCACGGAGACAGCGCAGCCGCGGCCATGATCAGCGAGCAGAATCGGGCGGCCGGCCCCATCGTGCGCCGCTGGCACGGGCGCGTCGTGAAGCACCTAGGTGACGGGCTGCTCTGCACCTTTCCCGACGCCAACGGCGGAATCCGAGCTGCGCTCGAACTGCTCGAGACCTCGCCCTCTCCACTGCGCCTGCGCGCCGGCCTTCACGTCGGAGAAGCAGTGGTCACTCAGGACGACGTTGTCGGTCAGGTCGTCAACATCGCCGCCCGGGTCACGGAGACTGCCAAGGGGAACCAGGTCGTGGTGACCGCGGAAACTGCAAGGGCAGCCGGCGCGATTCCCGGTGTCGAGTTCCGACGACTCCGCAAGCGGCGCCTCAAGGGCATCTCCGAGCGCGTGGAGTTGTGCGAGGTGGTACCGGTGCCAACATCAAGCGTTCGATGAGCCATTGAACCGGTCCGAGGAGTAACCGATCAGGGACGAAGGCCTCTCGCCACGGGCGCTACGGCACTACCGACTTTCGCGTCCCAACGGGAGTGATTCTCGCGGGAGCTCCGTCAACCTTTCCTCCCGAGCGCCGTTACCTCGGTGCCGGACAGGGAGGGATCCAGACCGAAGCTGCGTCGCGGCCCTCGGTCGTCGAACTGGAGCGGTGAACCGGCGGGCACCAAGCGATTCGCTCCGTTCGCGATTCGCTCTGTTCGCTGGCCTCTCCGATTCCCTAAGTTCGATGCGGACGCATTGTCTAACGGCCGTAGTGGCGAGCGACATATCCTCGAGGTCATTCAGTGCCCCGGGAGACCGATCCAATCTAGGGACGTTGGCGTTCTCGGACTTCGAGCTCGGCCCAAAGGTGCCAACCCATGATCCGTGCTCCTGGCATACCATGCACCGGCAACGGTGGTGCATGCATGAACTCCTTATGGACACGCACAACGCGAAACGCAGGAAAGTCCCGTCGAACCGCTGCGAGGTCGTAGACCCGGGCGAAAGGACTCTCCGGACCATCTGTGCTGGCATGGACGAATCGTTCCATGCGCAGATACCGCCCCAACCCCTCCCGCTCTGCATTGCGCAGATGGGACCCGAGGATTCCGGTGCGGACATGCTTTCGAACAGGCCACGCTGCGAGGATCGCCGCCCGCCGCACAACCTTGATGGCCACGAGGTAATTGAGGGAGCGCCGAGCGTAGAGCATGGCCACCAGGCGGCCACCAGGGCGAAGGACCCGGGCGATCTCTGCCTGAGCAGTCACGATGTCGGGGATGTGATGGAGGACACCGTGCGAGAACACCAGGTCGAAACTCTCGTCGGGATAGGGGATCTCCGTAGCGGAGGCCTGGTCGATCCCATCATAGGACAGGCCCCGAAGCTCAAGCCGGAGCGCCACGCGGCGTACTGCCTCAGCCGTCAGGTCGATGCCGGTCCAGCGTGCACCCCGGCGAATCAATCCTTCCGATTCCGCACCTTGCCCGAGCCCGATCTCAAGCACCCGTTTGCCTCGCACGTCGAGGTCGTCGAGGCAGCGAGGGATGTGGGATTCCAGCCGGTAACGGTCTGTGTCGTACGCGTCGAAGAAGACCGCGTAGTCGCCACGAAATTTCTCGTCGAGACCGCCCAATTGGTGGTCACCGCAGGGGTGCGTCTGCCAGAACTCGGCGATGTCAGCCTCGGAGATAACCTCATTCACCGGCAGTGCCTCCTCGTTCTCTGTCGACTCGTCGTGCTGACCTCCGAGACGCGGTGTTTCCGGGCCCACAAGCGGGAAACGCTGGGCCCGAGGTTCGTAAATGTGAGAGTCAGACGGCCGTGCGTGATACGTCCGGGCAGACTCATTCGACACCGGCGCGCTGCGCGCGGCCCAACCCCGGTAGAGACACAGGGTTGGGCCGGCCACCTCAATCCCTTGACCCGGTGGAGGTTAGGTCTTGGTGGCCCTGATACTGAGTCTGCGGAGTGACTGCTGATACACGGTCCGGACTCAGGGTGGGCGAGTCAAGCCAGGCGGCATGGCCTTGCCGGCCCGTTGCTCGAACGGGAGTTGGTATCAAAGTGTCCGAGGTTGGGCCCGCTGATGCGCTTCGTCGCGGGCACGCACTTCTACGGGCCCACGCCTCGCTAATCGACTTCGCGACAGAAGGTCACGCAGTCGTGTTTCCGAACGACGGCGTCAGCGTGCCTGCCTACTCGAGCACATGAAGAAGTACTCGACCGCCAGCTTGGGAGTCACAACGGGGATTGAGCGAGTGAGACCCATGTTGACGGCCCTCATCAGCGGCCGAACCGGTTGGGAATGTCGCCAGTTCAGCGAAGTCGGCCATTCACGTTCAATGATGAACTCCCGCTCCAGGCTGGCCCGGAACACCGCCGGACTTTGCACATTGGTATATGCCCAATAGATCGAAGTCTGACGGTGGTCGAAGTTCTCGTACGTCAAGATGAAGTGTCCACGCGGACTGAGAATCTGCGCGATCTCGCGAAACTTTTCCTCCTGAACTCCTCCCAGATACTCGAGCAGTCCTAGAGCGACGACGAAGTCGAACTGGCGCCCGTCGAACTCGATCGGACTATCGAGGATATCGACTTCGTGTAGATTTGGCGCGGGCTCACCGATCGCGATATCGATCCCGAAGTACTCGATGTTCGGTTTGAGCAACGGTTGAAGTGCGGCCCGGGCGCAGCCGACATCGAGCAAGGTACAATGGCTCGACGGCGCCATCTTGTTGATGAGCCGAGCTGACTTCTGAAGACGGAAGTGCGGAGCGGCGAAGTTCCGGTGCGCTTGGCCCCAGAAGTCCTTCCGGGAGCGGTTCATCTCATTGGGCGAGATCATGTCGTGGCGCCCCGCTCGACCGAACTCAAGAGCTGGGAGACGCGCGTCGCATGTTGACGAAACCCCTCGCCATCTGGTCCGAGGAGTGACGCAAGGTCCTCGAACTGACCTTCAAGCTTGTCTTGCTTGAGCTGCCGGTGTGCCTCGATGGTGCCGTGTACTTCGCTCAACCGGGTCTGCAGCTCCGTGAACCGCTCAATAACCTGTTCTGCGCTGATCGAACGGGCCGAGAGCGCGAACTCGGGGACACCCATGTCGGACATCAGAGCATCGTGCTTCAGCGAGTACCCGATGGAGATCGTGGGCTTGGAAAGGCGCAGGGCGGAGACGACGTTGTGATACCGAGCTCCCACAACGGAGCCGACGGTCGTGATCTCCCGGAGCAGGTCACCGAGCGTCGAGACGGGGTTCGCCACCACCTCGCCGGGTGGAAGACCGGGTCGACGCTTCAGGATGTCTGCAAGGACGGAGGCAATGACGTCGTCGTCCTTGGAATCATCCCCTGAAAGCAGCCGAACGCCGTAGCCATTGTCTACCAACCAACAGATGAATTGCGTCATCGCGTCGATATAGCGCTCGTGGATTTGCTGGCCGTCGCGGCGATCGTCGGTGCCGCCGAAGAATGCCATGATGCCGACGCCCACCAGACGAGGATCGCCAATCGTTGACGTGGGTGCCGGCAGCGAGAAGACGAGGTCGGTGTACACAGGGTCATGCGCTGCGAAGGACCCGGACTGCTGCATGGCTTCCCAGGAGACCGAGTCGCGGTACGAGCGGTAGTAGGCGAGGCGCGCAGCACTGTTTCGCAACCATCGGATCGGACGCTGCTTGATTTTGGTCGCCCCCACGCAGAGCAACGCGACCTTGGTCCTCACGAGCTTGCCGGATGCGCAAAGAAGGAACATGGAGTACGGCACGCCCGTTGCCCGCATGGGAAGCGAGTTCTCCAGCACGCCGGCGCCAGGGACCACCACGAGGTCGTGTCGCCGTACCCACGAGAACGTGCGCCAGGCGTCGATACCCTTGCCCAGCAGCCACACAACCCTGGCGCTCATCCCACCCATGCTCTCCGTGCGGCCCCTGGACCAGTGCAGGGCGATGGCGGGGACGCCGTAGTGAGTGCTCATTCGTTCAGGGCCCCCGCACATGGCGTCGACGACGGCATCGGGGTGTTGCTTTCGGAGATGCGTGAGGACCGCTTCGAACGACCCATCGTTGCCGAGATTGCCGGAGCCGAGCAGCCCGAAAAAGCCCACCTTGGGACCAGACGGACTGGTCTTCGCCCGAGGGCCGAGAGCGGTGCGCCTATTCACACGAGGTTCCGGGCACGGATCGCGTCAGGCGCCGGCCCCGGCCGTGGAGGCAGGGCCTCCGGTGTGCTCGTGCAGAACCCGCGACGATGCATCACGAGTCGAGCGGCCCTGTGTGCTTCCACGGCGGTGGGAGCTCGGCGGAGGTCGCATGCCACTTCGATCATGGTGTTTTGATCTCTCTGCCCTCGCATGGAGCGGTGCTGAGAAGTGGCACGACAAGTGTCTTCGATGGTTCCCTGGTTAGCGAGTATACGAATTCTCAATTGTCATCCCACGATCCGAGTGCGCAGCGAGCAAGATTGACCGTCTCCAAATGAGCGCCCAAGGGCGAGGTTGATACAGCCCGGTGGGCACAACGGGACCATGCTCCATCGGTTCAACGCACGTCCTATGGTGTTGGAGGCCCAGGTCAGGCGGCAGAGCCCCAGCAGTACGCATCACCGGACGTGAAGACGCCGCCGTCCGCCGTGGCGGCTGGAGTCCGGCACGACGGCCCTATGTCCCCTTCCCAGCCACCACACCGTTGAGGGAGAACGGGACCTCGACGTCGTGAAGTTTGTCCTCCGCCACAAGACCCCTCCTCGAAAGGGTCCGACTGAGGAATGGAGTCGCCCGACCGCCGATCCACTTCGTGAGGGTCCAGTAGCACTCCTTCCGCTCTGAGGGAGAAAGCGGGGCTCGCCGAATCGCTCGGACGTACCCCGATGCGTACTCGACATAGAGCCGGACCGCTGGATGCCAAAGAGGATCGCCTCGACGAGGATCCAGGATCGCGCACCTCTCACGCACGTCTGAACACCGGCCAGCTTGCTCGGCATGGACACGGCGGAAGTGAAGGCGTTCCGGAATGATGTAGAAAGGGCCATGGAGGCCCAGTTCGGTGGTGAACACGCGATCGGCGAAGTGATAGCTGTTGTGTGGAGCTATAGATCGGAGGGTGCCCAAGCGCACCACTCCCCCGTAATCGTCACCCCAGCCGTCGAACAGCATGCTCTCGAACCGCTCCGGTGCTCTCGGAAGGGACGTCGAGGTGGTGTAGTCGATCAGATGCGTAACCACCCCTGTGCCATCGATGGCCGCGGACCACGTGTAGGCAAGGATGGCCTCGGGATGCTCGTCGAGTGCACCGATACAACGCTCAAGTAGGTCACGAGCGTACAGATCATCGTGATGTGCGGACTTGAACAACTCACCTCGAGCTTGGTCCATGACGAAATTGTGGTTCGGGGCGAGACCAATGTTCCTCGCCTGCCGAAAGTATCGGATCCGCGAATCTCGCTCCTGATAGGAGTGGCAGATGCCCGAGGTCTCGTCGGTGGAGGCGTTGTCCGAGATAATAAGTTCGAAGTCTTCAAACGTCTGACCCAGCAAGGCGTCCAGCGCCTCAGGCAGATACTTCTCGCCGTTGTAGACCGGCAGCCCGATACTCAGTCGAGGTGCGGCAGTCATCTTCGGGTCCCTCCCGTATAACGGAGCGTCGGGGCGTGTAGCGATTCAGGTGATGGCGAAGCGCGCGTCTCCTATTAGAGACATCGGGACTCGCTCTGATACCTGCAGCGTGGCGACCGCCGCGCTGCCATCGACTGAGGAGAGGGGTGAGCTATCCGAGCCGTGACGGCTTCTGTACGAAGGGTGTGTCGACAACCTCGGCTCGGTCCCAGTTGCGCATGATGCGCTGCCTTCTATACAGGATCGCCTGGTGCAAGAGAGGGATCTTATGGCGCACAAGCGGTCCCACCAGGCGCGCTCTGAGACCGTTGCCCAGTGAATACAGGCCGATCGTCGATGCGAATTCCGGGCACTTGGTGACCGGCTGCGGCAGCACACAGCGAACGCGGTCGAGCAGGCCCTCCTCATAGAAGAACCGCCAGTCATCAGCGGTTGCTCGAATGGGCACTACGTGGTCGACCATACGTGTGCACGCCTGCCGAGTTATGACGTAGGCGCCTGCATTCACCAACTGCCGGGCGTCGACAGGCAGCGCCAGCACTCGTGAGCACGGAAGATCGACCGAGCCCTCCATACTTACTCCGAGCGGTCCCGGCGGATAACTTCCGTAGTTGAGCAACGCCACCTCCGCACCGGTCAGATGGTCAGCTACGGCATCAGCTAGATCGCCGAGGTCAGCTGGCAACGTGACGTCGTCCTCCAGTATCAACGCCCTATTCCGGTTGTCCTCGATGATCTTCCGGTAGATGTTGTAGTGGCTCAGAGCGCACCCTGCGGCGCCGGCCGGGAACGGGCATCGAGAGGCTAGTGAAGGATCGATCAGTGCCGAATTGTCCAGATCGAGCGTTTGACCGTCGACCGCAGGCATGAATTCGTAGTCCAGCCCAGTGCGTTGCAACTCAGCAGTGATATGCGCCCGTCGATCGACCGAGCGAGCCAAGTTGATGACGTAGGCGTGCATGGTTGGTTCCTTCCGGCCCCGCTGGTCGACCAATACTCGACATAGTGCCTCTCCCACGGAGCGAGGCGCGTGCAGGCGAGCCGTCGACCCGTGCATGTAGAACGATCCCCGAGTGGCTCGTCCTGATACAGCCGCGTGGTCGGCGGTGAACATACTCCGTTCCGGCCGCTGCCGGCAGGTGTACCGCCACGACGCGACGGCACCGATCTCGAAGGCATCTCCGCTTACGACGTCGTGAGCGAGTAGCTGGATTCGCTGAATGTCTCAGGCTGGCCGCCGGTGGAGCAGATCTCCCAGCCCTGGCTGGCTGCAGTCCAGGTGCTCGCGGTGGGCAGGTAGCCGTGGGTCTCAAGCCACTTGATCATGGCCAGGATGTCGATGCTGCCCGAGGACTCGCTCGTCGCCGGGTCGCTCGCGCCCAGCTTCCAGTCGAGCGTGGTGCTGCCGCCACCGCTGAAGTCGCAGAGGTGCCAGGTCTGGACCGGCACCCCGTTGGTCCCGCCGAACTGAGCGGTGGCCACCGAGTCGCACGAACCATTGCCCGAGAAGTCGTACTGGATCATGACTTCGTCTGCCCAGTTGTTGAACCACAGGTCGTACATGGACCAGGCGCTGGTCTGGCTGTTGTGGGGCATGGTCTCGGAGAAGGAGCTGATCGTTTTCGAGTAGCTGTCCACGGCGCCCGTCATGTCGACACCCGTGTTCGGGAACGCCACGACCTCGGTGTTGCCGGCGGGCCCGTTCGCCACGACCCGCCAGTCCGTCGGGCTGTTGGCGTAGAGCGTCTGAGACCAATCAGGTATCGGGCTCCATACGTTCTGGTCCACGTAGGGATCACCGCTGAGAGCGGACCCTGTGATCTGCGGGTCGGCCCCGAAGGGGCAATGACCCTGCTGGTCACTGGTCACACAGGCCCACCCCTCCGCGGTCTCGAGCGGAGCCATGCCGACGATGGGCTTGTTGAGGTGGATCGACCCGGCCGAGCCGAAGAACCCGGCGTCGCCGTAGTTGAAGATGCCCCCGTCGGAGGCCACGAGCCAGTAGCCGCCGCCGTCGGGAGTGGGCGCCATGCCGACAATGGGCTTGTTGAGGTGCAGGCTGCCGGCCGAGCCGTGGAACGCCGCGTCGCCGTAGTTGAAGATGCCCCCGTCGGAGGCCACGAGCCAGTAGCCGCCGCCGTCGGGAGTGGGCGCCATGCCGACGATGGGCTTGTTGAGGTGGATGGACCCGGCCGAGCCGAAGAACCCGGCGTCGCCGTAGTTGAAGATGCCCCCGTCGGAGGCCACGAGCCAGTAGCCGCCGCCGTCGGGGGTGGGCGCCATGCCGACGATGGGTGCGTTGAGGTGCAGGCCGCCGCTTGAGCCGTGGAACGCCGCGTCGCCGTAGTTGAACACCCCGCCGTCTGAGGCCACGAGCCAGTAGCCGCCGCCGTCGGGGGTGGGCGCCATGCCGACGATGGGTGCGTTGAGGTGCACGGACCCCGCTGAACCATGGAATGCGGTGTCGCCGTAGTTGAACACCCCGCCGTCGGACGCCACAAGCCAATAGCCGGATGCGATCGTGTCTTTCGCCGCGGTCGGCGCCGATGCCAGAACAACCTTCGAGGGTCCGTGATCCGAGAGGGACCACATCGACAACACCGCGACGAGTAGGACGCCGAAGCCGACGGCCACCAACGTTCCCCGCCGGAGCACCCTTGGGCGCAGTGGCATGGTTGTCCCTTCTGTGCCTGCGTCACAAATGACGCGAACGACCAAGAACGTCTATGACGCTAGCATTTTCGGCACGTGAAGCCTTGGATCAAGCCCGAAGTCCGAGAGCTCTGAGAGCGCGTCGCGACAATCACCGTTCGATCTGGACGGACCGCGGATGCATCGCCAGCGGCAGGCCGAAGGTCAAATCGGTCCCTTTCGCGGAAGGGAGGGTCACCAGTGAAGCCGCGACGGTCAAGTCGAGAAGATACGGTGACGCGCCGCCCAGGCCACTCTCGGTGACGCCGGCGATCAGGCAGTAGACGATCAGAAAGAGCGCCAAGGCTCGCGTCGGCCCCCGCGCCCGGCTGAGCGCCGTCACCAGCAGGATAAGAAACATGGCCCCGACCAGCGCGTCTCCGACGACGCCCTGATCCTGGTAGATCGACAGCCAACTGCTGTCAATGGCTTGCCCCTCCAATGGGCTCGTTGGATCGTTCACGCCGTCATTGGACAGGCCGCTCCCGAAGATCACCTCGGTGGCCGGTCGACGGGTCGCGAGCACCGCCGACCATGCCTTCGTGCGACCGGTGAGATCTTGAAGCTGCTGGGTGTTCTCTCCTCGAGCGAGCCAGTGCGTCAGGAACGGTGCCGCCGGAGCTGCGATCACCGCGACGACGATGAGAGCCGTGGCGAAAAGCCTCCGAACCCGCCGTCGGGCAAGCAAAAGGCTGAAACCCGCAACGAGCAGGGCGACGATCATGGCCAGGAGGGCTGTGCGGGTGTGGGTCAGCAGGAGGACGATCACTGCTGGCACGGCGACCGCCAGGGCGCGCCGGTGAGACACCAGACGGCATAGCCAGAGCACCGTGATGAGCCCAGCCGCCTCGCCGGCGAAGTGAGCAACCCCTGTCGACCAGATCGGCCAGATCGTGCCATTCAGACGGCCAGCGGGCAGGGCTTTTCCGGGCGAGATGAAGAGCCCCAACACGACCGAGCCCAGAATGAGCAAGATGACGTTCATCTGACTACGCAGAATCAGCAGGTCCCTCCTACCCCACCATGGGGTGAGGAGCCACAGCACGAAGAGGAACACGATCAGGCGGAAGCTTCGGTATTCGGTACCCAGACCAACGAGACGAACGCTCATCATCAGCGAGATGATCGCGAGGACGGTGTAGAGCCCCAGGAACCAGTTCGCCCGCATACGCATCCGGGTATTGATGCTCAGAGCCAGCACGAGGGCTACGAACAACGCACCCTGGCTCATGAGTTGGGCAACCCGGTGCGGGATGGGCAGAATGGAACTCTGTTCGGGGGTGAGCGCGTTGAAGAGGAGCAGTCCCCAGATGATCGAGACCCGACGCAGACGTGCATCGTAATTTCGGCCCCGGCGGCGGCCAGTGACTGCTGCGGTGGCCTCCATGGACGTCGCCTACCCCGACGGTTCCTCGGCTACCGCCGGGGTCAATCGGAGGTCGCCTGAACTGAGCACGCCAGAGCTCTCATCCTCGGGATCCGAATCCAGGAGGATCACGGAGCGCAGGGAGATCCCTGCCTCGTGCAACATCTCCCGACTGACATTCATGTGGGGAATGGTGGTTCGGCGCGAGGAGAGGATCATGACCGCGTCCGTCACCCACGGGGCGAGGTGCTCCGCCCCGAACGCGGCGTCGAGTGAGGCCAGGATCAGGAGGGCATCGGCGTCGTCGGGTGGTGGCTTCTGGGCCATCTGCAATGGGTCCTCCGGCGCCACCAGCACGCTCACGGGAGGACCTCCCGCAGCAGCGGGACCCTGGAAGGTCTCCATCACCTCGGGCTTGGAGTTGATGCCGAGGATCGAGGCAAGGGGTCGATTGGCGGCCGCGTCGACCACGACCACCCGGTGCCCCTCTGAAGACAACGCGAGCGCCAGGGCACCCACCGCCAACGCCGTCTGGTCGGGGGTGCCGACTTCGACGACCACTAACGCTGATCCGGGCGCGGCCTCGAGGTGGCCGCGCAGCCGGCGCTCGATCATCTGCAGGATCGGACTCGGCTCTTTCAGTCGGCGCGACAGCCGAGTCCTGCGCAGCAGGCGGGGACTGCGGTAGCCCCCGAGACTCAGCTCGACCGGCGCTCCGAGAGTCGCCGCTATCGCCGAGCGATCGGGTGCACGCTCTGAAAGGAGTGCGCCGAGGATCACCGCGGCGAGGCCGACTGCGAGGCCGACGACCAGCCCGGAGAGGCCATCCATCAGGAACACTTTCTTCGTCGATACTGGAACGAGCGCTGCAGGGTCCAGGACGTGGCTGACGTGGTCGGCGGACTGCTCGTTCAGACGAGCTTGCTCAACTTGAGTCTGCAGTTGCGATACCTGCAATTGGTCCGCGCTTCGCTGGTTGACCAGTTCAGCGAGTTTGTTGGTCGTCTGCTCGTTGGGAGTTGCGATGGAGAGGTTGTCGACAGAGGTGTTCAATGTGCTGATCGCGGCGTTGACAGAGGAGATCTGAGACTGCAGACCGCGGACGACCACGTCGGTCTGGAGTCCGAGCTCCCGTGCCTGGACGGCGAGGAATCCTTGGGCAACGGCACTGGCACCCGACACTGCCTGGGCCTCGGTCGGTCCGCTGAACTTGATCGACATGAGGTCGTCGCTCACGGCGACACCGGTGTAGTGGGAGAGCACCGCGCTCGGGCTCATGTGTAGACGGCCCGAGATGACCGCTTGCTTTGCGACCGCTTCCGTCTGCAGGAGGGACACATTCGCCGCCATGGCTTGCGCCGGATCCGAACCGGCGGTTTGGGCCAGATAGAGGTCGGTGACCGCAGTGTACTTGTGGGGGATCACCAGGTGGAGGCTCGCACCGACGATCAGGCCGACGAAAGCCGTGGTCAACCAGACCCGACGCCTACGTCGTATCGTCCCCATGAGCGATCGAAGGCCGATCATCGGGCCTAGGGCAAAGTCCTCGTTGGCTGTGGTTCTTTCCATCAGCGTTCCCGGCTCGAGAGGAGTTCCGGTGAGGCGTTGGCCTCGCTTGGCCTTATTCCGAGATTGACCAGATCATCGTCATCGGGATCGGCATCAGCGCGAGAAGGCAGCAGGCGGAGCGTGTCGTCCGGAAGGACTCCGCTTGTGTTGTCGATCGGATCGGGGTTCACCAACACCACGCCCTCGAGGGTGGATCCGCCGTCGACGGCCTGCAGCGCCAGATGAGCGAGCTCGTCAGCGGTGACGCGGTTGGAAGAGATGGACAACAGGTTTACCGTGTCAGGGGGGGCAGCAATCTCCGATTTGCCATCGAAGACCGCGATTGACACCAGGAGCTGGGGTGGGTCGTCGCCGATGTCCTTCGGTCCGAGGCTGAGTGCCAATCCTCGTCCCAAGGGCTCAGCTCCGGTGAACGCTGCCCACAAGGCCACGAGCGCACGGTCTTCAGACTGACCGGGGTCCTCGGATATGAGCGCAGTCGATACGCCAGAGGCCGCGGCGTGCATCGCGAGCCGCGGCCCGGTCGTCAGAGCCGCTGAGTCACCGGCGAACGAGATGACTCTGACTCGTTGGACAAGTCGCTGACCGCCGCTATTGCGAACAAAGTGAAGGACGTGTCGAAGGGCCCACTCGTTAGTGGCGCGCGGTTGGCTTTCGAGGAACTCCCTCCACGCAGAAGGCGCCGTGCAAATCTGTGCGTCGAGCGAGGCGATGACGGAGGCTCCCGCGGCGCGAGCTATCTCGTCTCGGAGGCGCAATCGATACCCGCGTTGAAGACGAAGGAGTACGAAGACTATGGCTCCCAATAGGCCGATCACGGCGCCGATGATGCCGGCTTCAAGAGGGAGGACGAACTTGGACACTGGTTGCGCAGTCGCCCTCTGGAGTATCCGTGTGCTGGTCTCCGTGGACCCACTCGCGAGTTGGGCGGACGAGATCTGGCTCGTCACAGTGTTGAGTTGGAGCGAGACCTGATTCTGTTCGCTTTGCAGTGAGCCCAATAGAGCGACATCTCGTTGGCCGGCGCTCGATCCGGTGCCCTCGGAGGTAATCCGGGCAGCCACCGTGCTGATCTGCGACTGGAGATCCTTGATCTGCTTGGTGAGCAGCGCCGATTCCTTCTGCAGGTCGGCCACCGCAGGTCCGGCTGAGCTCGCCTGCAATTGACCCACGTAGTCGACGTAGCTTGTGGCGACGGCGTTGGCCAACTGCACGGCGTACGTGCTCGCCGGAGCCTGAGCCTGTATCTGCAGGATCTGGCCGCTGAGTGGTGTGACCGTCACAAGCTTCTCGACACCCAACGCCCCGAGTGGCGGTGACACCTTGGCGCCGGCGGCAGTCAGAACCGGCGTGCTTCTGGCAATGACGGCCTCGGTGCTGACGCCGTTCCCAGCCGTGCCCGAGTTGCCCGAGTTGCCCGAGCTGTCTGAACCGGATGCAGGTGGCAGGAGGACCAGCGCGATGGCGGTCTCATTTGCCGGCCTCAGGAGCCCGTACGCCACCCCACCGAGTCCGCAGAGCGCCGCCACCACGATTATCAACAGCCGACGTCGCCAAATCTCCCGAAGCGACGCACGCAGGTTGAGAGGCTGCTCGTTCACTTGTTGTCCATCGAAGACTCGTTCCCGGGATGCGCCAAGGCAGTCCGGCTGGGGCTGTAGGTGAGGTCGGTGCGGGCCAAGTATGTGGCGATTTGCGCGCGGTTGTTGAGCTCGAGCTTGCGATAGAGGCGGCTTACGTAGTTGCGCACGGTCTTCTGACCGAGTTTCAGTTGTACGGCAATCTCCGCGTTGCTCGCGCCTTCAGCCACCATCCGGAACACGGCCGACTCCCGTTGTGTCAGATGGCTGGAGGGTTCGTCCCCTAGGACCCATCGGGCCGCCTCCTTACAGAGAACCTGATCACCCAGATGAACGGAGACGACCGCAGCCCTGATGGCCTCCGGGGAGGTGTCCTTCAGGAGGAGGCCGGCAGCGCCCGCGATCATGACGGGCCGGACGCGCCAGTCGGGATTGGAAGTCAGGACCAATGTCCTCGAGTTCGGACACTCCGTGGCAAGCGACCGCACGAGATCGATGCCATCGGCTCGTGAGAGCTCGAGATCTATCAGGACAACGTCGGCAGCCGTGGCGGTGCAGAGCCCGATCAGCTCGTCATCGCCGTCGGAGACGGCGATGACGTCCAAGCCTTCGTCCTCACCGAGAAGCCCAGCCAACCCGAGGCGGAAGAGCCGTTCAGCGGCGACCACGATGACGGAGATCTTCGAAGTGGAGATCGAAGAACCATCCGAAGTCCTGGTTCGTTCGAGAAGCTTGGGTGGGTCGCTGTTGAGCACCTGGTTGGGGTCCTGGGACGAGTGGGATGGTCGACGACCCCAAGATCGGGCGACGTGGTTGTGGCCACGACGCCCCATGCCTGCCTCTTGAGTCGATGGCTATACAGAGGTCCGAGGTTCGCGGAAGATACCGCGGGGGGGACATTTGCCCACCCGCGGTAGGGACTGCCCCTCGGACAGGGGGCGGCCACGCACGGACCAGTCCGGTCGGGACGACCTGGCGAGCTGCAACCGGGGTGATCGGTCCGGTTGCGGAGCGGCAGACGCTCGCTGTATCTGCGCGAAGCCGAGGCGCTCTGTCTTGCTGGGCGTTTGACGTGAAGGCGCCTATCCCCCGACCCGACGTCCATGACGAGCACTCAGGCTCGCGAGTGCCTTACTCGCTCTAACCGAGACGGGTAACGAGTATGTCTGCTACCTGGTTCGGAGCTCGGTTGCGGCTCCGTGGCGGTGCCACCACCCGCGCGACGACGACGATGGCCGACCAGTGTGTGGCGTCGGCATCCAATTTTGCGGTCGGAATCGTCGTGGCGCGGATCAGCGGTCCGGCCGGTCTGGGAGCCTTCGCCCTCGCGTACGCGGTCTGGGTCCTGTTGACGACAATTCACCGGTCATTGATCACAGCCCCAATGACGATCATGGGTGACCTGCGCGGAACTGAGGAAGAGGAGTTCATTCGGCTGGGGTTTGCCGCAGATGTGGTGCTCGGCGTGATGGCCACGTGCATCATCGCCGCGGTGGGTGCGGCACTCCTCGTTGTCGGTCAGCACGCTTTCGGAGTGGGCGTCCTCTCGCTGGCTCCCTGGGTGCTCGTACTCGATCTGCAGGATTACTGGCGACAGGTCGGGTTCATACAAGGAACACCGAGAAAGTCTCTCATGAACGACCTCCTGTTCAATGCCGTGCAGGCGTTGGCGTTCGGGGTGGTCTTCCTGGCGGGTCTGCACTCGGTGTTCGCGGTCGTCTCGGCCTGGGGTGTGGGGGCCGCGATTGCTGCCATCTACGGTCTTCGGCAGTTCTCGGTGCGCCCGTCCCTACGTGGGGGAACTGCGTATCTCTGGTCCCACTGGCCCACGAGCCGGTGGTTGGCCAGCGAGCGTGTGGCCTCTTGGGCAGGGGCCCAGCTCTATCTGATCCTGGCCGGCGTTCTGTTGGGCCCTGCGGCGCTCGGTGGATTGAAGGCGGCGCAGGGACTGGTGATCGGTCCGACGACCGTGGTGGTCAATGCCGGAGGGAGCTTTGGCCTGCCTGAAGCGAGCCGTAAGCTTGCTGAGCACGGCTGGACGGGCATGGCAAGGGTCTCCCGCCTCGTCACTGGGGCCGGGGTGCTGGTTGCGACAGCAGTTGCGATCGCGGTCTTGGTCGCGGCACCCATCCTCATCAAATTGTTGTACGGACCCACGTTCGTCGTATATGCACCGAGTGCACGGATCTTCGCAGTCTCCATCGTCATCCTCGCGTTCGGCGTTGGCCCTATTCTCAACGTGACCGCCACACGCCGACTACGTCCGCTCTTCGTGGTGCAGTTGGGGACATTGGTCCTCTCTGTCGTTGCCGTGTGCGTGTTGACGCCTACCTTCGGGGTAACGGGGGCTGCGTGGGCGAACCTGCTCACATCTGTGGCCACGGTCGCCGCCATGTTCATCCTGCAGTCCTCGGTTCGCCGATCGGTTGAGGGAGGGCAACGCCGTCCAGCCGGGCACCTCCTCATCGCCGCCCGGCGACGGCTGGTGCGAAACACAGAGATACTGCTTGTGCTGCCACCGGCTGATGACCCAACAGCCGGGCGTCCCTCCCGTGTGTCGTCCGAACAGCCCTCGTAGTCGGCGAACGCCTTATCGCCGTCGACGTCGTCGCTCGGCGGCGGCGCGATAGACGTCCAGCGTCGCCTCGGCGATGGCGCCCCAGTTGAACTGCCGAGCCCGATTGAGCCCCTCGGTCCGCAGCGTGGACGCTGCCGGGCCGGTGGCCTCGAGCATGGCGCGAGCGATCGAACGTGGGTCGTGAGGATCAGCGAGCACGGCCGCCCCACCGGCGATCTCAGGCATCGAGCTGACGTCGGAGGTGACAACTGGACAGGCGCAGGCCATCGCCTCCAGGATCGGTAACCCGAAGGTCTCGTTGAACGAGGGGTACACAAGAACATCGGCCCCCTGGTAGAAGGGAACGGTCTCCTCGTTCTGCACCGCGCCGACGAAGACCACGTCGTCGCCGATGCCGAGCGTGTCGACCAGCGCGTGGAGCTCGGCGCTGTACTGCTGGTCTCGCTCAGCTCCGAGAATGACGAGTTGGCGACCTTCAAGCTCATCTCGCGCCAGCCTCCAGGCGTGCAACAGTCCGTCACAGTTCTTGTAGCGCCAGAGGGACGAGACGAACAGCACGAACGGTCGTGAGATCCCGAACGAGGCGACGTGCGCCCGAGCGGCATCCCGGCTGCCGGGCTTGAAGATGTCGTGGTCGACTGCTTCGTAGATCAAGCTGACCTTTTGTGGGTCCACCTCCAGATACTGGTCGATCTCGTCCCGCAGGCTGTTGGAATTGACGATGATCGCGTCAGCGAGCCGCACCGAGCGCTGGTAGTTCAGACGGCGGTAAGCCCGGGCGCCGATCGAGAGCGATTCCGGAGCCGTGAACGCGTGCATGGTCTTCATGTGGATGACGAGAGACCGCGTCGGGTTCACCAGGGGGGCGATGGCGGTGCTCAACAGGTCGATGTGACGGAGCGGGAGCAGAACCGGGGACACGAGATGCTCACTCGCCGTGCGCAAGACCCGGTGCTCGTTCGACCAGGGATAGGTGATGTGATGCACAGCGTCCCCTGAATCGGGAAAGTAGCGTCGTCCCGAAGGGCTCACCATCAGATGGAGCTCTTCGCCTGGGAGAAGCCGATTGGCCATCTCGGGCACTATCCGTGTCCAACACCAGTACGCGCCGGACGGCTGCCGGGGGTCGTCAGAGAGCAGGTTCATGGCGATGCGCAGGCGCGTGCGGTCGTCGCTGCTCTCGGGCGGAGGGGAAGTGCCGGTATCGGGAGAGCGGGTAGCTCCCGCGGGAGTGGTCATCAGAGGGAACTCAACGTCAGCGCACGAGTACGGTGTGTTTCGCGATCGAAGGGGCTGACCGGGCCGATACCCGCCAGCTCTCGCAGCTCCACCACGCTGTGTTAGAGCAGGCCGGGGCTCGGCAGATACCTGAGGAGCACACCGCGGCCTGCTTCATCTCGACGAGATCTCGGAGCCCGAGGTCACGAGTGGAACTGAAGCACCGTTGTGTAGGTGTCGATGCCGTCCCCGTTGCAGACTCCCTCGCCTATGACGGCCCAGGCCGGGTGGTTCTCCCCGAAGCGCGGGGAATACCACCCGAGGATCGGGTCGGTTGCGCCCCTCGAGAGCGACCAAGTGGGACCATCGGGCAGGAAGAGAGTGGCGCTTCTCGAGAACGCGCCATGTGACCAACTGAGCTCGACGTCGTGCCCGACCATCCGTGCGTGCATCTCCGGGCCCAGATGGAAGGCCATTCGGAAGCCATGCCCTCCCGTCGTCTCGAGACAGTCGACAATCTCGAGCCGCCGAAGCCGGCTTGCAAGTCGCACCGAACGACGGTGAACGACAGGCGGGGCCAGGGAGCGATACCCGTCGTGCTCAGCGGTCCACATGGTGACCGCTCCGTCTTCATCGGTCTGCAGCTCGATCAGCTGGCTGCGTGCGTGACGGGTCCAGAGGAAGGGGCCACCCGAGGTGGACTGGTCTCGGCGGCCAACCTCGATCGTGTTGTGGGCCAATGTCGAGCGGAAGTAGCTGCGCCAGAAGGGCTCGCCGTGGTAGCAGTACGTGCCCGGATCGGCCAATACGTCAATGCCGTCGTGTCGCACTTCGACCGCCAGCGCATCGGCATGGGCATGGGCGGCGATCGACAGGAAGCCATGGGGACCTGCGTCGCAACGGCACCAGATCTCCTCGCCGTCCGATGCAGAGCTGCGCATCAGGGTCAGGCCGGCATCGGTGAAGTGGCACGGGCGACGCTCCGGCTGCCCCGCCGCAGCGCGACGACCGGCCATCGTGCCCAGGAGGGTGCTGGTCACCGTCGGTCTCACCCTCGGCCACCATCCCGGAGCGTCGAACAGCGACTCGCCGATGGCGAGCAGGCCAGACGACCGACCAGTGGCCGAGGGATCGATGACGAGAGCCCTCCCGTTGTCTCCGTCCCCCTGGCGCGGAGGGCGAAGTTTCACATCTACCGTCGCCGCGACGACATCGAACATGCGGTACAGCAATGTCCAGAGATCGTCGGAGAGAGGGTGACCGTTCCAATCGGCCTCTGCCGCGGCTACGACCGCGAGTTCGGTGACGAAGCCGTGGTAATCGAAGGCCATCTCTCGATTGACTCCGCTCGGGAATGTGTTGCTCGTCAGCTCCTGCTCCAGAACCCGTGTGGCCTCCTCACGCCAGAGGGGGCTCTCGGCGAACCAGTCGAAGGCCAGTGCCGCCACCAGAAGGCCGGCGGCTTCGGCAATCACGTGATTATTGGCCGACGATCCCCGACTTCGAAAGTTTGCAAGGTAGTGCTGGTGCCACCAGATCTGGGCTAGTGCGACATCGTTCCGTTCGAAGAGCCCGCCTGCTCCGCTCCAACCGTCGAGCAGGCGGCGCACCCAGACCCAGGTGATCAGTCGTAGCCCAGCCTCGATACCGCTTGTCCAGTGGACACCCGAGAGGAACGGGTTCTGTGCCCACCAGGAACGAAGATGGGAGGCGGTGCGTTCTGCGTAGCGTTCGTCGCCGGAGAGAGCGAACGCGGCGGCGAGCACCGTGAGGTGGTGCATGCGCGAGAGCTCCCAGATCTGCTTCACGTTGCCGGTGACGTCCTCGCAACGGTGGTCGACGTTGAAGCAGTAGTCGACCTGGGGGGCCCGCCTTCCGGTCACCGGGTCGAAGAACCAGTCCGGGTCCTCCATGTCCTGCCGCACCGCCCCCAGCAGTTCCCACCGCCCTGCCAGTACCTCCTCGGCCGCCGCGATCACTTGTTGACGGGCCTCACTCGGCACGGCTCGCAGTACCTCTGCCCACGGAAAGGTCGGGAACACGGCATTTCGCGCCGAGTCCCAGGGTGCGGTGGCGGAACGGAGGGCCCACGACCGGGGTGAAGCCGCAGGCAGGACCTGTCGGGAAGCCCACCGTTTGCGTCGCACGTGCTCGGAGATCCGCCATCCCACCTCCGAAGCAGACATCTTCGACAGTCGCCGGAAACGCCACTCGATCCCGACCGGGTTCATGGGCCGACCCCGTCCCCACCGTCTCGGAATGGCCGCCGCGGGGTCACAACCGTTGAGGCGCTCGAGTCGCGACGCCGGTGGCCGCAGCGAGGGTGGCGCGGGTGGTGGCAGTCAGGGAGTCCAGCGAGATGGGCATCGGTCCACCGGTTCGCACTGAGTCGAGGAAGGCCTTGATCTCGGCGCGCTGGCCCTTGTCCGGTGAACCCAGCTGCCGACGGACGCGAGCACGTGAGCCCGACCAGACCGTGGCTCGCCTGAAATTGTCGAGCCGAGCGGTCCGCCCACCGCTCGACGCTTCGAAAGTCTCCTTGGGGAAGCGCCGGTGCGCATTCGTCAGGTAGGTGATGGTCGCAAGCGATCCGTCGCCGTAGCGAAGGCTCACTTGCACCTCGTCGGGATCACCGCCGCTCATTGTCATGACTTCCACGGGATCGCTACCGATCCACCAACTCACGGTGTCCACGAAATGGCCACCTTCTCCCACGAAGCGAGAACCCTCGAGTTCGGCGTCACGGTACCAGCTGTCCGACGCCAGTCGTCCCGCGTTGACCAGGTACCGGGCGTTGGTCGGCTCCGGTGATCGACCGAACCGTGACCGCATCTCCACGAGGAGAGGGGCGAAGCGACGATTGAAGCCGACCATGACTCTGTCGTTCCCCGTTGCGTCCACCACGGTGAGGATTCGATCCAGCTCCTCTGATGACAGGGCAAGAGGCTTCTCGACGAAGACGGCCTTTCCCACCTCCAGAGCGCGGCAGGTCAGTTCGGCGTGCGCGCTGTGTCGTGTGGCGATGAAGACAGCGTCGATCGAGTCGTCCTCGAACACGGCATTCGCGTCAGTGCTGGCGGCACGAAAGCCGAACTTTCGTTGCGCGTTGACGGCAGACAGCGAGCGACGGGTGGCGACGTGTGCCAGTTCGAGTCCCGCCTGGTTCACTAGGTGGGGAAGAAGCATCGACGACGCGTAATTCCCGGCTCCGACAAACCCTATGCGCAGACTGCCATCCGCTTGGCCCTGACGGCGGGCCGGCGTGTGATGCGAAGGCCCAATTGTCGATCGCCGACTCGACATCAGATGCGCATCGGCCGAATGACGACTCGGAATCTCCGTCTCGTCCTCGACGGGCGAGTCGTACTCGAAGAGATAGCCGACACCCCGCAACGCGCCGGTTCCGAGCTGCTCGTAGACGCTCGGCGCCTCCTGAAGGGGGAAGATCCCGGCGATCAGCGCTTCGGGATCGACCTCCTTTCTGGCGACGGCATTGACAAAGCAGTGGAGGTTGCGTCGTTCCGTCCAGCGTACGTAGCCCGCCGGGTAGTCGACTCCATCTATTTCGTATCTGGGGTCGTAGCGGCCTGGTCCGTACGAGCGGGAGAATCGAACGTCCAGCTCCTTCTCGTAGTAGTCGTTCCAAGGCAAATCGAGCTTGCACTTTCCTATGTCGACGACCATTGCCCGGTCGCGTGCGATCCGTGCCGCGATCTCCACCGGCTGGTTGGAAGTGCCGCCCGCTACCAGGAACACCCGATCGGCGCCGAGGCCGCCCGAGGCTTTCGACAGCGCCTGCTCCACCGCGGTCACACCGTCGACGTCCGGTGCCGCGCTCAGCAGTGCACCGGACTTTTCGGCCAACTGGCAGCGGTCCTGGTCGAGATCGAGGCCGACCACCTGGACTCCGGACGCGACGAGCAGTTGGACGACCAATTGTCCGACCAAACCCAGGCCGATGACGCACGCGGTATCCCCGATCTGAACGTTTCCCTGACGAACGCCTTGCAGAGCGATCGAACCCACCGTGGCAAAGGCGGCCAGCTGGGGCGAGACCCCGTCGGGTACTGCCACGCAGAGATTGGTCGGAACCCAGTTGAGCTCGGCGTGAAGCGCGAACTCGTTGCCGGCACAAGCCACGAGTTGACCTACTGCGAACTCCTCGGCGCCTTCTCCCACTTCAACGACGACACCGGCGAGCGAATACCCGAGCGGCGAATAGGAATCCAGACGGTTCATCGCCTTCTTGTAGGCAGTGACGGGTCCCTGCTGTTGGACCGTGTCGAGCACCTTTTTGACTTGTTCAGGCCGGGCGCGCGCCTTCCCGACGAGCGACATCTTGGATTCGCCCACCTTCATCAACTCGGTGCCCGTGGAGATGAGGGAGTACAGCGATCGCACGAGCACCCCACCACGGGCGCAGTTGGGAGGGGGCGCGTCTATGACGGCGAGCTCCCCAGAGCGATAGTTCTGCGCCACTTGCTTCATAGGTCGTCCGACTCCCTTCCTGGCATCGGGGTCACAGTCCCACTCCGGCTCCGCGGGTCTGGCGGTACCAGAACTCGAGCGTGAGCAACTGCCAAATCTGCTTGGAGCGGTCCTCTCGACCCGACCGGTCGTCTTCGACGAGCGCAGCAACCGCCTTCCTGTTGAGGAACCCCGTGCCCACGAGATCTCCCTCGAGCAATGAATCGTCGATCACTTCGCGCAAGTCGCGTGTCACCCACGCTCGCAGTGGGGCCGAGAAGGACGCCTTGGGTCGGTGCACGATCTCCTTCGGCAGCCAGGCCTCGGCGGCGCGCTTCAACGCGACCTTCCCGTTTCTCCCAGAGATCTTGTCTTTTCCAGCCAGGGAGAAGGCAGCCCGAAAGACCATGGGATCCACGAAGGGGACACGCACTTCGGTTGACGCCGCCATGCTGGCTCGGTCGGTGTAGGCCAGGTTGAGTCCGGGAAGGAACAGTCGGGCATCGGCCAGACACATGCGGTTGACCCGATCGGGCAAATGGTTGTCCTCGTACACCTGAAGGTGCTGGTCGATGACCTCGTCCACGTCGTGATGCAACTCGGGGTTCAGGAGCGCCGCCAGCTCGACGGGGGCGTACAGGCTGTAGCTCCTGCGGAATGCGGCCTCTTCGGGGAGCTCGGCGAACGTCGTGAACCGCTTGGCCCAGCGGGCGTAGCGGAGACCGCGACCCCTGGCCGTCACCGGCAGGCGCTCTACGACACCGTTGGCAGAGCGATGGACGATGGCCGGAAGCTTCCGATACCGCCCAGCCAGTAGGCACGCCACGTGTTTGCGGTACCCCCCGAACAGTTCATCCGCACCCATCCCCGAAAGAAGCACCTTGACCCCAGCCGCCCGCGCGCCTTCGGACATGAGCAGAGTGTTGATGGCTGCCGGATCACCGGTGGGCTCGTCAAGGATATCGACCATCCTCGGCAGAAGGTCGACCACGTCGGGTGAGATCTCAATCTCGTGGAGCTCAATGCCATATTGCAGAGCGACCTTCCGGGCGAAGATGGCGTCGTCCGGCATGGCTTCGAGCCGCTGGTCCTGAGCTCGGAATGTGATGGTATAGGCATCGATCTCGGGATTTGCCCGCTTCGCCAGCACGGTCACGATGCTCGAATCAAGGCCACCGGAGAGGAAGCTCGAGACCGGAACGTCCGCAACAAGATGGGCGTTCACCGAGCGTTCGATGACGTCGCCGAGATCGTACTGTGCCTCTTGAGCTGCGGCCGCCTCTTCGACGATGTCCCAGTACCGCTCGACGCGATGTGTGCCGTCTGGACGGAATTCGGCCCATGTGCCCGGTTGGAGCTTCTCGACACCCTGCACTGAGCACATCTGGTCGGGCACCCAGTAGTACAGCATGGAGGCGACGAGCGCCTCAGGGTTCATTCGTAGCTCGCCACCGAAGGCGCTCACCAATGCCTTGAGCTCGGAGGCGAACACAACCCCGTCCTTGCGACGAATGTAGTGCAGGGGCTTGATCCCGAACTGGTCACGTGCGAGGTACAGGGAGCCGGTCTTTTGATCGAGCAATGCAAATGCGAACATGCCCCGAAACCGCCGCAAGCATTGAGGTCCCCACCGTCGCCACGACTCGAGCACGACTTCAGTGTCGGAGTCGGTGGTGAACGTGACCCCGCCGGCCGCCAGTTCGGCTCTGATCTCCCGGTAGTTGTAGAGCTCACCGTTGTAGCAGAGCACCAACGGTCGTTTGACCAAAGGTTGTTGACCGTGGTGCAGATCGATGATCGAGAGGCGACGGTGGGCGAAATGGACGTCGACTCGCTCATCGCTGAAGGAGAACGAACCCTCCTCGTCCGGGCCGCGATGATGGAGGCACCGGCTCATCTTCTCGGTGGCGACGTGACCGTCGACCTGTTGGTAGGCGCCGGCAATGCCGCACATCGGTCAAGCTCCGGCTGCCGCTGGAACGCGATGTCGCGAAGTGACAGCGAGCTGCTCGTAGACGCCGACGTAGCGAGGAGCCTGATGATCCCAGGCCAGCTCCTGCTCAACCCGGGCACGTCCCGCCGTGCCCATGGAAACCCGTCGGGGCTCGTCGTCGATCAATTCGACGAGCAGCTGCGCGAGCTCCTCGACATCGTTGGGGGTTGCGTAGACGGCCGCCTCACCAGCTGAGATCCGTGTCTCACGCAGGTCGAAGGCGACGACTGGAACCGCAAAGGCCATGTACTCCATTGTCTTGTTCATGGTCGAGACATCGTTCAACGGATTCTTGGGATCTGGCGAGATGCCCACGTCGGCTGTGGACAGGACGGCGGCCACCTCTTCATCGGGGATCCGACCCGTGAACATGACGAAGTCGGAGAGGTCGAGCCGGTCGCGCAAGGCGACGAGTTCGTCGAAGCAGTCACCCGAACCAATGAGGGTGAAGCTGATGTCGCGGCGCCCTAATCGGTGCACAACGTGGTCCGCCATCTCCAAGACGATGTCCACGCCATCTTGCGGTCCCATCACACCCAGATAGGCAACCAGATGGGGCCTGGAGCGTCGGAGGCTGGCGTCCGCCGTGGTTCGACGGAGTCGGTTCAGATCAGGGCCCGTACGGACAACCGTCACGCACGCCGGGTCGATGCCGTCCCGCTCGACGGCGATGTGTCGATAGGAGTCGTTGGTGGCGATCACGTGGTCCGCCGCCCTCGTGGTGCAACGCTCCATGCGTCGGAGGGCCCTGTAGATGAACGGATTTCCATTCGGGAACCGCGATTGGTACAGCTCTGGGCAGAGGTCGTGGTGATCGAAGACGAAAGAGGACCCGTGAAGAATCCGGAAGAGAAGTCCGATGGGCCAGAAGAGATCGGGTGGATTGCAGCTCTGGACGGCCAAGAAGCGACCGCGCAGACTTGCCTTGAGGCTCAGCGTGAGGGTGGCGAGGAACGAGTAGAGATATTCGAGTACGTAGGAGGCGCCCGATCCACCAGGAGCGTAGGGTCGGTACTTGTACAGCTCGACGCCATTGACCTTGGCATAGGGCGGATCGCCGGGGGCTTTCGGGCAAACCACGGCAACCGTGAACCCGGCGTCGATCAGCGACAAGCACTCGAGCCAGACACGTCGGTCGAATGGGACCGGCAGATTCTGCACAATGATGAGGATCCGCCCGCGATGGCTCGGCGATGCGCCCTTTGCGGATCCCTCTCGAGTTGTGCGCTGAGCCGTCGGCCGCTCGGCCGTCTGACTGCTTTCGGTCACCAGGCGAATCCCTCGTAGCCCTGCAGAGCTTCGATCTCGGGCCCGAGCCGGCCGTCGAGGTCGATGATCCGGGGCGGTGGCGCTGCGAGCAATGCTTCGACGACCTCTGGGGCCGAACAGGAGACAAGCGCGACGTCGGCGCCGGCAATCGCCTCTTTGGGACCTTCGGTGAGAATGCGCCTGAGGTGCGGAAGCTTGGATTCGACGTACTGGCGGTTCGCACCGACAAGGGAGGACGGATTGACCACGGGGTCGTGGATGCGGACCTCGTAGCCCTTGCCCAGCAGGGTTTCTGCCAGGTCGACGTAGGGACTCTCACGAAGGTCGTCGCTGCCAGCCTTGAAGCTCAGTCCCAACAGCGCGACTCGATGACCCTCACCGGCAACGACTCGGTCGATGGCTTCGTCGATCGACAACCGGTTGCTCGCCAATGTCCCTGAGAGCAAGGGTATGTCGATGCTCTCGCTGCGTGCCAGATAGAGAAGGGAGCGAAGGTCCTTCGGGAGGCAGGATCCGCCGAAGGCGAATCCCGGGCGCAAGTACCTGGGCGAGATATTGAGATGGCTGTCCTCGCAAAAGAGCTCCATCACCTCTCTGCTGTCGACGCCGAGCCGGCCGAAGATCCGTCCAAGTTCGTTGGCGAATGAGATCTTGGTCGCGTGGAAGGCATTGCACGCATATTTGAGTGCTTCCGCAGTGCGAGGGTGTACCACTCGGATCGGGGAGTCGATAAAGGAGAACAGCCGCGAAACGACATCGATGGCGCGCAGATCCGATGAGCCGATCACCGTGTATGGAGGGGAGTAGAAGTCAGCGATGCCCGTACCTTCACGGAGAAACTCGGGACACATCGCGACCCCCAGGTCCGTTCCCGAGTCCTGGAACGCGGCCTGCAGTATGGCGGTGACGTCCTCGACCGTTCCGGGCGGAACTGTGCTGCGGATTACGACGGTGTGAGATGACCATGGCGGCATCGACGCCTTCAGTGGCTGCACCAGGTCCTCTACGACGCGATATATGTAGGAGAGGTTGGATTCGCCGCTCGTCGCGGACGGAGTGCCGACGCACAGAAGTGATGCGTCAGCACCCTCGAGCGCATCCAGAGGGCGCACCGTGGCGTGAAGCCGCCCGGATGAGACGGATTCGGCGAGGAGGGCATCGAGACCTGGCTCAACGACCGGACTGTGCCCCGCTGAAACGGCCGCAACCTTCAATTCGTCCGGGTCGACACCCCAGACGTCGTGCCCGTTGGCGGCGAGACAGCCCGCCGTGACGGTGCCGACATAGCCGAGTCCGAAGACTGCGACCTTCATGCGGACATGGGGTTCGGTGCGGGTAGCCCGCGGCATGATGGCGCCATATCAAGACGAGCGGCTGGGCGTCCGGGAGATACACGCCGAAGCACCTTTGGTCATGCATCTCTTGCTGGTTGGCCCGCCCTTGGTGGGCAGCGGTCTACGCCGACACGCCTCCTCCGGAATTGGCGATGATGACCGCCGGTCGGGCGTGGTCCCGGGAACAGAGTCGTGGAGTGCCGGATGACCCGACGTCCGTACCGTTCGGTCCGACCCTTCGTTCGTGTCAGTAGGCGCTGGCTCGTCGGCCGCTCAACGGTTTGGGAGAGCTGCACGGCGGACTGTCGCGGGACCACCCGGCACGCCGTGCCAATGCAACGGCCGCCAGCTGGGAGTTGACGCCCAGCTTGTGGAGTATCGCCTTGATCTGTGAGCGGACAGTCGAGATCGATACGAATGCCGCGGACGCGATTTCTTCGGCGCAGTGACCCTCCATCAGCTCGGCCAACACGACCTGCTCGCGTTCAGTCAGAATGGCGAACAACTGCAGCACGGGGTCCCGCGACCGCTGGGCAACACCCGTCAAGGCCAATGAGGCTGTTGGCCCTCGTTCGGCCTGCCGCACAGAGCCCATCCGGAGAAGGCGATTGATCGTCCGGAAAAGCTGGTCGAACGGCTCCCTCCCATCGATGAGGGCCGAAGTTCCCGCTCCCGTCCAGGCATTCAGCCGTTCGCCTTCGTCTGCTGCGTCGATGACGCAAATGCGGGAAACCTCTCGACGCAAGTTGCCAATGAGCGCGGATCCGGAAGCGACGTCGAGGTTTCGGACATCCACGATCACGAGATTCGGCCGCCATTCGATCCCGCGTACGATCTCCGGTTCCCGAGGTGCGATGTGCCTGGTGGCAAATCCGTATGCCTCGAGGGCGCTCGCCAGGGCGCCGGCCAACAAATCGCTGCCAGCGACCAGGATCCGAGCGGGAATTCCCGGTGGCCCGGATCGCCTCTCGACCGCGACACTCATGACCTCCACCCACCTCCGGCGCATGGAGCCCACGCTCGACGCCCGGCCGCACGGCAACGAGCGGATGCCACCGTTGACCTGTCCCCGCGTCCCCGCGGTGCTCTCGAAATCATGGTCACCGTGCTACCGCCTCCAAGAAGTGCTGGGAAGGTGACGACCCTGCCGACTCCTGCCGACTTCACCCTCCATCTTCGGGACCATCGTGTCATCGTCGGGCACTGCGGCGAAACAGGTCCGATCGGACTGAAACTCCACAACGTTCACACAACGACCGGCGGCGCGGACAGGCGGCGTCACCTTGCCAGAGCGCACCAGCACCGCGCCCGTGCCCGCTAGAGACGCGCCCGCTAGAGAATCGAGAGGTGTCCACCGCAAACTTCCTCGACGATTAGGTTCCCAAAATGGCTTGTTGCCTGTATAACCCCGGAGCGGGTCGTTGTCCAGATGTTGATATTCCGGTCACGGCCTACCTCGTCGGGACCCGGGTGGTTCTCGGTCCGCCCCGTTCGGCGCCGGCTACACCAGATTTCGGGGCGCCCCCCGGCTCCATCGAGCCGCGGGCAGCACCTGAAAGCACGCGTGACCTTCCGACGCGGGCGGATCGGTGATCACGACGACCGTGGTCTCCGACCCCGTGTTTCTCTCGAGAACCGATCGTGTGGCACGACGGAGAGCAGCCAGAACATGGGCACGACAAAGCTGGGAGAGCTCGTCGAGCCCGCCGACGTGCTGGCGGGGCACGACGACCAAGCCATCGAGCTCAGGCCCGCTGATCACGATGACGTCCCCGTCGATGTGCTCGGGCACGTAGGGGGAATCACTCATCAGATCGTGGTCCACCAACCGCTGCGCAACGGCACAGGTGAGGCACCCCGCTTCCGGGGCCATGTTCCGGTCGGGAGATCGCGACAGCCCATGGTCTTGATCCATGTGATGCCCCCCCCATAGGCGGATTTCGACAGTTTGCACCTGTCGTTACCGGAGCAGCGGCAGGAGATCATGATACGGCAACATCCGCAAAGCCGCTAGGACCCGTCGGGCGACACGCCGCAACGTATCAGGATCGGAACGTTGCCCTCGAAAAGAGGACGCAACGGGAAACGACCATTACCTTTCCGCTTCCGGGTGAATGAGGTGTGCGCAACGCCCAGCTCCGGTCGACGAGCCCTACCCAGTACAGGCCCAGACCCATTCCCGTCGAGCTGTTTCTCAGAGGAATAGGCGAATGCAACGAATGACGCAATCTTACATGTCGGCACGGCGGTAGTTGCGGTCGTGTCATCAGACCTGAGCACCGGCTGGTGGGACTCTTCGGTCGAGCGGACACTGACGCGTCTGCCCAGGCGGCCGGCAGTGACCGACACCGACGCTCCACCCATTGCGCCCGCCCCCCCACAGGTTGAGCGGGACGCCGCTCGCCAGCCGGCGATCATTCGGAAGAGGAGCAGTGGACTGAGACTTCGGCTGCTGATGGTCGATGTCCTCGCCGCTGCCGGGACATGGCTCGTCTTGGGCACGATCAACATGCCGGACACGACGGGAACTCGTCGATGGGGTGCCGCAGTTGCGGCCACCGTCGTGACGCTGGCCGCCATGCAGCTGCTTGGGCTGTACCGATCGCGCCTCTGCGTGCAGCGTGGCCAGGAGATCACTCGGATCATCGTTGCTGTCGCGGCGGGCGCAGTGTGTCTCGAATTGCTACGGGGAGACGCAGGCCGAAGTCATGCTGCGGCCATTGTCGCGGCCGGATCCTGCGTCCTCGCCCTGATCGCCCTGCGCTGGATGTTCATCCAGTGGCTGCGCGCCCAGCGGGCGCAGGGGCGCTACAGCCGGGGACTCGTGATGATCGGGACCAACGACGACGCTGTCGCCGTGTGGACGATGCTGCATTCGCAGCCAGAGCTCGGTTACGAGGTGCGGGGGATCATCGGGAAGCCCCGGCGCCGCACGGACTGGGAACGCCTACCCAGCAGCCGCGCTCTCGGCCGCCTTCCTGACATCGCCAGACAGACTGACGCGACCGGAGTTCTGCTCGTGACCAACGCGCTCTCTGCAGCAGAGGTTCACGAAGTGATCGAGCTCAGCGCGGCCAACGGCCTGCACGTGCAGGTATGGCCGGGCTTCCAGGGGTTGGGCACACGCCGGGTCCGCCGCTTTCCGATGAGTGGCGAGACCTTCCTTTATGTCGAACCGGGACGAAGGCCGACATGGCAATTCGCAGCCAAACGAGCCGTCGACGTGCTCGGAGCGGCGTTCGGTTTGCTGATCGCCTCGCCCATCCTTCTGCTGACTTGCATTGCCATCCGACTGGACGACGGAGGCCCTGCCCTGTACCGCCAAGTCAGAGTCGGGTTGAACGAACGACCGTTCGTGGTCTACAAGCTGCGAACCATGACCCTCGACGCCGACATCGGCGTCGACCCAGCCGTGATCAACGAACGCACGGGTGGTCCTCTCTTCAAGGCGGCCCACGATCCAAGGGTTACCAGGGTGGGCACCGTCGTCCGCGCCTTGAGCATCGACGAGATTCCCCAGCTCTTCAACGTTCTCGCCGGGACGATGAGCCTGGTGGGACCCCGTCCCGCCCTGCCTCACGAGGTTGCCCAATTCGAAAAGGAACTACTGCGTCGGCACAGCGTCAAACCAGGCATTACCGGGCTCTGGCAGCTCGAAGCACGAGACAACCCCTCGTTCCACGCCTATCGCAGGCTCGACCTGTTGTATGTCGACAACTGGTCGTTCGGCCTGGATCTCTTCATCCTCCTGGCGACCGTGCCGATGGTGATCACACACGCTCTCAACCACTGCCGGCGAGAGCGGGGACCCGAACAGGCGGCGTCCGAGGCCCGATAGGCGCCCCAGTCCCCGGTCCGGTGCCCAGGCCGCCTGCGACGAGCAGCTCTCGCCCGCCCCTCCCGTCATGTCGGCTCTGGTCGCCAGCGGCGTTCGGGGCGCAACGAGTGGCGAGGCCCCCGGGGAGCCGACGGCGGTGCCGTTTGCCCGTGCGAGCCGCCGTTGTTGCCCAAGAAATGACCATCGTTCCCCAAAACAGGGGATGACGAGTCCCTATTTGTTCGGGACGATGCATCACACACAACCAGTCGGGGTTGCAGTGCCGGCCGGTTGAGCGGAGCGACGGGTCGAGGGGATCCCTGGCGAGGGATCAGGAGGCGGTTCTAGTGACGATCAACCAACCCAGAGTGGAGGCTCGCCACAGGAGTTCACGGGGATATGCGGCAAAATCGTCAGCAGACGATGCAGAGCTCATTGAGGTTGTGGCACAAGCTCGAGCCGGGGCGAATGGGGCCTGGGAGGCCCTGATCGAGCGGTTCGGAGGACTGGTGGCGGCAATCGCCAGGCGGTGCCGGTTGAGTGACGCCGACGTGGCGGAGGTGTCGCAAACGACCTGGCTGCGCCTGGTGGAGAACCTGGACCGCATCGAACAGCCCGAGCGTCTCGGTGCGTGGCTGGCGACCACCTCGCGGCGCGAGAGCCTGAGGATCGCCACACGTCGCGCTCTGGTTTCTCCGAGCGAGGCGGTCTACCTCATGGCCGACGACGAGGCCGATCCCCTCGATGCCTCCCTCTTGAGGGAGGAGCAGGCGCTGGTGATAAGGGCGGCAACCGAACGGCTGCCGCCGCATTGCCAGCGTCTCCTTGGCGTGTTGATGGGGGACGACGATCTCCCGTACAAGATGATCGCCGAGCAGCTGAACATGCCGATTGGGAGCATCGGGCCGACGAGGGGCCGCTGTCTCGAACACCTCCGCCAGATATTGGCCGAGATGGAGCTGAGCCAGATTCCCGTTCACGGTTAGCAGGCGCGGATGTCGGTTGTCCGACGCAGCGAATCATCGTTGTCCGAAGGGGCACCATCAGGGGCGGTGGTTCGATGGCTGCATGCAGCAGGGCGGAGCCGTGGTGCTGATGCGCCATCACGCGCGCAGAGCCTCCGCGTCCACCCATCTGCCGCCCGAACCCTCGACTGCGGGATAGGCCCTCCTGACCTCGGTCAGCAGGTCCGGCACGAACAGGAGCACGGCCTGCGGGGGTTGCAGGGCGAGATCCGCGGGGCCGATGATCGGAATGTCCGTTCCCGGCATGCGGAGCCCGTGTTTGGCTGGCGAGGTGTCGACAATTCCAGGCAGCAGTCCTCGATCCACCCCGGCACCACAGAGGAGTGCGACTGCGCGGGAAGCGGCGCCGTAGCCGAGCACGCTTCTTCCCGCGACTCGCTGCGCGAGGAGCCACTCGCGCAATCCCCGGGCGTGGGCTTTCGCATGATCCTGCAGGCTTTCGACAACCGCAGGGTCGCGAACTCCCAGTTGGGCGTCTTCGGCCAGGAGTGCGTGCACTGAGCCGTCGGGCGCTACGCCTGCCTCATGCTCCCGGCAGGCCGCCAGCAGCACCGTGCCACCGTAGAGGTCGAAGAGCCACGCAGCCCGAGCACAGAAGCCGTTGGCTTCCAGCATGCCCACCAGAGCGCTCGTCGAGTAGTACGCGAAGTGCCCGTGCCGGAGCGCGTTCCACTGGCCCAGGCTGACGATCGTGTTCAGCGAGTGGTACTGCAGCAAGAGGGTGCCCCCGGGGGCGACCTGGGCCGCCCGCCTCCAAAGGGCCGCACGCTGATCCGCGTCGTGCATCATGCCGAAAGAGTCGATCACGAGGTCTGCAGGCCCGCCGTCGGTCACCGGGGCGACGCCTCGGTCGGCCAGCAGGCCCAGCCACGAGCCGCCATGGGGACTGGGGAACTCGGTTGCCCGGCTCCGGCCTGCGAGCCACCCCGCTCCGGCGAGGCGTTCCACGGCCTCGGCGGCCTGTGCGACGAGCGCATCGGGCTCAACGCCTCGCGGCTCCTCGGCGGCGATGGGTTCGCCGACCAGCTGCGCCAGGCCGCATGACGAGCACAGCCACATCTGTAGCGGATAGCCGGGGTCGGGGCCTGGGTCGTCGGACCCGGGAAAATGGTCGCAGGCCGGCAGTTTGCCCAGGTCGAGCACCAAATGACCAGATCGCCCAGAGCACGAGCGACAGGCCGGACCACTCGCCACGGCCTCCTCTCGACCGGTGCGCCGGCCGGACTGCCCTCGCGTCGCCGCACCTGCGTCAGCCATAGGGACGCCCATCCACCTCGAACAGAGCGACTCCTCGTACGGGTGATACCGGGCGGAAGTGAAGTGTGGGACCGGGGGTGCCCCCCGAGCGTCGCCACGCCCCCGCCAGCCGATACGCCAACGGCTGAACCTCTCCTCTTGGGCCCGCGCCCCGCGTATCAAGGAGCAGGTCCGCATCTCTTTTCCTTCGTTCGCTACCGGTCAGATCGAGGCCTCATGTCGTCCCAGTGTTTCTGCCGCTTATGCGGAGCGCGCCTCACCCACACGTTTGTCGATCTGGGCATGTCCCCGCTGTGCGAAAGCTACGTCGCGGCGGACGCGCTCGACCAACCCGAGATCTTCTACCCCTTGCACGTGCGTCAGTGCTCGTCCTGCCTCCTTGTGCAGCTGCCGGCGTACGTATCGGGTGAGGAGATCTTCTCTGACTACGCATACTTCTCGTCGTACTCGGACTCATGGGTGGCCCACGCCAAGAGGTTCGCGGACACCATGATCGACAAGCTCGGTCTTGGAGCGGACGGACTGGTGACCGAGGTGGCAAGCAATGACGGGTACCTCCTGCAGCACTTCATGGCACGCGGTATCCCCGTCCTGGGTGTCGAGCCGGCGAAGAACGTGGCCGAGGTGGCCCAATCGCTCGGTATACCCACGGTGGTGCAGTTCCTGGGAGCGACGACCGGTAGCGATATCGCCGACCACCGAGGGCGAGCCGATCTGGTCGTCGCCAACAACGTCTTCGCGCACGTTCCCGACATCCGGGACTTCGCCGTGGGTCTACGTGCACTCGTGAAGGACACCGGTGTGGTCACGCTCGAGTTCCCCCACCTCCTTCGCCTGATGCAGCGGCGTCAATTCGACACGATCTATCACGAGCACTACTCGTACCTCTCGCTCCTCACCGCCTCCCGAGCACTTGCCACTGCGGGCCTGCGGGTGGTCGATGTGGAAGAGCTCGACACCCATGGGGGCTCGCTCCGCGTCTATGCGCGTCCTGAGGAGTACCCGGGCGAGCCCACCGAACGAGTGAAAGCAATTCTCGACGAGGAAGACCTCACCGGTTTGCACACACTCTCCGGCCATGCCGGATTTGCAGGGGAGGTCCTGAAGATCAAGAGCGACCTCCTTGGCTTCTTGATCAGCGCGGCGAACGAGGGTCGGTCGGTGGCCGGCTACGGCGCACCCGGCAAGGGCAATACCCTCCTCAATCATTGCGGCATTCGCGAGGACCTTCTTCAGTACACAGTGGACCGCAGTCCCTTCAAGCAAGGGAAGTTCCTACCGGGTACGCATATCCCCATTCATGCGCCTGATCGTCTGGCCGAGACTCGACCGGACTACATCCTTGTCCTGCCCTGGAACCTGAAGGACGAAATCAGTCAGCAGCTCGCCTATGTCCGCTCGTGGGAAGCCCGACTGGTATTCCCAATTCCGGAGCTCGACATCGTTTGAGGGAGGTGTGAGTCGTGAAGGTGGTTCTCTTCTGCGGTGGGCTCGGGATGCGGATGCGTGATGGTGTCACGACCGGGCCCAAGCCCATGGCCCTGGTCGGAGAGCGCCCGCTGCTGTGGCACGTGATGCGCTACTACGCTCATTTCGGGCACACGGATTTCGTTCTCTGTCTCGGATATGGCGCATCTGCCGTGAAGGATTTCTTCCTCAACTATGACGAGACCCGCTCCAACGACTTCGTACTGGAGGGGGGCGCCCGAGACCTGACGCTGTTCCGGACCGACATATCCGACTGGCGGATCACCTTCGTGGATACCGGTTTGAATTCGCCCATCGGAGAGCGGTTGCGCCGAGTCCGGCGCCATCTCGATGACGAACCCATGTTCATGGCGAACTACGCAGATGTCCTCACAGACGCCCCGCTGCCGGACATGATCGAGCGCTTCACCGCGAGCAACGCGGTGGCGAGCCTGTTGGCCGTCCCGCCCCAATCCTCCCACCACGCCGTGGATATCGGCGATGACGGCCTTATCCTCGGTGTGACGCCAATGCGCGATCTGCGTCATTGGGAAAACGGTGGCTACTTCGTATTCCGCCCGGAGATCTTCGACGAGCTCGGCGAGGACGAAGATCTCGTCGAGGACGCGCTCGTCCGGCTGGTTCGTCGAGGTCGGGTCATTGCCTACCCGTACAAGGGGTACTGGTCGCCCGCGGACACCGTCAAGGAGCGGATACAGCTCGACGAGCGGTACCAGCGCGCCGACTGCCCGTGGATGATCTGGGACCCCGAGCGCGTGGGGCTCGACGCCTCTGCCGGTCCCGTTCCCGCTCAGAGCGCTTTGTCGGCATCCCTCCCCGTGGAGCGCTGACCTCGGTCGTGCTTCCCCTGCATCTCAAGCTGCCGGACGAACGACCCTTGTCCGTGTTGGCCATCGGCGCCCACCCCGATGATATCGAGATCGGGGCCGGAGGAACTCTGCTCACCCTCGCCGAGAGCCGGCCGGGTCTGCGCGCTCGCTATGTGGTTCTCACCGGAGCTGAGGAACGCCATGCCGAGGCCCGCAACGCTGCTGCCGCCTTCCTTCCCGGAGCCGACCTGACCGTCGAGCTGCACTCCCTGCCGGAAGGCCGGCTTCCTGCGGTGTGGGATCGCGTGAAGGACATCCTGGAGGAGGTGGCGTACACGTGGGCGCCCGACCTCATCCTCGCACCTTCTTGCGACGATGCCCATCAGGATCACCGGACGATCGGCGAGGTGGTGCCGACGGTGTTTCGAAATCAACTCTCCTTGTCGTACGAGATTCCGAAGTGGGACGGCGATCTCGGACGCCCGTCGGTCTACTTTCCGCTCACGTCCGACGTGGCGCACCGCAAGGTCGAGCAACTGCACAAGTGCTTCCCCTCCCAGGCCGGCCGCGACTGGTGGGACGACGAGGTCTTCCTGGGGTTGGCCCGGCTTCGCGGCATGGAGTCCCGAGCGCCCTACTCGGAGGGCTTCAGCTGCACGAAGTCCGTGATCGCGCTGTCGCTCTCGCACAATCCGTGGGAAGGACAAGGTGATGTGAGCGTCGTCGCCGCGGGAGCGTTCGGAGCATGACCCTCTTCGTCGACCCCGGCGTACCAGCTCCGCTCCTACGGCAGAGCATCTACGACGGGGACCTGGTCGTCTTCACGAACCTGCCATCGGTCACGCGGTTCGTCGACTACACGCGGGAGCAGCTCGCCGAACTTTTCAGCCCCTACGACCCGGAGTGTGCGCACGAGCACATTGAGAAGGCGGAGATGGCGCAGCTGCTCGGCTCCTGGAAGCCACGGTTCATTCATTCTCCCAGGTCGAAGGACTTGGTCTGCAGCATCATCCGGGAAGCCGGTTTCAGCTCCGAAGGGACACACTATGACGTGCCCAAGCCTCGCACGTCCTTTCCCGTGGGTCACCTGAACACAGGGATTGCCTACGCCTTTCCGTGGCACAGGGACGTCTGGTACGGGGCACCCGCGCAGCAGATCAACTGGTGGCTTCCAGTGTTCGCCGTTCGTGACGACAATTCCATGCGTTTCGATCTCCAGAAATTTGATCGAGCCGTCACGAACAGCTCCAGTGAGTTCGACTACTACCGGAACAACACCGCTCGCCTGAAGACGGCTTCCCAAATTTCGGACGAACGGCAGGTTCGACCTGCAGCCTTGAACCACACGCCGGTCGACGAGCTCGTGGTGATTCCCGCACCGGGGGCGGTGATGCTGTTCTCGGGGGCTCAGCTGCATGCATCAATCCCGAACACCTCGGGCAGAGCCCGCTTCAGCGTCGATTTCCGGACGGTCGACGTGGCCGAGCTGTCCGCGGGCCGCGGTGCCCCACTGGTGGACACCGACTGCACGGGAACCGCCATTCGGGACTTCCGCAGGGTGGCAGACGGCGCAGCGTTCGACGAGGACTTCGTCATCGGACTGTTCGGGATACCTCCCAGCGGATCCACGCTTGTGTTCGCGCAGCCTGCTGAAGAGGATCTTCGTGTCTGAGAGCCACGACACCGGGCCGCGTCGGCTCACGGCCGTGGTGGCCGGCCGGGAAAGGGAGTCCGCGTGATCGAAGGCACTTGCGGGCGTGCTCACCGAAGGGGATGCTCGAGGTGAGGGTCGATGCTGTTCCCAGAATTGCTGGTGCGATGATGTTCGTTCCGACGCCACATACCGACGAACGCGGGTTCTTTTGCCGCACCTTCGACATTGATGTCGTGCGCGCGGCCGGCATCGATCCCTCCAGCTTCACTCAGGACAGCGTGTCGCGGTCTTCGCGGGGCGTGGTGCGGGGTCTGCATGTACGGGGCGGCGACGGGGAGGCGAAGTTGGTCCGTTGCTCGTATGGCGTTATTTTCGACGTCATCGTCGACCTGCGGCCGTCGTCACCCACGTACGGCAACTGGGAGAGCTTCGAGCTTCGTGGCGACACGCAGGCGTCCCTCTACGTTCCGGCGGGGTGTGCGCACGGATTTCAGGCTCTCACGGAGCCGGCGGACGTCTCCTATCGCATCGACCGCCCCCACGACCCAACGGAGGACGTCTCTATCGCATTCGACGATCCCGCTCTGGCCATTTCGTGGCCACTCCCGGTGACGGCGATGTCGCAGCGCGACCGGCTCGCACCGCCGCTCTCGGCCGTGGCGCAGCCGCTCTGACGTTCGTCAGGCGCCAGGGACCGGTTGCGCGGCGGGCTGGCGCCGCAGCATCTCGTCGATGAGGCCCGCGGAGAGCAGTTCTTGAATCCGCCGAAGTCGAACATAGGTCGACGAGGTGAAGTCGTCCTGCGTGAAGTCGTAGTCGGTGTACGCCTGGACCAGCTCGTCCACCCCTGCAGGCACGTGCCAACGAAGAGTGAGCTCCGGAAAGGTTTCAGCCAGCTTCGAGAAGTCGACGCGATAGTCACGCAGATCCGGCCCGGCGTCGGCGGCGAGCGACACGGTCGACCCGGGGACCGCCTCCCGGACCATCTCTGCGATGTCACGAACTTGCACGTTGTCCTCCGCGCGCCCGACGTTGAACGCCTCGTCGTGCACGACCTCGCGCGGCGCCTCGAGCACGGCCAGGAACGAGCGGGAGATGTCCTCCACGTGCACCAATGGTCGCCAGGGCGACCCGTCACTCTCGAGGGAAACCCGGCCCGTCGTCATCGCCACGGCAGTCAAGTTGTTCACGACGATATCGAGGCGCAGCCGTGGCGAGAATCCGTAGGCGGTGGCGTTGCGGAGATAGGTGGGACTGAACGAATCGTCGGCGAGGTGAGAGAGCCCACGTTCGGCCAAGACCTTCGTCTCTCCGTACGGAGTGACCGGGAACAGCTCCGCTTCCTCGGTAACGGCGTCCGAGCCGGCAGCACCGTAGAGGCTGCACGACGACGCGAACAAGAAGCGTCCCACGCCGGCCTTCTTGGCCGCCTCGCCGAGACGCAGAGTCCCTTCGAGGTTGATGGAGTAGGTCGCTGAAGGGTTCAGGTGGCCGACCGGGTCGTTGGATAGGGCGGCCAGGCACACCACGGCGTCGTAGCCGGCGCAGTGCCGGGGCTCGACGTCCCTCATGTCGATCCTGGGGCGAAGCCCGATGTCCTCCGGTCCCGGGCCGAGATCGCAACCTTCGTAGAGGCCCAGGTCGAGACCTTCCACCGTGTGCCCGGCGGCCCGCAAGAACGGAACGAGGACAGCCCCGATGTAGCCGCGATCACCTGCGACGAGAACCTTCAATGCGAGTAGCCCCTTGCGATCATCTCGAGGTCGGACGAGCAGCACCGCCGCCCGCTGACAATTGGAGTGCAATGAGGCGCCGTTGATACGCGGTGGCTACGGGGCGGTGCTGGCGCAGGGAGTGGTGGACCTCACGTTGCCCGCCAAGTGGTACAGAGTTGCGTGGCGGATAATGGAGAGGTGCCGAACTACGAAAAGTCCGCGGGCAGCGGGCGGCGGGGTCCGCTTCGGGGCACGAAACTGGTGGAGATTGCAATCCCCACTTGCCTGGTGCTCGTCATCTCCATCCCGGTGATGATCGTGGAGGAAGATTGGCATGGCCGCCCGATGATCGACCAGGGGACTCACCTCTGGATACTTCCGGCGATCCTCGTGGCGGCGGCCTTTCTCTTCGGCGGTGCGCTCGCCGGGTTCCGCTGTCCGTCCAGTGCCGTGGCTCATGCGGTCGTTGCGGGAACCGTCGCCCTGGCCGTGCTGGTTCTCGGCGCGATGTACCGCAGGCTCTGGTTCGCACACGAGAGCGTCCCGCACCCAGTCATTCGCCTCTGGTGCCTCGCAATCGTGGGCGCCTTCATACTGAGCGTGATCGGCTCGTTGTTCGGTCGCCGGTTGGGGGCCGAAAGGTTCTAGCCGTGCTCGAGACTCACCGGTCGTCGAGACGCCCGACGGCGCGAAACCACTCGAGGGTGCGCCCGAGACCCTCGTCGAGGCTGATGGGGTCGTAGCCCAACCGCTTGTACGTCTTCGTTTCGGTGAGGCTCTTCCGCGGCGTACTCTTGCGCGCCGCCTTCTTCGCGATGGCCACCAGCGTCGGCCCGAAGACCTGCTCCACTTCGGGGTCGTCGGACGGCTCGATGTCCTCGACTACGCGGTCGAGACCTGCCAGCCGGCACATGCGCGTCGCCGCGTTGGCGATGCTGACGATGTCCTCGGGCCGGCCGTCGAGCATGTACCGCTCCCCCGCCACCCCCTTGTCGAGGGCCAGGATGCAGCCCCGGGCGATGTCGTCGGCGAAGACCCAGCTGACCGGGAATTTCAGATAGCGCTCAATGCGACCGCGGGCCGCCGAGAGCAGCACCCGGTTGAAGCTCGTCGTGCCGAGCGCGTTGCTCACCACGGGCGACGGGCCGAAGATCGCTCCCGGATGCGTGCTCACGACATCCCGGCCCGCCGCGGCGCGGGACATGGCGTCGATGAAGGCCGCCATCTTGGTGATCGTGTAGGGGTCCGAGCTCGGCTCTTTGGTGACCGGAGCGTCCTCGCGGTCGAGTCCCCCGTCGGTGTCGAAGAACGTCCCCGTGCTCACCGCGACCACTCGTCCCAGGCCGACGGCCTCCGCCGCGTCGAGCACGTTCTTGGTGCCGCCGATGTTGACCGCCTCGAAGTCGGCCAGGTTCTGACTGGCGCCGCCCAGGAGCGCGGCACAGTGGATCGCCGCATCGCTGCCCGTGGCCGCCCGCAGCACCGCGTTGGGATCGGTCACGTCGCCCGTGACGATCTCGACACCGAGCGCGGCGAGCGGCGCCGTGTCCGCGGTGTCCCGGGCCAGCGCACGCACTGCGTCGCCCCTCTCTGTCAACAGCTTGCAGATGTTGGCGCCGGCGAGCCCGGTGGCTCCGGTCACCAGGACCGTCTGCGTCATGCAGTCGCGTGGAGGGAAGGATCGGCGATCGCCGAGTCGACCTGATCGGCGCTGTAGGGGATGACCGGGGCGCCCTGGCCGAACAGGTCCAGCGTGTGGAGGAAGCGGTGGAGGCCCATGGAGTTGGCGCAGGCGAACCCGAGCTCCACGATCTGTGCGGCGGTGAAGACCTCGCCCAGCTTCCGGTAGACCTCGTCGTCGATGGCGTGGTGGTCGGCCGAGAGCAGATCGAGGAACTCCACGGCCAAGCGCTCCTGGTCGGTCAGGTCGGAATGGCCAGGCGCGATGAGACAGGCGACGTCCTCGTCCGAGATCGAGTCGTGCTTCCTCGACTGCATGCACGGCTGGCACTCGCCGAGTTGGGCGCTGCGGATCCGCAGCAGCTCCAGGATCCTGCCGCCGAGGAGCGACTGCTGCCCCCAGGCGTGGCGGGCGGCATCGGTCATCAGGATCTGCGACGTCTTGTACGCGAAGATCTGCAGGGGGATCGGGGTCGCATAGGTGCCGTCCGCCACCCCTTCCTCGATGATCCGCCGTGGCTCCGGCGCCAGCGCCTCCAGCGGAATCGGCTCGATCCTCGGCATGCACACCCCCAGGCTCTCCCGGCACGGCCGGTGTCGATCTGCTCCTGCAGCGACGGCCCTACTGTACTGTCACCCCGTGCCCATCGACCCCTCCGCCATCCTGCTCACCGACCGCGTGGCCGTCGTGACCGGGGGCGGCTCCGGGATCGGCCGGGGCATCGCCCGGGGGTTCGCCGCCCTCGGGGCCAGGGTCGCCATCTGGGAGCGTCACGCGGACACGGCGGCGGCGGCCGCCGAAGAGGTCGGCGGCATCGGCATCACCATCGACGTCCGCGAGTCGGCCGAGGTGGACCTGGCCCTCGAGCAGACCGTGGCCGAACTGGGACAGGTGAGCATCCTGGTGAACAACGCCGGCGGTGTCTTCTCCTCCCCGCTCCTCGAGACCTCCGAGAACGGCTGGGACGCCCTCTACCGTTCCAACCTCAAGCACGTCATATTGTGCACGCAGCGGGTCGCCCGCGGGATGGTCGCGCACGGGATCGAGGGGAGCATCATCAGCGTGACCTCCATCGAAGGGGTGCGTGCTGCGCCCGGGTATGCCGCCTACGCCGCCGCGAAGGCAGGCGTGATCAACTACACCAAGACCGCCGCCCTGGAGCTGGCACCGCACGGCATCCGGGTGAACGCGCTGGCCCCGGACATCACCATGACCGAGGGCCTCGCCGCCGTGGCTCCCCCCGGGGGCGAGGAGCGCCTCGGCTTCACGGTGCCGATGGGCCGGGCCGGCCACGTGGACGAGATGGCGGGCGCAGCGGTGTTCCTCGCCAGCGAGCTCTCCAGCTACGTCACCGGTCAGACCATTCACGTCGACGGCGGGACCCACGCCGCGAGCGGGTGGTACCACCATCCCGAGACGGGCGAGTACGTCCTCGGGCCGAGGTAGCCGGGGATCGCGCTCAGTCGTCCCCGCCGAGCCCGACGTGGGCCGACATCCCCCCGTCGACGGCGATCATCTGGCCTGTGATGTAGCGGGACTCGTCCGAGGCCAGGAACACGACGACGCCGGCGATGTCGTCGGGCTGCCCCACGTACGGGGTCAACGTCGCCTTGCCGAGCCCGGCCAGCATTTTGGCGTCCAGGTGGGAGCGCACGGCATCGGTGATCACGAGGCCGGGCAGGATCGTGTTGACCCTGATCCCCTGCTTCCCGTGGCTGGTGGCCACGTACATCGTGAGTGCGTTCACCCCCGCCTTCGAGACCCCGTAGGCGGTCCGGGTGCGATCACCCTTGAGGGACGCACCCGACGACATGTTGATGATGGACCCACCGCCGCCCCGCACCATGACGGGGACGGCGTGCTTGCAGGTGAGCATCTGGCTCCGCAGGTTCACGGCCATGGTGCGCTCCCAGACATCGAGCGACAGGTCGGGCACCGCGGTGTCCCGGGTCAGGAAGTCCGAGTCCGTGAGCGCCGCATTGTTGTGGAGCACGTCGAGACGGCCGAACCGGGACACGGCGAAGGCGACTGCGGCTGCGACCTCGGTCTCCTCGGACAGGTCGGCCCGGAATGTGGCGGCGGCACCACCGGCGGCGGCGATGGCCTCCACCACGCGTGCCGCCGCCGCCTCGTCGACGTCGACCACGACGACCGAGGCGCCCTCCCGGGCCAGGGCACGGGCCGACGCTCCTCCGATGCCACCGCCGCCGCCGGTGACGACGGCGACCCTGTCGATGAGACGTCCCATGATGTCCTCGTTCTTCCTACGGCCTTCTGGTGCCCGACCCTACGGGCGCTCGATGATCATCCCCTGGAACGGTGCCAGCCGCAGCGGTCCCGGCACGACCTCGTGCGCCCGGGCACGTTGGGTGCAGACCCTGACCGTGCCGTCCACACCGTCCAGCCCGGCCTCGCCGGGGGACATGTTGAGGACCACGACATGGTGAGGGCCGCGCGCCCAGGCCCAGACCCCCTCGGGTGCGGGAAGCGACACGTAGTCACCCCCGCTGAACTCCGGGCGCGCCCGCCGGAAGGCGATCAGTTCCCGGCAGAGTGCCAGGACCGAGTCCGGATCCTCCCGCTGCGCCGTCACGTTGGCGGCCGCCACGTCACCGAGCGGGAGCCACGGTCGCCCCGCGCCGGTGAAACCCCCGCCGGGCGTGTCGCTCCACTGCATCGGGGTCCG
>Ga0181526_10000477_pt1 | contig 42970 bp, 41 predicted proteins | sample PEATcosm2014_Bin_35_FD_119750 | JGI IMG/M metagenome (GOLD analysis project Ga0181526, IMG submission 119750) | Peatland microbial communities from MTU Mesocosm Facility, Houghton, MI, USA - PEATcosm2014_Bin06_30_metaG | ecosystem: Environmental > Terrestrial > Soil > Wetlands > Peat | place...
CGAACCGGTGCGGAAACGCGACGGGTCGGCTCCGGCGGCGGCGTGGCCGGTGCGGGATGCGACGGATTTCGCTGCCGCACGGTGCCCGAAAATCTCGATGGCGCCGATGTAGAAGACCAGGACGGCCGCGATCGCACCGATCGGAGCGATGAGGATCAGATTGCTGAAAGTCGGCGACGCCATGGTTGCGTCGGAAAGATACCAAACCAGAAATGTCAAAACGATCGCCAGAAAAAATATGTGCTCCCAATCCACCGCACGCTTACCGTCGCTTGGCATGTTTCCGTCCCAGCCGGCTTTGTGAGCTTTCGAGCCGATGCCGTGATGCTATCGCTTCAGGCCATGGGGTCAATCGGCTCGATAGCCGCGCTTATCGGCGATCCGTTGCGGCTTTAGTTCACCACAACCGGCGTCGACACCTGAACGCGGCTCGCCAAATCGGCGATGTCGTCGTTGGCGAGGCGAATGCAGCCGAAACCGACGAAGCTGCCGATGGTCTTCGGCGCGTTGGTGCCGTGAATGCGCGAACTGCCGTCGTCGAGCGCCAACAGCCGCGCGCCGAGCGGATTGCCGGGGCCGCCGGGCATAACGGGCGGCGTGCGCTTCAGCAGATCCGGCGGCGGCTGCCATTGCGGCCAGTCGGTCACGCTGGCGATGTGGCGCAGCCCGGCGAGGTCCTTGCACTGACTGCCGACGCCGATGCCGTAGCGCAACGCGACATTGTTGGGCCGGATCAGATAAAGAAAGTGCTGCAGCTTATCGACGATGATGGTGCCGACCGGCTGCAGCGTGCGGTAGAACGTCGGCTGCCGGCGAAATACATAGGGCTGATCGGGATCGGACGCCCCGCCGTCGATGCCGGGCGCGAGGTCGCCGTTCTTGGTGTCGTCCTTGGCGGTGATGGGCGGACGGTTCGGCGCCGGCGCGGCGGAGCTCTGCGTCTCGGTTTTGATCGCGGGTGACGCCGGCTTATGCGCTGCCTGCGTCCAGTACACATAGCCGCCGGCGCCGAGGGCTGCGGCGATGACGGCGACCAAAGCGAGCCTTCCGGCGCGAAACGGCCGCTCGAGCGGCCCGCGTTCGGCTTCATTCCACGATTCGGCGGCGATCTCGCCGAACCGCTCGTGGGTGCGGGCGTCGGCAGCGAGCGAGCCTTGCTCGGCCCAGCCCAGTTCCTGTTCGATGCGTTCGATCGCGGCTTCGAGCGCCGATTGCTCGGCGGCGATTTCCGTCAGCGGCGGCGGCGGCCGAATGGCCCGCAATCGCTGCGCCAATATGCGCCGGGTGCGATCGTAGAGATCGCGGCGCCATTGCGCATCGCCCGCTTCGGGTGCGGTCACCGCGCGCAACAAAGCCGAATAGTAATCGACCATGGGTCTGCCGCTGCCTACACCGCGATCTTACCCAAGAATTCGGTAACGTGCATGGTGGTCGCCTCTTCGCTCTGCGCCTCGACCGCCGCATCCCAATATTGCGACCGCGGCAGGCATTCTTCCAGATAGCGCGCCGCCGAGGTGGCGTGCGCCGCGTCGTGACCCGGTACGATCAGCGCCGGGATATCGACACGCATAAGGTCTTCGGGCGCGGCGCCCGGCGCGGTATCGCGATCGAACAAAGCGTCGCGCATCGCCTCGCAAATGCGGATGTAACGGCCGGAATCTTGCGCGGCGAAAGCCGCGGCGAAAGCTTCGTCGCGCTTGATGACGGAAGCCCACGGACCGCTGCGCGGATCGGCACCGAACGGCTTGGCCTCCTGGCGCACGCGCGCGACAACGCCGGCAAGCCCGTCGCTCCGCACGAAGCCGATATGGTCGGCGAAGCGCTGGTGACTGGACATGCGGTATTTGGCGCCGCCGACCGGCCAATAGAGCACGAGGCCCGCGATCATGTCGGGATGCGCCACCGCGAACGAAGCGACCGGTGCGCAGCCCATGCAGCCGCCGAGCAGAATGGCGCGCGAGATGTTCAGGTGCTCGAGCAGTCCTTTGCCCTGCGCGACGTAATGCGCCCAGGTCAGCGGCTCGACGCGGCCGCCGGACTGGCCGCATTCGCGGCGGTCGAACAGGATGCAGGTGTATGACTTCGGCAGATGATCGAGGAGTTTTATCTTGGCGTAGACGCCTTGGGTCGACCAGGACTCGACCACGGCGTTGAAGCCGCCCGGCGCATACATCAGGAGCGGCGGACCGGAGCCTGTGATCTCATAGCGCGTCGCGATGCCGTCGATGTCGACGCTCGGCATGATCAGCCCTTGATCTGGCGGCCGGCGCGCGCATCCGCGATCAGCGCGCCGAAGGCATCGAGGGTCGCTTTGGCAGAGTTGAAATAAGTTTCGGTTTTGGCGTCGAGCCACTTCTCGGCATAGCCGATCGCCGTATGGGCAAGCCGCACGCGGCCGTCGAGCCACGGTCCGCCGCCGAAGCCACCGATCACCGGGATATTTACCGCCGCGACGACGGCTGAGCCGGCGACCGGGCCCGAATTGGTGAAATCGAGCAGCGCCGCGCCCGCGTCCTCGAGCCGCTTGGCTTCGTCGACCAGTCTCGCCGCGGCGGCGCTCGTCGCCTGCGCTTCGGGCGAATTCTGCGCGCTATAGGGAATGCCGTATTTGGCGGCGGTCTGCGGCGTCAGCCCAAATTGCGCGAAAACCGTGACGCCCTCGCGCACCAAAGCGCGCACCACCTCGGGAAAGTCCGCCGCGGCATCGACTTTGATCATGTCGGCGCCGCCGTCCTTGATCAGGCGGAACGCCGCGGCGAGCGCGGCGTCGCTGCCTTGCTGCGCTGGGCCATAGGGCATGTCGCAGCTCACCAGCGCCCGCTCGGTGCCGCGGCGCACCGCCTTGCAGCAGATCAGCATCTCGTCGAGCGTGACGTCGAGCACGTCCTCGCGGCCCCACAGATTGACGCCGACCGAATCGCCGACCGAGATGAAATCGAAGCCGGCGCGGTCGGCGATGCGGGCGAGCTGATAATCCCAGGCGACGACGCCGACGCTCTTCTGCCCGTCGCGCTTTAACTGTTGCAGCGCGGCGATCGTGACTTTGGCGCTCATGTCGATCCGCTTGCCGGTCCGCCTGACGGCCGCAAACTTATAGCAAGGCGAAGCGCGGGTGAATGCTCGGCTATCGCGGGAAGTTTTGGCTATTGCGGGAAGTTGACCGCGGATGCCTTCTTGGCCGGCGGCGCGGCCGGAGCGTCGGGTTTCAAATCGGGCGGCGGGCTTGCCGCGAGCGCCGAGGTCGACATTGGCGTCCAGGCACTGGTTGCGGCGGTTTTGGCCTTGCGGTCCGGAGTTGCAATCTCGGTCGTCTTGCCGGAGGCTTTGGCGTCTTTGGGCTTCGCTGCCGTAGGCTTCGCGGCGGCCTTTTTCTTGTCTGCAGGTGCCGCGGCTTTTTTTCCGCCCGCCGGCGCGGTGGCGGTTTTCTTGCCGTCCGCCGGCGCGGCGTCCGACGATTTTGCATCCGACGACTTGGTATCCCCGGCCGCAGAGGCGGTCTTCTTGCTTGCGGCTGCCGCCTTGTGCTTCGATTTCTTTTTAATCGGGTCGGCCGCCTCGGGCACTGCGGCGAGCGTGGCGATTTGCGCCGGGCTGCGGGTCGGTCCGGTATAGACCACGATCGGTGTCACCGGGCCTGGATCCGGCAACAGGTTCTTCGGTGTCGGTGAGCGGAGCGCCGACAGCAGCACCGAGACTTGCGGACCGGCTTCATCGCCATTGCTGTCGACATTGGCGTCCGGATCGTCCTCTTCGGTCGCCGGCCGCTTGCGATGCCGGCCGCACATTTCGTCTTTCAGATTGGGCGGCGAGGCGTCGATCGGGGCGAGCGCATCGACGGTGCCGAGCGACGGCGTCAGCCACGACAGCGGCTTTTGGTTGAAACCGTTCTCCAAGAGTTCGGCGGCCTTCAACGCGCGCGCCGAGGACGACGGCGCGCCGAGCACCACGGCGATCAATTGCTTGTTGTCGCGGGTCGCGGTGGCGACGAGATTGAAGCCCGAGGCGCAGATGAAACCCGTCTTCATGCCGTCGGCGCCCGGATAACGACCGAGCAGCGGATTGTAATTGCGCACGACGCGGCGGCCCCATTTGATCGCCGGAATGTGCCAATAGAAATTGTATTCCGGAAACTCGCGGATCAGCGCGCGGGCAAGGATCGCGAGGTCGCGCGCCGACATGATCTGGCCGTCGGCCGGCAAGCCGTTCGGATTGACGAAATTCGATTCCGACATGCCGAGGCGATGCGCGGTCTCGGTCATCGCAACCGCAAAATCGTCGACCGAGCCGCCGATGCCCTCGGCGAGCAGCACCGCCATGTCGTTCGCCGACTTCACCATCATCATCTTCAGCGCGTTATCGACGGTGACCTGGGTGCCGACCGGGAATCCCATCTTGGTCGGCGCCTGCGAATTGGCGTAGGGCGAAACGGTGAACAGCGTATCGAAACTGATGCGCTGGTCGCGGATGGCGCTCAGCGTCATGTAGAGCGTCATCAATTTGGTGGTGGACGCCGGATACCACGGATAGGTCGCGTTCTCGGCGCGCAGCACTTTGCCGGTGTCGGCTTCGATCAGGATCGAGGATGAGGCCCGCGCCGGCGTTGCAGCCAGAACCGCGCAGCACAACAGCGATCCGAGGGCGATAACGAAAGCCTGCGCCCGGAAAAATTTCGTACAATGCACGTGTCGCGGTCCGCTCGGTTGGTCGGGCCCGGTTTCGATGGGGCCGCGAAGGTTACACGGAAGGTTCACGAAGCAAGGGCGCGGCCCTATCTAGACCAAAGCGGGGGTCGAAGGCAAAGCCGTTTGGCGGTATCCTTAAACCCCGTGTGGATGACGAATGGCGGTCGCCGTTTGGCCTAGGCATCAGGAAAAGCGCCGTAAAAGCGACCAAAGTTCGGCGTGGCGCAATAGGGTCCCCAGAGCGTAGTTTCCGGACCTTGGTCGGCGGATTTGGGAGGGAACCATGACAGCCTGCATCGTGGGATGGGCGCATACGCCGTTCGGCAAGCTTGCGGGCGAGACCGTCGAGAGCCTGATCGTGCGGGTCGCGGGCGATGCGCTCGCCGACGCCGGCATTGCGGCGAGAGACGTCCAGGAGATCGTGCTCGGACATTTTAACGCAGGCTTCTCGGCACAGGATTTTACCGCTTCGCTGGTGCTGCAGGCGTCGCCCGATCTGCGCTTTAGCCGCGCGACGCGGGTCGAGAATGCCTGCGCCACGGGGTCGGCCGCCGTGCATCAGGGGCTGAAAGCGATCGCGGCCGGCGCGGCAAGAATCGTTCTGGTGGTCGGCGTCGAGCAGATGACGACGACGCCCGCGGCCGAGATCGGGCGCAATCTGCTGAAAGCTTCCTATGTGCGCGAGGAGGCCGGCATCGACGGCGGCTTCGCCGGCATTTTCGGCAAGATCGCGGCGCTTTATTTCCAGCGCTGGGGGGATCAATCCGACGCGCTCGCCCGCATCGCCGCCAAGAACCACCGGAACGGCGTCGGCAATCCTTACGCGCAGATCAGAAAAGATCTCGGCTACGAGTTCTGCCGCGCCGAGAGCGACAAGAATCCGCTGGTCGCCGGGCCGCTGAAGCGCACCGATTGCTCGCTCGTGTCCGACGGCGCCGCGGCGCTGGTACTGGCCGATGTCGAGACCGCGCTGAAGCTCGACAAGGCCATCGTGTTCCGCGCCGCGCAGCATGTGCAGGATTTCCTGCCGATGTCGAAGCGCGACATCTTGAAGTTCGAAGGCTGCGCGCTGGCCTGGCAGCGCGCGCTGCAACAAGCCGGCGTTGGCCTGTTCGATCTGTCCTTTGCCGAAGTGCATGACTGTTTCACCATCGCCGAACTGATCGAATACGAGGCCATGGGGCTCGCGCCCGAAGGGCAGGGCGCCCGCGCCATCGCCGACGGCACCGTCGGGAAGGACGGCAGACTGCCGATCAATCCGTCGGGCGGGTTGAAGTCCAAGGGCCACCCGATCGGCGCCACCGGCGTCTCGATGCACGCCATCACCGCGATGCAGCTCACAGGCACTGCCGGCGACATGCAGATCAAAGACGCCAAACTCGGCGGCATCTTCAACATGGGCGGCGCCGCGGTGGCGAACTACGTGAGCATTCTGGAAAGGCTGCGATAATCCCGCCCCGCGATAGCGGGGAGGGGGGACCACCCGAAGGGTGGTGGGAGGGGTGCGGGCAGCGACGCTACGCATTCGTTGAAAGGTGTTCGCCGAACCTCATCATTTGTCTTTTCCCGCAACGGCAACGAGGCTTCGAGTCAGACGCCCCCTCCACCGCGCAAACGCGCGGTCCCCCTCCCCCGCTATCGCGGGTGAGGATGCACGCTCCCGTTCTCGCGGCGCGATGGCGCGCGAGTTTTGTCAAACAGCCAACGATTTTTCGCCCGTCATTGCGAGGAGCGAAGCGACGAAGCAATCCAGAACCTCGCCGCTGCACTGGATTGCTTCGCTTCACTCGCAATGACGAAAATGAAAAGGCAAGCGGAACGCCGGCAGGCGCGTCGTCCAAACCTCCGCATCATACGGATGCGGCTCGCGCGAAACGTCGCGCGCTCGCCTTCCGGCGTCCCACTGCGGCACTTGCGGCGGCGACCGAACGCCACCGCTCAGCTCCAGCTAACGCGCTTCCGGAGACGGAACTAGGTAGGAGCGGGCGTTACCCGCCCCCGGCCGTCCCCGTGCAGCGGGTTTCCCCGCAGACCGGTCGTTGTGCCGGCCGGGCGTATTGTCCCGGAGCCGCCCGGGAGCGGAGGTGACGAGCCCCCGCCCGCAGGAACCGCTCTCGCCCCGCCAGCCGGAGTCACCGGCTGACGTCCTTTATCGGAGCGAGATGGGAGGGGATGTGACCGGAATGGAGACGGATGTCAAGTGTCGTCCTCTATACGGAGACACAATTTTGGGCGCCGATATTGAGCCGTCATGCCCGCGCTCGTCGCGGGCATCCACGACTTAAGGCCCGAGCCGAACCAATAGACGTGGATGGCCGGAACAAGTCGGCCATGACGAGGGGACGATTGTCCCCGCCCAGGGGGAGGGATAAAACACCGTGTGATGGATGCAAGGCTGATCTTGATCGATAGCGCAGCCGAACTCGCGCGCGCCCACGCGCTGGTCGAGCGGCTCTGGCAATCGCACGACTCAGTCGATGTCGCCAGGCTTGCGGCCCAGGCGCGTCTGATCGCTGCCTATGACGAAAGCCAATGGCCACGCCGGCCGCCGAGCACGGCGGCGCTGATTCGCCATCTCATGGAGCAGCACGGGCTGACGCGCGCCGACATGGTGCCGATCCTGGGTACGCCGCGCCGGGTCAGCGAGGTACTTTCCGGCAAGAAGGGGCTGAGCATGGCGATGGTGCAGCGGCTGCGCGCGCGCTTCAGCGTTCCGGCCGACCTGTTGCTGCCGCCGTTGAAAAAGGCGCCGGGGCGTGGCGCGGGGAAGCGTGCCGCCGCTTGATGGGAATGTGACCCGCACGGCAACGCGGGAACGATCGAAGGGCTCAAACGCCGATCCCGGATTTCGCTGTCGTTCCATCCGGGGTAAGCTTGCTAGGCGGTCCACGCGCTACAACGTTAGCCACAGCACGACTTCGAGACTATCGCCGTGATTCAAATCGGAGAGCTTGATCCAGAAATGGTGATCTGGCGCTACCTGACATTTCAAAAATTCGTCAAGCTCATTGGACTCGGCGCTGTATGGTTCGCAAAGTTGGGAATTTTTGAGGATGTCGAGGAGGGCATAACCCCCGAATTGACCCGTCAGAAAATGAAAACACAGCATCGGGAGATGGAGGCTTGGTTCCCCGACGAAGAGAGGAGGAGCCAGATTCGGCGGTTCGTTGAGGACAACGAGCAGTACGGCCGCGACCTCATCGTTGCGAACTGCTGGTGTATTCGCGAACAAGAGTCCAAAGACATGTGGACTAAGTACGCCGAAGGTAATGAAGGAGTCGTCATTAAGAGTACGGCGGGAGCTCTTACGCGAGCGCTCGTGCAATCACTCAAAAACAAGTGGTGGATCGGAAAGGTAAGCTACATCGATCGCGCGACCCATGACGGGATGAGTATGTATGAGGGCCATCAGGCGCACCTCCGAGCCTTCTTGAAGGGACGGAGTTACTCGGACGAAAGCGAATTGCGTATCGCAACGATGAACTTCGTTGCGCCGGGCTGCTTAAATCCAGATGGATCGCCGCCCAACGAGAAGCAGCAAAAGGGATTTATCGACGCCTCCAGCGGACCAGGAATTTACGTCAAAGCAAATTTGTCCACTCTGATAAATGAACTTCACACGGCTCCGGGAGCGAGCGAGAGTCATCGCGCGAAGATCGATGTTATGTTGAGCAAGGTCGGAATCCGGCTGCCTGTCGAGCGTTCTGAACTAACACCTTGATCGGAAAAGCGGGCGTACTGACAAGGCGGCCCCCTTGCAACGTGTTGCGCCCCAATGGGTTCAGTGCTTTCAGCTGAAAGAGCAAAGGCTTCCCAACTGCCGAGCTTCGAAGCAAACCCCATACAACCGCCATTGTTGCCCCCTCATGGTAGGCAATGACTACGTTTTGCGAGTTTAGCAAGCGTAGGGGGGCAAAGGCGCGAAGCGCCGTGCCCACGTTAGTTAGCGCCGAGCGTCGTCCACGTGGGCTTCGCTGCGCTCAGCCGACTCTACGCTTGCTTTGCCGGCGCAAACTGCGCCCTGACCAACTCCGCAAAAAACCCGCCGCGTTGCACCAGCTCCTCAAACGTCCCGGTCTCCACAATCCGCCCCTGCTGAAACACCAATATCCGCGTCGCGTCGCGGACGGTGGCTAGCCGATGCGCGATCACAAACGTCGTGCGGCCTTTCATGACTTCATCGAGGGCGGCGGTGACGCGGGCTTCGGTCACCGGATCGAGCGCGCTTGTCGCTTCGTCGAGGATCAGGATCGGCGGATCTTTCAGGAGAGCCCGGGCGATGGCGAGGCGCTGGCGTTCGCCGCCGGAGAGAAGCCGGCCGCGCTCGCCGATGCGGGCTTCAAAACCTTCCGGGTTGCGGTCGATGAAATCGAGCGCTTGCGCGCGAGCGGCGGCTTCGCGCATTTCGGCAATGCTCGCGTCGGGCTTGCCGACGCGAAGGTTCTCGGCGATCGAGCGGTTGAAGAGGAGCGTCTCCTGGAACACGACGCCGATATTGCGGCGCAGCCCGGTCAGCGTGAAATCGCGGATATCGGTGCCGTCGACCTTGATGATGCCGGTTTGCGGATCGAAGGCGCGGTGCAGCAGCGCAAGCGAGGTTGATTTGCCGCTGCCGGTCGGGCCGACCAGCGCGATGCGGTCGCCGGGGAGCGCCGTGAACGTCAGATCCGAAACGGCCGCGCGCTTGCCGTCGTAGGAGAGCGACACATCGGTGAACTCGACGCGGCCGCGGACCCGGCCGGGCTCGACCGCATCCGGCCGGTCGCGCACGGCCGGCACGGTGTCGAGCACGCCGAAGAAATCGGCCAATTTCGGCGCGTCGAGGAACAGCCGATTGCAAAAGCTCACCGCCTGTTCGAGCCGCACGATCAGCATCGCGGCGATGCTCATGAAGCTCACGATCTCGCCGACGGAAGCGAGGCCGATGAGTTTCAGGTAAGTGCCGACCAGAAGAATGACCAAGAGCGTCAGCGTGGTGCCGGCGCGGGTCAGCACCGCCGCGACGGCCCACCAGGACAGCACCGGCATCTGCGCGCGCAGCAGCGAGTCGACCATGGTCTTGAGCGCGGAGACTTCGATCTCGATCCGCGCATAGCTCTGCACCAGCGCTACATTGCCGAGCGCGTCGGCCGCGGTCTCGGCGAGGCTGGAATAATGTTGCTCGACGGCGCGCTGCATGCCGAAGGCCTTGTGCATGACGAGGACCGTGAGAGCTACGAAAGCGACGCAGAGCACAAGAAGCGGCAGCGCGAGCCGCCAATTCAGCACCAGCGTCGCCGGCAAGAGCAGCGCGATAAAGACGAAGGCGGCAAAATGCTCGCGGAAGAACGACACCCACAGCCACCACAGCGTATCGGTACCGGTGAGCATGACTTTCATCTGCCGGCCGGAATGCTCGCCCGAATGATAGGCGAGCGGCAATTGCAGCACGTGCTCGAAATAATCCGCCAGCACCAGATTGCGCCGCCGGTGCGCGAGGCGATCGGCAAACCATGCAACCAGCGTGCCGGCGCCGATATTGAACAGGCCGAAACCGACCCAGGCGCCAACCAGCGGTGCGAGCGCACGGATCGCCGGTGCGAGACCTGCGGGCAACGCGCCGGACAGCGCATCGACGATGCGGCCGAACAGTACCGGCTCGACGAATTGGGTCGCGGCGAGCGCGATATTGGCGAGCGCCAGCGTGACCGCGAGGCGGGCGTCGGAGCGCAACAGGCCGAGGACGCGAAGATAGAGGCGGATGAACGACATGGCTGGGTTCTAGCAGCGCGAGGCTACTTTTGAACTCGGCATCACCGGCATCCTGGCTTGACAGCAAAGAGCTTTGTGGTATTTAACCTTACGGTTATTTAACTGGATGGTTCAATTGTCTCTTGACGCTACCTTCTCGGCTCTTGCCGATCCGACCCGCCGGGCGATTCTGGCGCGCTTGGCGCTTGGCGAAACTTCGGTCACCGATCTCGCCAAGCCGTTTGCTATGAGCATGCCGGCGGTTTCCAAGCACCTCAAAGTGCTGGAGCGCGCCGGCCTCATCACCCGCGGTCGCGAGGCGCAATGGCGGCCGTGCCGGATCGAGCCGCAGGCGTTGAAAGTTATCGACGATTGGCTCGGCGACTACCGGCGCTTTTTCGACGAGAGTTTTGATCGGCTCGATGCCTATTTGAAGACGCTGCAGGCCAAGGAGGCTGCCGCACCAAACAAGGACACTCCCCACAAGGATTCGGACGATGCCAGAAAAAACTAGCCTCGATCTCGACAGCGATCCGCGCTCGATCATCGGCATCCGCGAATTCGATGCGCCGCGCGAACTGGTCTTTTCGTGCTGGGCCGACGCCAAGCACCACACGCAATGGTGGGGCCCGAACGGCTTTACGACCACGACATCGAGCTTTGATTTCCGGCAGGGCGGAATCTGGCGCTTTGTCATGCACGGTCCCGACGGCCGCGACTATCAGAACCGCATCACCTTCGATGAGATCGTGCCGCCGCAGCGCATCGTCTACCGGCACGGCGGCGGTGCGGACGTCGAGCCGGTGCGGTTCACACAGATTGTTCTGTTCGAGGACATCGGCGGTGACTTGGGCGGCCGGACACGTCTCACTTGGCGCGCGGATTTCCCGACGGCGGCCGAGCGCGACCGTGTCATCAAGGAATACGGCGCCGACAAGGGCGTGGTCGAGTGCATGGCGCGGTTCGCCGAATTCGTCGCGTCCCAGGCGAGCCGCTAGGTCCCGCGTGGCTCAGGGAAACGGTGCGGCAATGTCACGAGAGTTGTTGCAAGGCAGCGCGCACAACATCGGCGCTGGCATGGGTGAGCGCACGCTCGGTTTCCGCATGGGTCTTGGTCCAAATCGGCGCCGCCGCGGCAAGCACCGCGCGGCCCGCCGCGGTCAAGAGCAGACGCCGGCCGCGCTTGTCGGCCTTGTCGACTTTGACCTTGAGCAGGCCGCGGCGCTGCAGCGGCTTGAGATTGGCGGTGAGCGTGGTGCGGTCCATGGCCAACAGCGCGGAGACGTCGCCGATCCGCGGCGGTTCCGGGCGATTGAGCGACATCAGCAGCGAGAATTGCCCTTGGGTAAGTCCGATCGGGCGCAGCGCCTCGTCGAAACGCCGCGCCAAGGCGCGCGCCGCGCGCTGGACGTGCAAACAAAGGCAAGTGTCGCGGACGCGCAGCGTGAGCGAGAACGGCACAGTGCCGCATGCGGCGACGGCGTTTGACATTGATTTAATATATTGATATCAACCTAACTTGTCAAGTGTAGCCTGGGAGAAAAGTAATGCAGGTTCAGCCCTATTTGTTCTTCGACGGCCGCGCCGCCGAAGCGCTCGATTTCTACAAACAGGCGATCGGCGCCAGCGTCAAAATGGCGATGCGCTGGAAGGACAGTCCGGATCAGAGCATGTGTACGCCGGCAAATGCCGACAAGATCATGCATGCGCAGTTTCAGGTCGGCGACACCACCATCATGGCGTCGGACGGCCGCAATTCCGGCGCGCCGAAATTCGACGGCTTTGCGCTGACCATTGCGGCGAACAGCGAGGCCGAGGCCGATAATTTATTCGCAGCCCTCGGCGAGGGCGGCCAAGTGACCATGCCGCTCGGCAAGACATTCTTCTCGAAGCGGTTCGGCATGCTGGCCGACAAATTCGGCGTGCATTGGATGATTCTGGTGCAGTGATCGTCCTGCAGCGATTGTCCTGCAATGAACATCGTGTAGCGAACGTCCGCGACGGTCGGAGTCTCGAATGAATACGCAAAGTCAAAGCGCCGATTTCGTCATCACCTGCAGCTTCGACGCGCCGCGCGATCTGGTATGGAAATGTTTCATCGAACCGGAGCGCATGAAGGAATGGTTCGGCCCGAAGGGCTCGGTCATCGTCGCGTCCAAAATGGATCTGCGGGTCGGCGGCGCCTATCTGGGCGCGATGCGGGCAGGCAACGGCCCGGTGATGTGGGCGAAATTCGTCTATCGCGACATCGTCGCCCCCGAGCGGCTGGTCTGGGTGCATTCCTTTTCGGACGAAGCGGGCGGGTTGACGCGCCATCCGATGAGTCCGACCTGGCCGCTCGAAATGCTGACCACGGTTACCTTGGAAGAGGTCGTGCCCGGCAAGACCAAGCTGACACTGCGCTGGGCGCCGCTTAATGCAACGGCCGAGGAGCAAGCGACCTTCGACGCGGCGCATGACAGCATGGGCGGCGGCTGGACCGGCAGCTTCGAACGGCTCGAGGCCTATCTGCAAACCGCGAAATAGCGCGCACAAAGCCGGAAGATTGCGTCATGGCGTTCAGCAAACAGAAGATCTCCCCGTGCCTGTGGTTCGATACGGAAGCAGAGGAGGCGGCGAAGTTCTACATCTCGGTGTTTCCGAATTCGCGGATCAATCAGGTGAGCCGCTATACCGAGGCCGGCCGCGACGTGCACGGCAAGGCGGCGGGCTCGGTGCTGACCGTCGAATTCGAGCTCGACGGCCAGACCTTCACCGCGCTCAACGGCGGCCCGCAATTCAAGTTCACCGAAGCGGTGTCGTTTCAGATCGTGTGCGAGGACGAGATCGATCGCTATTGGTCGCGGCTCTGTGACGGCGGCAAGGAGAACGTGTGCGGCTGGCTCAAGGACAGATACGGGTTGTCGTGGCAGGTGGTGCCGTCGGAGCTGGCGCACATGCTGACGGACGCCGATCGGTCCAGGGCCGATCGCGTGCTGACGGCGGTGATGAAGATGAAAAAATTCGACGTAGCGGCACTCAAGCGCGCTTATGCCGGGGTTGAATAACAGCCGTCGATCGGAAGGAGCGTACCATGCAGATGAATCCGTATCTGGGTTTCGACGGCAAGTGCGAGGCCGCGTTCAAATTCTATGAAAAGGTGTTTGGCGGCAAGATCGCCATGATGATGAAATACGGCGACAGCCCGATGGCCGGCAAGACCCCGCCTGAACTCAAAGACAAAGTGATGCACGCGCGGATCACGGTCGGCGACGACGTGGTCTTGATGGGTTCCGACGCGCCGCCGCAGATGTATGAGGCGATGAAAGGAATGTCGGTCACCGTGAGTATCGACAAGCCTGACGATGCGGATCGCATCTTCGCCGCGCTTGCCGAGAATGGCACGGTGCGGATGCCGATCCAGGAAACCTTCTGGGCCCGGCGCTTCGGCATGCTCACCGATCGGTTCGGCACGCCGTGGATGATCAATTGCGAGCGGCCCGGACAGTAACGGGGTGAGGGGGATCATGACGGCCGCCACAACGAAGCCGCTTGGCGAACGCGAAGTCACCATCACGCGGCTGTTCGATGCGCCGCGCGCGCTGGTGTTTGGGGCTTGGACGGACGCGGCGCAATTGGCGCAATGGTGGGGCCCGAAAGGTTTCACCAATCCGGTATGCGAGTTCGATCCGCGCGTGGGCGGCGCCCTCCGCATTCACATGCGCAGTCCGGACGGCAGCATCTATCCGATGAAGGGTGAGATCCGCGAGATCGTCCCGCCCGAGCGGATCGTCTTCACCAATATCGCGCTCGATGCCGCGGGCCGTCCCATTATCGAAGGGCTGACGATCGTTACCTTTGCGGAGGAGGGCGGCAAGACCAGGCTGACCGTGCAGACCCGCGGCAGCGCGATGACCGAACAGGCCGTCGGCTACATCCAGGGCATGGAGATGGGCTGGACGCAGAGCATCGACAAATTGCAGCTATTTATCGCGGCCAAGATCTGATCCTCCCGCACTGTGGCGCGGCGGCCTATATTGCATGAATGAACGGGCCGCCTGCCGCCCTGCCGCTATTTCAGGCTCCTTACGCGCCGCCGGATGAGGGGCTGGCGAAAGATTTTCTCGCCGCCGCCGCGCGCGACAGCGCTGCGGAAGCCCGTATCGACGAACGCGCTCGCCGCTTGATCGAAGCAATCCGCGCCAGACCGACCGGTCTCGGCGGCATCGAGGACTTTCTGCACGCCTATTCGCTCTCCACCAAAGAGGGCCTGGCGCTGATGGTGCTGGCCGAGGCGCTGTTGCGCGTGCCCGATGCCGCGACCGCGGATCGCCTGATCGAGGATAAGCTCGCGGCCGGCCGCTGGCTCGACAGCGACGTCAAATCGCCCGCGCTTTTAGTTTCGGCGTCGGCCTGGACGCTCGGGGTCGCCGCCCGCATCATTCATCCGGGCGATACGCCGGAGACCATCCTCGACAGCGTGGTCCGCCGTCTCGGCCTGCCGGCGATGCGAGCCGCGACCCGGCAGGCGATGCGGCTTCTCGGCGCGCATTTCGTCATCGGTCAGACCATCGCGGAGGCGATCGGGCGCGCGCGCAGTCACGCCGAACAGCGTTATTCTTTCGACATGCTGGGCGAGGGTGCGCGCACCACGCCCGATGCCGAAAAATATTTTGAAGCCTATGCCGAAGCCATTGCGGCCCTCGGCGCGAATGCGGGCGCCTCCAAGCAGCCGGCGCGGCCCGGCATTTCGGTAAAGCTCTCGGCGCTGCATCCGCGCTACGAGGCGATATCGCGCGAGCGCGTGCGCGCCGAGCTCTTGCCGCGTCTGATCGAGCTCGCGCGGCTCGCCAAAGACAACGATCTGCAATTCACCGTCGATGCCGAGGAGGCGGATCGGCTGGAACTCTCGCTGGAGCTCATCGGTGCCGTTCTCGACGATCCACAGCTTCGCGGCTGGGATGGTTTTGGGCTTGCGGTGCAGGCCTATCAGAAGCGCGCCTTGGCAGTGATCGGCTGGATCGAAGAGGCGGCGCTGGCGAGGAACCGGCGGCTCACCGTCCGCCTCGTGAAAGGCGCCTATTGGGACACCGAGATCAAGCGCGCGCAGGAACGCGGCCTCGAGGATTATCCGGTGTTCACCCGCAAAGCGATGACCGATCTCTGTTACATGGCTTGCGCGAAAAAACTCCTCGCCGCGCGCCATCGGCTGTTTCCGCAATTCGCCACCCATAATGCGCTGACGGTGGCGAGCGTGATCGAGGACGGCGGCGGCATCGAGGGCTTCGAATTTCAGCGGCTCTACGGCATGGGTGAGGCGCTCTACCAGGCGCTGCGCGCCGAATTTCCCGATGCGGCGTGCCGGATCTATGCGCCGGTCGGCGGTCATCGCGATCTCTTGGCTTATCTGGTGCGCAGGCTTCTGGAAAACGGCGCCAACTCGTCGTTCGTATCGGTTGCCGCCGATCCCAACGTCCCGATTGCCGAGATTTTGCGCCGACCGCAAAGTTGGATCTCGACCGCGCAAGATGCGCGCAACCGGAAAATCCCGCGGCCGCGCGGTCTTTATTGGCCGGAGCGGCACGGCGCGGCCGGGATCGATTTCGGCGATCGGGCGAGCCTCGAGGCGCTATTGCGCGAGGTTCGCGACGGCGAGCAAATCTTGCGGACGGCAGCCGCCGAGGCCGCGCCGCTTATCGATGGCGTGCCGCTGCCGGGCATCGAGCGTCCGGTCTTGTCGCCGATCGACGGCAGCGCGATCGGCACGGTTCGCGAAGCCGATGAGGCGCTGGTGCGCTCGGCCGTCGCCGCCGCCGCGGCCGGCTTTCCGGCTTGGGCCGCGACAGCCATCGAGGAGCGTGCCGCGGCACTCGAAGGCTCAGCCGACCGGCTCGAGCTTCATCGCGGCCGGCTCGTCGCGCTGCTGCAAAACGAGGCCGGCAAGACGCTCGACGATGCGCTCGCCGAACTGCGCGAGGCCGTGGACTATTGCCGCTATTACGCGGCACAGGCGCGCACAGGTTTGGCGCCCGAGCCGATGCCGGGGCCGACCGGCGAGAGCAATGTGTTGCGCTATCGCGGCCGCGGCGTTTTCGCCTGCATCAGTCCGTGGAATTTTCCGCTGGCGATTTTCCTCGGCCAGGTGAGCGCGGCCCTTGTTGCCGGCAATGCCGTGGTCGCCAAGCCCGCCGAGCAGACGCCGCTCACGGCGGCGCTTGCGGTTGCGCTTTTGCATGAGGCCGGCGTGCCGAAGAGCGCGCTCCATCTTCTGCCGGGCGACGGCGCGGTCGGGGCGAGCCTCGTCGCCGATCCGCGCATAGCGGGGGTGGTGTTTACCGGCTCGACCGCAGTCGGACGCTCGATCGCGCGTGCGCTCGCCGCCAAGGATGGACCGCTCGTGCCGCTCGTCGCCGAGACCGGCGGCATCAATGCCATGGTGGTCGACGCCACCGCTCTGCCCGAGCAAGTCACCGACGACGTGATCGCGTCCGCCTTCCGCTCCGCCGGCCAGCGCTGCTCGGCGCTGCGGCTCTTGTGTCTGCAAGACGATGTCGCCCCGCGCATGCTCGACATGCTGATCGGGGCCGCGCGCGAACTCAAAATCGGCGACCCGCGCGACATCGCAACCCATGTTGGCCCGGTGATCGATGCGGATGCGAAGCAAAAGCTCGAAGCCTGGATCGCGGCGCAAGCGCATGCCGGCCGCGTTGTGTTCCGCGCGGAAGGCGCCGAGGCGCTTCCTGCCGCGGGCTGCTATGTGGCGCCCGCGATCGTCGAACTCGACCGGCCGGCCGATCTCGATCGGGAAGTTTTCGGGCCGGTGCTGCACATCGTCCGCTGGCGCTCAGGCGAGCTTGACGCGCTGCTCGATGGCATCGCGGGCAACGGCACGGCGCTGACGCTCGGCGTGCATTCGCGCATCGATACTGTCATCGAGCGCATAGCCGCCCGGCTCCCGCACGGCAATATCTATGTCAATCGCAATATGATCGGCGCCGTGGTCGGCACCCAGCCCTTCGGCGGCACCCTTCTCTCCGGCACCGGTCCCAAGGCCGGCGGGCCGAACTATCTGCGGCGCTTTACGGCCGAACAGATGGTCACCATCAACACGGCGGCGGCCGGGGGCAATGCCGGGTTGTTGGCCCAAGAGGACTGACAAATTTTTTTCGTGATGGAGGATTTAACACAATCGCGACAATATCGCGCTATCCTGGTAGAGCATGAGTGATTCGATCTCCCGCCTGTTCCAAGCTGTCCTCGCCTGCCGGCACGACGATCCGTCGACGTCGCGGACGGCGCGGCTATTGCGCTCCGGCCGGAGCAAGATGGCCAAGAAACTCGCCGAAGAAGCGGTCGAGGTGGTGATCGATGCCATGCATGGCGACCGCGACGCCGTGGTCAAGGAAAGCGCCGATCTCATCTACAATCTCGTGGTGCTCTGGGTTTCCACCGGCATCCGCCCGGAGGAGGTCTGGAAGGAGATGGATCGCCGCGAGCGACTGCTCGGCATTGCCGAAAAGGTGCCGAAGAAGGCGCCGGAAGAATCCCAGCGTCGCAAAATCGTCATGCTTGAGGGCCGCCGCACCCGCAAGCGGCACTGACCTGCCGGCCCGATTCCCCATCTAGCGATGCTTGACCAGATCATCTCGGCGCTGGCGGCTTTCATCGTCGAGGTCATTGCGGCGGCCGGCTATCTCGGCGTCGTCATCCTGATGGCGATCGAGTCGGCCTGCATTCCGCTGCCCTCCGAAGTGATCATGCCGTTTGCCGGCTATCTGGTGTCGGTCGGCCGGTTCAGCCTGATCGGCGCGGCGACCGCGGGCGCGCTCGGCTGCAATGTCGGCTCAACGGTGGCCTATTACGTCGCCGCCAAGGGCGGGCGGAGGGCGTTTGAGCGCTGGGGCGCCTATGTGCTGATCGGCATAAGTGAACTGGAGCGTGCCGAAGAGTTTTTCGCCCGCTATGGGGCCATCACGGTCTTCGTCGGCCGGTTGCTGCCGGTTATACGAACCTTCATCGCGTTTCCGGCGGGGCTCGGCCGGATGCCCATGCTGAAATTTCAGATTTACACCTTCCTGGGCTCCTGGCCCTGGTGCTTCGGCTTGGCCTATGTCGGCTTTATCCTGGGGAAACGGTGGGACAGCGATCCGACCTTGCGGAGCCTATTCCATCGCTTCGATGCGGCGATTGTGGTCGTCTTGCTGGCCGGGTTCGTTTGGTTCGCCTGGTCGAGGCGTCGCGCCCGGTAAAAGCGGGCGCATCGACTCAGGGCTTGGTCTCGAGGCTTGCCGCCGTCTTGTCGGTGGCATTGTTGCTGCGGCACGCGTAGTCTCACCATGTTAACGCCAAATTTGACGGGCAGTTGGTGCGGGCGGGTAGGGCTCGGGTTGCCCATCAAGGGCTGGCCATGACGGGGTGGCCGTGACACCACGCAGTTCAGGCGCAAGGAATTTTCGTTCAGCGGGACGCTTTGGCGTCGTCGCCGTCGTACTGATCACGATGCCGGCGGGTTTCGTGGTCGCACAGACCGCTCAGCCGCCCGCTGCCGCCACGCTTCCCGCCGCTCCCGCCGCGCCAACCCCAGTGCAGCCCAGCGCCCCCGCGGCCCCGCCGGCGCCATCCGCCGCCATCGCGCTTCCGCCGCAACCGTCGCCGCCACAGCCGGCCGAGAAACGCGGTTTTCTCAACGATTTTGGCAGCTGGTGGGACAAGTCGGTCGCAGATTTCAACGCCAAAGTGAAAGACCAGCAGTCGAAACTTGACGCCTTCAACAAAGAGTCGGCGGCGGCGACTCAGGATGCGATGAAAAGCACTTTCGACGCGTTGCGTCCGTCGAAACTCGTTGAAATGCACGAAGTCTGCGCCACCGCCGGCAATGGCGCGCCCGACTGCGCGCCGGCCGTGACCAATGCCTGCCGCGCCAAGGGTTTCAAATCCGGCGAGCCGATCGACATCCGCACCGCGGAAAAATGCAGCGCTTCGCTGTGGGTGTCAGGCCAACCGGCCCCGACCAGCGCCGATTGCCCGAACGAGACGGTGGTGCTGCGCGCCGCCTGTCAGTAAGCCTCCCGCGTTTTGCTGCTGCGCAAAGGTGCAGGGGCATGATCCCGAAAAGTGGAATGCGGCCTTCGGATAAGATCATGCTCCAAAAAGATTCTTAATCCTGAGGCGAGTAGCGTCTCAGAGACAGCGAAACCGAACGTCTATCGGATTTACCGAACGCCGGGAGCGGCACCGGATCGGCGTTGCTTCCGCTTTGGCGCAGTAGCCGTCATAATCCCCTGAGGCCGCCTCTTGAAGGCGCAGGCGGTCGCGACGATGGCAGGACAAGCATGCACGGCGATTTGCGCCTGACAGAAGACCTTCGACAGCTCGCGATGGATTCGGTCGACTTGGCGCCTCGCTTGTGCGGTTCGTGCAGGAACTTCCATAAGCTCTGGCCATACCACCGGCTTGCGGGGGCGACCGGCGGTGATGTCACGGCACCTTTGGTATGTTCCGTTCTCGGCCGTCTCCTGTCGCCAGGCAGCCGGCATATCTTGATCGCCGGCAGTGCGGATAGCGGTCTATTGGCGGTCGTCGCGCGCACTGCAAGCCCCGGCACCGCGATCACGGTCTTGGATCGATGCGGGACGCCGCTCGAACTATGCCGGAGGTTTGCTAAACGCTGGTCGCTCACGATCGATACTGTTCATCTTGATGTAGCGGACCTGACCGCGGTATCGGACTATGATGTTATATTTATTCATATGCTGCTGCAGTTCATTCCGCTCGACCGTCACCTGGATATTCTGTTGCGGATCAGGAAAGCGCTGAAGCCTGAGGGCCGGCTGGTGCTCGTTTTTCGCACCAGACCCCGCCTCGTCGATAAGTTCGGGGACGAACATCGCTACGACTTTTCAAGACGACTCATCCAGGAACTCGAAGCCAGAAACATTCCATTGCCGGAACCGCGCGAAAGCTTCCAACGCGACCTTGAAATGTATTTCGAGGAGCGGCGGGCACGAGAACAGACGCACGCGGCCCGGGCGGATGTGGAGCAACTCGCAACAGACGCCGGATTTGACATCGAGGAGATTGAGCCGATCGACAGCACGATCGCCAAGCCGTTCGTTCAGTTGGCCGCGCGGCGCGGCCTGCAGCGATTCCTCATGGTTGCAGCAGCTCAACGTTCCGCATGACGCGATCGTCCGGCGTCGCGACAATGCCAGCCGTCTATGAGCGGTACCTCGATGGTCTTCGCCGGTCGCAATTCGCGTCGCCCGAAAGGCTTGCGGCGACCCAGCACGGCCTTCTCGAGCGGCTCGCGCGCCACGCCCATGAATACGTTCCGCATTACAGGGCGCGGCTGGCCGGTCTCTTCAAGGACGGCGAGTTTCGACGGGACGCATGGAGTGAAGTACCCGTCATTACGCGCCCGGAGGTACAGGCCCAGTTCGGTGAATTGCAAGCGCAGACCGAGCCCGCTGAGGCGGGAGCAGCCGTCGAAGGATCGACCGCCGGATCGAGCGGCTCTCCGCTCGCATTTCGTCAATCCCATTTGGCCTTGATTGCATCGAGGTGCCAATGGGAGCGTATGCTGGAAGTGCATCGCGTCGACACGGCAGCCCATCTCGCCACCATTCGCATCGATCGGCTCGCGCCTTATCCGCAAGGCCGCGAAACGACCGGTTGGAATTTCGCCAACGCGGAGTCGCGGCACTCATGCCTTCATGTCGGCACGCCGATCGCGGAACAAACGGAGTGGCTGCTCCGTTGCGCGCCGAAATATCTGATGACATATCCGTCGAACGCGGCCGCGCTTGCTCTGCAAATACAATCGCTCGGTGCGAAATTGCCGCTCTCGGGCGTTTTGACATTCGGCGAACATACGGCCGAGGAGCAAAGAGAACTGATTACGCGTGAGTTCGGCTGCCGCATCTTCGACAGTTACGGAGCCACCGAGGTTGGCTTCATTGCCTTCGAATGTCCGGCCGGCGGCGGCTATCATCTCGCGAGCGAATCCGTGCTGGCCGAAATAACGGACGAAGACGGCGGCCCTTTGCCCGCCGGGACGCTGGGGCGTGTCGTTCTGACGGCTCTCTACAATTACGCGATGCCGTTTATCCGCTACGCCATCGGCGATTATGCCGTTGCCGCCGAGGGACCTTGCGGATGCGGCCGGACGCTACCGCGCCTCGCCGGCATCGCCGGGCGCAGCCGCAATGTGTTTACCTTCGCGGACGGTTCGCAGCAATCGCCCTGGGGATGGCGCTCGGCGTTCGTGCCGCTGATTGCCGCGACGCAAATGCAGATCGTGCAGACGACAATCGATAAGATCGAAATTCGCTACGTCCCTGCGCCTGGCGGCGCGCCGGTTGATCCGGTCCTCATCGAGGAGGCGGGCCGCCGACGGATTCACCCAAGCGTCGTCGTGCTGGCGATCGCCGTAGACGAAATTCCCCGTTTGCCGTCGGGCAAAATTGAAGACTGCATTTCGCTTGTCACATCGTCGCTGTGGCCGATCGCCCCACGCCCGTCAGGCTGACGGTTGCAAAAGCGAGGAAGTGATGGATCCGCCGCTGTTAGACGGGTCCGCAGCCGTCGCCCGTACATGGAGGAGGAGTGGCCGGCAGGCCCGTCTGCGAATTCGTAATACCAAACAAAGTATCGTTATCCCAATCGGTCGGATCATCCTCGCGATGCCGACGGATCAAAGTCTTGTCCTTTTCGCCGAAATAGAAGCGCAGTCCGCCCCAGCCGCCGTGGAAGGAATTCTCGCCGACAAGCCCCTCGGCAAACAACGACGCCATGATGCCATGCCCCAACGGCATGCCCCATTCGCCGCCGAATGCAGCCGCGTTCTTGCCGCCGAGATAACGCTGGCCCGCAAAGACCTCCAGATTATCCTGGAGGTAATAGGCGATATCTGCCTGGTCGAAAAAGCGCGTCGGCATGTTGAAATTCTGCACGACCGATCCGACGGTAACGGACTTGCTGTCGCCGTGTTCGACACCGACTAGGCCGCGCACGGTCCATTGACCGTTATATAACTCGCCTTCGCCGCCGACGTGACCGACGCGGACGCCGCCAAACTGATCCCAGTTCAGATAGTCGCCGTAGACGCCGAGAAGTCCCTGCGCCGGATTCCGCATGAAAAGATGAGCGGCGGCGCCGGCGAGAAACCGATTGTCGAAACTCGAAGCCAGCCCGTCGATCTGCGCGCCGAACTCGCAGCCAAGCGGCAGGGAAACCGAGCCTTCGGAGCCGGCGTAGCTGTGATTGGCGGCGGAACCGCCGAATCCGCCGATCTTGCCGTTCACTCCGTCAACGGCCTGGACGCAATTCGTGGAGGACAAGGGCTGCGCTTTGGTCGCCATATCCGCGGCGAACGCCTGGTTCCCGCAGGCGAAAGCCGCCCCGACCGTGCCGGCCAGCATCGTCGTTCGGAGCAATATTCCTCGGCGCGCCATGAAAGCCCCCAATGACCCGAAATATGAGTCATCCAGGGATCTAAGATCACCAGCCTATCTTGCATTGGCAAGCGCTGTTTGACCCCTACCGAGGCAATTGCCGTCTTTTTTATGTGCGTTGCTTTTAGGCAACAATCGCCTAAACGTCGTGGCGTCCCGCGGATCGACGAAATAACGAGCGGTTATTTGTGCAGCGCCGGAGGCATCCCATGGCCCGGAACGACGACTGATGAAAAGCAGTCTGGACGTTTTGCGTCCGCCGAAACCCGTTGAAATGTACGAAGTCTGCGCCACCGCCGGCCGGGACCAACGCTCGCCGCGCCAAGGGCTTTAAATCCGGCGAGCCGATCGACATCCGACGGCGGAAAAATGCAGCGCTTCGCTGTGGGTGTCAGGCCAACCGGCCCCGACCAGCGGCGATTGCCCGAACGAGACGGTCGTCTTGCGCGCGGCCTGTCAGTAGACCCGCCGCGCCTCTCTTCTGTCTTAATGTGCTACGCTATGGCCTTCGGGCTTGGGGGAGGCTCATGAGACGGCGCGAGTTCATGACCCTATTGGGTGGGACGGCGGCAAGTTTGCCGGTCGCCGCCCTCGCGCAGCAGCCGGAACCGATGCGGCGGATCGGCGTGCTCTTCTATTGGTCATCCAGCAACCGCGAAGGTCAGGCCGGTTTCGCGGCGTTCAAGAATACCCTGCAACAGGTCGGCTGGACCGAGAACGTCAACATCCGTTTCGACGTTCGCTGGAGCGAGGAGAGCGCCGAGCGCGGGCGTAGATTTGCGGCTGAACTGGTTGCGCTTGCGCCCGACGTTATTCTCGCCAATGCCACGCCAAGCGTGACCGCGCTGCAATCCATCACCCACACTTTGCCGATCGTGTTCGTGACGGTCTCCGATCCGGTGGGAGCCGGTATCGTCGAATCCCTCGCCCGGCCCGGCGGCAATGTCACTGGCTTCATGAACTTCGAATACAGTTTGAGCGGCAAATGGCTCGAGCTGTTAAGGGAGTTCGTGCCGCGGCTGGCACGGGCGGCGGTACTTCGTGACGCCGGCAACCCTGCCGCCATCGGCCAGTTCAGCGCCATCCAGGCGGCCGCACAGCCGCTCGCAATCGAGCTGAAAGCCGTCAATGTCCGTGACGCCGACGAGATCGAGCGGTCACTGACAGACTTTGCTCGCTCGCCGAATGGCGGCCTGATCGTAACGCCCACGGCGGGGCAGTCGCTTCATCGGGATCTCATCGTCGAACTTGCGGCCAAGCTCAAACTGCCCGCCGTCTATGCCGATCCTGAGGTCGTCGCCGCCGGCGCCCTGATCGGATACGGGCCGGATCGCGTCGACCAGTTTCCGAGCGCGGCACGCTATGTCGATCGTATTCTGAAGGGCGAGAAGCCGGGCGATCTCCCGGTGCAGGCGCTGACCAAGTACAAACTGATAATCAATCTGAAGACCGCGAAGGCGATTGGCCTGACAGTGCCACCGTCGCTGCTCACCGCTGCCGACGATGTCATTGAATAGCGGGACTTGCGCTGCGGTGTGCTCGCCGCCGATGGGCCGGTAACGGTCATGGGGATATGCGAACATCGCGGCAGCTTCGCGGCGCAAGGCGGAGATTGACCAACCGCCGCCCGGCTGCGATTTATGACCGCGTGCCCGCGCACAGACGCAAATCGCTCAGGGGAAACGTACCGCCATGATGTCAGACGCCGACCGCAGCAAGGCCGCCGATATCCTCCTGACCGCTGCGAAGGAGCGCAAACAAGCCGTTCAACTGTCCAAGACCTGGCCCGGCATCACCATCGACGACGCCTACGCGATCTCGACCGAGGTGACGAAGCGCAAGATCGCGGCCGGCGCCAAGCTGATCGGCCACAAGGTCGGGCTGACCTCGAAGGCGATGCAGCGGTCCTCGCAGATCAACGAGCCCGACTTCGGCTATCTGCTCGACGATATGATGATCGCCGACGGCGCCAGCATCGCGCATGAGAATTTCTGCCTGCCCCGCGTCGAGGTCGAGCTTGCCTTCGTGCTCGGCAAGCCATTGCGCGGGCCCGGCATAGGCCTGACCGACGTGCTGCGCGCAACCGAATATGTCGTACCGGCGCTCGAGATCGTCGACGCGCGGCTGCAGGATCCGCGCAAGATCTTCGACACCGTCTCCGATAACGGCGCGGCTGCCGGCATCGTGGTCGGCGGCAGGCCGGTGGGGCCGACAGAGGTCGACCTGCGCTGGGTCGGCGGCATCATGTATCGCAATGCCGAGATCGAGGAGACCGGAGTGGCGGCAGGCGTGCTCGGCCATCCGGCGCTCGGCGTCGCCTGGCTCGCCAACAAGATCGGCCAGCACGGCGTTTCGCTCGAAGCCGGCCATCTGGTGCTCGCCGGCTCCTTCACCCGTGTCGTGTTCGCCCGCAAGGGCGACACGCTGCATGCCGATTTCGGCCAGCTCGGCGGCATTGCGGTGCAATTCGTCTGAGGCGCTTGGGCATATTGAATAAATGTCGAGCGAGCGCGATCATGCCCAGGCGCGGTGTAACGCGGGTGTGTCGTGCAGAATTGCAGACGCTGGATCTTGGCCGCGGCCGCTACCCTCTTGCCGGCTGCCGTGTTGCGTGCGGCGCTGCCGACCGAAACCGACGTTTCGGGCCGCACCTCGTTTGCCGGTCAATTGCTGATCGCGTCGCCCGCCATGGGCGAGCCGTTCGCGCATGCGGTCATTCTGGTGGCGCGGCACTCAAGTGACGGCGCGCTCGGCATCGTCATCAATCATCCGCTCGGCAGCCGCCCGATCGCGCGCGTGCTCGAAGCGCTCGGCGCCGACGCGAGCGGCGTGACCGGCGACGTCAGTATTTTTCTCGGCGGGCCGGTCAATGCCGACACGGGCTTTGTCGTGTATGGCGCCGACTACCATCGCGCCGACACGGTCGACATCGACGGCCGGGTTGCGCTCAGTGAAGCCGCGGGCGTGCTGCGCGACATCGGACTCGGCAAAGGCCCGCGCAAAAGTCTCGTCGCCTTCGGCTATGCGGGCTGGGCGCCGTCGCAGCTCGACGACGAGCTCAAGGCCGGCGCCTGGGTCGCGGTGCCGGAAGACCCCGCGCTGGTGTTCGACGACGACCGGACGAAAGTCTGGACCGACGCGCTCGCGCTGCATAAAACGAAACCCGAATGAGCGAATTCCACGGTGTCTTTCCCTATCTGGTGTCGCCCGTCGATGCCGCGGGCCGCATCAAGACCGCCGTCGTCGGCCGCCTTGTCGGCGATCTGATCGCTGCCGGCGTGCATGGGCTCACGCCGCTCGGTTCGACCGGCGAATTCGCCTATCTGAGCAACGATCAGCGCGCCGCTATGGTGCGCGCCACCGTCGAAGCCGCTGCGGACCGGGTGCCGGTGGTTGCGGGCGTTGCGGCGACCGCCACCGCCGACGCGGTGGCGCAGGCGCGGCGCTATCAAGAACTCGGCGCCGACGGCATTCTCGCCATTCTCGAATCCTATTTCCCGCTCAGCGAGCCGCAGGTCGAGTCCTATTTCCGCGCCGTCGCCGACGCTGTCGACGTGCCGGTCGTGATCTATACCAATCCGCAATTCCAGCGCACCGATCTGACGCTCGACGTGATCGCGCGCCTGAGCGAGCACCCGCGCATCCGCTACATCAAGGACGCTTCGACCAATACCGGCCGCCTGTTATCGATCATGAACCGCTGCGCGGGCCTGCAGGTGTTCTCGGCTTCCGCGCATATTCCGGCTTGCGTCATGCTGATCGGCGGCGTCGGCTGGATGGCCGGGCCGGCGTGCGTCATTCCGCGCCAAAGCGTGAAGCTCTACGAGCTTTGCCGCGGCGGGCGCTGGGCCGAGGCGATGGATTTGCAGCGTCGGCTGTGGCGGATCAACGAAATCTTCGCGCGCTTCAACCTTGCCGCCTGCATCAAGGCCGCGCTCGAAATCCAGGGCTATGCGGTCGGCGATCCGGTAGCGCCGCAGCGCCCGCTTGGCGACCAGGAGCGTGGGATTGTGGCGGCGGCGCTGGAGGAGGTTGGGGCCTCGGTGACAGTGTGACGCGTCATTCGCCGGCGCGCTGCATTCGTTAATTTATTCCAACCTAATGTTAACGACTCCTTGCTAAAACCGCGACTTCGCTTTTCTCCATTGCGTCCGACGGCGCAGAGGTTGTCGTGGCAAGGTCCGGTTCGCACCACGCGCCGCGTATCGCGCTTGAGCGCACCGTTTCGGCCATCGCCAGCGCGCGCCGCGCCGTGGTCGCCGACCGTTACGCCATCAATGCCTTTGCGGTGGAATGGCGCTGGCTCTCGGAACTGATCCCCATAGCGGACGACTGGCGCGATCTCGCTGCGCGCGCGCTCGAACCCAACGTGTTCTACGAACCCGGTTTCGCGCTTGCCGCCGCGGCCGTGTTCGGCGACGGCGCTGGCGCCGTGCTGGTATGGTCGGGAACGCAGCCGCGAAAGCTGCTCGGGTTTTTCCCGGCGCGCATCAGCCAGCGCCGTTATGGGCTGAAGCTGCCGCTCCTTCTCGGCTGGACCCATCCTTACGGTCCGCTCGGCACGCCGCTGGTCGAGCGCGATGCGGCTGAGCCGGTGATCGGCGCCTGGCTCGCGCATCTCGCCGAGAATCCTGCCCTGCCTGGGCTCGTGCTGCTGCCGCTCATCGCCGAGGACGGCCCGGTGGCGGCGGCGCTCGGCCGAAATCTGCGGCGTGCGCAGATGCCATGGGCCGATTTCGGCCGCCATCGCCGCGCGCTGCTCGAACCGGGCGACGATCGCGCGCATTATCTCGAACAAACGCTGACGGTGCACCGCTATCGCGAATTCCAGCGCAGTGGACGCCGGCTCGCCGATCTGGGCGCGCTATTGTTCACGGCATCAAGGGAGCCCGTCGCGGTCTTAGCCGAGATCGAAGATTTCCTGATGCTCGAGGCAAGCGGCTGGAAGGGCAAGGCCGGCAGCGCGGCGGCTTCGAGCGACGATAGGCGCGGCTTCTTCAAGACCGCGGTTGCGGCGCTCGCGGCCGAAGGCAAGGTCCAAATCGATCGCCTGCTGCTCGACGGCAAATCGATCGCGGCCGCGGTCACGCTGTTGAGCGGTGCCGGCGCCTGGTATTGGAAAATCGCCTATGACGAAAAATTCGCCCGCTATGCGCCGGGCATGTTGCTCACGGCGGCGCTGACCGAACAATTGGCCGAGGACGAAGCCATCGCGCGCACCGATTCCTGCGCCGCGCCCGGCAATGCGACGCTCGATCCGATCTGGGGCGAGCGGCTGTCGCTGTGCGACCGGCTGATCGCGGTGCGGCCGACGGCGCGGTTCGGCTTTGCCTGCCGGTTGGAACGCGCGCGCCGCGCCGCGATCAGCGCCGCCAAGGGCTTGCGCGCGCGGCTACGCGCGCAGCGTTGACTTTTCACACCGTTTCCCGCGTAGCTTTCCGATCACCACAAGCTACTCACCGAAAACTGACAGGCTTGCAAGGCACAATGACCAATCCGATCACCATCCGCATGGGCGGCTACGGTCCGCCGACGACATCGTTCTCACGCTCGCTCAAATTGATCGGGGACACGCTGCAAGCCAAGTTCGGCGACCGCGTCGATGTAAAGTATGTCTGGAACATCATGGATTTCGGCTATCGCGCCGAAGACATTTTGTGGCTGGTCGAGGACGGCATTCTCTCGCTCGGCTATCAATCGTCGAGCTATTTGACCGACCGGGTGCCCGAACTCGGCTTCGTCGATTTGCCGTTTTTGTTCGCGGAGCGCGATCGCGCGCGCGTAGCGATCGACGGCGCGCTCGGACAGTATTTGGCGGAGCGCATCGAGGCGCGGGCGGATTACCGCATCCTCGGCTGGTTCGAGAACGGGTTTCGCCATATCTCAAACCGGCTGCGGCCGATCCATGGGCCGGCCGATCTGAAAGGCATGCGCGTCCGCGTGCTGCCGAGCGAGGTGCAGGCGAGGACCTTCGAACTGCTCGGCGCCGTGCCGGTGCGCTGCGATCTCACCGAGGCGATCGCCGGCATCAAAGCCGGCACCCTCGACGCCCAGGAAAATCCCTTCGCCAATACGGTGACCTACGGCGTGCACAAGTTTCATCACTTCCATACCGTGACCAATCACTTCTACATCTCGCGGCCGATCTTTTTACATCGGCCGTCGTTCGACGGCTGGCCGACGGACCTGCAGAGCGCCATGCGCGAGGCGGTCAAACAAGCCGTGACCTTCCAGCGCCAGCAGGCCATCGAAGAGGACCGCGAGGCGCGGGCGGCGATTGAAGCGGCGGGCTGTGAGATCGGCACTTTGACGGCTGATGAGCACGCCCAATTCCGCGCCGCCGTTAAGCCCCTCGTCGACGAGGCGCGGCAGACCTATGGGCAAAAGATGTTCGATTTGACGACGGCGTCTTGAAATCAGCCCTTGCGCTCGTCGGGCTTGGCGAGAATCAGCGACCAGAACACTTTGTACTTCGACTGCGGCGTGTAGACCGCGGCGATGCCCATGCGGGTGACGCTTGAATTGAGCATGTTGGCGCGGTGCGGCGGTGAATCGCGCCAGCCGGAAAATGCTTCGGCCAATGTGTGATAGCCGGCGCCGATGTTCTCGACCGCGAGCGCTGCATCGAAACCGGATTTCTGGATGCGCTCCTGGAACGGCCGGCCCGCCGAGTGATCGAGCTTGCCGGCGGCTGCCATGGCGCGGGCCTGATCGGTGGCAAGCCGCATCAATTCGGGATCGATGGTGACCGGCCCGAGACCGTTATTGCCCCGATAGCCGGTGATCATCGACTGCGCCGCATTGGCATCGAGCGCGGTACCCGGCTCCGCGAGGTCGAGATAGAAACTCGGCTGACCGGGGGGCGGTCCGGCGTCGGTGCAGCCCGTGACGTCGACCGCGACAAGCGCTAAGCCGCAGACTAAAAGCGCGGCAATCGGGCGAATCATTGCAGACCCCCAGAATTCCGCTTGCGAATGAGCGGTGGCCGACAGTTCGACGAAAACAATGACCGAAGCGTGAAGAGGCGGCAACGCACCACGCGCACTCCCCTGGAATTGACCCGAGTCCTCCACTAGCATCGGCGGACACGCCGCGGCAGCGGGTGCAAGGAGCTATCCCATGAGCGAAAATGTGGCCGAACGGGCGGCGGTGCGCACGCCCGGCGCGAAGCGCGCCGGCGCAGGCGAGTACCTCTTCAATCTCGCCAATATCAATCACATCCTCGGCGGTCCCGATTATTCGACCGCGAACGGCTCCTGCGTCGAGGGCGACCGCATGATCGTCGGCTTGATGCGGATGCCGGCGGGAACCGGTGCCGAAGCGCATTCGCATCCCAACGAGCAGTGGATCTACATCCTCGAAGGCACTTTTCATGCCTCGATCGGCGGTAAGGCGATCGAGGCGAAGCCGGGATCGGTGGTTTACGTACCCTCGGGCGTGATGCATTCGGGCAAGGCCGGGGCCGACGCCGACGTGGTGTTTTTTACCGTCAAAGATGCATCGCATAGCCTGCACGGCGTCAAAGCCTGAAATCTTATAAGCCGGGGCGACAGGGAGATTGGAATGAAACGTTTGGTGGTGATTGCGGCAGCGCTGGCCTCGTTGGCCGGCATCGCGTTGGCGCAGACGGCGGAAAAATATCCGTCCAAACAGGTCAAGATCATCGTGCCCTACGCACCGGGCGGCGCGACCGACATAGTGGCGCGTATTCTCGCCGACCAAATGGGCAAGAGTTTTGGCCAGTCGTTTTACGTCGAAAACAAGCCGGGCGCGTTCGGTATCGTTGCGCTCGAGGAATTGGCGCGGTCGCCGGCGGACGGCTACACGCTGATGATCGGCAATGTCTCGACCAATGCGATCACGCCGATCATCTATGCGTCGAAACTGAAGATCGATTATCTCAAAGACGTGGTGCCGGTCACCGACACGGTCGATATCCCGGCCTTCCTGGTGGCGACGACAAAGAATTTCGACGTCAAGACGCTGCCCGAGCTGATCGCCTATGCCAAGAAGAATCCGGGCCAGTTGCGTTACGGCACCGTCGGCCCCGGCAGCTATCCGCATTACGACATGGCCTATTTCGCCAAGCGCGCCGGCGATCTCGACATGACCGCCATCCCCAACAAGGCCGGCGCCACCGGCGTCATCAACGATATGCTTGCCGGTTCGACGCAGGTCGCCTTCCTCAACGTGGCAAGCTCGGCGCCGCAGGTGAAAGCGGGAAATTTCCGCGTGCTCGCCGTCGTCAATCATGCCCGGCTGCCGGATTATCCGGATCTGCCGATCATGCAGGAATTGGGTTTCCCGGGCGTCGGCACCATCGCCTGGCAGGGCCTGTTCGCGCCCGGCGGCACGCCGAAGGACGTGCTGCAGGCGGTCTTTAACGCGGCCGTGGCGGCGATGAAGACGCCGGAGGCAAGCGAGGCTTTCAAGAAGCAGACCTTCAACATCGTGCCGAGCGCCTCGCCGGACGACGCCAAGGTTTGGCTCAGCCATGAAATGGATTCCTGGCGCAAGATCACCAGCGAAGTGAAAATCGAGACGGAGTAAGCCGTCATTCCGGGGCGCGGGCGCATGCCCGCGAGCCCGGAATCCATAATCGCTGAACTCACAAATTTCCCGCTGACCATTCCCCTCGCTGGCTGTGGCTATGGATTCCGGGCTCCTCGCTTCGCTCGGCCCCGGAATGACGGAAGGGCCTCATGAGTACCAAGGACGACGCATCTCCCAACTACCCCATCGTCATCGTAAAAGACGTCGACGTGCCGATGCGCGACGGCGCGCGCCTGAAGGCCGACGTGTTCCGGCCCTACGGCGACGGCAAATTCCCCGCCATCCTCAATCTCGGGCCGTATCAGAAAGACAAGCTCTGGATCGTGCCGGATACGCTCGGCGAGGCGCCGAACGAATGGATGAATTGGGAGACCGTCAATCCGCAATGGTGGGTGCCGCGCGGCTATGCGGCGGTGCGCGTGGATGGCCGCGGCAGCGGCAAGTCGCCGGGCCAGTGCGAGCCGTGGTCGCTCGCCGAAGCGGTCGATTTCTACGACGCCATCGAATGGGCGGCGGCGCAGCCGTGGTGCAACGGCAAGGTCGGGCTCTCCGGCATTTCCTATTATGCGATCAACCAATGGTTCGTCGCCAATCTCAAGCCGCCGTCATTGAAGGCGATCGTGCCCTGGGAAGGCTTTGCCGATCTCTATCGCGACGCGCTGTTCCACGGCGGCATCCTCAGCCTGTTCATGACCAATTGGTACACGGCGCACCTTCTGCATCATGTGCTCGGCCGCGCTTCGCAGCAGCAGCCGGACGGCTGGCAGATCAACACGCTTTATTTCTGGCTGCATAACAATCTCGACAGCGGCGCGTTCCGCGGCTCGCAAGCGCAGTGGGACAAGATCACCGTGCCGATGTATTCGGTCGGCAATTGGTCGGGCATGGCGCTCCATCTGCGCGGCAATACCGAAGCCTTCATGCGCGCCGCCACGCCGCACAAGAAATTGCGCATTCATCTCGGCTCGCATGTGCACCCGTTCTACACCGAGGAGGGACGGCAGGATCAGATCCGCTTCCTCGATTATTGGCTCAAGGGCATCGACAACGGCGTGATGGACGAGCCGCCGGTGAAGCTAGCGATCCGCAAGGGCGCCGACGCCTTCGAATGGCGCGACGAGCAGGAATGGCCGCTCAAGCGCACGCGCTGGACCAAGCTCTATCTCGACCTGTCGCAACCGCAAGCCGCGGGCGTCGACCTCACCGGCATGCTGGAAGTGAAGAATCCACTGAAAACGGACTCACGCAGCTATCCCGCGTCGAGCCTTGGCTCGATGGGCTCGACCTCGGCGGCCTCGTCGCAAGTGCTCGGCGGCGGCATCAAGCCGGGGATGGGAGTGTCGCTCGAGACCGCGCGGCTTTCCGTCGACACCGAGATCACCGGGCCGCTCGCCGCCGTGCTGTGGGTATCGAGTTCGAGCGAGGACATGGATCTGTTCCTGACGCTGCGTAATATCGATGCCGAGGGCAAAGAAGTGCTGGAGACCGGCCAGCAAGGTGCGCCGGTGCCGGTGGCGAAGGGGTGGCTGCGCGTTTCGCATCGCGAGCTCGATCCTGAGCTCTCGCTCCCATATCGCCCCTATCACCGCCACGTGCGCCGGCTTTATTTGACGCCAGGCGAGATCGTACGTGTCGAGGTCGAAATCTGGCCGACCTCGATGGTGTTCAAGAAGGGCCACCGCATCAGGCTTGACGTGCAGCCGCGCGACGGCGCCGGCTCGAGCCATTACATGCACTACCACGCCGACTATAATTCCGGCGCCACCAACACGATCTATGCCGGCGGCGACAAGGAGTCTTATCTGCTGCTGCCGGTGATTCCGGCGGCGACGTAGCGGCCGAAGGTTCAGCTCTTCAAGCCGGCCGCGCGCGCGACATCGGACCAGCGCGCTAGTTCGCTGGCGACAAAGCGCTTGAGATCGTCCGGGCCGCCGCTGAGCGGATCGACGCCCTGCTTGCTCAAAGTCGCTACGGCGTCCGGCTCGTGCATGGCTTTCTGCGTCGCAGCGGCGAGCTTATCGACGATCTCCTGGGGCGTGCCTTTGGGCGCCATCAAGGCAAACCAGATTCCGGTATCGAAATCGGGCATGCCGGCTTCCGCCATGGTCGGCAGGTCGGGCAAAATGCTCGGGCGCTTGGTCGCCGCCGACGCAAGCGCAGTGAGTTTGCCGGCTGTGATCTGGCCGATCACCGTCGAGGCCGGCGAGAACATCATCATGGTGCGGCCCGCGATCAGATCGGCGACCGCCTGCGGGCTGCCTTGGTAGGGCACGTGCACCAGTTTTATGCCGGCGCGCTGCGAGAACAGTTCGGCGGCGAGATGCGGCGCGGCGCCGACACCGGTCGAGGCATATAGCACCTCGCCGGGTTTCTTCTTCGCGAGCGCGATCAACTCCTTGACCGAGTGCACATCGGTCGCCGGATTGACAACGAGGACGACGGCGGCCGCCGAGACCGGCGCGATCGACACGAAATCGCGCTCCATGTCGAAACCGAGCGCAGGATTGATTGCCTGATTGGTGATGTTGGCCGACGAACCGAGATAGAGCGTATAGCCGTCATTCGCGGCATGCGCTGCAAATTCGGCCGCGATGCTCGATCCGGCGCCGGGCTTATTGTCGACCACGATCTGCTGGCCGAGGATTCGGCCAAGTCCGCTCGCCAGCACCCTTCCGGTAATGTCGGCGGCGGCACCCGGCGGAAAGCCGACGACGAGGTGGATGGGCCGCGACGGATAGGTGCCCTCGGCATGGGCCAATGTCTGCGCGCCAAGCGTGGCGAGCGCGGCTAGAAGAATATTGCGGCGATTGATGATCGGCACCGGCATTTCCCCTCGATTTTCGCTGTCGTCAGCTTTGTTTAAGAGATCGGGCACCATTTCTTAACCTCAAAACAACCGGTCGGTGAATAGGCTCCGCTGTTCATCCTGGCGCGGTCCATGTTCAGCGGTCACTCCCTCTCAAAGGCAAGCCGCAATTGGTCGCTCGTCGTTATGGCGGGCGGCGCCGGTTTTGCGGTGGGCATCGCCGTCTTTCTTGCTTGCGGTTCGGGCTGGATCGTGGCCGCGCTGACCGAAGCCTCCGCCCCGATTACCGCAACGCTCGTGGCGCTGCCGTTTGGGCTTGGCGCCGCGGCGCTGGCCGGCCTGTTCGTTAATGCCCGCCGCCGTGCCCAAGCGCGGCTCTTGCGTGCGGCGCTGAACAACATGACGCAAGGCCTGTGCATGTTCGATAGCGCGGCGCGGCTGATGCTCTGCAACGAGCGTTATCTCGAAATGTATCATCTGCCGCCCGAGCACGCGCGCATCGGTACGCCGCTGCGCACACTTCTGGCGCACCGGCTCTCGGCCGGGACCTTCTCGGGCGATCCAGAGCGCTATGTGGCGGAGTGCATCCAAAAAGTGATCGAGGGCCGCACCGAGACCAAGACCGTCGAGCTGAAGGACGGCCGCAGCATCGCGGTGGTCAGCCGGCCGATGCGTGGCGGCGGCTGGCTCGCGACCCATTCCGATGTTACGGCGCGATTGCTCGCCGAGAAGGAACGCGATTCGTTGCGGCTCTACGACGAGCGGCGGCGCAGCACGGACACGGCGATTTCGTCGTTCCGCGCCCGGGTCGAGACCGTGCTGAAGTCCGTCAGCCAAAGCGCCGGCGCGATGAAGACCGCGGCAACGACGCTGTTGGCGACGTCGGACCGCACCTTGCAGCGCGCCGAGGGCGCGGTGCACGGCTCCAACGAAGCCTCGGTCAATGTCGAGACCGCGGCGGCGGCAGCGGCGGAACTCTCGGTTTCGATCAAGGAAATCGGCCGCCAGCTCGGCCAAGCCAATACGGTGGTGCGGGACGCCGCCGCCGGCGCCGGCGCGACCAATCAGGATATCGCGGCGCTCGCACAGGTGGCGCAGAAGATCGGCGACGTGGTCAAGCTCATTCAGGACATTGCCGGACAGACCAATCTGTTGGCGCTCAATGCCACCATCGAGGCGGCGCGCGCCGGCGAGGCGGGACGTGGCTTCGCGGTGGTCGCCTCCGAAGTGAAATCGCTCGCGGTGCAGACCGCGAAGGCGACGGAGGAAATCGCCAAGGAGATCGCCTCGGTGCAGACATCGAGCGGCAAGGCGGTATCGGCGATCCGCGAGATCACCCAGCGGATGCAGGACATCGCGAGCTATACCAGCGCGGTCGCCATTGCGGTCGAGCAACAGGAATTGGCGACCGGAGAAATCTCGCACAACGTCGCCAGCGCCGCGAGCGGCGCCAAGGCGATCGTCACCGCACTCGGCGAAGTCGCCGGCGGCATGACGCAGACCCGCACCTCGGCGGAGACCATGCTCACGGCCTGCGAAGAGGTCGAAGCCGCCACCGCCAAGCTGCGTAGCGAGATCGAGGAATTCCTCGGCACCGTCGCGGCGTAATCCGCCGGATTATCGTCCCACGGCATATCCCTGCATGCCGCGCGCATTGGCGGCGGCGCGGCGGCGGGGACCGGTGCGGGACGCCGCGGTGAGGCGACCTTCCGACCAGTCCGGTCCGACTTCGACGATGTGGCCGCGGCGCCTGAGTTCGTCGATGGTCGGTTTCGGCACCCGGCCTTCGATGACCAGCACGCCCGGCCGCGCGGTGCGCGGCCAGAACGAACTCGGGAAATGCTCGGAATGCCAGGCCGGCGCATCGATCGCTTCCTGCAGATTCATGCCGGCATGGACGTGGCGCATGAAGAATTGCGTGATCCACTGATCCTGGCCGTCGCCGCCGGGTGAGCCCCAGGCGAGATAGGATTCGCCGTCGCGCAGCGCCAGCGTCGGCGACAGCGTGGTGCGCGGGCGCTTGCCGGGCGCGAGCGCCGCCGGATGGCCCTCCTGCAGCCAGAACATCTGGGCGCGGGTGCCGAGGCAGAAGCCGAGCTCGGGGATCACCGGCGAGGAATGCAGCCAGCCGCCGGATGGCGTCGCCGAAATCATATTCCCGGCCTGATCGACAATGTCGAAATGCACGGTGTCGCCGCGCATGGCGCCGAGTCGGCCGACGGTCGGTTCACCGGCACCGAGATTACCCACGGTGGGCTCGCCGGCACCCGCCGCCATCGGCACGGTTTCGCGGCGCAGCTTGACGACCGCGCCGAAACCTTCGATCGAGCCGGGCTGCAATTCGAGCGATGCCTGCTCGCCGATGAGCTTGCGGCGCGCGGCATTGTAGGCGTCGGATAACAGCGTCGTCATCGGCACGTCGACGAAATCGGGATCGCCGTAGAACACCTCGCGATCCGCATAAGCGAGCTTCGAGCATTCGACGATGAAGTGGATGAAGTCAGGACCGGTCGGATCTAGCCCGTCGAAATCGAAACCTTTGAGCAGCGCGAGCTGCTGCAATGTCACTGGGCCTTGGCCCCATGGTCCGGTCTTGCAGACGGTGTACCGGCCGTAATCATAGGTCAGCGGCGCTTCGATAGTTGGCGTCCAGCGCGCCATGTCGTCTCCGGTCAAGACGCCGCGATGGCGCGCGCCGCTGGTGTCGAAAATTTCCTGGGTGCGGCAGAACCGGTCGATGGCTTCGGCGACAAAGCCCTTCGACCAGGCCTGGCGCGCCCGTTCGATCTGCGCGACACGATCGCCGCCCGCGCTCTCGGCCTCCTTGACGATGCGGCGATAGGTGGCCGCCAGCGTCTTGTTGGTGAACAGCGATCCGGTCGCCGGCACCTGATTGTCCGGCAGATAGACCGCGGCCGAGGTTGGCCAGTGCTCGCGGAACAACTGCGCCACCGTGGCGATGGTGGCATTGGCGCGTTCGAGGAGCGGCGCGCCGTTTTGCGCATAGCCGATCGCGGGCGCCAGCACTTCGGCAAGCGTCATGGTGCCGTAGTCGCGCAACAGCAGCATCCAGGTCTCGAAGGTGCCGGGCACGCAGGCGGCCAACAGACCGGTGCCGGGAACGAGATCGAGGCCTTCGCTGCGGTAATGCGCAATTGTAGCTTTCGCCGGAGCCACACCCTGTCCGCAAATCACCTCCGGCTTGCCGCGGCGGGCGTCATGCACAATGACCGGAACGTCGCCGCCCGGACCGTTGAGATGCGGCTCGACGATCTGCAATGTAAACGCGGTGGCGACACCGGCATCGAAGGCGTTGCCGCCCTTTTCCAGGATTCCCATGCCGACTGCCGTCGCGATCCAATGCGTCGTCGTCACCACGCCGAAGGTGCCTTCGATTTCCGGCCGGGTGGTGAAGGCATTCGGGTTGATGTTGGTCATGAACAATCTCTTGCTGAGGTCGGGCATGCGACGGGATCCGGTCGGCTCGGCCGACCTTATTGCGCAGATAGGAGCCGCCGCCTAGACACTCTATCGGCGCGCATGCAGCGCTGCCAGAGCAGGGAAACGATCGTGCCGAAGACTACGCTCAAGGTGGGATTGGCCGGGCTTGGCGCTGTCGGGCTCGGCGTGGCGCGGCGTCTCGAAGCCGGCATTCCGGGTCTTGCGCTCGCGGCGGTCGCGGTGCGCGACCAGGACAAGGCCCGGCGCAATTTGCCCGGCATTGGCGATCGCATCCCCGTCGTCGCCGCGGAAGCCCTGGCGCAATCCTGCGATATCGTCGTCGAATGCCTGCCGCCGCAACTGTTTCGCGGCGTCGCCTTATCGGCGATCGAAGCCGGCAAGATTTTCATGCCGCTCTCGGTCGGCCAGCTTCTGGATAATTGGGATCTGGTGGCCCGCGCCAAGGAGACCGGCGCCCGCATATTGGTGCCGACCGGTGCGCTGCTCGGTCTCGACGCCGTACGCGCCGCCGCCGAAGGCACCATCCATTCGGTCACCATGATCACCCGCAAACCGCCGAACGGACTCGAGGGCGCGCCCTATCTGGTCGAACGCGGCATTTCGCTCGCCAATCTTAAGGCGCCGATCAAAATCTTCGACGGCAGCGCGCGCGAGGGCGCGCGCGGCTTTCCCGCCAATGTGAATGTGGCAGCGGCGCTTAGTCTCGCCGGCATCGGACCGGACAAGACGCGGCTCGAAATCTGGGCCGATCCGGCGCTGACGCGCAACACCCATCGCATCGAGGTCGACGCCGACACCGCGCGCTTTACCATGTCGATCGAAGGCATCCCGTCGGAAAATCCGCGCACCGGCCGCATCGTGCCGCTGAGTGCCATCGCGGCTTTGCGCGGGCTTGTCGCGGAGCTGAAAGTTGGTACGTGACCACCCCTACTCGATCTGCGGGATCTTGGCGTTTTTCACCAGATCCTTGAAGAACGGCACATCGCGGGCGATCCACGCTTTGGCCAGATCGGGGCCGCCGGAGATCGGATCGTAGCCGACCTTGCGCACGCGTTCTTTCACCGCGTCCTGCGCCAACACGGCAAGCGTCGCCTTGGTCAACTGCTCGAGGATGGCCGGCGGGGTGCCGGCGGGCGCGAGCAGAAAATGCTCGGTCACGAGCGTGATGTCGGGAAAGCCGAGCTCGATGAAGGTCGGCACGTCCGGAAGTGCCGGCCAGCGCTCTTTGGTCGTCAGCGCGATGCCCTTCATCGTGCCGCCGGTGACTTGCGACAGCGCGCCGGGCAGAGCCGTCGATAATATGTCCACCGTCCCGGTCATTAACGCCTGCGTTGCCGGCCCGCCGCCGTTATAGGCGATGTTGGTAACGTCGATGCCGGCCTTCAGCTTGAACAATTCCATGGTCAATTGTGGCGTGGTGCCGTTGCCGGGGCTGGCGTAATTCAGCTTCTGCGGATTGGCCTTGGCCCGCGCAATCACGTCGGCGAGCGCATCGATGCCGCCGCCCGCTTTGACCGCGAAAATATTGGGAGCGACCGGGAGCGCCGCGATCGGCGCAAAATCCTTGTACGGATCGTAGGGGATGGTTTTGTAGAGCCCCGGATTGACCACGAAGGCGCTGCTGGTGAGCAAGAGCGTCAAGCCGTCGGGCTTGGCGCGCGCGACTTCGGCGGTGCCGATATTGGTGCCGGCGCCGGCGCGGTTCTCGACGATGACGTTCTGTTTCAGCTCCTGCTGCAGGGGTCCCTGCAAAACTCGCGCGAGCACGTCCGAAGAGCCCGCGGGAGCGAACGGGACGATGATCCGGATCGTCTCACTGGGATTGAGCTGGGCAAATGCCGGCGGCGCGGCAAACCCCGCCAGCGCCAGCACCACAGCGGCGAGAATCGCGTTCTTCCCCCGAAACATCCATTCCTCCCGCCGATCCCACGGCTTGATTGCCGTTTTGGGGCGCTGATTTTGGCGCGCCAAACGCGGCGCCAGCTGTCGTTAGCACATTTTTGCCGACGGCAAGTTTGCGCAAATCGACGCGTCGGCGCCGACGATCTTGGACTGGGGCACTGTCGGCCGGTTAGGAGCTTGAGCCGGGCGCCGGCGTGAACTTCAATGCGACGCCGTTCATGCAATAGCGCAATCCGGTCGGCTTCGGACCGTCGGGGAAGACGTGGCCGAGATGGCCGCCGCAGCGGTGGCACGAGACCGCGGTGCGGGTCATGCCGAAACTGTGGTCGGTGATTTCATCGACCGCGTTGTCGAGCGGCGCCCAGAAACTCGGCCAGCCGGTGCCGCTTTCAAACTTGGTCTTGGAGGAGAACAGCGGCAGGTCGCAGCCGGCGCAGGAGAACGTGCCGCTGCGATGCTCGTCGAGCAGCGCGCTGGTGAACGGCCGCTCGGTGCCTTCCTGGCGCAGCACGTCATATTGCGCCGGCGTGAGGAGCTTCTTCCATTCCTCGTCCGTATGGGTGACTTCATAAGGATGCGGCGCGGCGTTGACGGCGCGCGGCTGCGCTACGCGCCCGATCGACCATGCCGCCAATCCGAGTGCACCGGCGTAGAAAACGTGTCTGCGGGTGAGCATGGGTTCCTCCTCAATCGCGTTCCGGCGCATCGTGGCGCCGATACCGGGCGCGACTACCGACGCGCATCTTGTACAGCAAATTCGTCATTCTGTGACATGCCGGGCACTGATTTGATGACGCGGCGCCAAAATCTCACACAGTCGTGATGTCCGCCCCCGAGAGTCTGCCAGTGGCGGAGCCGCCGGCCGGACCGGCTATCCGCAGCCGCCGGGGCCCTTTATGCTTCGATCGCTGCAATACGGGAGGATTGCGTGGCTGCGCCGATTGAGATCAAGGTATTGAGCACGACGGCGATGAAAATGGTGTTTGAGGCGCTGGCGCCGGGTTTTGAGCGCGACACCGGCAACCGCCTCAGCGTCATTCTTGGTCCCTCGGCGCAACTCGAGAAACGCCTTGCCGACGGCGAGGCGGCGGACATCGCGATCCTGGCGCGGGCCGGAGCCGAGGATTTGATCGCGCGCGGCAAGATCGCGGCCGAACCCCTCGTCGAAGTGGCGCGGTCGGCGATCGGCATCGCGGTGCCGAAGGGCGCGGCAAAGCCGGATATCTCGACGGCCGAAAGTTTTAGGCGCGCGCTGCTGGCGGCGAAATCGATCGCCGTGAGCAAGCCGGTGGGCGGCGGCGCCAGCGGCGCCCACATGGCGAAAGTCTTTGCGCAACTGGGCATCGCCGAAGCGATGACCGCCAAAGCGAAATACGGCGCGGGCGGCGCCGCGGGTCTCGCCGGCCTCGTGGTGCTGCGCGGCGAGGCCGATATCGGCATCCAGCAGATGGCGGAACTGATGGCGGTCGCGGGCATCGATGTGGTTGGGCCGCTGCCGGCCGACCTGCAAAGCGTGACGGAGTTCATGGCGGCGATCCCCCTCAGCGCAAGTCACCCCGATGCCGGCCGCGGCATTATCAAACTGTTGACGACGCCCGCCGCGAAGGCCGTGATTAAAGCGAAGGGTCTGCAACCCGCTTAAGGTCCCATTGTCTGTAAGTTCGGATGGCGTTGGCCGGCCGTTGCGCGCCTCCCGCAATCGGGACAATTTTGTGACGACGCCGTGCAAGGCCGCGCTGCGGCCTTAAAGCGTCGGCAGCCTCTCCGCGTCCGGTCGATACCGTTGCGGCTTTGCTCGCAACGACGCCCGGACCGCGATGCGGCCAATGACAACCCGGAGGACAACGTGATGCGTCCACTGACTTGGATGTTCGTGGCGGCGATGACGGCCGCCGCAGTTCTATGGTCCGGCGGCGCTTCCGCGCAGGACCGCTTTGCACTCGTGATCGGCAACTCGCATTATCAGGCGGTGCGGCAATTGCCGAATGCGGTGCACGACGCGGCCTCAGTGAGCGATTTTCTGAAATCTGCCGGCTTCGACGTGACCACGGCGCTCGATCTCGACCAGGCCGGGATGCGCCGCGCCGTGCAAGACTTCGCGCAACGCCTTGCTAGCAAGGACGACCAAAAAACGGTGGCGCTGTTGTATTTCGCCGGCCACGGCGTGCAGGTCGACGGCGAGAATTATCTGGTCCCGGTCGACGCCAAGATAACCGGCGAGGCGGACATTCCGCTCGCCGCTGTCCGCTTCGGCGATGTCATGAATACGCTGGAGCGGATCGGCAAAAAGACACGCCTTATCTTTCTCGATGCCTGCCGCGACAATCCGTTCGGCGACGCCGCCGCGCCGCATGGCCTCGCGATCGTGACGGCGCCCGCGGATTCGCTCGTGGTCTATTCGACATCGCCGGGCGCCACGGCCGAGGACGGCACCGGCGCCAACAGTCCGTTCACCGAGGCGCTGCTGTCGGCCGGCAAGAAGCCGGGCGAATCGATCGAAGAGACGATCAAGGATATGCGGGTCGCCGTGAACGCCGAGACCGTAGGACGGCAAGTCCCGTGGGATGTGTCGTCACTGGTCGAGCCGTTCGCGTTTTTTCCGGCAGCCGGCGCAAATGTCGCCGCCGCATCCACGCCAACGACGGGCTCGCCGGCCGAACGGTCGACCGCGGCCGCAACGGCGCAACCAGTGGCGCTCGCCGTCGATCAAACAGCCGGAGCGGCGGCCGAGCCATCTGCTGCGGTCTGGCGCGAAAAGCTCAAGGGCCTCTCGGCGGAACAAGCCCGTCAGGTTGCGTTGCGCGAGGATCGTGTGGTCGTCTATCAGGTGGTTCTGGACTTGTTTCCGCACGCGCCGTTCGTTGCGGATTTGCGCAACATCGTCAGCCGCCGCGTGGAAATGTGGGCTTGGCTCGACGCGGTCAATCTCAACAGCGTTGCCGGTTATCAGGCATTTCTGAAACGTTATGGCAATGGCGATCTGAACGCCTCGGCTCAGCGCTTGAGTGGCAGTGCCGGTTCAGCATCCGGCAACGAAGCGCCCGACGCGCTCGGCCTTGCGCCGCCGCAAGGCAAAACGATCGTCAGAGAGGTATCGGCGGACTGCGGCGGTGGCGCCGCGGGTCCGCGTCCGCGACCGGTGCCGATCTCGGTGCCCCATGTCCAGATACAGATCAGGCAAATCAGGCCGACCGTGCGACCGCCGAATATTTCCGTCGGCCGCTAAAGCATGATCCGGAAAAGTGGAAACCGGTTTTCCGAAAAGATCATGCGCAAACAAAACGCTAGATGTGGAGCCTCAACAGGTTGTCCTCGCCGAGCCCAAGTCTGCTGATGGGCGTTTTGGATTTTAATCCACCGTGTGGGCGATGCCAGTTGTATTGGTGCAGCCAGACTGGCAGCTC
>Ga0181526_10000478_pt1 | contig 42817 bp, 41 predicted proteins | sample PEATcosm2014_Bin_35_FD_119750 | JGI IMG/M metagenome (GOLD analysis project Ga0181526, IMG submission 119750) | Peatland microbial communities from MTU Mesocosm Facility, Houghton, MI, USA - PEATcosm2014_Bin06_30_metaG | ecosystem: Environmental > Terrestrial > Soil > Wetlands > Peat | place...
CGACAACTCCCTTGGGCAAGAGCCGTGGTGGGACGCCGACAGGCGAGCTGCCCCACAAGGGCAGAGCCGCACCCGATGGTGCGGAGGATACGGATCAGCGTTTGTCGGCGTTCCGCTTCCTTGGTTTATTGCTTTGGCGAATGGGGTGAGGCGAACGGGAAAGCAGAGACCCACCGCTCTGTTTTGGTTCGTAAGCCCAGGGTTCGCGCTTCACGTGGCAGGAGGATGCAAAACTCGGGCGCGGAGGCGTCGCGAGAACGATGGTGCTTATCCGCCCCCACGATAGTGGGGGAGGGGGACCACCCGAAGGGTGGTGGAGGGGGCGACGGCCTCGACGCGCCACAGGTGCTTCAAGGAGATCGCAGCGATGAGGCTTTCATTTTCTTGCAACGATAACGAAACGCCGAGTCAGAGGCCCCTCCCACCGCACTTCGTGCGGTCCCCCCTCCCCGCTATCGCGGGGCGGGACAAGTGCGCGCCTTGACTTGCCCGGTGGCGCGGCTTCAATTCGGCCGAACAAAAGCAACTCCCCGAGGAGCCATTCGATGACTTTCCGCATCGCCGAGTTTTGGTATCGCAGCCTCGGCGCCGGCGCCGCGAAACGGCGAAGCGATGCGCTTTAACGTCGCGCCCGCCTGATCGTCGTGTCCGCCCGCCCCGATCTCGGCCCGCCGCCTCGGCTCGGTTACATCGCGAGCGCGATCGACCGCGCCGCGCAGTGGCGCGGCGACGCCGAGGCGATCCGGCGATTGGCCGCGCATGAACACGCGGGCGTTTATCTGATCGGCGGCGAGCTCGTGGTGCTCAAGGCGCATGGCGAGGCCTGCGATCCGCTGTTCTCGCTCGCCGAGGCGGAAGCATTCGGGCCGGGCCGCGAGCAGATCTTTCTCGGCCTGATCGACGGCGCGCCGCGTTTCGGTCTCGGCGTTGACGCGCCGGCGCTCGAGCCATTGAAGACGCGCAACGATCTGAAGATCACCGATCTGCGCTCGATCGCGGTCCAAGGCCTCGTGGAAGCGCAGCATTTGCCGCCGCTCGCCGAAGCCAAGGCGCTCATCGGCTGGCACGCGCGGCATCGCTTCTGTCCGAATTGCGGGGCGGCGACCCAAGTGGTGCAGGCCGGCTGGCGGCGCGATTGTCCGTCCTGCGGCGCCGAGCATTTTCCCCGTACCGATCCGGTGGCGATCATGCTCGTGATCGCGGGCGACCGCGCCGTGCTCGGCCGCTCGCGCCGTTTCGCGCCGACGATGTGGTCGTGCCTCGCCGGCTTCATCGAGCCGGGCGAAACCATCGAGGAAGGCGTGCGCCGCGAGGTGCTGGAGGAATCGGGCGTGCGTTGCGGCCGGGTGAAATATTTTGCCTCGCAGCCGTGGCCGTTTCCGTCCTCGATCATGATCGGCTGCCACGCCGAAGCGCTGTCGGAGACCATCGTGGTCGATCGCGACGAATTGGAAGACGCGCGCTGGTTTTCCCGCGACGAATTGGCCGCGATGCTCAAGCGCCAGCACCCGCAGGGCCTGACCACGCCGCCGCCGGTCGCGATCGCGCATCATATCATCCGCAATTTTGTCGAGGACGGCGCCGATGTCCTCCGCTGAGCGCGCCGCGCCGCGCATTCTCTGCGCCGGCATCATCGTGCTTGACGAAGTCTTCCGCGTCGCCGAATTCCCGAAGCCCGACGGCAAGGTGCAGGCCGAAGGATTTTTTGTCGTCAATGGCGGCTGCGCGGCCAATGCGGCGGTCGCGATCGCGCGGCTCGGCGGGTACGCGGCGCTCGCCGGTCCCATGGGCGGGCCCGCCGGGCAAGACGACAATGGCGACCGCGTGCTGCGCGCGCTCAAGCGCGAAGACGTCGACACCAGCGCCTGTCAGCGCGTCGACGGTCTTGCCACCGCGCTGTCGGCGATCGTCATCAATGCGCGCGGCGACCGCACCATCGTGACCTATCGGGACGAACGGATCGCGACCACGGCACCGGCGGATCCGGAAGGCACCGTTGCCGTGGCGGACGCCGTGCTGGCCGACAATCGCTATCCGCAATTCGTCGAGCCGATCTGCGCGGCGGCGCGCCGGCGGGGCTTGCCGGTGGTGCTCGACGGCGACCGGCCGACATTCGCCGAGGACCCGCTGTTTCGCCTCGCCACGCATGTGATCTTCTCGTCGGAATGTTTGCGCGAGACCACCGGCCTTGCCGACCTCGGCGACGGTTTGCGGCGCATGGCCCGGCATAGCGGCGCGTTTCTCGCCGTCAGCAATGGGCCGGACGACATTATATATCTCGAAGCCGGCGTGCTGCGCCGGCTGCCGGTCTTTGCCGTCAAGGCGGTCGATACGCTCGGCGCCGGCGACGCCTTTCATGGCGGCTTTATCCTGGGCCTGGCGGAGGGCCAGGACGAGGTCGCCGCCATGCGCTTCGGCGCCGCCGCCGCCGGCATCAAGTGCTCGCGGCTCGGCGGTTCGGCGGGCTGTCCCAACCGGGCCGAGGTCGAGGCTTTCCTGGCGCAACAGGGGGCGCCGGAACCGGCGGCTTGATTCAGAATAATTTTCTATATAGATATGTCGTCCGATAGATATGTGGAAGAATATCTCTAATGGATGCCATAGACCGTAAAATCCTTGCCGTTCTGCAGGAAAATGCGTCGCTTTCGGTCGCCGAGATCGGCAACCGTGTCGGCCTGTCCTCGACGCCGTGCTGGAAGCGCATTCAGCGGCTCGAGGCCGAGGGCGTGATCCAGAAGCGCGTCGCCATTGTCGACCAGGACAGCATCGGGCTGAAGATCAGCGTTTTCGTCTCGATCGAAACCGGCGACCATTCGCAGGACTGGCTCGAGCGCTTTGCCAAGACGGTCACCGCCATGCCGGAGGTGATGGAATTTTACCGCATGGCGGGTGACGTCGATTACATGCTGCGCGTTGTCGTGCCCGACATTGCCGGCTACGACGCCTTCTACAAGCGCCTGATCGCCGCGGTGCCGCTGAAGAACGTGACCTCGCGCTTCGCCATGGAAAAGATCAAATCGACCACGGCGCTGCCGATTCCGGAGCTTAAGTGATCGTCACGACGCCGTCCGCGCGATCGACGAGGATTGCCGCGGCCGCACGAAGATCTGATCGTGCAGCGTGATCGATCCGGTCAAGACGTAGCCGTAGATCGGACTGTAATTGTATTGCACCTGCGACAGCACCAGAGAGCTGTTCGGCACCGCGAGCGACGACGGTACGCTGACGACTTGCCCGACCGTGAGCGCCGCGCCGTTGAGCGTGTCGCTCCAGACCACCGTGGCCACGCCCTGGGCATTGATCGAGATTTCCGACACGACTTCCTGGATGCTGGCTGTCGGAAAAGGCGCCAGGATGGCCGGGCCGGCGGCGAGAATGTTCGACATGTCGGCATTGGTGATGTCGGTATATTGGCTCGCCAGATCGGCCAGCGTATGCGCCGCCAGCGTCACTTTGCGGTTGGCGGCGATGCCTTGCGAAGTTTCGACGCTGCCGAGATAGAGCGTCATCATCATCGGCAGGAGCAGCGCGAACTCCACCGCCGATACGCCGCGGCGATCGCGGGCGAAATCCGCGATCCGGCGCGTTACGCTGCGGGTGTTCACCACTGCGTTTTTTATGGCTGTTGGTTTGATGGCTGTTGACATGACCGGGCTCCCGATAGGCGCGTCAGGACGAAGCATAGGGTTCATTGCGGAAGATCGCGGTCGCGGCGAACAGATTGAGGCCGCCGTTGAGATTGCTCAGATTGAAGCCGAGCAGTTTGACGTAGACCGGATACTGGTAATACAGCCGCAGCATCACGATACTGCCCGGGCCGCCGGGATTGTAGCCGAGCGCGCCGGTATTGAGATTGCCGTTCTGGATCGGCAGGCCGAGATTGGCCGCCGCGAAGGACGGATAGGTTTCGACGTCGACATAGACGCCACTGTTGCAGTTGAAGATGCCGTGGATCTGATTGCAGACCTGCGATTTGAACTGCGCGGCGCTCCAGCCGTTGGTTTGCGCCTGGCCGGTGAAGATCAGGCGCGCCGAGCTGGCCGCCGCCGTTTCCAGCGTCTGGCCGGCGAAGAAGATCAGCGCCGTTTGCAGGATGGCGAATAGACCCGCGACGAAGGGCGCGGCCAGCAATCCGAATTCGACACTGGCTCCCGCTTCCTCCCGGCTGACGAAGCGGTGGAGCGATACGGCTGCGAGTTTTAGGACGATGCGCGTTTGCTGAATCACGATAAGCCCTCGGTTGAGGCATCGTTGCCTTCAGCGCCGATCAGTAGCAATGCGGAGTTGGCGTTTGCTTGCGGCCCGTAACGAAAACGGCCGGCATGACTTCAAGGCCCGCTAACTATCGGCCGTACGAGTTTTCCGAAAAGTGTCGCGGATTGTGCAGCGGTGGCGGATGGGCCGTAAGCCGATTAATGTCCGCCCGCGCCGGCGGCAAGCGCCTGGGTGCTGCGGCTGCCGGCTTGCGCCAGGTTCTTGTCGAAGTAATCGAAATCGTCACCCAGCGAGACGCGCGGGGCGCATTCCGGCGTGCAGCTATAGGTGTTGCGAGCGACGCCGCGATAGACATAGACGATGCGGTCGGGCGGGCCCTTGACCTCGACGTTTCGTTCCATCAGCACCGCGCCGGTCTTGTCGAGGACGACCACATTGGTCGCGCCAAAGGCCTTGCCGGTGATGACGGCGAGACCGCCGGCCTGCAGTGAGACGTCGGCGATCAGCGGATCGCCGATCACCAGCGTTGCGGCGCGTTCCGGCAGTTTGATGATGCGCGCTTGATCGAGGAGGACGGGAAGCGCCTCGTCGGCACCGGCGGGCGCGGCGAAGAAGGCGAGCGGAGCAAGCACGACGAGGACCGCCGCGAACCCATGCAGCGTCCTCAAGGCCGCAAGGCCTGGCGCGAACAAGCTTGGCGCGGAAAGGCTTGGCGCAGACAACGCCGTCATCGATACTCTCCGAAACGCTACGCGGATTCGACGACCGAACAAGCCGTAAATCGACACTCGCACTTACACAGGCAGTGACGCGTTCACTTGACTGCAAATTCGTGAATGAAGTGCAAATCGTGCAAGCCGGAGCGAGACTTGCATCGCCGTTGGTGACGCTTGCTTAACGATGATTGGAGAATGAGCCGCGGCTCGCGCCGCGCTGGGGCGTCGCTCACTGCGTGAACGGGTGCACCAGCTGCGCCGGGAAGCTTGCCGGGAAGTCGCGCTCGGCGATGCCGTAGCGGTCCGGCAATTCGCCTTTCGGCATGTAGAACGTGCCGAACAGGAGATCGAGAACCGGGAAGGTGGCCGCGAAGTTCTTTTCGCCGCCGCGGTCGGCGGCGGTGTGATGCCAGCGGTGAAACACCGGCGTCGCGATCACGTATTTGAACGGGCCGAGCGTCCAGTCGAGATTGGCGTGCACGAAGGCCGAATGGGCGATGGTCAGCGGCCCGAGGACCACGAACACGTTGGGCGAGATGCCGGCAAGCAGCATGACGACGTCGGCCGTCACGCTGCCGAGAAACAGATTGACCGGGTGGAAGCGCGCCGCCGATATCCATTCGAGCTCTTCGGAGGAATGATGCACGGCGTGGTAACGCCACATGCGGCGGCCGTGGAACAGCCGATGCGTCCAGTACAGGATGATGTCCTCGCCGACGAGGAAGAGGATCATCTGGGCGGGCAGCGGCAGCATGGCGAGCGGCCCGTGGCCGTTATCGTAGAAGTCGATCAGACCTTGCGCCGAGGTGATCCCGAACAACAGCGCCGCTCCGGCGATCAGCATGCCGATGCGCAGAAAGCGGGTGATGACGGGAATAAAGAACCAATAACATAGGTCGGTCACGATATCGCTTTTGCGCCACCACGGCTTTCCCTTGTTGCAGGCCCAGAACGTGGTTAGCACCGTAAAGACCACGGCCATGCCGATGGAGATCGGGATGATCTTCGCAAAGGTCTGTCCGAGGCCGATGAGAGCGGCGAGAGCTTCCTCACGCATTTGCAAACCCCATGCCGACGGAGCGCGCGGCTGAATAGACGTCTTTTGCTGGTATCGAGGATGTTCGATTAAAACGCCGTGAATGCCGAACGTTCGAACGCCGCGTCCGCCGATCATCTGCCCAAAGGCCGGAGCAACGGTCTGAACAGAAAGCACGCGTAACAAAGTCTCCGTTCGAGCCGCCGACGGCGTTATGGTGTATCGATCGTAAAGAAGCCCGCCGCGCGTCTGGGGCCGATGACGGATGCCTGTGTTTGATTGTCCGGTAAAATTAAACTGCGCCATGCAATACGATGTTAACTACACGGCGGAATGGCCGATTGAACGCGGGTTTATGCGGTCGATTTAACGCTGTCGCAATTTCTCGAGCCTAGCTTCCGTGCACGATCCAAACGGTGCTGAAAATGCCGTTGGGTCAGCTCAGACAGCCACGTGTGGATCTTGTAAGGAGCCAAACCATGAAGACCCTTTTCTCGCGTTTCGTGAAGGACGAGTCGGGCGCCACGGCGATCGAATACGGCCTCATCGCTGCCGGCATCTCGGTTGCGATCATTGCCGTCGTTCAGGGCCTCGGCACCAAGTTGAATACGACGTTCTCGAGCGTCTCCAGCGCCCTCAAGTAAGCGTCCGTATCACGTCATGCTACGAGAGGGCTCCGGGCTTGAACCGGGGCCCTTTCGCTTTTTCGGCTTGGGACTCGTTCCATGATCGGACCTTTCTTGGGATAGGACTTGCTCTTGGGATAAGACTTGCTCTTGGGATAAGAGTTGCGAAATTCGCCGCCGCTAACGGGCTCTCAACCCGCGCGGAGTATTGCAGCGGTCAAACGCCGTCGAACGGGAACGTCATGCTGTCCGAAGCGATCCGGTTGACCCTATTTCCCGCCGTCATGGCCTTTGCGGCCTCCAGCGATCTGTTGACGATGACCATCGCCAACCGCGTCTCGCTGGTGCTGATCGCCGGATTTGCCCTCCTTGCCGGACTGAGCGGATTAAGCGGCGCGGCATTACTGTCGCATGCCGGCGCGGCCGCGGCGGTGCTTGTGGTGGCGTTTATCTGCTTCGCGCGCGGTTGGATCGGCGGCGGCGACGCCAAGCTCGCGGCGGCGACGGCGCTGTGGCTCGGCTTCGGTCATTTGTTCGACTATCTGGTCTATGCCTCGCTGCTCGGCGGCGCGCTGACGATCCTGATCGTGCAGTTTCGCCAAATGCCGCTGCCGCGCCTCCTGGTCGGCCGCACCTGGGCGGAACGCCTGCATCGCCACGGCGGCGGCATTCCCTATGGCATCGCGCTCGCCGCGGCGGCGCTTGTCGTCTATCCGCAAACCGAATGGATGACCGCGTTCAGCCTATAGCGGCGGCTCTCGGCATTTGCGCGGCCGAACGGTACGGTTCCACGTTCAGTCAACAAAAGATTAACGCGAGTTGGATACGCCTCATTAACCATGCTTTGACGTTTAGCTGCTGATAATCGGCGGCGCGACCGCTATCGGTCGCTGCGTCACGTGGAAAGTGAAGCGTAATGAAAGCCGCGCGTCTCGTGGTACTCGGGGTTGCCGTCGCCGCAGGCGGCATCGCCGCGTATTTGGCGGCCGGCAGCAAGGCGCCGCCGCCGCCGCCGGCGCCGGTCGTGCAGCTTGAAACCGTCGATGTGCTGGTCGCCAAATCGGATCTCAGCCGGGGACAAGTGATCGAAGGTCGGGACATCGGGTGGCAGACTTGGCCGGCGGCCGCGGCTAACGCGAACTTCATCAAAAAGTCCGACCGTCCGGACGCCGTCACCGAATTCACCGGCGCTGTCGTGCGTGTTTCGCTGGTCGCGGGCGATCCGATCCGCGATCCGAACGTCGTCATGGCCAAAACCTCCGGTTTCCTCGCCGCGGTATTGCCGAAGGGCATGCGTGCGGTCGCGATCGAAATTTCGCCCGAGGCCGGCGCCGGCGGGTTCATCCTGCCGGACGACCACGTCGACGTCATGCTGACGCGGCGCGACAAGGCCGCCGAGAAGGCGACCGGCGTCGAGAAATTTGTCAGCGACACGATCTTGCGTAACGTGCGTGTTCTGGCGGTCGATCAGACCATCGACACCAAAGGCGACAACAAGAGTCAGCTCGGCAAGACCGCGACCCTCGAATTGACCGAGGACCAGGCGGAGACGCTGGCGCTGTCGCGCCAGATTGGCACGCTGTCGCTGACGCTGCGCAGCATTCTCGACACGTCGGAAACCACCGAGGACGACACCGACAAAAAGGACCGGAGCGTACCTATCAACATGGTGCGCTTCGGCGTCACCACGCCGGGGAACAACCGTTGAGCGGCCGGAGGGACTTAATGACAGCAAGGACATCGGCCCGCCCGGCAATCGGTCTCGGCTGTGCCGGCCGTGGTAGTGGCGGCCTCGTCATGGGCGGGTTTGGCTCCGCCGGTATCGGCGCCACCGGTCTCGCAGCGCTGATCGCCCTGTCGTGGTTTGCTCCGCAAGCGTTCGCCGGCAATGTCGCCTATAGTCCGCCGCCGGCGCAGACCATGCATATCATCGCCAGCGATGCCGAATCGCAGTCGATTTCGATCGGCGTCAGCAAATCGGTCGTCATCGATCTGCCGCGCGATATCAGGGATGTGCTGGTAGCCGATCCCAAGATCGCCAATGCGGTGGTGCGCTCGTCGCGCCGCGCCTACATCATCGGCACCGCGGTCGGCCAGACCAACGTGTTTTTCTTCGACGCCGACGGCAAGCAGATCGGCGGCTTCGATATCGCGGTCACGCGCGACCTCAACGGCGTCCGCTCGGCGATCCACCAGGTCCTGCCCGAGGCCGACATCGCGGTCGAGGGCATCGGCGACGGCGTGGTGCTGACCGGCTCGGTGTCGAGCCAGGCCGAGGCGCAGCAGGCTTACGACATCGCGGCGCGGCTCCTCGGCGTCGGCAGCAACGATACCGTGCAGCAGGGCAATAAGATCGTAAACGCCATCGTGGTGCGCGGCCGCGATCAGATCATGCTCAAAGTGACGGTCGCCGAAGTCGAGCGCGATATCATCAAGCAACTCGGCATCAATCTATCCGGCGCGCTGAATTACGGCACCGCGGTGGTCAACTTCAACAATACCAACCCCTTCTCGTCCTATGGCCAGTCGCTAAGCGGCTCGAGCATCACCGGCGGATTCAAATCGGTCAGCGCCACGCTGCAGGCGATGGAGCAGGCCGGCATCATCCACACGCTCGCCGAGCCGAACCTGACGGCGATTTCCGGCGAGGCCGCGACCTTCGTGGCCGGCGGCGAGTTTCCAGTGCTCAACGGCTATAGCTGTACGCAAGCCACGACCGGCAGTAGCGCGCAGACCTGTCAACCCTCGATCGACTTCAAGAAGTTCGGCGTCAGCCTGAACTTCACGCCGGTGGTGCTCAGCGAGGGCCGCATCAGCCTCAAGGTGATGACCGAGGTCTCCGATCTCTCGACGCAGAATGCGCTGACCATCACCGAGCCGGGCACCACGAATACCGCGACCATTCCCTCGATCCGCACCCGGCGCGCCGAGACCACCGTGGAAATCCCGTCCGGCGGCTCGCTCGCCATGGCGGGCATGATCCAGAACTCGACCAAGCAGTCGATCAACGGCCTGCCCGGTTTGATGGAGCTTCCCATTCTCGGACCGCTGTTCAAGAGCCGCGACTACGTCAATCAGCAGACCGAGCTGATGGTGCTGGTGACGCCCTATGTGGTGCGCGCCGTCGCCCAGAAGGACTTGTCGCGCCCCGACGACGGTTTTGCCGATCCGAGCGATCCGGAGACGGTGCTGCTCGGGCGGCTCAACCGCATCTACGGCGTCGGTTCGGTTCCGGAGCCGACCGACAGCAATTACCACGGCAAATACGGCTTCATCCTCGACTAGCCCGGCGCAGGAGACGACGATGCACAACATCCGCACTAGGGAGGCCGGGCGGCGCGCCGTCGCCGGACTCGCCGCGCGCGCCGCCGTTGCGGCGGCCTGCGCGCTCTTTCTCTGCGGCTGCAATACAGATCAGAAAGTCGCCGGCCTAGCCGCTCCGCCGGACGATTACCGGCTGCGTCATCCGATCACGATGCAGGAATCCGATCACTCGATCGAGCTGTTCATCGGCTCGAACCGCGGCGAACTCACGCCGACGCAGCGCGCTCAGGTTCTCGCCTTCGGACTGGGCTGGAAACGCGAGGCGACCGGCGGCATCGTCATTGCCCGGCCGGTCGGCAGCGGCAACGAGCAAGCCTCAGCCGATGCCATGCGCGAGATCGGATCGATCCTGGCCGCGAGCGGCATGCCGCCGCAAAGCATCGTGATGCGCACCTACCCGGCGCAGTCGAGCGTCGCGACCGTCCGCATCAGCTATCCGAAAATCACGGCGCAGGCCGGGCCTTGCGGCATCTGGCCGGAAGATATCGGGCCGAGCATGACCCGGGATCATACCGAGAATAGGCCCTATTGGAATTTCGGCTGCGCCACCCAGCGCAATCTCGCTGCCATGGTGGCCGATCCCGCCGACCTCGTGCAGCCGCGGGCGGAAACCGCGGCCTATACGGCGCGCCGCACCACGGTGATGGAGAAGTATCGCGTCGGCAACGACCCCTCGACCACCAGTTCGGGCGGCGCCCAATCGGCGAAACTCACCGACGTCGGCAAGTGACGGAGTGCGCAAGGTCGGCACATCATGAAGCAAGCTAACCAGACCGAGCGGGAAGAGACCGTGCCTGCCGGCATCGTCGGCCGCGACGAACACATCGCGCCGGCGCCGCGCGTGTCGGTGCAGGCGTTCTGCGAAAACGTCGATACCGCCGCCGCCATTCAGGCGGCGGGCGAAGACCGCCGCCTGGCGAAAGCGCATCTGCGCATCCAGATGGGCGGCCTGACCGCGGCGATCGAAGCCTATCAGAGTTCGCCGACGCCGAACGTCATCATCCTGGAATCCGAAAACCGCAGCGAGGACATCCTCGACGCGCTCGATCAGCTCGCGCAATATTGCGACGCCGGCACGCGCGTGGTCGTCATCGGCCGCATGAACGACGTGACGCTGTATCGCGAATTGGTGCGCCGCGGCGTCAGCGATTATCTGATTTCGCCGATCGACGTGTTGCAGATCGTGCGCGCCGTGTGTGGATTGTTCTCGGCCCCGGACGCCAAGCCGGTCGGCCGCGTCATCGCCGTGGTCGGCGCCAAAGGCGGCGTCGGCGCCTCTACCATCGCGCACAATATCGCCTTCTCCATCGGCAACGACCTCATGCTCGACTCGGTCGTGACCGATCTCGATCTGCCGTTCGGAACCGCCGGCCTCGATTTCAATCAGGACCCGGCCCAAGGCATCGCCGAGGCGGTGTTCTCGCCCGACCGTATCGACACCGCATTCATCGATCGGTTGTTGGCGAAATGCACGGATCACCTCAACCTTCTCGCGGCGCCCGCGACGCTCGATCGGGTCTACGATTTCGGCGCCGACGCGTTCGAAGCGATCTTCGATTCGCTGCGCACGACGGTGCCGTGCGTTGTGCTCGACGTCCCGCATCAATGGACCGGCTGGACCAAGCAGACGCTGGTCAGCGCCGACGAGATCCTGATCGTCGCCACGCCCGATCTCGCCAATCTGCGCAACACCAAGAACATCTACGATTTCCTGAAAACCGCGCGGCCGAACGATCGTCATCCGCGTTACTGTCTCAATCAGGTCGGCATCCCGAAGCGGCCGGAGATCAAGGCTGCGGATTTCGCCAAGGCGCTCGACGACGATGCCATGGCGATCATTCCGTTCGAGCCGCAATTGTTCGGGGCGGCGGCCAACAACGGCCAGATGATCGCCGAGATTTCCGCCAGTCACCGTACCGCCGAAATATTCCGGCAATTGGCGCAGCACCTGACCGGCCGCGTCGAAGCGAAGAAGCAGCGCGCGGGACTGCTGTCGCCGCTGTTCGACAAACTGCTGCAGCGGCAAGCGTAATCTGTTGGAGTTGCGTTGGTGTTTGGCAAACGTCCCACTACCGGCAGTTCAGCCCCGGGCGCCTCGCCCGGCGCGCCGGTGCCGCGCGCGGTGCCGCCGCCCACTCAGTCAGCGCCGCCGCCGCCTGCGGCCAATCCCGGCGGCGGTGGCCGCACGCCGTTTCCCTCCGCCGGCCTCGGCGCCGCGATCGTCGGCGCGCCGACCGGAAAGCCCAATGTCGGCGGCCCGGCGGCCGCGCCGCAACAGGTGCCGACGGCGGTCGATTCGCGGCGTTCGGAATCCTATTACGAGGTCAAAGGTACGATTTTCGGCGCGCTGATCGAGGCCATCGATCTGGCGCAGCTCGCCAAGCTCGATGCCGATTCGGCGCGCGAGGAAATCCGCGACATCGTCAACGAGATCATCGCGATCAAAAGCATCGTGATGTCGATCTCCGAGCAGGAGGACCTGCTCGACGATATCTGCAACGATGTGCTCGGTTACGGACCGCTCGAGCCGCTTTTGGCGCGCGACGAGATCGCCGATATCATGGTCAACGGCTCGGGCACGGTCTACATCGAAGTGTCCGGCAAGATTCAGAAAACCGGCATTCGCTTCCGCGACAATCAGCAGCTTTTGAACATCTGCCAGCGCATCGTCAGCCAGGTCGGCCGGCGCGTCGACGAATCCTCGCCGATCTGCGACGCGCGCTTGCCCGACGGCTCGCGCGTCAATGCCATCGTGCCGCCGCTGGCGATCGACGGTCCCGCGCTCACCATCCGCAAATTCAAGAAGGACAAGCTGACGCTCGAGCAATTGGTGCGCTACGGCTCGATCTCGCCGGAGGGCTCGGAAATCCTTAAGATCATCGGCCGCTGCCGCGCCAATACGCTGATCTCGGGCGGCACCGGCTCGGGCAAGACGACGCTGCTCAATTGCTTGACGCGCTATATCGACGACGACGAGCGCATCATCACCTGCGAAGACGCTGCCGAACTGCAATTGCAGCAGCCGCACGTGGTGCGGCTGGAAACGCGGCCGCCGAATCTCGAAGGCGAGGGCCAGATCACGATGCGCGATCTGGTGCGTAACTGCCTGCGCATGCGGCCGGAACGCATCATCGTCGGCGAAGTGCGCGGACCGGAAGCCTTCGACCTGTTGCAGGCGATGAATACCGGCCACGACGGCTCGATGGGCACGCTGCATGCCAATACGCCGCGCGAGGCGCTGTCGCGTCTGGAATCGATGATTACCATGGGCGGCTTTTCGCTGCCGTCGCGCACCATCCGGGAAATGATCTGCGCGGCGGTCGACGTCGTCGTCCAGGCCGCGCGGTTGCGCGACGGCTCACGCCGCATCACCCATGTCACCGAAGTGGTCGGACTCGAAGGCGACGTGATCATCACTCAGGACATTTTCCTCTATGACATCATCGGCGAAGATGCCGCCGGCAATCTGATCGGCCGTCATCGCTCGACCGGCATCGGCCGTCCGAAGTTCTGGGAGCGCGCGCGCTATTACGGCGAGGAGAAGCGCCTCGCGGCGGCGCTTGACGCCGCCGAAGTCGCCGAGGAGGCGGCTAGAGCTTAACGTGTGGGTGTAGTGATGAGTACTTACGGCCTGTTTTTCCTGGTGGCGCTTGCAATCGGCGGTGTCGCCTGGGTGTTCCTCTATCCGATCCTGTCCGGCGAGCGGAAGGCGGAGCGGCGGGTGGCGAGCGTCGCCCGCTCCGAGCCGATCGCGGCGCGTCCGACGCGGGCGGCGGCGAGCAAGTCGCGCCGCGAACAGGTCGAGGGCACGCTCAAGGAGATCGAACAGAAGCGGCAAAAAGCCAGACGCGTGCCGCTCAATCTGCGGCTCGAGCAGGCCGGGCTCGATTGGTCGAAGCAGCGTTTCATGATCACGGCGGGGGTGCTCGGGATCGGCACCTTCGCCGGCATGCTGATCGTGGGCGTGGGACTATTGCCGGCCCTCGGCATCGGCTTTGCGGCGGGCGGCGGCCTGCCGTTCTGGATGTTGAACTTCCTCAAGAAGCGGCGCGAGTCGCGCTTTCTGAATATGTTCCCGGACGCCGTCGACGTCATTGTGCGCGGCATCAAGGCGGGTCTGCCGCTGCTCGATAGTCTCAAGTTGATCGCCGCCGATTCAGTCGAACCCGTCCGCGGCGAATTCCGCTCCATCGTCGAGACCCAAACCATCGGCATGCCGATCGGCGAGGCTTGCCTCAAGCTTTTCGAACGCATGCCGGTCGCGGAAGCCAACTTCTTCGGCATCGTCATTTCGATTCAGCAGCGCGCCGGCGGCAATCTTTCTGAAGCGCTCGGCAATCTGTCGCGGGTGCTGCGCGACCGCAAGAAAATGAAGGCGAAAATCCAGGCGATGTCGATGGAGGCCAAGGCCTCCGCGAGCATCATCGGCGCCCTGCCGATCGTGGTGATGGGGCTCGTCTGGCTGACGAGCCCGGCCTATATCGCGCTACTCTGGACCGAGCCGCTCGGCCGCATCATGATTTCCTGCTGCGGCATCTGGATGTTCATCGGCGTGATGGTGATGCGCAAGATGATTAATTTCGATTTCTGACGGGTGCGGCGATGACGGGCCTGTTTAGAGAATATTTCGACCTGCATACGCTGACCATGTTGTTCGCAGCGGTCGCGGCCGGCGCCACCGTGTTGACGCTGGCGATGCCGCTATTGGCGACCGATACGCTCGGCAAGCGCATGAAGGCGGTGGCACTCGAGCGCGAGAAAATGCGCCAGCGCGAGCGCGAACGAATGGCGCAGGGCAACAAAGTGGCGCTGCGGCAGTCGCCGAAAATATTCATGAAACGCGCCGTCGACAATTTCAATTTGTCGAAATGGGTCGGCCAGGAACACGCGCGCGCCCTGCTGATGCAGGCCGGTTACCGCGGCCAGGCGCCGTATATCACCTTCCTGTTTTTCCGCATGGTCATGCCGGTGGTCATGCTGGTCGTTTCGCTGCTCTACATTTTTTTCATTATCGATCTCGCTTATCCGCCGATGATCAAGGTTGCGATGTCGATCGGGTGCTCCTATCTCGGCATGTACAGCCCGGTGCTTTTTCTCAAAAACAGGATTACGCGGCGGCAGCTTTCCATCAAGCGCGCCTTCCCGGACGCTCTCGATCTGCTGTTGATCTGCGTCGAGTCCGGCATGTCGATCGAGGCGGGATTCCGCCGCGTCGCCGAGGAAATCGGAACGCAATCGGTGGCGCTCGCCGAGGAATTCACGCTGACCACGGCGGAGTTGTCGTATTTGCCGGATCGCAAACAGGCCTACGAGAACCTGGCGCAGCGCACCGGGCTCGAAGGCGTCAAGGCGGTCTGTCTTGCGTTGCAACAGGCCGAACGTTACGGCACGCCGCTCGCCACCACGCTGCGGGTGTTGGCCCAGGAAAATCGCGATATGCGGATGTCGGAAGCCGAGAAGAAGGCCGCGGGCCTGCCGCCGAAACTCACGGTGCCGATGATCGTGTTCTTCCTGCCGGTGCTGTTCGTCGTCATTCTCGGCCCGGCCGCGATCCGGGTGATGGCGCTGCATTGACCGAGTCTTCGCGCCGCATAGCCCTCGTTCGTCGCCGTGCTAGTCTGCGATCCTCAATTTAGGAGGAGGCGGTGAGGCGACGGGAATTCATGACGCTTATCGGTGGCGCTGCCGTCTTAGGCCCGATCGCGGCGGGCGCGCAGCAGCCGGGCGGCATGCGCCGCCTCGGCGTGCTGATGGGCCCGACTGCAAGCGATCCATTCGGTCAAACATATGCTGCGGCTTTGTTGCAGGCGCTTGGCGCGGCCGATTGGCACGAGGGCGGCAATCTGCATATCGACTGGCGCTGGGCCGGTGGTGATCCTGCGCTCTACCAGAGCTACGCCGCGGAACTGGTGGGCCTGTCGCCGGACGTCATTGTCGCCAACGGCTCGCCGGCCGTGGCCCAACTGCACCGGCTGACGGCTTCGATCCCGATCGTTTGTGCGTTGGTGATCGATCCGGTCGGGCTTGGATTCGCCGACAGCCTCTCGCACCCGGGCGGCAACATCACCGGTTTCACCTTCATCAATCCGGAACTGATCGGAAAATGGACGGGACTGCTGAAGGATGCGGTGCCGGGTCTCACTCGTGCCGCGCTGCTATACAATCCAAAGATCAATCCGTGGTATGTCAAATTCCTCCAGGAAATATCCGCGGCACCGCATGCGCTGGCTGTGCAGGTCGTGCCGACGATCATCGAGACGATTGAGGATCTGCAAGCGCGTATTCCGGCACTCGCCGATACACCCGGCACCGGCCTGATCATCGGTCCGGAAGCCTTTATGATCCGCCATATTCGCGAGGTCGCGGCGCTGGCGCAGGCGAATAGGCTACCGGGCATCTCGGTCTACCGGCAATTTGCTCCCGAGGGCGGCCTGATGTCGTATGGCCCCGATATCGCCGACCTATTCCGCCACGCGGCGGGATATGTGGATCGGATTTTGCGCGGCGAGAAAGCCGCCGATCTGCCGCTGCAGCAGCCGACGAAGTTTGAATACGTCATCAATCTCAAGGCCGCGAAGCTGCTCGGCCTCAACCTGTCGCCGTCATTGATCGCGACGGCCGACGAGGTGGTCGAATAGCTGTTGAATATCGCGATTGGCCCAACCCAATCAGCTCGGCCCCGCACCATACCGCGCGGCACGACCGGTGATCGGCACATTGCCCTTTTGCGCCAGCATCTCTTTCAGATAGGCGACATTGGCGGCAGCTTCTTCGGGCGGCAGATCGGCGCGCGCGATCGCTTCGGCCTCGTCGAAGCGGCCTTGCAGGCCCACGACCAAAGCGAGGTTCTGCCGCACCCGCGGATCGACCGGCAGGTGCGCCGCCGCGCGCCGCAAGGTCGCTTCGGCATTCTTGAGATCCTTCGACAGAGCGTAGGACAGGCCGAGATTGGACAGCACCGTCGGCTCGTCGGGCACGATCTTCAGCGCGGTGAGGTAATGCCGCTGCGCTTCCTCGTGCCGGCCCATCTGATCGAGCACCGCGCCCTGCGCCGAGAGAATGTGCCAATCCGGATTTTCCGGCGTGTGGGCCCGGTCCAGCACTTCGAGCGCCTGCTCGTATTGGCCGGCCTCGGCCAGCGCCCGGCCATATTCGCCCAGCAGTACTTTATTGCGCGGGTTCGCCATCGCCGCCTGTTCGAGAATAGCGACGGCCTGGGCACGCTGGCCGGTCGCGCGCAGCGCTTGCGCATAACGCGCCGCGACCTCGGGGTCGGACGGATTGGCGCGATATTGCTGGCCGTAGACGTCGAGATCGTGCCGCCAATCCGCGTCCGGGCGGTCGGGCGGGGCGAGAGTCACCGAGCCGGTCGTTTCAACCGGCTGTGTGGTTTGGCATCCGGCGACGGCCACGGCGATGACGACGATAACCGCTGCCGAGCCTAGCAAGCGCGCATAGCGGGATCGGGTGAAACGCATCTCGATCGCTGCCGATAGCTGCTGCCCCAGGGTCGTTCAGCAATAGAACGTTAACCCTAACGAGGGGTTAACGGATCATGGCGGGCGCCGCGCCGGACCCACGCGCCAAGGCTGCGGAGAATGATGACGCAGGTGTGTCCGCTTGGCGGCGATGCGTTCAACCGGTCAGTGCAATACCAGCCGCAGTCTATCCGCCGGGGCGGTGGCGACTGGCCGATTTCCGCCGCCGCCGGTGTAGCGCCCGCCGGGGTCGCGGGGCAGTTCAGGGCCCTGCCGGACGGCCTACTCATTTCGGAGGCGGTGAAAGGACTCTTTCGACCGCCGTTTTAAGGTCGCTTTCGCTGAAAGGCTTGCGCAGATAGGCGGCTGCTCCCGCCAGCCACGATGCTCCCCTGCCAGCGGTCGCGGTGATCAAAATAATAGGGACATTGCCAATCGCCTTGTCTTGACGCATCGCCTTAAAGAGCTCTTCTCCGCTCATGGGCTCCATCTCCCAGTCCGAAAGAACGAGCCCATATTTTTTTTGCCGCAGCCGGCCGAGTGCAGCTGGACCATCATGCACAATATCAACATCGGTCAATCCAATTTGCCGAACGAAGTTGGATATGATTTGCGTCATCGTCGCAGAATCATCAACGACGAGCACGGAAAGTGACGTATCCAGCTTGGTTGCTCCGACCGCAAAAGCGCTTGTTTGAGCGATGGGCGCAGACGCGCTTTCGGATTGAAATTCAACGCCGATCTGCGATTGCTTTCGCCATATGACACGGCACGATCGTGCGGTCTTGTCGTCAAGGACAAGCTCGAAGGATTCCGGAATTCCAAGCACAGTCGCCAGCCGCAGGCAGGCGCCATCCTCGGAAATGTCGCGGATCGTGCAGTCTATGCTGCCGCCGCGATTCAGCCGGATCTTGGCGGACTTTAACACCCGTTGACGCGGCTTCGCGCGCTTGTCGTTCATCGGCGTAACGCCATCGTCCGTTGGCAAACTCTTTAGCCGACCTGCAAAATCTTGGCCTGGAGCCCGACGGCATCGAACGGCTTATTGAGAAAACAGCTAACACCCGCATGCTTGGCCTGAACGATTTTTCCTATCGTCGACTCGGCAGTCATCATGATGAAAGGCAAATTCGAGTGTTTTTCGTTTGCCCGCACCTGTTCAAGGAGGGCTTGCCCACTCATCGGCTCCATGTTCCAATCCGAGATCACCAAGTCAAAATGTTTTTCAGTTAGTTTTGCCAGCGCGACTGTGCCGTCCGGAGCCTCGTCGACATTCTTGTATCCCAGTTGGGTCAATAGCTTTCGGACGACACCTCGTATCGCGCCGCTGTCATCCACAACTAGAATGTCGCTATGATGATGAATGGTCATTTTCGTCGTCCTCTTCGATCTTTTCAATGAGAGCCGGCGGTGAGTTCGCGAGAGCACGCCACGCTCACAATTTCCCCAAGATCACAGTTCCCCCAAAGAAGCGTAGTGCCGGAAGGCCGAACGATTCGGCGCGGACTGTTGCGGTATTCCAGGCGCATCGTTCGTCACACGGCCGATGTTTCGTCTGTTTCGACACGCTCCATGGCGAGCGCGGCTAAGAGGCCGCGATCGATGGACGATTCCCGGCGGTCGTTCGGACCATCCAAAATCGAAGCGCCCGTCGGGCGGTCGTTACGGACAGTGCGAGGAAATTGTTCCTGCACTGAGCAAGATCCAGATCCGACACCGAATGATGAGCGAACCTGTTCTTCAAAATGGCGCTCACTGTCGACCATTTAAGCTCGGCAGCCTTGCAGGGAATTATCAGTCCGTCGAGTTTTGTACTTATCATCAAGGGTTTGATGACGTCGATCGACGCGCCGCATAGGAGCGACAGGGCGGCGACCATCTCCTCGTATTTTTTGGCATTTGCGAATTCATAAAGAGCCGCTTCGTTCAGTCGGTTCTCCTTCTGCATCCGAAGTACCAGCTCTTGCGCCCTCGTGAAGTCCCGCGGCGCGATTGCCTCCTGGCTTACTTCGCAGCAAATTTCACCGAGGACGCGCCGAATCTCATTCTGATTCTCTGGAGTGGCCAAAGCGAGAAGACGTGAACGTACCGCTTCGGTGGCCTTCAACAAGAGCTCCCGCAACAGCCGTAGCGGAAGGTCCAGCCTCAACCCGACCTTTTCAGCAAGGGCCGCGTCGGTTTCACCGGCTTTCACAAGAGTTTCGAATCCCAGTTCGGAAAAGCGCGCGCCGGGATTGCTGGCGAGCCGATTTACGACTTTTTGATTGCCGCGGTCCAGTAATACGTCGGTGACTGTCTCTTCGAGTTGGGCTCGCCCGGAAATCGCCAACAGGTGCCTTTGGCCCTTCGTCTTGGCGACCTCGATGAGATCGTCGGTGGTGAGACGTGACGATTCCGTCAGAACGGGGCCGGCGACAGCAATCTCATCATTGCGCGCAAGACGCCGGATCACCTCGATCGGGGCGCTGTCGATCGGCGCCAGACGCGAACTGAGCTCTGCAAGCGCCTTCGTTTCGATGCGCTGAATAAGCTTTCCGAGAACGTCATCGAATACGTCGATTTGTTGATCGTTCAACCGATCGGCCTCGCCGAGGAACAGGTCGGTGATGCGCCTGAGTGTGTCGACGCGCTTTTCCGCGGAGTGGCTTTGGACCGCCTCCTCCAGTTCGACTATTAAAGCGCTGCATACCGCCGCCATTAACATCACCCTTCTGGGTTGTTATGGGATTGCACAGGGGTCGGCTCGTTGTGATGGCGTAAAACCCAACCAACGCGGTTCGATTCATGCAACGTGACCAGATTACGAAATTGCAGTTTTTGCCCTGTAAATCGGGCCAATGGCTCGCCGTGCAATTGTGATTTGTGGTTACCAAACGTTGTATCGCGACTTTCATGCGGTCTATTTGAAAGTGTCGAGCGATGGCAAAGGCTTCCGTCGGTCGTTCTGCGGTGCACGAGGCAGTTCTTGGCGCGAAACTGCCGCGACGCCTGGTAACAGGCGCGGCGGTTATCGATCCGAAGCGGCCGCCGGCGTGCCGGTCAAGCGATTACACGGTCTCGGGCGGTCGATCTTCAAGCCACTGGAAGACGCCGCGGGCAGCGCTCGCGCCTGTGGCGAGACAGGCTTGCAGCAGGTAACCGCCGGTCGGCGCCTCCCAGTCGAGCATTTCGCCCGCAACGAACACGCCAGGGCGGCGGCGAAGCATGAAACGATCGTCAATCTCGGCGAAGGAGACGCCACCCGCGGTCGATATGGCTCGATCGAGCGGAAAGGTGCCGGTCAGCCGAAGCGGCACAGCGTGGATCAAGCCGGCAAGCGCTGCTGCATCGAGCATGGCGAGCTTGCCCGCCGATACCTCGTGGAGAAGTCCGATGGCGACGGGTGACAGCGCGACCGCCTTGCGCAGAAACGTCGCCAGTGACTGTTTGCCGCGCGGCGCTTCAAGCCGGCGCCGCAATTCGGCGATGGCCAGGTCGGGACGGAGCGACACCTCCACCACGGCCTCGCCCTCCGTGGCGATCGCGTCCCGCAGCGCTGCCGAGAGCGCATAAATCGCGCCGCCCTCGATACCGTGTCGGGTAATCATCCCCTCGCCACGCACCGTCCGGCCACGGAACGACAAGGCGATGCGTTTCAAGGGCTGCCCGGCAAAGCGGTCGATAAACAGATCGGACCACGGCACCAGGAACCCGCAATTCGCGGGACGTAGCGGAATTACGCCGATGCCTTGCGCCGCAAGCGGTCCGACCCAACTACCGTCGGCTCCGAGTCGCGGCCAGCTCGCCCCGCCCAGCGCCAGGACGCACGCCCGTGGTCGTACGGCAACCAGGCCTTCGGGTGTCTCCAGCTTCAGGGCACCGTCATCGTCCCATCCGATAAAGCGGTGACGCAGTTTGAATTGCACCCCAAGATCGAGAAGCCGCCGCAACCAGGCGCGCAGCAGCGGCGAACTCTTGAACGCTTGCGGGAAGACCCGGCCACTGCTGCCGATGAAGGTCGGCTGCCCAAGATCCTTGCACCAGGCTCGTGTCGCCGCCGGCGGAAAGCTTTCGATGGCGGCGCGTAATCGCGGGTCGCCGCCGCAATAGCGTGCGAGAAAGCGCGGCAGTTCTTCATTATGGGTAATGTTGAGTCCGCCGCGTCCGGCGAGCAGAAATTTGCGGCCGACCGACGTCATGCGATCGAAGACGGTCACTTCAAGACCGGCCCGGGCCAACACCTCGGCGGCCATGAGGCCTGCCGGACCGCCGCCGACGACCGCAACGCTGGGCATTCTCGTCAAGGTCTCCGGCTTTTCGCTGATCCGCCCGACTATCGCCTCCACCCGATAAACGGACTATGATTGCAATACAATCCGGTTTGACCTGGAGCGGCAAATCCAGTCTGCGCATGCCAAGCCTGCCGCGCCTGGGAGATTCTGCAGGTGACCAAGCGATCGATCGCTCTTGCCTTGTGCTGCTGTTTGGCCTGCTCGCCGGCCTGTGCGACGACGTTTATCGGCGTCCTCTGGCCATGGCTGGGGCCGCTTGCGGCGCCTGGCCTAGTTGAAGTGGTTGCCGAGCTCCAGTCGCTTCCCGATGTTGAAGTGGTGACATATCTGCATTCGGATTGGCCGTCCCTCGTTGACGATATCAATCGTCAATCCGCGGACACGCATATACTTGTCATCGGCTACAGCTTGGGCGCGAACAATGCGATCCTGGTGGCCAACAACACCAACTACATCGATTCTATTATTGCGCTGCAGCCCTCGATATTTACCGCCAACACGGCGCTGACCGGCAAAGTCGGAAGAATCGTCGAAATTTATAATCCAAATCCATGGATGACTTTTGGCGGCATGGGATCGCAGAAGCTCGAGGGCCCGAATATCGAATACATCACCAATAACGACTCGCATCCCGGAGCGCCGTTCAATCCCGAATTCCGCGACCTGGTGAAAAGCGAGATCGCGAGACTCGCCGCCGAGCCGGCTCCGAATACGGCGCAATCGGAAGTGCCTGCAGCACTTCACCCAACGGCGCCGGCGACGGTTCCCCCGGCAGCGATCGGGGGTAAAGCGGACGCCTCGCTGCAACGGCATCGCGGCAGTTGATGATCCGAACCGATCTGGTCGATCCTTCCCGGCTTGGTTATGTTTGCGACGCTTGCATTCAATTGTTAGCGGGCAGTTGACGAGCCAGCTCGGACATTAGCTGTGCGCTGCAGTGTGTCGGCCAGATGCAACCCGGGGTTGGGACCCTCATCTCGCCCCACCATACGGCCAACGGCTGACCTGGGCCTCCTGGCGTCGAAAACGCAGAGCGGGCTCGAAGTTTACGTGGCCGCCAATGCCTGATCGATATCGGCGATAATGTCATCCGGATGCTCAATCCCAATTGACAGACGCACATAGCCTGGAGTCACGCCGGTCTTAAGTTGTTCTTCCGCCGACAGTTGCGAGTGCGTGGTCGTTGCGGGGTGGATCGCCAGCGAGCGCGCGTCGCCGATATTGGCGACGTGATAAAGCATCTGCAGCTTGTCGATGAATTTTTTTCCGGCATCGCTGCCGCCTTTGAGTTCAATTCCCATCAACGCCCCATAACCGCCTTTCAGGTAGGCGTCGGCACGACGCTTGGGCTCCCCGGTCATCAGGCTGGGGAAAATGACTTTGGCGATCTTGGGGTGTTTCGACAGATGGTTTGCCACGACGACGGCATTGCTACAGTGCTGGCGCATCCGTAGCACTACCGTTTCCAACCCCTGGATAAACATAAAGGCATTGAACGGGGACATTGCCGCGCCGACGTCGCGCAGTAGCGTCACGCGCGCCTTAATGATGTAGGCGATCGGGCCGAGCGGCTTGACGGCTTGCGTCCAAACTGCGCCGTGGTAACTCGGATCGGGCGTGTTGAGCATTGGGAAGCGTTCGGCGTTCTTTTCCCAATCAAAATTTCCCCCGTCAACAATGATGCCGCCGATTGAGGTGCCGTGGCCGCCGATATATTTGGTGGTCGAATGCATCACGATAGCTGCGCCGTGCTTAAGCGGCTGGCACAGCACCGGGCAGGCGGTGTTGTCCATGATTAGGGGCACGCCCAGTTCGCGGCCGATCTTGGCGACCTCGGCAATCGGAAACACCGCCAACTTCGGGTTGGGCAGCGTTTCACCGTAATAACATCTTGTCTTGGCGTCGGTAGCGCGGCGGAAATTCTCGGGATCGGACGGATCGACGAAGCGACACTCGATCCCCATAGTGCTCATGGTGTTGGCGAAGAGGTTCCAGGTCCCGCCATAGATGTCGGTTGAGCAAATAAAGTTGTCGCCGACGTGACAGATATTCTGTACCGCGATCAACGAGGCCGCTTGGCCAGACGACAAGGCAAGCGCAGCCACCCCACCCTCGAGCGCGGCAATGCGCTCTTCGAGCACGGCCTGGGTCGGACTCATGATACGAGTGTAGATATTGCCCAGTTCCTTGAGCGCGAACAGATTGCCGGCGTGCTCGGTGGAATTAAACTGATAGGACGTAGTTTGATAAATTGGGACCGCGACCGCGTTGGTGGCGGGATCTGCTCGGTAGCTGCCGCCGTGTAGAGCGATGGTTTCCGGGTGCTGGCTTTTCGTCGGCATGGTTCTCCCCCTCTAGGCTAACGCTGCGGACATCTTTTCGATGCCGGGAAGGCAACGTAGGAAGGTACCGCCGGGTTATCAACCTGGATATTCGCCGCTCTGGCTGGGAGCCGCTCCCTCGACCACCCGCCGTCGTGTCCGTTATGAGGAATACAGCCGCCGCGCTTATAATCGGGGCGCGCGGCCGTATTGACCCATATGCGACGTTACCGCCTTCGCTTTGCGGCGCTGCACTCCCCTGCCCAATGATATGCCAGGGTGCTGCCCCCAGCAGAGGGCATGGGCATGAGGCGGCGCGAGTTTATCACGCTATTCGGCGGGGTCACACTCGTATGGCCGCTCGCCGCGCGAGCGCAGCAGCCAGACCGTATGCGCCATATTGGGATGCTCGCGGTTGGCACCAAAGCGGACGAGCCACAAGCACGAGCGCGCAAGGCTGCGTTTCTTCAAGGGCTGCAGCAGCTGGGCTGGACCGAAGGCCGAAACGTGCAGATCGACGATCGCTGGCCAGGTGCGGACGCTGCCGATGCCCGAAAAGACGCAGCGGAGTTGGCCGCACTCGCCCCGGATGTCATCCTCGTCTCAGGCAGCCCTGCTGTGCCGCCGATGCTGCAAGCGACCCACACCATCCCGATCGTGTTCGTGATTGTCGTTGACCCAGTCGGTGAGGGCTTCGTCGATAGTCTTCCTCGGCCCGGCGGTAACGCCACCGGATTCATGACATTCGAATACAGTTTGTGCGGGAAGTGGCTGGAACTCCTCAAGCAGATCGCGCCGAGCGTGACGCGGGCAGCGGTCCTTCGGGATCCGGCTTCCGCTGGGATCGGCCAATACGCCGTGATCCAGTCGGTCGCACCGTCACTCGGCATAGACGTAAGTGCAATCAACGAACGCGATGCTGACGGGATAGAGCGTTCCATCGCAGATTTCGCGCACTCCCCGAATGGCGGGCTCGTTGTGACGGCGAGTTCATTCACAGCGGCGCACCACAATCTGATCGTCACGCTTGCGGCTCGTTACAATCTCCCCGCGATCTATCCATTTCGCTTCCTCCTTGGCAGCGGCGGCCTGATGTCATATGGGCCCGACCTCGTTGATCAATACAGACACGCAGCCAGCTATGTTGGTCGTATCCTCAAGGGCGAGAAGCCGGCCGATCTGCCAGTACAGGCGCCGACGAAGTACCAGTTGGTCATCAACCGCAAGACCGCCAAGGCGCTCGGCCTCACTATCCCCGACAAATTGCTTGCCACAGCTGACGAGGTGATCGAATAAGGACGCTACTTGCTGCGGTGCATCTGTCGCTATTGGCCCCGAAACGGCGTTCAGTGCCCGCACCGACTTGGTCGTGATTGAGGGTAAAGCAGTCGCGACCCTCGCGCGCTCAAAGCGCCGTTTTTGGCCCTTCTGCGACATCGGCGGCTCACAATTGCTGCTGCGCAACGTGACCCTGCGCCCCATTCCGCGCGTCGCAAATCCCTGCTGTAATCGGCCCATTGGAAAGTATTGTTGGCACAGTCCCGAGACTTTGGGGGAGGCCATGCGACGGCGCGATTTCATCAAAGGAATTGCTGGTTCTGCGGCAGCATGGCCGGTGAAAACGCAGGCACAGCAGACGTCCGTGCCGGTGGTCGGATTTTTGAGTGCGAATGCTCCGGATGCCGCTCTTCCGAAATTCGTGCCGGCGTTCGTCCACGGCTTGGGCGAAGGCGGCTTTATCGACGGCCAGAATGTCGCCATCGAGTATCGCTGGGCAAGCGGTCAATATGATCGGTTGCCGGAGCAAGCTGCGGAACTCATTCGCCGCCCGGTCAATGTCATCGTTGCAGTAGGTGGCACGGGCTCGGCATTGGCCGCCAAGGCGGCTACCACGACAATTCCCGTCATCTTCAATCTCGGCTCTGATCCGGTCAAACTGGGACTAGTCGCAAGCCTTAATCGACCCGGTGGCAATATCACGGGTGTGAGTTATCTGGCTGACACCCTTGTGCCGAAACTACTCGAAACTTTGCACGAGGCGGTACCCGGTGCGACCGTGATTGCGGTTATTACCAATCCAAACTTCGCCGATAGCGAAAACAACTTGCACGCCGCACAGGCTGCCGCTCGCACCATGGGCCAAAAGCTTGTTGTCTTGAATACAACCACCGACGATGAAATCAACTCCGCATTCAAATCGATTGCTGAGCACCAGGCGAGCGCCCTGGTCGTTATGCCCGATCCGTTCTTGACCAGCCGGCGTCAACAACTCGTGTCGCTGGCTGCACACCAAGCAATACCAACAATCTATCCGTGGCCCGAATTTACGACGCTGGGCGGCCTGATGAGTTACGGCACCAGCCTTACCGATGCCTATCGCCAAGTGGGCGTCTACACCGCGAAAGTTCTGAACGGGGCCAATCCGGCTGAGCTCCCGGTCCAGCAAGCGGTAAAAGTCGAGTTGATGCTCAATCTCAAGACTGCGAAGTCCTTGGGCATCACTTTCCCGCTCTCACTTCTCGGGCGCGCCGATGAGGTTATCGAATAAAGCCACTGTTTGCTGCAATGCGTGAGGCCGGATACGGCCCGGAACGGAGTTCAGTGCTCGCATCGACTTGGTCGCGATGGGGGGGGGTAGAGCCGACGCGGCCACCGCGCGCCCAAAGTGCCGTTGATGACCCGTAGGGGACATCTGCAGGACAAGATTTTCGCAGGGTAAAATGAGCTATTTCGTCGGCTGTGAATCCCTGCTGTAATTCCACCATCGTCAGCAGTCCTGAATCTTTTGGGGAAGGCAATGCGACGACGCGATTTTAACGCCTTGCTTGGCGGCATGGCCGCCGCATGTTCGGGAGCTTGGCCGCTTGCAGCACGGGCCCAGCAAAGCGTTGCCCCTGTAGTTGGCGTGCTCGCGGCCGGGTCGCCAAGCGGGTTTTGGGCGGAGAATTTCACCGCCTTTCGTCAAGGCCTCGGCGATGCCGGCTACAGCGAAGGACGCAACATGACGATTGAGGCGCGCTGGGCCGAGGACCACTACGAGCGGCTTCCGGCCCTCGCGGCCGACCTGATCGGGCGTCGACCAGCCGTAATTGGTGCTTTCGCCACGCCTGCGGCAAAAGCAGCAAAGGCGGCAACAACAACCATTCCGGTTGTTTTCGTGGCCATTGCCGATCCGGTGCAGACTGGGCTGGTCGCCAGCCTCGACCGCCCCGGTGGCAATATGACCGGCGCAACTCTGTTAAGCGTCGAGGTTGGGCCAAAACTTTTGCAGCTGCTGCGTGAGGTGGTACCTGCAGCCACCGTCATCGCACTGTTGGTCAATCCGACCAATCCTAATGCGTCAACTCAAGCCAAAACGGTGCAGGCGGTGGCGCAGGGCCTTGGTTTGCAACTACATGTGCTGAATGCCGCCAGTCCAAGCGATTTCGATCTGGCATTTGCCAAATTGCACGAATTGCAAGTCGCCGCACTGATGATTGGACAGGATGTACTCTTTGGTGCTGAACAAGAGCAACTTGCCAAACTTTCGATGCGTTACAAAATTCCGGCGATCATGGCGCAACACGAATTTGTCGCTGCCGGAGGTCTGATGTTTTACGGCACCAATCAGCGCGATGAGTACCGCCAAGTGGGCATATATGCTGGACGGATTCTCAAGGGCGAGAGACCGAGCGACTTGCCAGTGATGCAGGCAACAAAGTTTGAACTGGCAATCAATCTTAAAACTGCCAAGGCTCTCGACCTTAGCGTGCCGTTGCCGCTACTCGGCCGCGCCGACGAGGTGATCGAGTAGGTTGCATTTGCTGCGGGTGCGTGCGGTAGAAATTGGTCCAGGGCGGGCATCATGCGACACCCATCGCGCGTCCGCTGTCGGGGCAAAGCGGACGCCAAACAAACGCGGCGACAACCTGGTTTTTGGGCGCGCGGCCTAGGTCATCACCCGGACTGGCTTGCCGTCGAGGAAGCCGCGAATGTCCTCGACCACGCCTGAGAAGTAACCGCGGTAATTCTGCTCGGAGACATAGCCGAGATGCGGCGTCAGCACGACATTGTTCATCTTGCGCAGCGGATGATCGAGCGGCAACGGCTCGACGTCGAAAGTGTCGAGACCGGCGCCCGCGATCTTCTTGTCGCGTAATGCCGCCAGCATCGCCGGCTCGTCGACGATCGGTCCGCGCGAGGTGTTGATCAGAAACGCCGTCGGCTTCATCAGGCCGAATTCATGGGCGCCGACAATGCCGCGGCTGCGCTGCGACAACACCACATGGATGGTGATGAAGTCGGATTGGCGGAACAGATCGTCCTTTCCGGCATAGCTGACGCCGGCGGCCTCGCATTTTTCGGGCGTGAGATTCTGGCTCCAGGCGATCACCTTCATGCCGAAGGCCTTGGCGATATTGGCGGTGCGTTGGCCGAGCTTGCCGAGGCCAAGAATGCCGAGCGTCAGGCCTTCGAGATCGGGACCGATGGTGGTCTGCCAAGCGGCGCCCGCGTGCATCCGCGCGTTTTCGTAACCGATATGGCGGGTCAATTCGAGCATCAGCCCGATGGCGATGCCGGAGGTCGGGCTGCCGAACGAGCCGGTGCCGCAGACCGTCACGCCGCGCGCCTTCGCCGCTTCGGTATCGATCGAGGCGTTGCGCATGCCGGTCGTGATCAGGAGCTTCAGGTCGGGCAGCGCGTCGATCACTTGCTTGGGGAAGCCGGTGCGCTCGCGCATGGCGACGATGATCTGGAACCCTTGCAGCGCGGCGACGACCGCCTCCGGGCCGCCGAGATGTTCGGTGAAGACCGTGAACTCGACGTCACCTTTGACCTTCGACCAATCGGCGACTTTGAGAACGACGTTTTGGTAATCGTCGAGGATTGCGCAGCGTAACGCCATGATTCCCACCCCATGCCCAAGCGCTATTATGGCTTAGCCGTCTCACAACGGCTTTGGCAAAACAAGCGGGTGGGGCGGAGGCGGCGTTAGACGCGGTGCTGAGCGAGGTCGCGCAAGCCCGCGCCATGCTCCGCGGCCGGCACTGGCGCCTTGGGGGAGAGATTGCCGTATTTGGCGCGCCATTTCGGGCCGGGGCCGCGCATATAGTGCAGGTCGGGACGGTAGGCGCCAGCTTCCGGAGCCGACAACCGCCAGACCTCACGCAGGACTTTTGTAAAATCACGCCACATACAACGCTCCCGTATTCCCTGACGGATTCCTCGGCAGTTTCCTTGGCAGCTTCCTTAGCAGCGTCCTTGGCGGCACGCCGCCCCAGGAAGCTGTCGTTCGCGCAAAATGCGGTCGGCCGCCTTGACCTGCCGCAACTGGGGAACTTTTTTCAAACGCGCGTTTGACACTAATTGTCGGCAGAAATCATTAAAATTTGTTGCGAATTCGGCGAAGCCGCGCCGCAAATGTGATCTGCGTTGATGAAGTTTTACGGCGATCGCTAAAGTTGGAATGAGACGAGGCCGTCGGCGGCCTCGCGCCGGGATCGAGCGGGTCGCGCAATATCGGCGCTTGCCGTCGGCCCCGGGCGTGGCTACATCAGCGTCCTCTTTCCCGACATGAGCGCCGTCGCGGTCGCGCCTATGGGCTGCGCATAGGCCAAAGCGGCGCCAACCCAGAGGGGCAGGGCGCTTAAGCCCGCACCGAAGCATGGCCCGTCAATTTGCCTACCACATGGAGGGTTTGTCCAAGGTCTACCCGGGTAACCGGAAGGTCTTGGAAAACATCCATTTATCCTTTTATCCCGACGCCAAGATCGGCGTGCTCGGCGTCAACGGCGCCGGCAAATCGACGCTGCTCCGCATCATGGCCGGCCTCGACACCGACTATACGGGCGAAGCCTGGGCCGCGGAGGGCGTCCGCGTCGGCTATCTGCCGCAGGAGCCGCAGCTCGATCCGGAAAAATCGGTGCGCGAGAACGTCATGGAAGGCTGCGCGGCGCAGAAGGCTGTGGTCGACCGTTACAACGAGATTGCCGCCAATTATTCCGACGAGACCGCCGACGAGATGACCAAGCTCCAGGACGAGATCGACGCCAAGGGGCTTTGGGATCTCGATTCCAAGGTCGATCTGGCGATGGACGCGCTGCGTTGCCCGCCGGACGACGCCGTGGTCGAAAAACTCTCCGGCGGCGAGCGGCGCCGGGTGGCGCTGTGCCGGCTTCTGCTCGAGCAGCCGGAACTCCTGCTCCTCGACGAGCCGACGAACCATCTCGATGCCGAATCGGTCGCCTGGCTCGAAGGCCATTTGCGCAATTATCCGGGCGCTATCCTGATCGTCACCCACGACCGCTATTTCCTCGACAATGTGACGAGCTGGATCCTCGAGCTCGATCGCGGCCGCGGCATTCCCTACGAGGGCAATTATTCGTCCTGGCTTGGACAAAAGCAGAAGCGGCTCGAACAGGAAGGCCGCGAGGAAGACGCGCATCAGCGTACGCTCGCCCGCGAGCAGGAATGGATCAAGGCTTCGCCGCGCGCCCGTCAGGCCAAATCCAAGGCGCGCTACGAGCGCTACGAGGAGTTGCTCAAAAAGGCCGGCGACAAGCAGACCCAGACCGCGCAGATCGTCATCCCGGTCGCCGAGCGGCTCGGCCAGAACGTCGTCGACTTCGAGCATCTGAAAAAGGCGTTCGGCGACAATCTTTTGATCGACGACTTGACCTTCAAGCTGCCGCCGGGCGGCATCGTCGGCATCATCGGACCGAACGGCGCCGGCAAGACCACGCTGTTCCGCATGATCACCGGCCAGGAAAAGCCCGACCAGGGCACCATCAAGGTCGGCGAGTCGGTGCATCTCGGCTATGTCGACCAGTCGCGCGACTCGCTCGATGCCAAAAAGAACGTGTGGGAGGAAATTTCCGGCGGCCTCGACCAGCTGATGCTCGGCAAGCGCGAGGTCAATTCGCGCGGTTATTGCTCGGCCTTCAATTTCAAGGGCGCCGACCAGCAGAAAAAAGTGGGCCAGCTCTCCGGCGGCGAACGCAACCGCGTGCATCTCGCCAAAATGCTGAAATCAGGCGCCAATGTGCTGTTGCTCGACGAGCCGACCAACGACCTCGACGTCGATACGCTGCGCGCGCTCGAAGAGGCGCTCGAGGATTTTGCCGGCTGCGCCGTCATCATCAGCCACGACCGCTGGTTCCTCGACCGCATCGCCACCCATATCCTCGCCTTCGAGGGCGACAGCCATGTCGAATGGTTCGAGGGCAATTTTCAGGACTACGAGAAGGACAAGATGCGGCGGCTGGGGACCGACACCGTGATCCCGCACCGGATCAAGTATAAGAAGTTCTCACGGTAAGTGGCTCATCGCTCGGCTGACGCGATCGCGCTCCCGGGCGGCGGCTTTTGTTTGTCGGCTTCGATACATATATTCTTGCTTTGAGTCGGCGGGGATGCCGGTTCCATTAAGGCATTTCTGCTAAGATAACGACCGCGGGACCGCGTTTGCGCGGCCGCCACCCCCAACAGGAGACAATATTGGCAACCCGAGCATCCGAGGCCAGGTCGAGCGAGAACAAGGCCCGAGCTGAGGCAAGTTTCAAGAAGGACGAGCGCGCCAAGGACGGCGCCAAGGCGATGATGGAATATCAAGCCAATAGCCGCGTCGTTCGCGATAAAATGGCCCGCTTGAAGGCGCTTCGTCTGGCCAAAGAGGCCGCCGACAAAGCCGCCGGCGAGGCGTAAGTCTATCCTTAAGGGCCGCCTTAAGGCCCGTAAATCCGGGCATTTTCGATCGCGCCATGGCCGAAAAGCGAGGCCCGCGGCTGCGGCAAGTACGATTCGCCTTGAAACGAACACATCAATGGCTCATATGAGCGCAGCGGCCGATTCGGCCGGCGGCGAGCCGCGTGTACGGGATCCCGTTTTACACCATCCGGTGAAGGCCCTCTGGCAAACGCCTCTTGGCGAGCGCCTTTCGGCAAAACGGCTTCTAGCTCGCTCTATTCAATCTCAATCGACAGCCCAGATCGCGCGGGGTGTCCTATTTCACCCGCACTGCCGGCCGCGGCGCATCGCGGCGGCTGTCATGTTGCGCACAACCGAAAGCCTATTCATTGACCAACTTTGACGAGTTCCATCTCAATGGCGCCATCACGCGCGCGCTTACCGAAGAGAAATACGTAACCCCGACCCCGATCCAGGCGCAGACCATTCCGACCGTGATGTCGGGGCGCGACCTGATTGGAATCGCCCAAACCGGCACCGGCAAGACGGCGGCCTTCGCGCTGCCGATCCTGCATCATCTCGCCGCGAACCCGCGGCCGCTCGACCCCAAAACCTGCCGCGTGCTGGTGTTAAGCCCGACCCGCGAATTGTCCGGCCAGATCCTCGACAGCTTCCGCGCTTACGGCCGCCATCTGCGGCTGCGTAGCGCTCTCGCCATCGGCGGCGTCTCGATGGGCGCTCAGGTCCGCTCGCTGTTTGGCGGCATCGACATCCTCGTCGCCACGCCGGGCCGCCTGCTCGATCTCGTCCAGAGCAATGCGTTGCGGCTTGGCGCCGTCGAATGCTTCGTGCTCGACGAGGCCGACCGCATGCTCGACATGGGCTTCATCAACGACATCCGTAAGATCGTGGCGAAGCTCCCGGCCAAGCGGCAGACCTTGATGTTCTCCGCCACCATGCCGCAGGCCATTGCCGAGCTTGCCGCCCACATGTTGCGCGACCCGGCCAAGGTTTCGGTGACGCCGAATGCCTCGACCGCGGAGCGCATCGACCAGCGCGTCATCCGTGTCGATCGCGCCGCGAAGCCTGCTATCCTCGTCGACGTATTGCGCGACGAGGCCATCGATCGCGCGCTCGTCTTCACCCGGACCAAGCACGGCGCCGACAAAGTCGTGCGCCGGCTGGTGCAGGCCGGGATCGCCGCCGAGGCGATCCACGGCAATAAATCGCAAGGCCAGCGGGAGCGCGTGCTCGCGGCGTTTCGCACCGGCAAAGTGCGGACACTGGTCGCCACCGATATTGCCGCGCGCGGCATCGATGTCGACGGCATCAGCCACGTCGTCAATTTCGATCTGCCCAACATCCCGGAGACTTACGTGCATCGCATCGGCCGCACCGCGCGCGCCGGCGCCGAAGGCATCGCGATTTCGCTGTGCGATGGCGAGGAGATGGCGTTCTTGCGCGACATCGAAAAGCTCATCCGCATGTCGATCCCGATGACCGACCGGCGCTCCGAGCCGCATCGCGCCGAACCTGCGCCCGCGCACCACGCCTCCGGCCGCCCCGCAGCCAACGGCCATGGCCGGCACCGGCCGCAGCAGCGCCGTGATCAGGGCCGCAAACAAGATCATGCCCGCAAACAAGACCCGGCACGCAAGCAAGATCTTGGGCGTAAGCAAACTCATCAGCAACCATCAAACGACGGCGGCATCGCTACCGTTGCCTTCATGCACCGCAACGCGCAGGCGGGGCACGGCAATGCGCGGGGCGAGCCGCGTCATTCGAAAGGATGACGCCATGACCAAGGAAGAACTTCTGGAATTCGAGGGGCTCGTTCTCGAAATTCTGCCCGACGCGCGCTATCGCGTGCAGCTCGACAACGGCCATTCCCTCATTGCTTACACGGCCGGCCGGATGAAAAAGAACCGGATCAAGACGCTGGCCGGCGACCGGGTGACGGTCGAGGTGTCGCCCTACGATCTCGAAAAGGGGCGGATGATCTTCCGCCACAAGGACGAGCGCGCCGGGACCGGGCCGCGTCCGCCGCAGCGCAACCAGTATCGCCGGCGATGACGTCGGTATTCAACGACAAGGCCGGTAACGGCACCGACGTCGCGGCGACGGGAGGCACTACGATGCGCATCTACATCTTCAAGTCCGAGTCGAAGCCCGACCTGCGCGCCTTCGGCGGCGATCTGGTCGGCAGCCGGCTGCCGAGCCAGTTCAAGCCCTGGCGGGCGACGGGCTCGATCGGGCCGGACAAGGAACTGCCCTATAATCTGTCGCGCGACGCGATCGAGACCGCGATCAACGACTCGGGCTTCCAGCTCTGGCGCATGAAGAAAAAAGCCTGAATAATGGCCGGGACTTCTGGCTAGGAAATCCCGATCATGGAAGACTGGAGCGCCCGCCAATATCTCAAATTCGAGGATGAACGCACGCGGCCGCCGCGCGATCTCGTCGCGCAGGTGCCGCTGCAGCGGCCGCGGCTCATCGTCGATCTCGGCTGCGGTCCGGGCAATTCGACCGAGCTGTTGGTCGAGCGCTTTCCGCAGTCGGAGGTGATGGGGCTCGACTCCTCTCCCGACATGCTGCGCAAGGCGCGCGAGCGGCTGCCGACGTGCAAATTCATCGAGGCCGATATCGCGACCTGGAAACCGGATCCGGGAACCGATCTCATATTCGGCAATGCGGTGATGCAATGGCTGCCGGACCATCCCGCCATCATGCGGCGCCTGCTCGAATCGATGCCGGAAGGCGGCGTGCTGGCGATCCAGATGCCCGACAACACCCGCGAGCCGGCGCTGCGGTTTCAGCGCGAAGTCGGCGAGAGCGGGCCCTGGAAGGATCATCCGGAGGTCAAGGCCGCGCCGCGCGACGACCTGCCGTCGGTCGACGACTATTACGACCTGCTGAAGCCGGTCTGCAGTCATCTCGACATCTGGCACACCGTCTACAATCACGTCATGACGAGTCCGGCGGGCATCACCGAATGGTTCAAGGGCTCCTCGCTGCAGCCGTTCCTGTCGCCGCTCAACGCCGCCGAGCGCGAGCAATTCCTCGCCGCCTATACGGCCAAATGTGTCGCCGCCTACAAGCCGCGTTACGACGGCAAGGTGCTGCTGCGGTTCCCGCGCTTGTTCATCCTGGCGGTGCGGTGAGGTTCTTCCGGGCTCTGTTGTATGCCGCGATACTCAGCGCTGGGTTTGGCGCAGAACGCGCCCATGCCGACGCCGCGTTTCAAAGCTTCCTGCAATCGCTGTGGCCGCAGGCGCAGGCGCTCGGCGTATCGCGGGCGACCTTCGACGCGGCGACCCATGGGCTCGAGCCCGATCTGACGCTGCCCGATCTCGTGCTGCCGGGACGCCCCGAACGGCCGCCGCCCGGCCAGCCCGAATTCGTGCAGACGCCGGCCGACTACGTCAAACAGCCGGCGATCGAATCTCTCGCGGTACAGGGCCGCAAGCTCGCCGACCAATACCGCGCGCCGCTTGGCGCCATCGAGAAGCAATTCGGCGTCCCGCCGGCGATCATTCTCGCCATTTTCGGCCGCGAAACCGATTACGGCCGCGCCGCCGACAGCAAAAGCGCGATCCGCGTGTTGGCGACGCAGGCCTATCTCGGCAAACGCAAGGAAAAGTTCCTGCAAGAGTTTCTGCTGGCGCTAAAGATTCTCGAACGCGGCGACGTCAAGCTCGCCGACATGAAGAGTTCCTGGGCCGGCGCTATGGGGCTCACGCAATTCCTGCCGTCGGATTATCTGAAATATGCGGTCGATTTCGACGGCGACGGCCGTGCCGATATCTGGAAATCGGTGCCGGACGCGCTGGCGTCGGCCGCCAAGCAATTGCTCGACAAAGGCTGGCAGCGCGGCGTGCCCTGGGCCTATGAGGTCCATCCGCCGGCCGATGTCGATTGCACCATCGGCGTGCCGTCTTACACGCAGCCGGTCGGCGACTGGCTCAAGCACGGTTATCTGCCGGCCTATGGCCGCGCCATCGCGCCCGCCGAGCGCGAGCAAAACGCGTCGCTGTTGCAGCCGGCGGGGCTTTACGGCCCGTCGTTTCTCGCCACCAAGAATTACTTCGTGATCAAGGAATATAATTTTTCCGACCTCTATGTGCTGTTCGTGGGCCATCTCGGCGACCGCATCGCCGATCCGCGGCCGCAAACGGCCTCCTTCGAAACGCCCTGGGGCAAGGTCGCGCAATTGCCGACCGCCGACCTCGACCGCATGCAGCAGATCCTCACCGCGCGCGGCTATTACCACGACAAAATCGACGGCAAGGCCGGCATGCTGACCCGCGCGGCGCTGGGCGATTATCAGAAGCGCAACGGGCTGAAAGTCGACTGCTGGCCGACGGCGGCGGTGCTGCAGAAGATGGAGGCCAGCGGCCGGTGATCAGCCGGGTTCGGGGCGTGCCGACATGGTCGGAAGTGGTAATAGCTCTCCCCGGCCGCCATTGAGCCTGGGCGGCCATTGCCTCGCGTGCCACCGATGCTTGCGTTAGGTCGGATTGGAAGCCGTTTCGAGCGAACATGATTGTCCGCGTATGCCGAGCAAGACATTGCGGAGCGCCCAGAGATCAATCGGCTTCGGCAACGCCCCGCAAACGTTCAAGTCGAGCGCTCTTCCGAGTTCCACCACATCGTTGCTGGTGTCCTCGTCCGACTGGCTGATCACGATGATGTGGGCCCGGCACTTGATCGTCGAGAGCTCACGAAGTACGTCGAGTCCGACGTGTTCTCCAAGCGAGAGATCCAGCGTGATGCAGTCAAATTGCCGAGCATTCACCGCCCTACAGGCAGCCTCGTAGCTGTGGGCCTTGCTAGTGATGAATCCGAGCTTGGCGGCGACACGATCGATGACGGCACTGTGGACCGCCGCGTCTTCGACGATCAACAGGCGGCCCGGGCTCTTGGCGGCTTGATCCCACGAATTGTGCGGTTTGGTCGCGTTCTCCGGACCGAGATCGCTTGGATCGACCGCCGTGTTTGTTTCGGCGCCATCGAGCGGCAGCGTAAAGTACTTTTTACCTTCGGCGTTGCGAACTTCGATCGACCAGCCTACCCAAGCCCTGTCCAGCTGGTTCTTCAGGCCATCCGCGGTTTCCGCGGCAAAGTCGTAAGCGTCCTCGGTGCTGAGGAACTCATCTCCGGCGTAATCGTACAAAACTCGGCTCTTGGATTTGAAATCGAGGTATAGGCGCATCCCGGCTCACTCGTCTCCAGCCTCAGATTTAGCGCGACGCTCAACCCGCCGAAAGCATAACGCAGTTGCCTGGCGTCGTATGTACGTATCATGCCGCATGACGTGCTCGCGTAGTCGGCGCGGCTTGGCCGCTGGTCCTCGCGAAAGCCTGGACCTAGCTTTTGCGAATTTCCGCTACGCGATTGCCGCTTACGGGAGAATAAGCGGAGGTCTAATCATCCCCCGGCACGGCGTTGGGCAAACGATCGTCGTCCTCGCCCGAATAGCCGAGCGGGTGGGCCGACGCTCTGGTTTTGATCGAGCCGGTGACGCCGTCGCCGTAATGTTCGCCGCCATGCTGCGCGGCGAAGCGCGAGCGCGCCCGCACCGCAGCGACTTCGCCCGGGATCGCCGACGGCTCGCAGATATGGCGGCCGTCATAGTGCCGCATCAGATCGACGTGGATGTGATTGTAGTGATAGACATTGGCGCCCGGCGCCAACACAGTGGTGAAGTCGTTGCAGGCGGCAAGCTGCACGTCATGCAGAAAGCCCTGCTCCTCCGGCGATCCATTCCAGCCATATTGCACCGACACTTTATGCCCGTCGGCGAGATCGAATTCGGCGACGTCGAGTGCATTGCCGAAGGCATGTTCGGAAATATGGGCATTGGGATTGCCGTTCATGCCGCGGCACGAATAGGCCGAGATTTGTTTGATCTCGACGACCGGCTGGCGGAACCAGCGCTGCGCCGCCGGCTGCACCGCATTGTCGATCCATTGATCGAGCGCCGAGACGATCGGGCAGGCGAGCGTCGCCGGCGGCTGCACCTCGACCGGGCCGGCGGCGGCTGTGACCATCGGGCCTGAGGGCGGTCCGAGCGGCGGTAGTTCGGTGCGTGGCGGCGGGTAAGGAGGCGGGTAGGACTGCGGTGCCGCAGGAACGGTTGCGGGGCCGCCATAATAAGGATGCGGCGGGCCGCCCGGAATGCCGAGGTCTTCGTCGTCTTCGGGCGGCGGCAATCCCGGCGGATTAAGCGACAAGGGCTGACCGAATTGCGGCTGACCGGATTGCGCCGTCGGATAGGACGGCGGCGCATAAGATTGCGGCGCTGCCCGCAGCGGCGGCAGCGTGCTCGACTGGATCTGGCCTGACCGGACCATGCCTGGCGGGGGCGGATAAGGCGCGCTGCCCTGCCAAGCCGGCGGCATCGCGCCATTCGGAATAGCTCCCGGCGGCCGCACTGGCTCGTCGTCATAGGACAGCGGCGCGCTGTCGCCGAGCGCCGAGACTTTGATCGGATAATCGATGCCGCAGGCGCCAGCGCCGTTGATCGCCGAGATACGCACGCGCTCGGGCGACTCTTTGACGGCACCGGAATTGAGACAGGCGAGTTCCGCCTCGTGCCGCCACGGTTCGCGCTCGGCGAGCAGGTAATGGCTGCAGCCGGCGAGAGCGACGAGGGCGACGAGGACGAGGGAGCTGACGAGATACCAGCGAACTCCGCGCGTCATCCGCCGAGAATGCAAGCAATCCCGTTAAGGACTGCTCAATGCTGTCGTGCCGTCACGCCTATCAGAAGTTCGTTAACCATGATCGCCGCCCCTTGATCCGGGCTTGGCTTTCGGGCCACATCGGGCGGGGAGGAAGATCATGGAAGGCAAGGCAAAATACATTTTCCCGATACTCGCCACGGGTCTCGTGGTCTTTGTCGTCAGCGCCGTGGTGACCTTCACCAATATCGGCTTTCGCGCCGACTTCGTGCAGCGCTGGCTGAGCGCATTCGCTATCGGCTGGCCGGTCGCATCGGTGACCGGCCTCCTCGCTTTTCCCACGATCCGCCGCCTGGCCTTGGGCATCGCCGCGTTGATCGAACGCCGCAGCGCCGAGCCGATCTGATGCTGTCAGCGCTCGATCTGGCCCGCCGCGTTGAATCCGGCGAACTCAAACCCCGCGCGGTCCTCGAACTATGCGCCGAGGCAATCGCCGCGCGCGAGCCGGATATCCGCGCTTTCGTGACGCTCGATCTCGACGCCGCGCGCCGCGCCGCCGACGCGCCGCGGCTCGCGTCGATGCCGTTGCGCGGCCTGCCGGTCGGATTCAAGGACATTTTCGATACCGCGGACTTTCCGACCCAATATGGCTCGCCGATCTATACCGGTTATCGGCCGCGCGCCGATGCAACCGCGGTGGTGCTGACGCGGCGCGCCGGCGGCGTGATCGTCGGCAAGATGGTGACCACCGAAATGGCGACGCAGGTGCCGTCGGTGACCCGCAATCCGCACAATCTTGCGCATACGCCGGGCGGCTCGTCGGCCGGCTCCGCCGCCGCGGTCGCCGCCGGCATGATCCCGCTCGCCTTCGGCACGCAGACCGCGGGATCCGTCATCCGCCCCGCCGCGTTTTGCGGCGTGACCGGTTTCAAGCCGTCCTATCGTCTGATCCCGACCGTCGGCATCAAAGACGTGTCGTGGCATCTCGACACCGCGGGCCTGTTCGGCAAGGGCGTCGCCGATGTCGCCTATGCGGCGGCCGTCATTCTTGAGCGCGATCTACGGGTCGATCGCTCGGCGCCGGCAGCGCCGCGCGTCGCCTTCGTCCGCAGCCATCTATGGCCGCAGGCGAGCCCCGCCATGCAACAGGCGGTCGAGACCGCGGCGCGGATCGCCGCGGCGGCGGGCGCGACAGTCACCGAGCTCGCACTGCCGCCGCTCATGGAAGAAGCCTTCCAGGCGCAAATCGTCATCCAGGATTACGAAACTTTTCGCGCCTTCGCCTTCGAATACGATCGGCATCGCGATCTGATCGACACGAGGTTACGGGAGCACCTCGACCGTTCCGCGTCGATCACCGCCGAGCACTACGACAGTGCCCGCCGCACCGCGAGCCGTGCCCGCCAAGTGCTCGCCGACGCCATGGCGGACCACGACGTGATCCTGACACCCTCGGCGCCCGGCTCCGCGCCGCATGGTTTCGAGACCACCGGCAATCCGATGTTCAACCGGCTGTGGACCCTGATGGGCGCGCCTTGCGTCAACGTTCCGGGCCTAAGCGACAACGGCCTGCCGCTCGGCGTCCAGATCGTCGGCCGCTTCGGCCGCGACCGCGCGACGCTGGAAGCGGCGCTGTTTTTGGAGCAGGCGATTGGGCGGAAGATGGGTGGATAAGCCCTCGTCATTGCGAGCGCAGCGAAGCAGTTCGGTCGGCCGCGCCGCGTCCGGTTTGCTTCGTCGCTTTGCTCCTCGCAACGTCGGCTATTCCGCCGCGCTCTTCGCCGCCGCCAGCGGATCGTAATTGAGGATCGGCGCCAGCCATTTCTCGGTCTCGGCGAAGCTCTGGCCCTTGCGCCTGGCGTAATCCTCGACCTGGTCGCGCTCGATCTTGCCGACGCCGAAGTAATAGCTTTCCGGGTGGCTGAAATAGACGCCGCACACCGAAGCGCCGGGCCACATGGCAAAGCTCTCGGTCAGTTTCACGCCGGTGGCGCGTTCGCCGCCCAGAAGATTGAACAGCGTTGCCTTCTCGGTGTGATCGGGCTGCGCCGGATAGCCGGGCGCCGGGCGAATGCCCCGATACTGCTCGGCGATCAGTTCGCTTGGGCGAAATGTCTCGGCGGGTGCGTAGGCCCAGAATTCCTTGCGCACGCGCTGATGCATGCGCTCGGCAAGCGCCTCGGCGAGACGGTCGGCCAAAGCCTTCGCCATGATCGCCGAGTAATCGTCATTGGCACGCTTGAAGCGTTCGGCCACCGCCTCCTCGCCGATGCCGGCCGTCACCGCGAAGGCGCCGATATAATCGGCGAGCCCGCTCGCGCGCGGCGCGACAAAATCGGCGAGCGCCACATTGGCGCGGCCCTCGCGGCGGTTTAGCTGCTGGCGCAGCGTGTGCAGCATAGCGATCGGCGCGCCGCGCGCCTCGTCGGCGAAGACGGCGATATCGTCGCCGTCGCTGTTCGCCGGCCAGAAACCGATCACGGCGTTCAAGCGCAACCACTGTTCGGCGATCATCTGCCGCAGCATCGCTTGCGCGTCGGCGAACAGATTGCGCGCCGCTTCGCCGACCGTCGCATCAGTGAGGATCGCCGGATATTTGCCGGTTAGCTCCCAGGTCGCGAAGAACGGCGACCAGTCGATATAGTCGACGAGTTCGGCAATCGACACATCGCCGATGCTGCGTGGCCCGAGCACCTGCGGCACCGGCGGCCGATAATTGCCCGACCAATTGAGCTTCAGCGCATTGGCGCGCGCGGCGCTGAGCGAAAGCCGCTGCTTGTTCTCCTCGCCGCGCGCATGCGCCGCCGCGATCCGCGCATATTCGGCGCGCACTTCGGTGACGACGCGGGCCTTGGTCTCGCCCGACAGCAGCGAAGCGACCACGCCGACGGCGCGGCTCGCATCGGTGACATAGAGCGCCTGGCCGCGGCGGTAATGGGGATGGATTTTCACCGCGGTATGGACGCGGCTCGTCGTCGCGCCGCCGATCAGAAGCGGCAGCGCAAAGCCCTGCCGTTCCATCTCGGCCGCGACATGGCACATTTCGTCGAGCGACGGCGTGATCAGGCCGGACAGCCCGATGATGTCGGCCTGTTCGTCGACTGCCGCCTTGAGGATTTTCTCGGCCGGCACCATGACGCCGAGATCGATCACGTCGTAATTGTTGCACTGAAGCACGACGCCGACGATGTTCTTGCCGATGTCGTGGACGTCGCCTTTGACGGTCGCCATCACGATCTTGCCGTTGGTGGACCTGTGCTCGCGGCCGTCCTTCTCCTGCTCCATATAGGGCATCAGATAGGCGACGGCCTGTTTCATCACCCGCGCCGATTTGACCACCTGCGGCAAGAACATCCGGCCCGACCCGAACAGGTCGCCGACAATATTCATGCCGTCCATCAGCGGGCCTTCGATGACGGCGAGCGGGCGCGGCGCCTCCCGGCGCGCCGCCTCGACATCGGTCTCGATGAAGTCGGTGATGCCGTGAATGAGCGCATGCGAGAGCCGCTTGCCGACCGGCCAGTTGCGCCAGGCGAGATCGGCTTCCTTCTTTTCCTTGCCGTGGCCGCGATGGCGTTCGGCGAGCGCCAGCAACCGCTCGGCGGCGTCGGTGCGCCGGTTGAGCACGACGTCTTCGCAGGCCTCGCGCAATTCGGCATCGAGATCGTCATAGACCGCCATCTGGCCGGCATTGACGATACCCATGTCCATGCCGGCCGCGATGGCGTGATAGAGGAACACCGAATGCATCGCCTCGCGGACGGCCTCGTTACCGCGGAATGAGAACGACAGATTGGAGACGCCGCCCGAAATATGGGCGTGCGGCAGGTTCGCTCTGATCCAGCGCACAGCCTCGATGAAGGCTAAGCCATAACCGTTGTGCTCCTCCATGCCGGTGGCGACCGCAAAAATATTCGGATCGATGATGATGTCCTGCGGCGGAAAGCCGATGCGCTCAGTCAGAATGTCGTAGGCGCGCTTGGCGATGGCGCATTTGCGTTCGAGCGTGTCGGCCTGGCCGGTTTCGTCGAAGGCCATCACCACGACGGCAGCGCCATAGCGGCGCACCGTTTCGGCGTGCTGTATGAAGGCGTCGTCGCCCTCTTTGAGAGAGATCGAATTGACCACGGCTTTGCCTTGCACGCATTTCAGCCCGGCCTCGATCACCGAGAATTTCGAGGAATCGATCATCACCGGCACGCGCGCGATGTCGGGCTCGGCCGCGATCAGATTGAGGAAGGTGACCATGGCCTTTTCGGAATCGAGCAGGCCCTCGTCCATATTGATGTCGATGATCTGCGCGCCGTTCTCGACCTGGTCGCGGGCGACTGCGAGCGCCGCCGGATAATCGCCGGCGGTGACGAGCTTGCGGAACCGCGCCGAGCCGGTGACGTTGGTGCGTTCGCCTATATTGACGAACGGAATTTCTGGCGTCAGCCGGAACGGCTCGAGGCCGGACAGGCGCAGTTCGCGCGGCGGCGC
>Ga0181526_10000479_pt1 | contig 42800 bp, 30 predicted proteins | sample PEATcosm2014_Bin_35_FD_119750 | JGI IMG/M metagenome (GOLD analysis project Ga0181526, IMG submission 119750) | Peatland microbial communities from MTU Mesocosm Facility, Houghton, MI, USA - PEATcosm2014_Bin06_30_metaG | ecosystem: Environmental > Terrestrial > Soil > Wetlands > Peat | place...
ATTAATTGAACGCCGAGTGTTCCTTCCAACGCCTGTCGCCGTGTAATAGTCGCAAAGCCTTTCCCGGTCAATTGCCAGCCGACAGCGCCTTGTGGATACATGGCGTTCGTCATGTCTAGTGAATCATCAATGGGTTCAAACACCCTCTCAACATTTACATTTGGCGACCAAACCTGAAAGTCGAAGGCGTCGCTCGTGTCTTGTGTGCAAGTCATCATGGCTGAGAATGTAAGCTGGTTTTGCCATACGACGCCGCTGCTCATGCCCAGGGTTATGAAACCTTGCAATGCAATGGCTCCCGAGCTGGGTGAAAGAATCATGGACACCCCCTGATCATTATACATTAAAATCCCGCCCGTTTCAGCCCCGCCACTGCCGCTGGGCCCGTAAAAATTCATGTCGAATGTCTGGCCAAATCCAGGATATGCATCATCACATGGAACATTCGTTCCAAACACCATCGTTCCGCTGCCAAGAGTTATTCCCGAATACATGCTGTTGGTCAGGCTCAAGGTCACGCCGGTTGCGTTGTTGCTAACCAATGCAGCCGGCAAATTCACTGGTGAAATTGTGCCGGTCAGGTTGGATGCGGCCACTGCGCCGGTAAAACTTCCGGCCGTGATCGCGTTGGCGGAGAAATTCCCGCTGCCGTCGCGCTCGACAATGGCGCCAGGAATGTTGGCGCTGTCGGCATTGATCACCGCGCTCAAGCCACTGGCGATATTGGCGGCAGATTGACCACCAACGCTGGAAACCACTGTTGCGCCCTGGGTCCCGGTCACGTCACCGGAAAGAAACCCGGAGAAAATGATTGCGCTCGCGAGGTTCGTCAGGCCGGAGCCGTCGCCTGCGAAAGCTCCGCCCAAAGTCACATTCGCGGCGTAATTGGTGATGACTGTTCCGGGCAATTGCGCCGCGGAAATTGTGCCGCTCAGAATTTCAGAGGCGTTCAGATTAGTCAAACCGCTGCCGTCGCCAACGATCTGTCCGGCGATGAACGCGTTGGTGTGAGTGCCCGGCGTGCCGATGCGGATGATGTTGCCATCCCCCGCCACGCCCGCGTTGCCAATATCAATGTTGTAACTGCCGGTGGTAATGTTGGAACCGGCCTCGTAACCCATTGCGATATTGTTGCTGCCGCTCGTGTTGTTTGCCAGCGCCTCAAAACCGTTGGCCGTGTTGTAATCGCCGGTCAGGTTGAACAGTAACGCCTCTTCGCCTGTGGCGGTATTGCTGGATCCGGTCGTATTGTTTTGAAGAGCATTGACTCCCAGTCCCGTATTGTCGTTGCCTGTCAGCGTTAAATTCCCCGCGCCCGCCCCGGCGAAGAGGCTGTTTGTTCCAAAACCGTGCATCAGAGTGCTGCCGCCGGAATAGATAATACCGGCGTTCGCCGTCGTCGGTGGCAGATACAAGTTGCTGTTCACCAGGGTGTTCCCCACGGACAGAGTTGCCGCCGTGCCGGTCAAACTGCCGGCATTCAAATTCGTCAACCCGCCGCCATCGCCGGTGAACGTGCCGCTCAGATTCACGCTGCTGGCATCATTGTTCGTCACCACGGCGCCCGGCAACTGCGCCAGCGGAATCGTCCCGCTCAATTGCGCCGCGGGAAGATCCCCGAGCAGATTGCTTGCGCTGCCGGCCATGATGGCATACGGCGTCGGCGTCAATGGCTGGCGCGGACTCAGCTCGGTGAAAGTGTTGCTGCCAGCGGGGGACACGCTGATGCCCAGCCAGTAATTCGTGCCGGTGAAAACGCCCCCGCCAAAATCCAGCGTCACGGCAAACAGACCATTGCTGACCGCGGTGGCGGCATTAATCAGCGGCCCGGCGATGACTTTGCCGGGGAGGTTGGTCGAATCGTAGAGCGTGAAGGTCAGGTCGTAACGGCCATTGGCCGGTGCGCCGTTGGCCGACAACTGGCCTTGATAGGTGAACGCCGAGCCTTGGGCCGCGGCTTGATGGGGCCCAGCAAGCATGGCCAGGAGGCTGAACAGACAGTGGAGTTTCGTTTTCATGGGGAACTCAGGACTCGCTTTGAGTCGTGTGAACGGTATTTCATCTTATCAGAGCCACTTTGCCGTAAATTTGACTGAAATGCTAGTCCAAAATTGCCTTAAACATGGCCGAAATTGGCGTCTTCCCTGCGCATGAAACATGCCAAATCATTGCCGCGCAAGCTATTATGCACTGCCTGCGCCGGAAAGCGCCGTTTTCAGCAAAAATGATTAAAGAACTCCTTTTACTAATGAATCTTTAATGATATATGTAGTCCAATGATTAGACGACGGGGCCAAAGTCGAAAATGAGAAAGTGTCGAAAACACGGAAAAGAACAGGGCTGCATGATTGACTTTTGCGGAATGGCCTCCAGAATAAGGCCATGAAAGTTGCAGTCCCGATTTTATGCGCGATGCTGGCGGGCCAGTTGATGGCCGCTGATAAAATGAATACTTTGCAAAACATTCCGTTGAATGACATCAATGACCAGCCAACCTCGCTCAAGGCCTATGCCGGAAAAGTCGTCTTGCTGGTGAACGTCGCCTCCAAATGCGGGTTTACCAGGCAATACAGCGGGCTGGAAGCCATATACAAAAAGTACAAAGACAAAGGGCTGGTCGTCATCGGCGTGCCCTCGAACGATTTCGGCGGGCAGGAACCCGGCTCCGCCGCAGAGATAAAAGCGTTCTGCACCGCCAAATTCGATGTGACATTTCCGCTCATGGCGAAAATCCATGTCAAAGGGGCGGAGAAGCATCCGCTCTATGCGGCGTTGACGGGGCCGGATTCGGCCTTTCCCGGAGAGGTGAAATGGAATTTCCAAAAATTCCTCATCGGCCGCGACGGGCGGTTGCTGGGACGGTTCGAATCACAGGTCACACCGGAATCGCCCCGGTTGATCCAGGCCGTCGAGGCGGCCCTGGCCGGGAGTTAGGGCGTTGATGCAGCCTGCATTGGATGATGAAGAATTCCTCCCAAAGAATAAGGCTTGAGCCGGGAACAAAAGAAACTACCATACCCCCACATGTCTAAGGTAAAACACATTGTCCTGTTGAAGTTTAAAGATGGAACCACCGAGGAACAAATCGGCAAGTTCTTCGAAGATGTTTTGGACTTATCCGAATCGGTTCCAGGAATTGACGATTATGTCTCCGGCACCAATTGCAGCCTGGAAAGCCGGAACCAGGGCCTGACACACGGCTTTATAATGACATTTAGCGATGTCGCGGCGCGCGATGCCTATATTGTCCATCCCGAGCACGAACGGTTCAAAACGATGGCGCAGGGCGTGATCGAGACCGTCTTAATCTTCGATTTCGAAGTTTAAGCCAGGCCAGGACACCGCATCCCCTCCCGGTTGCGGCGCGCAGCCCCTGCCGCCCGCCATCCTGGAGAACGCGCCAATGCTCAAATGAAACGCACGCATCATTGCAACGAATTGCGCCCGGCCCAGATCGGACAAACGGTCACGCTGGCCGGATGGGTCCATTCCCGGCGCGACTTGGGCGGGCTGATCTTTATCGACATTCGCGACCGGGAAGGGCGCACACAAACGGTCTTTGACCCTTCGGCACTGGCTGGCGACCTTTTCGAGCGGGCGGCTGCCCTGCGCAGCGAATGCGTCATCAGCGTAACGGGGAAAGTTCGGGCGCGTCCGGCCGGCACGCAGAATTCCAAAATCGCCACTGGCGAAGTGGAGATTGCCGTGTCCAGCCTCGAGGTGCTGAACATGGCCGAAGTGCTGCCCTTCCCTGTGGACGATCCTGAAGTTACCAAAACGGTCAACGAGGAGCTGCGCTTGCAATATCGGTATCTGGACCTGCGCCGGCCCGAAATGGCGCGCAACCTCCGGCTGCGCAGCAAGGTGGCCACGACGACCCGCGTCTATTTTGACGAGCAGGGCTTTTTGGAAGTGGAGACGCCGACCCTTTTCAAATCCACCCCGGAAGGGGCGCGCGAATTCCTGGTGCCCAGCCGGCTGCACGCGGGCAAATTCTACGCCCTGCCCCAGTCGCCGCAGCAATTCAAACAGATCCTGATGGTCGGCGGGGTCGAAAAGTATTTTCAACTGGCGCGGTGCTATCGCGATGAGGATTTGCGGGCGGACCGGCAACCGGAGTTCACGCAAATCGATCTCGAAATGTCCTTCATTGAACGGGAAGACATTTATGCCCTGATCGAGGGATTGCTCAAACGAATCTGGAAGACCGCGTTGAACATCGACATCCCGACCCCCTTCGCGCGTCTGACGTATCAGGAAGCGCTCAACCGCTACGGCATCGACAAGCCGGACACGCGCTTTGGATTGGAATTGGCCGATTTCACGGAAGAATTCCGCGCCAGCACCTTCAAAGTTTTCAGCGGCGCGGTCGCCTCCGGCGGCGTGGTCAAGGCGATCAACGCCAGGGGCCTGGCGGGCGTCACGCAAGGGCAGATCGAAACAATGACCGAGTACGCCAAAAGTTTCGGCGCCAAAGGGCTGGCTTATATCAAGCTGGAAAAAGGCGAATGGAAATCGCCCATCGTCAAATTTTTCAATGACGCCGAAAAAACCGCCCTGGCGCAAAAGCTCAAAATCGAAGAAGGCGACTTGATTTTATTTGCGGCCGATCAATGGCTGAACGCGTGTGAAATCCTGGGCAAAATTCGCGGCTATTGCGCCGACCTGTTGAAGGCCCAGGGCAAATTGGACATGCCAGCCAATCGTTTCGAGTTTCTGTGGGTGGTTGATTTTCCCCTGCTGAGTTTCGACAAGGAACAAAACCGCTGGTATTCCAGCCATCATCCGTTTACCGCCCCGGTGGCCGGGGACATCCCGCTGCTGACAACGGACCCGAAAAAAGTCCGGGGCCAGCATTACGACATTGTGGTCAACGGCGTGGAACTGGGGGGCGGATCCATTCGAATTCATCAGCCCGCGGTCCAGAAGCTGGTCTTTGAACAAGTGTTGCAGATTCCGCCGGAACTGGTCCGGGCGCGCTTCGGCTATATGCTCGAGGCCTTTCGGTATGGCGCCCCCCCGCATGGAGGAATCGCGCTTGGCTTTGACCGGCTCATCGCCATTTTATGCGGCACGCCAAGCATTCGGGATGTGATCGCGTTTCCGAAGACGGCCAAAGGGACGGATCTGATGACTGATTCTCCCGCAAGCGTCGAGGCCAAACAACTGCGCGATCTTCATCTGGAATTGAAGGCGGCGAAGAAGGAATAGACTTTTCAGACAGACGCCAAAGGGAACGGCGGGGTTCGAAAAAACCGCGCCGTTCTTTTTCCTTTCCCCGCCCATGTCGATCCGGTAGCATCCCTCCCGAATAACAAGTATGAAATCAATTTGCATATTAATCGCTTCAACTTCCGCGCTCCTCGCGTCCGCTTTGGTCTCTGCCGGACAGGACAACAACACCCTCACCGACGCCGAGAAAGCCGCCGGATGGCAACTCCTGTTTAACGGGACGAACTTTGACGGCTGGCACAATTTCAGGCGGGAAGGCATCCGCCCCGGATGGCAGGTCATCAACGGGACGATCACCTGCGTCAATCCTCGCAATGCCGGCGACATCGTCACCAGCAATCAATTCGACTGGTTCGAATTACAACTGGACTACAATATTTCGCCGGCGGGCAACAGCGGCATAATGTTTCATGTGGGGAATACCGGCCCTGCGGTCTGGGCGACCGGCCCTGAGTTTCAACTGGAAGACAATGTGCTGGCGGAGGACCCGGTGCGTTGCGGATGGCTTTATGCCTTGTATCAACCCCCCATCGATCCGAAGACCGGCAAAACACTCGATGCCACCAAACCTGTCGGCGAATGGAACCACGTCCGTCTTCTTGTCACCCCGCAAAAATGCGAGCATGATATCAACGGCGTCGAATACTTTGAATACGTCCTGCACAGCGACGATTTCAACAAACGCGTTGCCGCCTCCAAATTTTCCATGATGCCGGGTTTTGCCGAGTCCGACACCGGCTCCATCGCTCTGCAAGGGGACCATGGCTCCATCGCCTTCCGCAACATCAAGATTCGGCGCGTTCCAGCCCCACCAGGCAACGTCCGCATCGTCCCATGACTTGACCGCCTTCCGAGCCGTTTAGCTGCCCTCCGCCAGAAACCGGTAGCCCACGCCCCGGACGGTTTCCAAATACTTGGCCGCCGGGCCGAGTTTGTCGCGCAGACGCCGCATGTGTGTATCGACGGTGCGGGTGTCGATGTGGCTTTCATATTCCCAGACATCCCGCAACAATCGGTCGCGCGACTGCACATGGCCCGCGCGTTGCACCAGGAGCGTCAGCAAGTTGAACTCTGTGGCAGTCAGTTCCACCCGCCGGCCCTTGACGGTCACCAAGTGCCGCGAAACATCCACCTGCAAAGCGCCGGAAACGTGCAGGTTTTTGGGCGGCGCGCCGCTGGTTTTTTCCAATCTTTTCTTGACGCGCAACACCAGTTCGCGCGGACTGAACGGCTTGGGCACATAATCAACCGCGCCTAATTCGAGGCCGACGATGCGGTCCATTTCGCTGGCCCGGGCGGTCAGCATGATGATGGGGATCGCGCTGGTTTTGGGGTCGCGCCGCAGCAATTTGCAGACTTCCAACCCGTCCAGTTCCGGCAGCATCAGGTCCAGCAAAATCAAATCCGGGGCGGTGGAACGGGCCTTGCGCAGCGCTTCCGCGCCGTCCGCTGCGGTCAAAGTTTGGAAACCGGCCTGACCCAGATTATAAGTCACCAGGTCCAACACATCCGGTTCGTCATCGACCACGAGAATCTTGGCCTTCACGCCTCCCACCTTGACCCGGAAGCCTCCCCCCAAACAACGACAACCCGGTGACAAATGGGTGACAATTGAGCGACGAACGTCCCGGAAATCGCGGCGCCCAACGCCGGTTCAGGCCGGGAGCGTTCCCTGCTGGTATCCTTCGAGCAATTCTTTAATGCGCCGGGCGTCACCTTTGCGGTGACCGTGGCTGGTCAATGGATCGCTTCCGCCGGAGGACTCTATCACAATCGTTGACCAGATCAGGCCGGTCTTGATATGCACCGACGCCACTTTCTGGATGCTGATGCTGATTTCGTCGCTGCTGAACCACGACCGCTTGCGTCGCATCACTGCCTTGTCAGAGACTTCGATGATGGTGGGAAAGAGGTGATTGCCCGCTGTCCACCGGCTGGCTTGGAATGTTTCGGATGCCATGCCTTGGATTAACGGGCCGTCTGTCCTCAGAATCAAGCACTGATTTACAAGCGATGGATTTTTTCCAGAAGGGCGCTGGTGGACTTTCCAGGCACGACTGGAAGAAGCACGATTTTGACCCCCAATTCCCCAAGCAGGCGGCGTTCATCCTGGTTGATGGTTTCCAAAGTGTAATCACCCCCTTTGACGTACACGTCCGGCTTGACACTCTTCAGAAAAGCCCTGGCGTCCAATTCCGGGAAAACATGGACGGCATCGACCGATTGCAACGCGGCCAGAACCGCCGCGCGGTCCGCCGCGGTGTTCAAAGGCCGGCCCGCTCCTTTCAACGCGCGCACCCCGGCATCGTTCGTCACCCCGACCAGCAAAGCATCGCCTTGTCGGCTGGCCTGCTCGAGATACATCACATGGCCCAAATGCAACAGGTCAAAACAACCATTCGTCACCACCAGTTTTTTTCCCGCCTGCCGCAGCCCGTCGCGCCAGCGGGCCAGGTCGGGAGCCGACAATATTTTTTTCGCCAACGCCATCGCCGCCCATTCTGGGTCAAACGGCAACCCGTTGGCAACTCTGGAGGTGCGGGCGCATTCAATTTGAACCCGCCGCCGTCCCTTGCAGTCGCGCGATGTCCTGAAGCGCCAAAGGGTCTGTGACGACGCTGCCGTCGTTAAAATAAGTTGTCGTCGGCAGCGCACTCCGCCATTGCCAGTATTCCACATGACCATCGGCGAATGCGAGAGCCGTGCCGTTCTGATGCAGCCACGACGGAACGTTAAACCAGCTATTGGTCGTGACCGAGTAAAGAAAATGCCCGTCGTCGATCGTTGAATCGTCTTCTTGCAGAAACGTGAGCGACTTGGATGGTTTCCCGATTTGACTCATTTGGTGCAACGGTTTGATGCCGTAATAATCCGTGTCCGCCTGCGGCCCGCCCATAAAACAGCTCAAAGAATAAGTGCGCAAAATCGGGATGCTTGTTCCCAAAACGGCGCTGCGATCAGCAGGACATCTGTAAGACAGGATATTGTTCACATACGGGTAAATTGAGCCGCTGGTAATGGTCGTTGTGTTCGTGTCCAAACCGGCATTGCCGGTGACCCACGAGTTGGATGGGCTTTCAGCGACATTAGCCGGGCGAAAAGCCCAGTCATTCGACGCCAGAATGCCGCTGTTTTCGTCGGCATGCATTTGCCAGGCAAGATCGAGTTGCCTTTGATTGTTCGAGCAAGTGGTGAGTTTTGCTTTCTCCTTTGCCCTCGACAACACGGGCAACAACAGCGCCGCCAGAATCCCCATGATTGCGATGACCGCCAGCAACTCAATCAAAGTGAATCCGCGTGAGAAATTCACATTTGATGGGAAACTGTCGTTGCCAACTCCATTCATAAATGTTTGGCGACAAGCCAACCGTCCACAATTTACCGCACATCCACCAACGAAAGGCGGGTTTTCCGGTTAAATTGCGCTGTCATGGTCTGTGCCCGGGTTGTGATTTTCAGCCTCATATTCTGATCGTCATTCATGCCCACGATCATGCCCAGCGCCGGGTCCAGCCATAAATCGCCCGAAACTTTCCCATCTTTGATTTCAACCTCCGCACCTGCTGCCGTTGAAATGCTTTTAGTCGAAACATCGCCCACAGCTTCAACGTGCGCGCATTTGCGGTCGGCAAACTGTTCCCAATTCTTGAGGGTATATTTCATGTCCAACGCCAAAACACCGATGGAGCTGGGAATGTCCTTCTTTAACGGCCAATGATCACCAATATTGACTGCGTGGTCCGGCATGGCATCGGCAAATGAACCATATTGCCTGAGTGTGTCCTCGCTGAACATGTCCTTGAGCATCGCTTGTTCCTGTGGTCTTCCAGCCTTGGCCATGTGATTCATCAATTCGTCCACGCCCTCCACTTTTTCTACTTTGCCACTCGCGTCGGTAAAATATTGAATGGGCGCGCCAATCATCGCGCGCAGTATCGGCGCGAACGGATTGCCGGCGTCTGGCGCCGCATTTTGTGCGGAATCGAAACTCAACACGCCATGGTCGCCTTGAGAGACGTTTATAGTTTGGTTCTCGAATGTCAGTTCCAGTTGCCGGCCTCCATTATCAAGTTCCTTGAGCACTGAAATATCAAAATCCTGGGTGAGTTTCACTACTTGTATGACGGGCTGTGGCTGATTGGGCACTTCGGTTTTGACGGTTTGATCCAACTCCATGCGCATGGAATATTTCTTGCCAACCTCCCATTTGATCTTCATTTCCGCCGGACTGTCCGCCGTGGAGGAAGCCGCGCTGGAATCGGCGCTGTTTCCCGATGGAATCGCGGCCTTCTTGGATTTTGAACAACCGGAGGACAACGCGCCGGCGGTCATGACGCACAGTAGGAGGATGAAGGGAGTGTTTCTCATGGAGATTTTGATTCGTTCTGACAATTCATTAAACTTTGCGGGTTACCCGGCGCTCTTTTGCTTTCGCCACCCGGCAATCGCCAACAGGATGGACGGGACCGTTGCCGCCAACATCGTGGGCCAAAGCCAGGTCGTCACCAGGGCAAAGGCGATGCGGAAGAACGCGCTATGAGCAATGTAAGTGTTGGCTGTTGCGTCATTGGCGTGAAGGGCGACGGCGATGCCACCCTGGGCAAATTCGCGTGCGACAGAAACGCCGCCCAGGGAAGCAGTCCACGCGATGGCGCATCCGCCGATAGCCCACCAGCCCATCACAAAACCGCCGACGGCCCAGATTCCGAGGCCAAAACCGGCATAGGTCAACGCTCCGACGGCAAACCCGCCGAGGACAGCCACGCCGAGGGCGAAGCCGCCGAAGCAGATGGGGGCAATCGCCACTCCGCCTGAGGCGAACAGACCGCCGAAAGCGACGTCGCCAAGGGCGATCCAGGCTCTGACGGGACGCCAGCGCGTGGCGGGCGGTCCGCCAAAGCGAAGGTGGAGCAACGGCAGCCCGAGAAATTCCGACGCCGTGCGATATTCGATTGCCGGAGGAGCGTTTGGCGCTTCCGCATTCTCGGCTGCCGCGCTGAACTTCCGCTTCAGAAGCGTCCACAAAACAACAACTCCCGGAATCCACGAAAGAACAATCGCAATGACGACCCCGGCAAAAACCGATGTGTGGGCCAGCGCGAGTTGACGGAACCAGACCGCAACATAAATGAGAAGGACGGGCAACAGCACCGTCGCGGCGAGGACGGCGTAAAAACGCCTGACCGCCCGGCGGGCTTGGTCGGAACCGGCGTCCGCCATGTCCGTTTTGTAGCCGATATAGGTACCGACTGCTCCCGGCAGAAAACTCACGAGCGTGGTGAGGCTTGCGAACAGAATTGCTGCTTTTGTGGCGCTTCCTTTGGCTGCGGTGGCGCCGAAGGACGCGATTCCGGCAGTGGCGATTTGCGCCGGGATCAGGACCATGACGTTTGCGGTGAAAGAGCGGCCGGGGATGGACTGGCGCAAGGCGCCCTCGACGAAAGACGTAACTTGTTCCTCCAGCAGTTTGCGTCCGCGGGACAGCCGCTGGCGAACGGCGTCGTGTGAGAGTTCCAGCGCTTCCGCCACACGCTCAACAGATTGATCTTCGCGATAAAAAAGAATCAACGGCTCGCGGTAGGTATCCGGGATTTGCTCCAGGGAACGCCAGAGGATCGCCTCCTCCTCGCGGCTGATCGCGTGGTCTGCCGGAGTGGGTTCCAGAGTGGCGGCGTCAAGAACCTGCTCCAGCGGGTGGGCGTGTTGGGAGGGTTCGCGTTGCTGGCGGCGAAGGGCATTGGCGGTCGCGCGGCGGCCGATGCCGCAGAGCCAGGAGCGCAATTTGCCCGGTTCTTCCAGGCTTTTCAAATGTCGCCACGCTACGAGGAAGGTTTCCTGGGCGAGATCTTCGCTTTGGGCAATGTTGCCGGTGGCGCTGTAGGCCAGCGAGCAAATCAAGGATTGGTAACGTGACACGATCTGGCCGAAGGCGTCCCGATTGCCGGCAAGACTTTGGGCGACCAATTCGGCGTCTTCTGGAACCTGAACCAACATGCTGGTTGTTATCATACCACTATAGGAGTGGTGAAATCACGCCCCGATGTGACATGATTTTTGAAAAAACGAGATTTGTGCCTGTGCGGACATGGCGCTGCCATCCGTTCGTGCTTGTTTTTTTGGGGCAAACGCCTTATTTTACCGGCATGAAGAGTGATGTGTTGCCGGTCGAAATTCGCGGAATCCTGCCAGCCAACAGCGGCTGCGCGATTTTCGTCGGCAACAACCAAAAGGTTTTCGTCATTCAGGTCGAGCATAATATGGGCGCCATCATCGGCATGTTTTTGCGGGACACCCCAAAAGAGCGTCCCCTGACCCATGACCTGATGAACAGCATTTTCAAAGGCTTCAACCTCACCATCGAGCGCGTCGTCATCACCGAACTGAAGAACTCGACCTATTATGCGCGCCTCGTTCTGCAGCAGGAAAATGAATTGGGACGAAAGATTGTGGAAATTGACGCCCGGCCCAGTGATTGCCTGGCTTTGGCCACGGCCCAAAAACGTCCCATCTTCGTCTCCTCGCCCCTCTTCGAACAAGTCGAGGACATGACCGAAGTGCTCGACCGCATCAACGAAAACACCGGCGAGTCCGGGGAACCGGAATAATTTGCCTCATGCCTCCTGCTGCCTCCCTCACAACACCTGTTCTCCTGGTCTGCGGCGAGGATGAATTCGGCGTCAAACAGCGCGCGCGCGAAATCTTCCAGAAATGGTCCGAGGACATTGGAGGCATGGACCACGAAATCATCGACGCAGCCGTGAACCATGCCGGAGAAGCACTGAAAAGCCTGGCCAAATTGCGCGCCGCCTTGCAAACGCTCCCTTTCTTCGGCAGCGGCAAAGTCGTCTGGTTGCGGAACTGCAATTTTCTGGGCGAAGAACGCGCCGCCACCGCGCAGGTTGTGACCGAAACCCTCGCCGGCCTGTCCCAGGAACTCAAGGCCTTTGTCTGGGAAAACGTCCGGCTTCTCATCAGCGCCGGGAAAGTGGATAAACGAAAGTCCTTTTATAAAACATTGGAAAAAATCGGGGCGGTTGAGATTTTCGCCGGTTGGTCCGCCGATGACAAGAATTGGGCTGACCAGGCGCAAACCTGGGCATTGAGTGCTTTGCGCGACTTGAAAACCGGGATTTCCGACGAGGCGCTGGCCCTGTTGGTGGCCAACATCGGCCCCAATGTCCGCATGCTCAGCAGCGAGATTGAAAAGCTGTCCTTGTATGTTGCGCCCCGCTCCCGGATCGAAGTGGATGATGTCAATGCCATCGTCACGCGCAACAAGCAGGCCCGCGCCTTCGCCTTGGGCGATGCGCTGGGTGACCGCCATTTGGCCCGCGCGCTGGCGTGTCTGGATCGGGAACTTTGGGAGATCCGCCGCGACCCGAAACGCAACGAAATAGGTTTGCTCTACGGCCTGATCAGCAAAGTGCGCGTGTTGATTTTCATCCGCGAATTGCTGGCCCGGCGCTGGCTTAAACCGGAATCGGACTTCAGCCGCTTCAAGGCGCAGCTCGAGCGCGTTCCGGCCGACGCGCTGCCTGAGGACAAGAAAATGAATCCCCTTGCCATGCATCCCTATGTTTTATTTCAGGCCATGCCCCAGGCGGACAATTACTCCCAAAGCGAACTCATTGCGGCCATGGACCTCTTGTTGCAATGCAACCAAAAACTCATTTCGCGCAACCTCGACACCTCCCTGGTCTTGCAGCAAACACTCATCCAAATCGTCAGTCGCCCGGCTGAAGTGGCGCTCGACGAGCGGCGGCTGAAACCGGCTTGACCGGGCTGAATCGCATCGGAATATTTTCAAAAGCTCACACATGAACCAACCCCCCGCAAAGTTAATGGTGGCTGTCTTTGACCAGACGGTCTGCATTAAGATTAATGGCCGGGCGGATTTTACTTCGAGTTTGGATCTCAAGAAGCTGATCGGCGAACTATGGCAAAGGGGTTACGACCATTTTGTCTTTGAATTGCGCGATTGCCGAACGATGGACAGCACCTTTCTGGGGTTATTGTCCGGGATCGGCCTGAGATTCTCCGGGGGCAAAAGCGTTCAACTCGGCACGCCTCTGGAATTGCTCAACCCCAATCCCCGCATCGCGGAAACACTGGAAAACCTCGGCGTGGTGGGTCTTTTTGCCATCAGGACCTGTGACGAACCATTGGCGGATGGATTCGAGCCTCTGGCCCACGCGCCCGACAATACGCAAGTGGAACTGACCCGAACCTGCCTGGAAGCACACGAGACTTTGATGTCCATCAAGCCGGAAAACGTTGAAAAATTCAAGGATGTCGCCCAATTCCTGGCCGACGATCTGAAAAGACTTGAAGCAGCGGGCCAGACGCAGAAAGAGGACGAGCCCGCTCCCTCATCGAAGCCTTTATCAAATACTTGAATTGTTGACCGTCACTATGGCAGCACGCGGTAGAAGCGGGCCTTTTGGCGGGCCACGGGCGTTGAGTCGGTGTAGGAGCCTGTGCTGGATTGAGCTGTGACATAGGCCATGAACGTCCAATTGAGCAGGTTGCTCGAGACGTCAATCTCATACGTCTGCCCCTGGGTGGCCTTCCAAGTCATGGTGAAGCCGTTGGTCGGCGAAGTGATGCTGCCGCCGAGGTTGAGGGGCGCATCCGACACCTGCAGCAGGCGGTAGAAGCGGGCGCGCTGGCTGCTCACGGGCATCGGGTCGGTGTAGGAGCCGGTGGTGGAGTCAGTCGTGACGTTGGTGGCGAACGTCCATGTGATCAGATTCGACGAGACCTCGACTTCATAAGTTTTTTCCGGAGTGGCCGCCCAATACATGCTGAAGTTGCCGCTCGCCTTGGAAACGCTGGCGGCGAAGAAGAGGGGCGCATTCGTCACCGGGCCGGAGATAATATTGGTCGCTTCTATCGTGTAGGAAACATTTGCGGCGGAGGTGTTGGGCACGGCCAGGTACCAAACCCCGTTGAGGGACGGCAGCCCCGCATTGGTTCCGATCACAACGAGTTGAGGGCTGGGGCCTGCATTGAAACTGCCGGAGTAAAATTCTTCCGGCGTCGGGAAAACGTCAAGGTCGGCCAGTAATTCCACATTGCCCACGCCAAAAATGTTTGTCACCGTAAACTGAACCCCTGCGGGATTATTGGTTACGGTGAACGAATACAACAGATTCGTCGGGTAACCCGGAGATGCGAGGCCATTCACAGGCACACCGTTGCTGAGCGGTATGATCTCCATCTCAACGTTGGTCACCCATGTGGCGATTATCGTGTAGTCAATATTGTTGGTCCCCGCGAAATTATAGGCGGCAAGATACCAGGTGCTGGGGGGCAGCGGCAGGACGTCATTGGTCGGGGGCGCGGCCAGGGGCACCGGCACGGAGTTGGGGGTAACGACAATAAATTGATCACTGTTGCCCGCGTTGCGGCTTTCGTAATCAAAGGACAAAGGTCCAGGCAGCGGCAAGCCGTCGCTCGCATACAAATCGACTTCACCTCCGGTTGGGTTGAGGATTTGGAATGTGACCATTGCGGCATTGGTCGGAACAACCAGGGAGTAATACTGCGCTGCGTTTGTGCCAATGGAGTTGGTTCCTATCAAATTCGCGTACGCAACGGCATTGGTCAGCGGTATGATGATGTTCGTCATTCCATTAAAATCCACCTCAATGGTAAACGTCGCGTTGGTCGCGCCATTGTTCTGCACGCCCAGGAAATAACGCTGGCCGGGCAGCAGCGGCGGGGGCGCGCCCAGGGTGGCAAGCACGTTCGTGCTGGGGTTGCCGGGAACGACGCCGCTGGCCAAAGTCACATCGCCCGGCAGGCCTCCCGTCGGCAGCGCGGTTTGGTCAAAGAACAAAGTCAACGGGCCGCCCGAAACGGCCGTCAGGATATTGGTGGCATACGTGACATAGGAGGGAACATCGACGGCGAAATAGGCGATGCCGTTGACCGGAACGGTGTTCGACATCGAGACGTCATTGGTCAGCACGTAGAGAGTGGCATTGGTCGAGGAGGTCGTCACTTGCATGGTCCAACTGAGCAGCGTGCCGTCGGTCGGATTCGGGGAGTCGTTGCGCGTGTCCCAAACGTCCAGCGTCCAGCAACCCAGCGGATTCTCCCCGACGAACGGAGTGAGTGGTTCTTCGGGCAGATAATAATTGTTGTAGTTGGTCGCCGGCAGTTGAATGAGTTGAATATCGTCCAGAAGCACGCCCAGGGCATTGCCCGAGAATTCGATCGTGACCTGGTTGCTGTTGGCGACAAAGGTGTTGGTGAAAAGCTGCCAGCCGCCCGAGGCGTTGGTCAGGATGATGTTGTTGGTCGAGATGCCGTCGAGGGTCAAGTCGAAATTTGGCAGGATGGAGTTGGTGCTGTATTTGCCCAGGCTGCCGGCATGGTAAATGGCGTAAATCTCCGCCGGTGACAGGGCGCGATTGTAAATGCTGGGTTCATCGATCCCGCCTTTGAATTGGCCAACATACGAACCATAATCGTCGTCGATCCCGATCAATACAGGGTTGGAATCGTAAGCGATCACGATGCTTGCCTGCCCTGTCGCCACAGCTACGCCGTTGCTGTAAAGCGTCTGGATCTGCGCATCGTTATCATAGGTGTAAGCCGCGTGATACCAAACGCCGGGAACAGGATTAAAGACATTTGTTATTATCGGTTGACTGTCGATGCTGTCGTCAACTGTGCCTTGCAATATCTCAGGAATTCCATTCGCCCCCCCACCAAACCACACCTGATAGGAGTCGTCATCTCCAGCGCCCACAGGCTTGGCTATCAAACTGGCAAAAAGTTCATCGTTGGTGCTGGCGTTGAACCAGCATTCCAGGGTCACACTAGCCGGCCGCAAGGAGGGCGAATCCGCGATCTGGACATATTGGTCGTTCCCGTTGAATAAAAAGGACTCGTCAACCTCACCCGGCCCATAAGTGGCGCCGCCTACCAGCGTGCCATTATTGGTGCCGATGATGTCATTGGCGTCGTTGTCTGCCGGCCACCAACTGATGATGCCCAGCGGTTTGGCGTAGAATCGCAGTTGATAGGGCTGGCCGTTCGTGATGTTGAAACCGTTCGGGATGGCAAAGAGATTGTTGGTGGCTCCAAATGTTTGGATGATTCGTCCGCTGGTCAGCGCCAGGTAGTTGGTGCCGAGGCTGTTTGTCACCAGGCTGTTGGTGCCGAGGATGTTCGTGACCATGACGACTTGATCGCCATTGGAATCGGTGACAATGCCAACCTCATTGTTAGTGAGAAAGCCCGGCCCGTTGGTGGTTTGAATAGTGACCACATTGTTGGTTACAAGCCATCCCTCAAGGTACACCGCGTTGGTGTCATCGTTGGTGTAAACCCCGGCGGGCACTGTCTCGAAGCTGTTGGACCAAAGGATGGCTTCGGGTATATCGACTTCCTTGGCAAACGACGGCGCAAACTTGATCGGCGTGGTCGCCAGATTTGGGTCCTCGGTGAAGACCGTATAGATGTAATTGCCGTTGGTCAGCGTCAGGCCGAGGTTGGTGGCGCTGGTTCCTCCGCGGTCCTCAAAGAGGAGCACACTGGTCCCTTGCGGACTGGTCAGATGCAGGACGAGGTCGTCCAGATTGGGGTCATTGATGCGAACCCCGATTTGCAGCGACACCACTTGCTGGCCGTTGGTGACGCAAATCTGCGATTGGGTGTGGGCATCGGTCGTTAACGGCACGGGAGGACCGGTGTTGGTAAAGGTCTGGACCAGGTTCGGCGTCAGGCTTTCCTGGATTTGTACTTCAACAAAGAGCGTCACCGGCTGAGTTCCGGCATTGTAGATGCCGTAATACCACAAGCCACCAGCAAGAGGCGGGCTTCCTACCGGGTATGGCGGGCTTGGCGGCGGATTGGTGCTCAGACTGAGATATCCTCCGGGCGGACCAATGCCATTGGTGCCGTAATCGCCGGTAGTAATGCTGCCGATGTTGTTGGTCAGATAGATGCCAATGGGGCCGCTGCCGGCCACATTCGTGCCGTCATTTTCGTAAAGCGCGGAGATAATCAGGTTGGTGGCGTCGTTCGGAACAAGAAGGTAATCGTCAAACCATTGATTGGTGCCAAGCGTGACGAAGAAGCCCGACACGGGATCCTGGAGGTCAGCCGTTATAACATAATTGTTGACATAACCAAACTCTCCTATGGCCTTGCTTTGCTCCGTCAGGAGCCAAAGCCCGCTCGCCTGCAGGCCGACGTATTGCGCCAGACTGCCGGAGCCATTGGCGTAGCCAGCGGTTGTGATCGTGCCCGAACCCGGGTTCTCTTGGAGATCGTCATAGGTGTTGTCGATGCCATACGACAGCGGGGAGGAATAAGCGTTGAGGACAGTGGTCAGCCCGCTGAACTGTAGGGTTCCGTAAAGATCATTGGGAATTGGATGCTGGATGTCGAGCGTCACTGTTGCCCGGCGAATTCTTTGCAGCAGTGGGTTGGGATTGACCATGAAGGCAAAGACCAGAGCGGGCTGGGGCGAAGTGGCGTCGGGTATATAAACCGGCAGGCCGGTGCCGGTTGCGGTAATGGTGTTGCCATTTCCCGTGCTGAAGGGCGCTTGCTGGGCGATCGCGAAAAAGCCAAAGTCAGCCGCCTGCTGGTCCTCCGACTTGACGCCGATGTAATAAACCGCATTCACGGACGAGTTGGTATAGATGATGGTTTCAGTCCCGGTGCGCCCAAGGGATGTATCGGCGGACTGCACAAACGCTGCGAGGTTCGTCAACGGCGAGACGTTTGTAGAGACATAAAGGTCAATATCGGCGCTGCCGGACGCGCGCGGGATGGAGAGATTGGGCGGATCAAAGGTGGCGAAGGCCACGTTGGTCGCCTGGTTGGTGACGGAGAATTGATCGTTCGTAAAGATGAAGAAATGCCATTGCGACGCGTTGCCGTTGGTCTGGCCCGGGTAGTTATACAGGTTTGGCTCATTGGCGCCGACTCGCTGGTGGAGGAGAGGCACGCCGTTGCTGGCTACAGTCACCAGTACCGGCGCTATGTTGACGACCGGATTGGTCGTAATGGCCAATTGATTGGTCACAGACGAGTCGTCGCTCGAAATGACCAACGCATAATCCTGGAGTATATTGTTGGTTTGGCCAGTGACGGCGTTGACGTTGACTCGGGTGCCGCTGATCGTGACGGTCAGGGGAAAGGCGATCTGCCCGTTGGCTGGACTGATATAGACATTCTGAACATTGTTGATGGAATCGCCCGCAGCGGTGTTTGTGGGAATCCCCTGACTGTTGACATAGATGTTCTGAACGGCGTTGTCGCCTTGGCCGGGAGGGAGGTTGGTCGGGTTGCTGGCTGCGGTGAAGATGCCGCCACTGGGGAAATCGTTGCCGATATAGATGTTGCTTCCGGTGTTGTCCACCACAGTCAGATCAAGATTGTTGACCAGGGCGACGCCGGCGGCTGGATCGCCGGGCGGATCCGTCCACACCAGGGTAATGCGCACGGGGGCGTTTGTATCCGTGTAACTAATCTTATAGAATTGATATTGGCCGGTGGCCAGCGCGTTGGTGGTGGATTGATCGATGAACACCGTGGAAGCGCTGGCATTCGTCAAGGATCCCGGGATGATGTTGGTGATATTGGGCAGGCCCCAGCCTTGTTCATTGGCGCCTTCAGTGTTGACGTTGAAGTCATATTGCGCTCCCAGCGAGCGCGACCCATTGATGAGCATGGCTTTGAGGAGGGCCGGGCTGGGATTCGTGATGCCCATCTGCGATTGCAGGAACTCCTGCATCAGGGCCAGCATTCCGGAAACAGCGCCGGCAGACATGCTGGTGCCGCTTTGATAGACATAGTTCGTCCCGAGCACGCTGTTCATGTTGCTCAAGACCGTGAAATAATCACCCAGTTCATTCGTTTCGAAGAGATAGAAGTTTATATCGTATGCCACCGGCTGCGGCTGGTTTGTCGGGACAGTGACCCCGAAGTACCAAATATCTTCAGGCGAGAAATTGGTCACGGCATAAACATTGGTTGCCACGAAATTGGTTGCCACGATGTCCGTTGGCGGGTAAAAGGTATCTGCCAATAGCATCAGGTTTGTTGGGAATGGTATTGGCGACGCCGCGTTGGTGGAAATGATGACAGTCAACCCCGATACGCCAAACCCCGATTCGTTATCCGGAATGTAGATTGCATAACCCGAATTGTCCGTGTTGGTTTTGCCAGGCGCAACAGTTTGGTTGGGAAATGGAAAATCATAGACAATGGTCTCATAGGTGGGATCAACATAGGACGCCGACCGGCAGGAAATGGTAAATACCCCCGGAGCAACCACGTCCGGCTTGAACCGGCCATAATTCCCTTCCACACCTGCACTGACATTGCCGCAACTTGAGAAGTAAGACACCAGGTTGCTGTTGTCGGTGCCGCCGTAAAACACTTCGTTGGTCGTTACGTTGTCGTAACTGACCAGGTTGGTAATGAAACGCGGGCTGTCGCTGGCCCCGACCGTTATGACGTTCTTGGCCGTGGCCGGCGAAAAGATCGTGCCTGCTTCACCTTCAATTCCATTATCTGAACCATTGCCGCTATTGCCGGCGGCGAAGACAAAGAGCAGGGGCTGCCCGCCGTGGGCGGCATTCGGCAGGGCGTCGCGCGTGGCGGCGTCATAACTGGCTGCATGAACGTCATAGACCGTGGAACTGTAGTCCCAACTGTTATTGGAAATCAAATTGGTCGTTCCCAGATTTGCCGCGGCGTTCTCCTGCAAAAAGGAGTCGGACTCGTACGGGCCGTACGTCAAATCCAGGGCCTGTGCAAAGAGCGCGGCACTCGGGGCCTTGCCGCGAAAATCTGCGTTGGCAACGGAGCCGGGAATGGGGCTGCCGACGTCGTTGGTTGATTGTGAGCCGTTGCCCGCGATAATGCCCGCAACATGCGTGCCGTGACCGTCATAATCGGTCGTGTCACCCAGCACACGGCCTGCCAAATCCAGATGCGTGGCATCGACGCCCGTGTCATTGATATTTACCGTTACGTTGGTGCCGGTGAGGTTGAGATAATTGGAGGTGCCAATGAGCGTATTGGTTGCAACACCCATTATGACGCGGGTCAAATCATTCATCATACGGCGCGGCGTATAAGCCTCGATCTCCCGGGCCAGCGGCAGTTGCGCGACGGCCACCAGGCTCCCGGCAGGAACGTTGACAATCAGGGTGGGGCCAAATGGGCTGCGATCTTCGCCGAGCAAGGTCGCCCCCAATTGGGTCAAGGCCGCCAGGGCGGCGTCGCGCTGGCCGGGGAAGGTGGTGACACTCAGGGCATTGGTCTGGGGCTGCTGCTCGACGGCGGACGGAAGGAGCGTGCCGTCCAGCTTGTAATACGGCTCGTAAGGGAGCACGGCGACCACGTCCGCGTTGGCGGCCAGGTTTGTGGCTTGCGTGGGCGAAGCCTGGACCAGGGCGGCATTATTCGGCACGTAGGAAATATAAGACGCGCCCGCCTGGCTCAATTCCGCGTAAAAAGCCTTGTCCAGCGGGCGGTCCGCCTGCACGAGATAACTGCCCGGAGCGCCCTTCGCGCGCAGATGGGCCGGGATCTTCAAGGCCACCGCGACCTCGGTGTCGATCAGGGCGTTGCGCAAAATGAGGGCATGACTGTTATGGAGCAACTGCTGGATGGTTTGGGTGGTATTGCCGATGCGATAAGATTTACGTTTGGCGCCGGCATTGGCCGCGAGGACCTTGGCCAGCGGCGGGTGTTGCAACTTCGAGCCATCCGCCTTGGCTGCCGGGGCGCGATTTTCCCCCGCGCGGTGTTCGGCGGCGCGTTTTTCGGCATATTGCCACATGCAAATCGCAGCAGCGAAAAGCAGCAGGCTGATGAGAAACCAAACTCGTGGTTTTAAACGCATATCTTTACCTCCTGACGCCCTCCCAAGGCGCCCATTAACTTACCACAAAACAAAGGACATTTCAAGCGGAAAAATGACCGAAGAATGACGAATGTCGAAGCACGAATGACCATGGAATGAACGAATGACGAACGATAGCCGCGTGCCGGTTTCGTCATTGAATCATTTGGAAATTGATTGGTCATTAGGATTTGGTCATTAGACATTTTCGCCCCTTGATTGGTCATTAAGACTTCGTCATTAGACATTCTGGTATCATTCGTCATTTTCCCCATAAAATTAGTTTCCCGGTTCAATGTTGTAGTTGTCTATGACGATCCTGGGCGCGGCCGCGCCGGGGTCGCTGACGATGTGGCAGACCGTGCGGGTCAGAAATTCGCCCGTGATCTCGTAATTCGTGCAAATATTAAGCAAATTGCCGGATCCTGAAGAATACAGGTTTTTGGGCTTGAGAGACTGGCCCCAGGAGTAAATGACGAACTGCGGCAGGCCCACTTTCAGCAGGGACAACATCTGCTGCGGTATCCGTTCCACCATCTCATCGGTGACAGGTTCTGCGAGCGCTTCCGGCGGGGCCATGGTCAATGAGGATGCCTGCAAGATGTCTCCGATATGGTGGAATAGCCCGTTGGGGTGGTTGGTGCGCATCGCATTTATTCCATCGGCGGAATCCATCATGTAAAAAACGTCGTTGGTTGGGTTGAGAGGGGTCCCGTAGGCGTTGTTGGTCATGACGATGGCGCCGGCGAAAACCGCCGCCCAGGCGGCGTCATTGGTTTGATTGACGGACAACAGGCCGCGCGCGGCATTGTCGTTGGGGACAGCCGTGAAAAGATCAATGAGCGACCAATCGTTCGTCGGATATGTGTATGGGGAGTTGACCCAAATCGTGTACCAATTCTGAAATGAGGTTGGTGGACTTTTAGGGTCATCCGATTTCAAGTAAACCGTTTGCCAGGGGGTTCCACGATGGACACGACCCAGCCAGCCCACGCCTGGAAACAGGTTGGTTGGGAATTGCCAGGCATTGGCATTGGTCAATCCCGGATCGCCAAAAACCTTATTGTTGTTGGCTATGCCGTTGTTGTACCGCGTCGTCACACCTCCAGTGCTGAGCGACAACGGGGGATTTACATATGGAGTGGTGGAAACCAGCTCGGGGCCAGCCTGACTATATCTCGGGTCGGTCAGGTCGCCAAGTGTGTAATGGACCAGCGGGTCGCAAGCCATCCAAATATTCGAGTCCGCAAAGTTCACATAGGGACCGATGAACAGCGGTGGGATAACCGCCGATGGCGGTGGGCCGAACTGCGAAGTTGTTGGCGGATCGCCGCCGTCTTGTCCTTTAATGTCATCTCTAAAAGTTGGGTTTCCACTTAACAGGTCGTTGATTTGGTTCAGCACTCCTTGAGACATTTGCGGAGTCCCGGGATCGGTCGCGTTAGTGACTATCCACCAGTTGTCCTGATTGGCTTGGAACTTCTCATTGTCACCGGGACTCGCACTCACCAAATTCGACGTTATGTTAAACGTGCTTCCGAACGGGCCCAGGTTCACAAAATCCAGAACATTTCCGGCTCCCGAAGGTCCATCAATAAGGGCATAGAAAAGATGATTGGTTACACTCACGGTCCAATAATGGGTCGGGTATGTGGTCTGGTTTGTATCCACGGATGGATATGGCTGGCCGTTCGCCAATATAAAACCGTTCGAAGACTCCGAGAAAAAGCTGAGTGGCAGCGTGACAAAATTGCTCTGCATAAAGGTTTGGAACGCGCCAGTTTGTGGATACCCGGGCCATGACGTAATAGGACCATTAGTTTGGAGGGACAAATTGGTGGTGAAGCGGAATTTGTAATTATTGTTTATAGTAACCGTGACATAATTACTGGCCACAACCCACACTTGGCCCTTCGAACCGTAAAAGTTGCTGGTGTAAGGATTCCAGGCATCCATGCCACAGATGTTGGAAACCGACATTTCATAATATTGATTCGTGTATGCAAGAGGCAGCTTTGTAAGGTACTGACCTGGATTATTTGGGTCGGGCTTCCTGATGAATTGCAGCTTCCGCTGGAAGAATATGCGGTCCACATAGCTGTATTGGTCGAATGCGGGAAGCCCTTTGACCGCTCCGACAACCCAGGGAATCCCCCAAACATTTGGATCGTTTAAAAGAATTGATGGAGTTAAATTGGTGGTTGCATCAAAAAAGTTGGTGTTGCCGATAAAATTAAAAATTTGAGCGTAGGCGTTATTTGTGACTTGAACAAAGCCAGTGATATAGAGCACGGCATTGGGTGATCCGTAGTTGCTCCATCCCAACTGAGGGCGAAAAACAGGAGGTTGGGGAACGGGGGGAGAACCATTGGCGCCAGCGAGGTAAACAGGGTTTGCGGCGGCATAAATGTTTGCCGCCAACTGCAACATGCGGTGGACCTGCTCATTATAGATAATGCCCGGGTTGTTCGCCGCGTAAACCGGAATGTTTGTAATCCCGAACGTGGCCAATATATAGTTCGATGGGACATATACGAGTATGTTGTTGTTTGTGACCGGAACATAGTTCGTGTAAACAAAGACCTGCGAACGAAGCAGCAAATCGGCGGCATTGGTGAAAAAGCCGAGCGGCGTCCAATTAGTGAGGTTGGTGGGCATTGGAGTGAAAGGACCATAAGGTCCCGCAGGTGTTTGGCTGTATGGGCCGGCTTGGATCTGCGCGGTGTTGTCGTAGTTGATGTTGACTTTGGTGCGCAACAATGAGGGCGGCGGAAGCGCGCCCGGTGTCGGTACAGGGCTGACGACGAATGTATTGGAAATCACGTTATTGGAATACACGTAAACTCCGTATTCCGGGGCGGAACCGGTTCCGATGCAGTCGAGCAGCAGTTGGAAGGTGTAGCGGTTGGTGGTGTCAAGCCGACTCACTGCCCAGAGCAGATTAGACGCGAAATATGGGCCGGTCTTGTTTGTGTCAAACAGATCCTGGACATCGTAAAACATATTCAGGTTATAGGCACCGGGCCATGGGTATCCTGTTGGCATCTGAGGATATCCCGCGTAGTCGAACGGGTAGCTTATGGCAGGGTATATGCCATATTCATCGATATTGCTCAGGCCAATTGCAGGCAGGTCAGCATTTCCAAAGAAATTGAACAGGGTTTGGGGCAAAGCGGCATTGTATCCATAACGAAAGGCTAGAAACTGGGAGGCATCATAAAAGGCTTCTCCGGTACTTGGGGTGTAAGAAAGGGGATTGTAACTATAGAAATCATTATTGAAGTTCGTCAGATACATCGCCGGGCTGATATTATAGAGGAGCGCGGCCAAGTTAAGCTCCCATGAGCCGACCCCTTCGTCGCGAATAAAACCATCCGACTGCCAGGCCATACTCTGGCTCAGAGCGCCTCTGGAAAGCGCGTATTTGGAAAAATTATGGATAAAATTCAAATCGAGGGTTTTGCCAATGGGCAACGCCATGAAGGCGTAGCGGCCAATGAATGGATTGGTCGGCGAATGGATGTACTCCGGATATTTGAGCACGCCTATCCATTCCGGCTCGCCGTCGTTGAAGTTTGTGACATACGGCGGGGGAGCGCTCGGCCCTGGCGGTCCGGCGAGGGGGACTTTATAACCGTTGCCATCGAGCAGTGGCTGGTAACCGTTTGTTTCAAAGCGCCCGTTGCGGTTGATGTCCACCCAGAAGCGAAAGTCGGACGGTAATGCGGGGTTTGCATTGGTCATGACAAAAACAGGAGGGCGCGGATCGTAAAAAAGATTGCCGATATTTGTTGCCCAATCTCCAGGATCGGTTTGGGCGCTATATGGGCCGACGGAGTTGATAAAGTCATAATTGACGTTGGTTGCGCTCGTGTTGCCTTGAAAGAAGCCCGCCGCACTGATGTAATTGTGGGAGGCCGTGTAGTCGTAGCTCAAGATGTCCGTTTGCGCCATCATTCGGGCGATGATTTCCGTCTGGGCGCGGGCCAGCGCGGCGTCACTCATGGAGCGGGCGGTGGCAACGTCCAGGGTCGTGCTCACCGCGCTGCGATTGCGTTTGGTCATGGACAGAAAGGCAATGGCAAGGAAGGTGATGACCGATAGCATCAGCAACGTGATCACAAGGGCGACGGCGCTGTCTTTTGCCACAAAAGAACGCACAGCCCTCTCCTTCCGCTCCCTCTCCCGCCGGAGGGAGAGGGTCGGGGTGAGGGAGAGCAAGTGCAGAGGGTTGGGTGAGGGAGAGCGTCTCTCCTCTTTGTGGCCTATGTCCTCCCTCGCGGCCAATCCATCACTGTTTGCGGCTGGGCCGGGCTGGGTCTGTATATGTGTTTTCAAGTTCATGGCGCCGCGGGAATGATGATGTGCTGGCGGAAGATTTCGACCTGCCCGGCGGCATTGGCCAGAAATGCGGCGGCGGCGTTTGTGGCGCCCGATGTATATAATACCCTGGCGTGCTCGAAGGCTTCCGGTTCCAAAATCCCCAGCTCGATGTCTATTGAATGCGGCAAATAGTTTGTCTGAATGATCAAACTGTTCGGCGGATTCGTCGCGATGAGTGGATATTGAAAATTCGTCGGATAGCTCCGTCCAGAGTCAGCCAGCCACTCCGAATACATCTCATTGCCGTCGGCCTCGAACGCATAAATTTTCAGATGAACGACGCCGTCGGCAATGCGGTGGAAATTAGTGAAAGTCCCGTACTGCAGGGCGTTGTTAAAATCCGAGAAGAGGGAAAGATTAGTGGCGGAAAGCGGCGCTGTTGTATTGGTGGCATAGCGGTAGAGCGTGCCAACGCCGGGAAACCAATTGCTGACGGAATAACCGATGCCAAGCCAGGTGTTATTGGTTTGCACCATGGCAAAAATATCCTCCACCTGATTGGTCCGAAAAACAGGGACGCCATTGTTGTTTAAGTTGGATTGCACAAGGTCATACTGTGGAACCCACGACCAGTACAAGTTTGGAAAGATAAAGTTTCCACTGTTTCCACCATACTGGTTGGTGAATTGATCGTTGGCCATTTGTGAAAGATCGGAGGCAATCATATCCATGATGGCGCGGCCGGCGTCGGTGATGGTGGTTTGCTTGATGCCGGTTTTAAAGATTTTCTGGGTTTGGATGAACATGGCGGTCAAGCCCAGGACAATAAAGGAGAGAAGGGCGGTGGAGACGAGCATTTCCAATATGGTCAGCGCGCGGCAGGCCCGCGGCGGCAGGGACGGAATTTTTTTTGGAAAGGCTGTTTTCAAAAGTAGATGTTGTTCGTGTAAGTTTGGGGTTGAAAAAACCAAAACCCGTAATTGTTGGTGACCAGCAGATGCGAACTGATCAAACTGCGATAGGTTTGAGGGCTGGCGCTGGCTCCGCCGATTTTCTGGATGGTCCCATCCGGGAGTTCGATCACCGGCCAGGCGAATTTGAGGCGCAGTTCGCGCAGGTTGTTGGTCAGATATTGCAGTTCATTGGAACGATTGAATCGCGTGATCCAGTCGGGTGAGTTGATGGGATAAGCAGGGTAATTTGTGGAATCAGGCGAAATGGAGTTCCATGGGACGTTTTCGACGGTCAACTGGTAACGGAATGCCATGGCGCTGTTTGCCCCGTTTTGTTGAATGGCTGATCCGGTCATGGCGCGAACAATGGCAGTAACCTTGTTGGTTATCATGAGACCAGCCAGGTTCGTGTTTCGAACGTCATATTCCGGGGTGCTCAGCAAGCCGATAATGTACATGTCAGTGGACAGAGTACTGTTGGGGCCGTTACTATAGGTGATATAGGTTCCGCCAGTCAGATTACTCACGGTGATCGATTCCACATAATTGGCAAGAACGTTATTATTGGTGCGCATTTCGCCGTTGCGGATGGCGTTCAGAAAATAAGGGGCATCCTGGCTGATGATCGTGTCTTCCCGAGTGTCTTTTTGCACATTCATGCCCTGGGGCAATATGCCAATGATCGCCACCAGGGCAAACCCAATGACCCCCACCGCAATGGCGATCTCGATCATGGTGAAAGCGCGCTCTGAACGGGATTTCTTGGCAGGATGAACAGGATTAACGAATCCAGAAAAGGTGCAACATGTTACGGGTCTGTTGCTCTTTATGTTGCGGGCTAAGTCGTTGACTATCAACGATTGTTGCGGTGTTGCGGGTTTTCCGGACCTATCATGCTTGTCTTGCGTCCCTTGCTTCTTCGATTCCGGGTTAAGTGCTTGATTATCAACATCTGCGACGGTGTGGCGGCTCAAAACCCCAACTCGGCTCCCGCCGTTGCCGGTCTTGCCATATATATATGCGGATGGAAGGCTGATTCTCATCAGAACTGGTTCCTTTCGACTCTGGCGCGCGCGGTCAGCCAGTCAATGTGGATGAGATTGGGATTGCTGAAAGCGTTGCTGGGCGGCGTCTCGACCAAATTGGCGGGGGCAAATTGAGGCACTCCATTGTTGTCCATCGGGTAAAAAATACTGCCGCTGGTCAGCATGATGTACTGGTCATAACCTGCTGTGAGTTGGCCGCTCGGGGTAAAACCGATGTAGGGTAATACATTATTGGTTGCATTATACGTGGACGGAAATGGAACATTAGTGGCAAAAAAGGTCGATACAGGCCAAACGTTGGACAAGCCAACCGTCGTATTCATCGTGCTTATCCAATTTGTCACGATCTGAGAGTTGGTAAGTTGGAAAGGTGAAATATAAACGCCTTGCGGCAGGTATTTCCAGTCTGTGAGGTAATGGACATGGGATACGCCCGGCTGATCGCCGACGGTGCGCATACTGATCAAAGCGTAGCCGCAATATTGATGAGCGACGAGATTGGTGAATTGGTTATTCATCAACGAGGGTGGGTAATTGGTCCAAAAGTTGGGCGGAAGGAAAACCATGCAGACCATCGAGCGGTTGGCCAGGGCGCGCTGGCGGGCCAGCCCGACGTCGTCGAGCAATTGGCGGGTGGCGGCGGCCATGGCGTTGGCTTTGGTAAAACCACTGAGGTGCGGCAAAGCCATCGCCGCCATCAAACCGATGATGCCGACGACGAGCATCAATTCAAGGATGGTGAATGCGCGTTGTGACCAGCGGTGAGATTTGATTTCACCGCATAAGCGCGGAGGCGCGGGGGCAAATTCATTTCTAACGGTAGGGCGAGACTCTGTCGAGCCGTAGATTGGCAATCGAGTCAGGGTTCGACACCCGCCATTGCCGAAGGCTATGGCACGTCCAGGAAGCCTCCCCCTGCCTATTGCCGGGCTTTGCCGTGACAGAAAAACCACCCGCAGCGCGCCGGGATGTTCCAGCCACTCGACCGGCAAGCGCCGCCAGGCGGCGTTGCGATGCGAGAGGTTGGAGTTCGGGAAATTCATTACCAGTTGCCGTTGGTGGTGATGATGTTGACGCCGTTCTTGCCCGCGCTGACATATTCGGCCCATAAATCGTAGCTGGAGAGATTGTGGCGGTTGGTCGAGGAAGCGTCGTAATGCCAAAAGTTGGCGTTTGTGGCTATGAGGGAAACAGGCACGACCAGGCCTTCCAGAAAGGTCCCAACATAATAGTTGGTATATTCCTTGGGCTGGGGGATGTAAAAGCTGTGCGGTTCGTCCGGGTTCGCATTGGCAACGGCGAAACGCCCGTACATATTGTAGAAACTCTGCGAAGTGTTAGTGCTGTCAAAGAGTTGGATGTTTCCATTGGTCAGGTTTGTTGCGCCGGTCAACTCATAGATCAAAGGATTGGTGGCCGCGTATCCGTCATAAATCGGCCCTGGGGCGTAGCCGTCCAAATTCGTGTTGTCCGGCGGGTAAAAATTCAGCTTGGATTGATAATTATCAATCAGGAGGGTGAGCTTGGCCTTGTCGCCGTTGACCTGGGCATTTCTCTTGGCGGTTTGGGCGCCGCTGTTCATGTTGATCACCATGGCCGCCACAATGCCGATGATGGCAATGACCACCAGCATCTCAATGAGGGTAAAGGCGTGTCGTCTTTTCATATTATTCGTTCTGCGCGCGCGCGCCCGTTTGCGGACGCACGCTGATTTGCGTGTCCCGGAATTCCTGTTCCATTCTCTCGCTCAGCCACTGCTTGATCATGCTTTGATAATTGAGATAGCGGGAGCGGGCAAGCCGTTTGATGCGGGCCAGCATGCGCGGGTCCATGCGCAACGTAATGGTGATCGAGTCGGACAGCTCGCTGCCGGCGGCCACGGAGCTTTCCATGAGCCGGACGTCCACGCGGGTTTCGGCCCAAAAGGCGGCTTCGGCTTCTTCGCGGTCAAAGAGGGGAACTTCTTCCCAATTGAAAATGGCGTTCATAGGCGATATTATTGGGCCAGGGCTTGAGTAAGTTTCCGTTGATAAAAAAAGCGGTCTTCGGATTCAAAGGGACGGGCAAAGATGACGCGGGCTTGTTTGCCGTTGGTGCGAAAGACGGTGAAAACGCCGACGCCATTGGCGGCCATGCCGAGATTGAAAAAGCGGGCCTGCACCGCAAAGCGCGGAGAATCCGGCAAAAGCCGGACGGCAAAAGGATCCTCGAACGACTCCTCAATAATCTGAAGAGTCAACGAGCGATCCAGATTAAACGGCGGATTATTCCAATCAAAGTCCATAAAACTCGTAAATCAAATGGCCATGCAATGTCATTACAATGTATTTACCTCATGGCCCCGGATTTGTCAAGGGGCAGTATTGAGAATTCTTGCGAGTTTGACCCATCAGCGCGGAACCGCAAGATGGGTTCGTTTGGCAAAAAGTGCGCTTTTCGCTCATGGTCTTTCCGACACCTCCATTGTCATTAGTGGCGGAACATCCTCACCGCGCCGCATTCGCTGCACCCGCTCCAACTGGCTCATGGCGCGATGTTGCTGCCGCTCCAACTTCGTCTCGTAGCGAAGGACTGCCGCCCACATTGGCAAATCCTCTTCGTGGCAATCCAGCGTGAGACCGATCGTCGAAATTATCGCATATCCATGGAGCAGGAAGAAAATCAAGAAAAAGGCCCGCGCTGGTCGTGGGCAAGAATCCAAATGGAAAATCCAGGCATATATGCTTGCGTGGGAAAGAGTTAAGAACAACGCAAATCAGATTTGGCAGTGGCACCCCGACAAGCAGCGCGGACAAAATTGCGGTTTGTTCCCTTTAACTTTGCTTGGAAAAATAAAATCATTTTTTGCTTGCATTCCGGCCTGCAAATGCACAAAATGCGGCCAAGTTAGTCGGGAAAAACTAAATAATTACTTTAACTTATAAGGCTTGCGACAAACGCCGCAAGCCGAGAAAGATATTATGACTATGATGCTTCGCAAATTATCTGCAATCGGCGCCGTTTCGGCGTGTTTTGGTTTGGCTCTGCCGTCGATAGGCCAGGAAGTCCTTCCGGGCTACGACTTGTTTGACACCCAGGCAGGCACCACCTTTCAGGGCGCTCCCTTTGTCGGTGTCCCCGTCGGCAGCTACAATTTCGGCGGCTCCATCGGCACTCAAAGCGTCGGCAACACCGACACGATAGTGCAGCGGCTTGCTCCCGCCACTCCAGGGTCGCCGACCATTCCCATAGTGATGGACGCGCTGCAACTCGAGAGCGCAACTCCCATCAGTTTAGGCGGAGGCCCCCTTGGTTTTTATTTTGTCACCTTGCAGAGCACCGACGGCGCCGGTCCGGCCAGCACCGGAAGCATGACTATCAACTTCTCCAACCCTGGTTCCGGCACTTTCACTTCCTTCTTTGACGTGTTTGCTGATATACACTTCGGAGCCCCCAACGGTCCGATCGTTGCGCAGCCAGTATTGACCTTGCAGAATCCCGGCGCCTCTTGGGGAAACGTCGCTCCGCCGGGTGCCACGCTCATCAACGGCGTGGACAATATGCTTAATGGAGCAAACACTGCCAACGATTTCTGGCCGATGGGAAGCTTTACCGAATCGGAACCAGGCGCGACGCATGTGGTGGCGCCCGATGTTGTCCCGGAACCCTCCACCTTTGTCGGGCTCCTCATGGGAGCGGGTGCCTTCCTGGCGCGTCGCCGGACCGTAGCGGCAGTTTAAATCCGTTGCCATACTTCAATCAGGGCATATTGGCCGGCAGCGTCTCGGACAATATGCCCAGTGCTTTTTTTAGGATCTCTTGCTGGCGTTGCAGCTTCTCATGATCCTTGAGCAGTTGCCGATACTTTTGCGCCAGTTCCATCGCAGTCATACGGCCAGCATTACGGTGCTTACTACCATTGGGGATTAAAGGAGTGAACGGTCAATTTGCCTGATTTCCGGCTGTTTTAAGCCCGGTTTAAACATTGACAACTCCAGTGGTTTAGATTTATACAGGATTTGATTCGGGTGGCGGTGCGTTTTTTAGAGGGTTTCCCCAACCCCACCTCCTTGGCGTCTGCTGCCCGAATCCTAATGGGTTCCGAGCATATCTCTGTTGCAACGCCGTTTAAAGCCCATCCCCAACCTGAAATGCGACTTCTGGCGTTTGGACTCGACTTCAGTACATTGGACATCCATTTTCGACGCAAATTGTTGCCAAATATTCAAATTATGGCTGGCGCGGCGGAGGGAATGCTGGCACATTCCATGCACCGTCGCTTGGGCGGGTTGCAGTTGATTAATTTTTATGGAAACAAATGTTCAAACTGAGGACGTGGTCCTCCAAAAAACGCGGGAATTGTGCGAAGCCATCGTCCAACAACCCCAATTTCAAAGCATCCGCCAACAGGTGGATTCATTCATGGCCGATGCCAAAGCCCAGGAGCAGTACGAGAGCCTGAGTGAAAAGGGCCGTCAGTTGCACCACAAACAGCAGCAGGGATTGGAATTGGCGTCGGCGGAGATTTCGGCCTTCGATGCGGAGCGCGAGGCGTTTTTCCGCAATCCGGTGGCCAGGGGTTTTGTGGATGCTCAGGAGGCCATGCACCATATGCAGGAAGCTGTCAGCCAATTCGTGAGCAAAACGTTCGAGCTTGGGCGGGTGCCGTCCGCGGAAGACCTTGAAAGCGGTTCGTGCGGTTCCGGCTGCGGCTGCCATCATTGAGTTCTGATCGAAGACACGCTGTTGGCCACTCCACCACAAACCCCTTCCGCTCGCTGGCCCGCCCAGATCAAGTTCATCGTTGGCAACGAAGCGTGCGAACGCTTCAGTTATTACGGGATGCGGAGCATCCTGGCCGGCTACATCACGGGCGCGGTGCTCAAGGGCGGTTTGGGACAGGAAGTTGACACGTCCACAAACATCATTCATGCGTTCATTTCCGCGAATTATTTCATGCCCCTGTTCGGCGCGTGGTTGTCGGACAAACTCATCGGGCGCTATAACACGATCCTGTGGGTGTCGCTCTTCTACTGTGCCGGACACGGCGTGCTGGCGTGCAGCGATTTCGCGGGCGGGGTTCACGGCAAACTCATTTGCCTCTACATCGGCCTGGCATTGATTGCGTTCGGCTCCGGGGGAATCAAACCCTGCGTCTCAGCCTTCATGGGCGATCAATTCAGGCCGGACCAATCGCATCTGATTCAGAAAGCCTATGGCGCCTTTTACTGGGCGATCAACCTCGGCTCGTTTTTCTCGTTCCTGGTCATTCCGTGGGTGAAGAACCACTACAGGTACAGTTGGGCGTTTGCGGTGCCGGGAGTGTTGATGGGCATTGCGACCTTCGTTTTCTGGCTTGGGACAAAGAAATATGTCCGCGTGCCACCCTCGCGCGAAACCAGATCGGCCGGTTTCATCCCGATTTTTTTCAACGCTTATGCCAATCGCACCAGTTCCGGTTTCGGTCCCTTGCTGAATATTTTAACCACGCTCGGCGCGCCGCTGTTCATCATCGTCGCGCTGACAATTGTTGCCTTCGCGGAGATGAGCCCGATAACGCGGGCGATCGGTTGGGCGGCGGTGATCTGCACGGCCCTGTGGTATGTAGCCGTTTTGGGGTTTAGCCTGCTGCGCAAATTCGATCCCGGCGACAATTTCTGGGCTGGAGCGCAAAAGCGTTACACTGAAAAGGAAATTTCCGCCGCGCGGTCGGTCAGCCCAATTCTGTTCGTGATGGCTTTGATTCCCATCTTCTGGTCGCTTTTTGATCAATCGAATTCCACCTGGGTTTTGCAGGGAGAGAAAATGATGCACACCACGATCCTCGGCTTTGACATCGGCGCCGAGGAGATGCAATCCATGAATCCATTGATCGTCATGATTCTGGTGCCCTTGTTCACGCTGGGAATTTATCCGCGCATCGGGAAATTTGCCTCGCCGCTGCGGCGAATGTCCTACGGTATGTTCGTGGCGGCGGGTTCGTATCTTATCGTCGCCGCGCTTCAGAAACAGATCGAAGCGGGCGTGCAATTGAGCATCATGTGGCAGACCGTTCCGTATATTGTTCTGACCTCCGCCGAGGTGCTGCTCTCGACGACCGGCCTCGAGTTTGCCTTTCGTGAAGCCTCGGCGGAACTCAAGAGCACGATCATGAGTTTCTGGCTGCTCACGGTGACCGTGGGTGATTTGTTCGTCGTGGGAATCACGAAACTGTTTTCCGAAGCGGGCGCGGGCAATCGTGCCGCGTCCGTGAGCACGAATCGTTTTCTGCTGTACGCCGGGCTGACTTTTGTCGTGGCGATCTTGTTCAGCGTCATTGCCAGCACCTACAAGTATCGTGACGCGACGGCGGCGGAAGGAAAGTGATTTGGGGGGATGACATGACCGAAAAGCACATGCTCCTTTCCAACTCCCGTGATGGCAGATCGATGTGTAAAGATGAATGAGACGTTCACACCGGAAGAGTTGCGCGATTTGCGGCGCGCCAAATCGCTCCTGGAGACCCGGTCCTTTGCCATAAAATTGTCCGATCTCTTCGGCTTGCCCATCAATGCCGGCTTCGCCCTGCTGCCGAAAAAATGGTCGGGAAAAATCAATCACGCGGCCAATGCCGCTCTTTTCAAGGCCCTGGAAGTCGCGGTGGCCACGACCGGCAAAAAAAGCGTGAAGCCCCCTTCGAACCGCTGGCACAAAATTCTGGCGGGCGCCTCCGGCGGGGTGGGCGGCGCATTCGGCCTGGCGGCCCTGGCCGTCGAGTTGCCCATTTCCACCACCATCATGCTCCGCTCAATCGTTGAGATAGCGCGCAGCGAAGGCCATGATGCGCGCGCTTATGAGACCAAAGTCGCCTGTCTGGAAGTTTTTGCCCTCGGCGGATCCAAAAAGGCCGTGGACCCGCCCGAAACACCCTATTGGAGCACACGACTGGCTCTGGACCAAACCGTCAAGGAAGCCGCTTCGTACCTGGCCCGCAAAGGCGCGGTGGAACGAACAGCGCCGGCGCTCGCGCGATTTGTCGGCGCCATTGGCTCGCGTTTCGGCGTTGTGATTTCGGAAGAAGTGGCGGCCAAGGCGCTGCCCGTCATCGGCGCGGTCGGCGGCGGAGTAATCAACGTGATTTTCATGAACCACTTTCAACAAATGGCGCGCGGCCACTTCATTGTCCTGCGCCTGGAAAAAACACACGGATCGACGGCGGTCAAAGCGCAATACGAGGCTCTCACCTGTTGAGATCTGCGAGGCAGGCAGTCCGAAACGAATTGGCGTTTGAGCCGGCCTGGAGAAGTGCGTAACATCGTCGCCTCATGAAGTGGCAAAAAACGCGCCCAGCCAACGAACAAGCTGACCCGCCTGCCTTGTCGGCCGGGAAGTCAGGCTTGGGCGATGGCGGGAAGGCAACGGAGAGCCGTGGCATTATGGGAATTCTGCCGTCATCATGGCGTCGTGACTGGCTGCTTGGGTTCTTGCTGGTGGCTGTCACCCTCATGGCCTATCAGCCGGTGTGGCAGGCCGGTTTCATCTGGGACGACGATGAATTTGTGACGGTCAATCCCGTGTTTAAAAGCGCGCATAGCTTGTACCGACTGTGGTTCACCGCCTCCACACTGGATTACTACCCGATGACTTTCAGCATGTTATGGTTGGAATGGCGAATTTGGGCCAACAACCCACTGGGTTACCACTTGGTCAATGTCCTCCTGCATGCCCTCAGCGCGGTGCTGCTCTGGCGCGTGTTGCAACGTCTGAACATTCCGGGAGCGCTGCTGGCTGCCGCCCTCTTCGCTTTGCATCCGGTCAATGTCGAATCAGTGGCTTGGATCTCGGAAGGCAAAAACACGCTGGCCATGTTTTTTTATGTCGGGACGCTTCTGTCCTGGTTGAAATTCGAGGACAGCGGCAGGCGGCGATGGTATGGGCTGGCATTGGCCGCGTTTGCGCTGGCGCTGTTCAGCAAAACGGCCGCGGCGCCGTTGCCACTTGTTTTGTTGGGCCTGGCTTGGTGGCGGCGCGGGCGGGTCGGATGGAAGGATGTTCGGCGCGCCGTTCCTTTTTTCCTGATTGCGGCGGCGTTGTGTTGGGTGACGGTGTGGTTCCATTATCATCGGGCAATTGGCCCCGAAGTTGTCCGGACGGATGGATTCTGGTCGCGTTTGGCCGGAGCGGGGTGGGCCGTTTGGTTTTATCTTTACAAAGCGGTGCTGCCGCTGAACCTGGCTTTTGTCTATCCGCGCTGGCAGATCGACGTCCGGAATGTATTGTCTTACATTCCGCTGGTTTTGTTGGCGGCGGCGTTTGTCGTATGCTGGCGCTGGCGGCGGAGTTTGGGAAAAGCATTGTTCTTCGGGCTGGCCTATTTTGTCGTGATGCTTCTGCCCGTTCTCGGATTTCTAAACATTTATTTCATGCGCTACTCGCTGGTGGCTGATCACTGGGAGTATTTTGCCATCATTGGCCCGATCGTACTGGCGGCGGCCCTGATCAGGAGACCCGTTTTGGCAGTGGTGCTCCTGCTGGCGCTGGGCGCGTTGACTTGGAGGCAATGCGGGATGTACGCCAATGTCGAAACGCTCTGGCTGCAAACCATTCGTCTGAATCCCGAGAGCTGGATGGCCCAAGGCAACCTCGGCAATGCTCTTCTGCAAAAGGGAAGAGTGGACGAAGCGATCACTCACTTCCAAAAGGCGGTGGAAATCAAGGCGGACGACGCGGATGCCCACTACAACTTCGGAATCGCCCTTCTGCAAAAGGGAAGACTGGACGAAGCGATCACTCATTTGCAAGAGGCCCTGCAAATCAAGCCCGACTATGCGGAGGCCCATAACAACCTCGGCAATGCTCTTCTGCAAAAGGGAAGGGTGGACGAAGCGATCACTCATTTCCAAAAGGGGATGGAAACCAAGGCGGACGACGCGGATGCCCACTACAACTTCGCAACCGCTCTTCTGCAAAAGGGAAGAGTGGACGAAGCGATCGACGAGTACCAAGAGGCGTTGCAAATCAAGCCCAACTATGCGGAGGCCCGCAACAACCTCGGCAATGCGCTTCTGCAAAAGGGAAGGGTGGACGAAGCGATCACTCACTTCCAAAAGGGGATGGAAATCAAGGCAGACGACGCGGATGCCCACTACAACTTCGCAACCGCTCTTCTGCAAAAGGGAAGAGTGGACGAAGCGATCACTCATTTGCAAGAGGCCCTGCAAATCAAGCCCGACCACGCCCAAGCCCACAACAACCTCAGCATCGCTCTTCGCCAAAAAGGAAGGGTGGACGAGGCGATCACCCATTGCCAGAAGGCGCTGGAAATCAAACCGGACTTCGCGGAAGCCTGCTACAATTTGGGCGTCGCTCTTGGCCAAAAGGGAAAGGTGGACGAAGCGATCGCTTATTACCAAAAGGCAATTGAACTGGCACGGGCGGCGGGGCGGCAAGATGTGGCGGAGCAGTTCAACGGCGAGTTGAAGCGCTACGAGGCGGGACTGCCCTTCCATCACTAATGTGCCCAAAGTGTTTGCCGGCCGCAGACGCACAAGGTATGATGCGCTGATCGATTGAGACCCGCAAATTGAAGCCCGTGAATTTGGGAACGACACCGGAAGGATCGAAACCACAAGCCAGACAGGTGGCGGGCGTTTGCATTGTTCTGGTCCTGGCGGTGGTGGCGGTGTTCGGACAGACGGCCCATCACGAGTTCATTGACTACGACGACGATGAATATGTGTATAACAATCCGGTCGTCGCCCAAGGTCTGACGTCCAAGGGGATCGTTTGGGCGTTCACCGGCGTTCACGCCAACAACTGGCACCCGCTGACCTGGCTCTCGCACATGCTCGACTGCCAGTTATACGGCCTGTATCCCGGCGGCCATCATCTCACCAATGTCCTCCTCCATACCGCGACGGTCATTGCGCTCTTCCTGGTCCTGCGCCGGATGACCGGCGCCCTTTGGCGCAGCGCCTTTGTCGCGGCTGTCTTTGCCATCCATCCGTTGCGGGTGGAATCGGTGGCGTGGGTGGCCGAGCGCAAGGACGTGCTGAGCGGGTTGTTCTTCATGCTAACCATCGGCGCTTATGCGCGCTATGCGCGCCGTCCGAGCTCGGTTGCGAGATACGGGCTGGTGATGCTTCTGTTTGCGCTGGGCCTGATATGCAAGCCGATGCTGGTCACCTTGCCCGCGGTGCTGCTGTGCTTGGATTACTGGCCGTTGCAACGGGTGGAATCGGCGGGGAAATTGGTGATGGAAAAGCTGCCGTTGCTGGCTCTTTCCGCCGCGTCCTGCGTCGTCACGCTTTTGGCGCAAACCAGAGCCATTCAACCGGCTGCGTCAGTTTCACTGCCGCTCCGCCTGGGCAACGCGTTGGCGACCTGCCTTGTGTATCTTGGGCAGATGGTCTGGCCGGCAAGACTGGCCGTGTTTTATCCCTATCCGCACAATGGTCTGCCGGCATGGGAAGTGAGGCTGGCTGGAACGTTGCTGGCCGGCCTATCCGCAATCGCATGGGGATTGCGGCAGAAGCAGCCGTGGCTGCTTGCCGGATGGCTCTGGTATTTGGTGATGCTGCTGCCGGTGCTGGGATTCATTCAAGTGGGCGAGCAGGCCCATGCGGATCGTTACACCTACCTGCCGCAGATAGGGATTTATGTGGCGGTGACATGGCTGGTGGCGGAGTGGCGGGTGAGGTGGTTGCAGCAGGGGCCATTGCGTTTGGCTCTTGGAGGCCTCATGGCCGGCGTGCTCGCGGTGTTAATGTTCTGCGCCTGGCAACAGACCGCATATTGGAAAAACAGCGAAACTTTGTGGAACCGCACGCTCGCCTGCACCGCAGACAACGAATTGGCCCTCTGCAACCTTGGCACCGCTCTTTTCGAAAAGGGACGGACGGACGAAGCAATCGCTCATTACCAACAGGCCCTGCAAATCAATCCCAACTACTTGGAACCGCAGTTCTGCCTCGCCAACACTCTTCTGCAAAAAGGAAAGGTGGACGAAGCCATCCACCATTTCATGTATGCCCTGCGCATCAATCCGGACTACGCGCCAGCCCATAACGGTCTCGGCAGCGCTCTGCTGCGCAAGGGAAGAGTGGAGGAAGCCGCCGGCCATTTCCAAAAGGCGCTGCAAATCAGTCCCGAGGACACGCAAGCGGACTACAATCTCGGCACCATTCTTCTCAAAAAGGGCAAAGTAGACGACGCGATCGCCCATTACCAACACGCCCTGCAAAACAATCCAGACTACGCGCAAGCGCACTACAATCTCGGCAACATTCTGCTCGAAAAGGGCAGAGTGGACGAAGCAATCACCCATTACCAACGCGCCCTGCAAATCAATCCAGACTACTCGGAAGCCGACGTCAACCTAGGCAACATTCTGCTCCAAAAAGGAAGAACGGATGAAGCGATCTTCCATTACGAACACGCCCTGCAAATCGATCCAGACTGCGCCCCAGCCCATGTCAACCTCGGCGGCATTCTCCTGCAAAGGGGAAGAGTGGACGAGGCGATTGTCCATTTCCAAAAGGCCCTGCAAATCAAGCCTGGCTTTGCGGAAGCGCACCACAGCCTCGGCAACGCGCTTGGCCAAAAGGGAAAAGTGGCGGAGGCGATCACCCAGTTCCAACAGGCGCTGCAGCTTGAACCCGATGATCCCGAAGTCCAAAACAGCCTGGCCTGGCTGTTTGCCACTTGTCCGGAGGCGTCACTGCGCAACGGGGACAAGGCGGTGCAACTGGCTCAGCGGGCCAATGAGTTGGCCGGCGGGAAGAACCCAATCGTGCTCCACACCCTCGCCGCCGCCTTCGCCGAAGCCGGACGATTCAGCGACGCCTTACGGAGCGAGCAAAAAGCGATTGAATTGGCCCGGGCAGCGGGGCGACAAGATATGGTCGGGCAGTTCAACGGCGGGTTGAAGCGCTACGAGGCGGGACTGCCTTTGCATCAGTAACAGGAATGGACTACGCTGCGAAAAAAATGACCGTGCCAACAAAGGAACCTCCAGCGTCAAATATTGAACGCTGGCAGGTGCTGGCTGTTTGCCTTGTGCTGGCCGCGATCACTTTTGCCGTTTTCGGTCAGACTGCGGGTTTCCGGTTCATCAATTACGATGACGATATCTATGTGTATGACAACCCGGTCGTGACAACGGGTTTCACGCTCAAGGGAGCCGTCTGGGCATTGACCTATGGAGAAATCGGCCACTGGCATCCGTTGACATGGATGACGCACATGGCCGACTGCCAGGTCCATGGCCTGTGGGCGGGAGGTCATCATTTGACCAATGTCGCGCTGCACGCAGCGGCGGCGGTGCTTTTGTTTCTGGCGTTGAGAGAGATGACAGGGAACCTGTGGCGCTGCGCCTTTGTGGCGGCGGTGTTTGCGGTTCATCCGCTGCGGGTGGAGTCGGTGGCCTGGATTGCGGAACGCAAGGACGTGCTAAGCGGGGTCTTCTTCATGCTGACGCTATGGGCTTATGCGCGTTATGCGCGCCAACCCTCGCGCGGGCGCTACGCGGAGGTGGCGCTGTGGTATTGCCTTGGACTTTTATGCAAGAACATGCTGGTGACTTTGCCGTTTGTGTTGCTGTTGCTAGACTGGTGGCCGCTCGATCGCATGACGCTGGACGGGGCGGACGGCGGGAAACTTGGGGCGCCTTTCTGGAGATTGGTCAGGGAGAAGATTCCGTTGTTCCTGCTTTCGGTTGGGTCATGCGTGGCGACGGTTCTTGCGCCGGAGAAGGTGCTTGATTCATACCGGCTCCCGTTTCTTGAACGCATGGGAAACGCCCTGGTTTCTTATGGAGTTTACCTGTGGCAAATGGTCTTTCCGGGGGGATTGGCCATCCCTTATCTCAATCCGCCGAACGGTCAGCCGTTGTGGAAGGTTGGCGCGGCCTTTGTCCTGCTGGCGGCAATTTCCATCAGCGTGGTGGCGTGCCGGAGAACGCGCCCGTACCTGATGACGGGCTGGCTCTGGTATCTGGGAATGCTGGTTCCGGTGATTGGGATTGTTCAAATATCGTTCAATGCCGCCCACGCGGATCGCTACACTTATTTGCCGGGAATCGGGCTGGTGCTGGCGGGGACATGGGCGGTGGGGGATTGGAGCCCGGGGTGGAAACAGCGGCGGGCGGCGCTGTGTGGTTTGATGGCGGCTGTGATCAGCGTGTTGATGGCATGCGCCTGGAAACAGACGACGTATTGGAAAAGCGATGAAACCTTGTGGACCCATACGCTCGCTTGCACCACAGGCAACTATCTGGCCCACTGCAATCTCGCCGAAGCTCTTCTCCAAAAGGGAAAAGTGGACGAGGCGATTGCCCATTACCAAAAGGTCCTGCAAATCAAACCAGACTGCGCGCAGGCCCACTACGACCTTGCCATAGCTCTCCGGCAAATCGGAAAAGTGGATGACTCGATCGCCCAGTACCAAAACGCCTTGCAAATATACCCCGACTACGCGGAGGCCCACAACAACCTCGCCGAAGCTCTTCTGCAAAAGGGAAGAGCGGACGAAGCGATCACACAGTACCAAAAGATCCTGCAAATCAAACCAGACAACGCGAAGGCCCACTTCAACCTTGCCATCGCTCTTCGGCAAAAAGGAAGAGTGGACGAAGCCATCGCCCAGTACCAAAACGCGTTGCAAATCAATCCCGACTATGCGGAGGCCCACAACAACCTCGGCAATGCTCTTCGCCAAAAAGGAAGAGTGGACGAAGCGATCACTCATTTCCAAGACGCCCTGCAAATCAAGCCCGACTATGCGGAAGCGCACTACAATCTCGGCATCGCTCTTCAGCAAAATGGAAGAGCGGACGAAGCCATCGCCCAATACCAAAAAGCCCTGCAAATCAAACCAGCCGATCCAGCGATCCAAAATGATCTGGCCTGGCTGTTGGCCACTTGTCCGGAGGCATCACTGCGCAATGGTGACAAGGCGGTGCAACTGGCTCAACGGGCCAATGAGTTGGCCGGCGGGAAGAACCCGGTCTTTCTCCACACGCTCGCCGCCGCCTTCGCCGAAGCCGGACGATTCAGCGACGCCTTACGGAGCGAGCAAAAGGCGATTGAATTGGCCCGGGCAGCGGGGCGGCAAGATATGGCCGGGCAGTTCAGCGGCGGGTTGAAGCGCTACGAGGCGGGACTCCCTTTGCATCAGTAACGTCACTTCTCAAAAACGCCCTGGTCTTGCACCAGCGTCCATTCGCTGTCCGGATTGTAATCTTTCATCCCCTTCACAATCTGCGCCGTCTTTTCGCCAAGATTGCGCTGATAGATTTTGCCGTCCTGATTGACAATAAAAGTCATGATGCCGGATTGGTCCCAATGCTCGGGCCAGGCCACCAGGGCGAAGCCCCTGGTCAGGCTGCCATGTCGCATATAATTCATCTTGCCGCCGGGCGCGTCGTCGCCTTGCCGGGTCAGAATTCTGAAAAAGTAACCGTGAAACGGATGGGGGCCTGAACCTGCCTTGTTGTGGCCATAACCTTCGACATGAGCTTCAGCCACGAGCGGCCCGAACGGGCTGGCGGCTTCGCCTTCGGCGACTTTCCAGTAAAGGCCGTCCTTTTTGCCCGGCGCGCTCTTGAATTTCAGGGCGTACTTCACTGTTCCGCTCCCGTCGGCGTTCAGAGTGGCGTACTGGCGTTGGGCATCGGCATAGGCGCCGCAGACGCCGATGGCGTGGAGTTCGTCCTTCCCGATGTGCCGGTTGATAATCTCCTCCTTGCCCGCCCCGGTGTCGAAGAGCCATTGTGAATTCGTTTTCACCAGTGGAATCGGGTACGGCCAGTTGTTCGTGCCAATCTCAAGAGTGATTTTGTCAGTGCCGTCCGGCACTTGCTGGCAGCCCTCCGCCATCGCCCTGGCAAACTTCGCGGCATTGTTGGCGTCCTGCACTTCGTCACCAGTCAGGAGCAAATTGGCGTCCGGGCCAAAAATCTGGTTCAGCGCGGCTTTGTCCCGGGCTTGGGTGGCTTCGAGCAATGCCTTGATGGCCTCCTCCGGTGATGCGAAAGAGCGTTGCGCGACGGCGGCCTTTTGTTCCGCGGCGTGGAGTGTCGCGGGCAAAACGCCGAAAGCCGCGGCCACAATCGCCATGGTCAAAATAGCGCCAAAACGTGTCGATGATTCCAAAAGTTTCATAGGTTTGACTGGTCTGATTTTGTGCAATGCACCGCCGGCGCTCACCGCCTGCCTCCGCCATGACCGCCTGAGTGGGCCGCTCCCCGGCTTGCCCTTCCGCGACTACTGTAACCATGGGCGACACCGCGCCCGACAAAACCGGCGTCCCACACCCCCCCCCCCCCCCCCCCCCCCCCCCCCACCCCCCCCCCCCCCCAGCCCCCCCCCACATATCCCACCCGTCCCCTCACCCGCCCCAAAAGCGCCG
>Ga0181526_10000483_pt1 | contig 42645 bp, 36 predicted proteins | sample PEATcosm2014_Bin_35_FD_119750 | JGI IMG/M metagenome (GOLD analysis project Ga0181526, IMG submission 119750) | Peatland microbial communities from MTU Mesocosm Facility, Houghton, MI, USA - PEATcosm2014_Bin06_30_metaG | ecosystem: Environmental > Terrestrial > Soil > Wetlands > Peat | place...
CAAGGGCGCGATCGATTTCCTTCGGCGGAACGGCGCGCTCTTTCACAATTCCGTGGGACACAATCGCCGCCACCGCACCGTGGAAGAAATAGAGAATCCGGTAATGGATGCCCAGCAGGCTCGCACGGAGTTCGTAGATGCCATCGCGCAGCAGATCCGCTTCCGGCCGACGCAGTTCGTGACCCAGTTCGCGGAGCCGCTCCACGCGCACCAGCACTTGTCCTGCGCCTTTACCGGCAGTTGCTCGATCCACTCCAGGAACGGGCATGCGCCGTCTTCCTCGCAGTAAAGGATGACCTTGGTGTTCGGCATCCTATCTCAGTCTATTCGCAACCTTGCGAAAACGCAAGAACCGCGGAACGGGCGCGCGCCAGGCATCCAGCGCTCCGCCCAAGCAGCCCGACGATATCGAAGTCGTGAAGGTTCCCGGGTCGTGGGAACTGCCGGTGGTGGTGCGCGAGTTGGCCAACAGATCGGGGATACAAGCGAAGCACGCCGGCCGGCTCCGACTCATCTTGACTGAACGCGTCAACGGGCCCGCGCGATATGAACCTGCCCGGCTTGGCTCTCCACGAACTCCGCGGCTCCCGAAAGGGTACTTGGGCCGTGAAGGGGAGCGGCAACTGGCGCGTTACGTTCTCTTGTGCCGGCAAGGACGTGGATCGCGTAGACTACGAGGACTACCATTGAGGCGACCATGAAGATGCATAATCCGCCACATCCCGGCGAGGTGCTCAGGGCACTGTGCCTGGAACCATTGAACCTTACGGTCACGGACGCCGCGCGATCGCTCGGCGTAAGCCGGAAGGCTCTGTCCAGCATCCTTAACGGGCGTGCAGGTATCAGGCCGGAGATGGCGATCAGTCTCTCGATCGCCTTCAACACGAGCGCGGAAAGCTGGCTGAACCAACAACTCCAGCATGACCTCTGGCACGCGAAAAAAAATCGGAAGCGGCTCCAAGTGGGGAACTGTCCGCTGCGTGATGTCGTCACTTCCCATAAATCGCCCGCACCGCGCTGCGCACATACTGCTCGTCGGTCAACCCTTCCACCGCCGCCTCCGGAAAGCTCACCAGCGCCCGAAAGTAGCCGGCCAGTTCACCGAATAGCTCCACGCGCGCGGGCGGTTCGTAACCATCGCGCAGGGCCAAAGCCGTCACCGCGATGCGCACCGCTTCCGGATCCACGCGGCTGCGCAGGCGCGCGGCCAGGTGCGGAAAGGCCGCCAGCGAATTGTATTTCACCGGAGCGATCCGCTCCACATCGGGTTCCACGAGCTTCGCTTCGCGCAGCACCACCGTGTTGGCCGCCAGATCTCCCAGGCGTTGCCCCTTGCGGCTTAGCAGACACGCAGTCACTCCCACCAGATAGGCCGCCGGCAAGAAGTCGATGGCGCGCAGCAGATTGCGCAACACCACCTGCGCTGGCCGCAATCTTAACCCCTGCGCGTCCACCACGCGCAAACCGAACAGGCGCTTGCCCAACGTCTGTCCGCGCCAGTACCACTCGAATAACATGGCATACGCCATGGACGCCGCGAAATAAAGGAACACGTCCAGCGCCGTGGCCCAGTCCGCGCCGAGCATGGCGAACACGCGCGCGGCTTTCTCGATCGCCGCGGCAGCGGCCGCCAGTACCAGCGCGTCCACGGCCCAAGCCAGCGCGCGCAAGACGGGCGAGGCCAACCGCAACGAGAAGACTACGCCTTCGGGCGTTTCGATGCGCAGGTCCGATGCGCGCGCCGCAGTCATGTGCGGCCTACTCTCGAAAGGAAGATGGACAACGCCGCCATCTCCAAAACTCCGAATGCGATCTTCAGACTGTAAGGCAGCACCGGCTGATGATACTGCGATACGAACGCCTCCACGATGCCTGCCCACACCAGCATCGCCGCCGCGCCCAGCGCGATGGCGAGCAAATCATGCGCCACGGCGCGCAGCCGTTCCGCGCGCGAAGTCCCATCTCCCCAGCCGATCAGCGCGCCGGCCAACACCAGTCCGGCTTGCCCGCCCAGCAGAATCGCGGGGATTTCGATGGCGCCATGCGGCAGCAGCCAGCCCGCCAGAAACTGCCCATAACCCGCCCCCACATAGTCCGCCGCTACCGCACCCAGGATCGCGCCATTGTAGAAAAGCAGGATGATCGTGCCTACGCCCCAGGTCACACCGGCGGCCAGCGTCATCACGGTGACCTGAATATTATGGGTCATCAACTGCGCCGAGAACGAAGCCTTGTGCCCGTGCAGCCGGTCGGTCTGCGAGCTTTCTTCCTGCGCCACGCGCTTGGCCGGCGATTGCATCAGCCCGGCAAAAGGCATCAACACGGCCTTTGCGTCGGGATCGGCGCGAATGGCAAACCAACCGAACGCGCAGCCCGCCAGCGTCAAGCCCACGGCCAGGCGGAACGCGCCCAAATGCCGCCGAAAGGCACGCGGAAAGGCGGCGATAAACGCGCCCCAGCGGATCTTCCCGGCCCGCGCGCGCGTCTCGTGGATCTCCGCATAAGCGCGCGAAACCAGCGATTCCACATAGGCGCGCAACTGCGGCTCGGTGGCGAAAGTATCCAGGCGCACCAGGTCCGCCGAGCAGCGCTCGTAGAGATAGTGCAGCCGCTCGATCTCCGGAATCGACATGCGCCAATTCGGCTCCAGCCGCAGCCGGTCGAGCACGGCCTGCAATTCGTTCCAGTAGACGCGCTCGGCCGCCACGAATCGCGGCAGATCGAGAATCACAGCAACTGCCTCCGCTTGATCTCCAGATACGCCGCGGTGGCCTGGGCCTTGATGTCTTGCGGATCCACCACCGACAGGCGCACGCCGCGATTGCGCAGTGCGATCCGCAGCTCGTGCATTTTGTTCCAGCGCATCTGTCCCGCCAGCGCCTGATACGCAGCCTCCGTATCGGCCGGGGCATCGCCCTCAAACAGCGGCTGCGAGCCCGCCGTGCGCATCGCGTTCACCAGCACCAGGTGCCGGCGCGCCACCAGCGAAACCTCGCGCGCGAAAGTCTCGGCCAGCAGCGGATCGTCCAGCGAGGTGAAGAATATCAGCAGCGAGCGGCGGCGCAGATTGAGCTGCAGGCTGGTGAACAGCTCGCGAAAATCGGGACTCACGCGGCGCGCGTGCAGGTTGTAAATGGTCTCGCGGCACAAGCGGAAATGGTCCATGCCGCTGCGCGCGCGAACCATGCGGTGCGGGCGGTCGCTGAACGTCACCAGGCCGAAACGGTCGCCCTGGCGCTCGGCGGCCAGCGCCAGGTGCAGCGCGGCGGTCACATAGCTTTCCAGAATCTGTTCGCGCGCGGAGAGACGCGAAGCATCCACCACCACGTAAACTTCCTGCGCGTGCTCCACCTGATAGAGCTTCACCACCGGACTGCGGCGGTGCGCCGTGGCCTTCCAGTGGATATCTTCGTAGCTATCGCCCGGTATGTATTCGCGCAATCTCTCGAACTCACGGCCCTTGCCCACCTGCCGATGGACGCGCCCGCCCGCATTTGGCGCGCGCAGAAACAGCGCCGCCGTAGCAGGGTCCCGCAGGTTCGGGTAGACGCGCACGTTGCACGCGACCGGCACGCGCGCACGGGCCAACCACAGTCCCAGAGGCGACGGAGTTTCCACGTACAAATCGCGCAACGCATGATCGCCGCGCGTGGTGCCTGTACACGGCCACGCCAGCAAGGACCGGCCGGGCTGCAACGTAACGCTTTCCGCGATCCGCTCGGATGCGACGCCATCTGGCATGGCCAACCCGGCGCGCAGCAAAAGCGGCCGCGCCGCGCGGTTCTCCAGTGTGATGCTCACCTCCGCCAGGATATCTTTGGTGAGCCGCACCAAAGCGGGCACGCTGGCGCCGAATGCGGCCACGCGCTGACGGCTGAGCAGGGCATCCACGACGCTGGCAGCGAAGCACACTGCCAGAATTCCGGCGCAGGGCAGGGCCACTCCGGGCACCATGCCGGCCACGGCGGCCACCGGCAAAACGACCAGCGCGGCGGACAGCAGCATGCGCGACCCCGGGACGATCATCGCGGCACCGGCACCTCATGCAGAATACGGTCCAGAACTTCGCCCGTGCGCACGCCCTCCAGTTCCGATTCCGGACGCAACAGCAGCCGGTGTTCGAGGGCCGGCGATGCCATGGCGCGCACGTCGTCGGGGGTCACGAAATCGCGCCCAAAAAGAGCCGCCCAGGCGCGGCTGCCAGCCAACAACGCTTGTGTGGCGCGCGGCCCCGCGCCTACCAGCACGCTATCGTCCGTGCGCGTGCGCCGCACCGCTTCCACCACGTACTCCACCAGTTGTTCGCTCACTTGCACAAGCTGCAACGCGTCGCGCAATTCATATAAGTCGGACTGAGAAAGACACTGGTTGACTTCGCCGCGCCGCAACACCGCCTCCGGCGCGTTTTGGTTGAGACTGCGGCGCGCCAGCGACAGTTCCTCCTCCCGCTGCGGCCAAGTCATCGGAATCTTGAGCATGAATCGGTCTTTCTGCGCCTCCGGCAAGGGATACGTGCCTTCCGATTCGATAGGATTCTGGGTGGCGAAGACGGTGAAGTTCGGCGATAGCGAATGTGTCTCGCGATCGATGGTCACGGTGCGCTCCTGCATGGCCTGCAAGAGCGCGGATTGCGTCTTGGCCGGCGCGCGATTGATCTCGTCCGCCAACAGGAACGTGGTGAAGACCGGGCCCTTGATCAGCGAGAATTCGTTGCGCTGCAGGTTGAATACGTTGGTGCCCGTGATGTCCGCCGGCATCAGGTCGGGCGTAAACTGAATGCGGTTGAACTCGCATCCCAGCACGCGCGCCAGCGTGCGCGCAAGCAGTGTTTTGGCCAGTCCCGGCACGCCTTCGATCAACGCATGCTGGTTGGTCAGGATCACCACCAGCGATTGGCGGATGGCATCGTGCTGGCCGATAATCACCTTGCCGATCTCGCTCGAAACGCGTTCGATGGCGGCTTGAAATTGATCTAGATTCAATTTGCTCCTTTCGCGCGCACGATCGCTTGGATTTCGCGCAACGTATCCGCGGGACGGCCGGCCTGGTTGCGCATCGCGGTCTCTGCCTGCGCGCGGCGAGCCGGCGCTACGTCGCGCGCGTGAATCTTGAGCCATTCCTCCCAGCACGCCGAGGCCAGGCGGTCCGGCGCAATGTGCCGCCGCAAAAGCGTGACCAGACCGGCCACGGAAGTCCGGCCCAGGACTTTCTCCTCCCGCGGCACGCTCGCAACCGGCGGAAAGCTGGAGGCATTCTTCCAAATGAATAGAATCGCGACGATCGCCAGGCCGAGAGCCAGGCCGTGCAGCCGGAATCTGCGCGCCAGCGCGACCACGCTGCCGTTCTCGACGATCCCGAAGTGCGCTTCATCGAATACGATCCGCGTGTGTGGGCCTATCATCTGCGTCAGTAGCGCGGTTTGCCTGGCATTGGCCACCGACTGATTGTCGAACAGGCGGCCATCCGCCGCGAGCACAATACTCCCTTTTCCGAAAGCCTTGGCGATTGCCAGCGGCCGCGTCCCGTTCCGCTCCAGAATTTCCCAGTTATTCGCTTCGACGAAATACGGATTGCCGCGGCCTTCTTTGTCGAAGTCCAGGCCGAAGCGCACGCCCCACCGCTTTTCAAGCGCGCCCGTGCGCGCCGGTTCCTGTCCGGACGCTTCTCCCATCGCGCAGACCAGGCGATTGCCGCGTTGCGCGAATTCTTCTAACGCAACCACCTCGGCATCTTGTTGCATGGCGAAACCGCGCGGCTCGATCCCGAGGCGCAGAACCGTGCTATCGCGATCCGGCACGCGGTCCAAAGGTTGATAACTGCGCGACACCGCCACGCCCGGCAGCCGGCTGAGACTTTCGAAAAGCACCTTGGCCCCGGCCGGGTCGCTGCGCAGGCTGGAGTACGGAGGATACGCATCGCCGCCCGTAAATTCCCGGTTGAAAAGATAAAGGACGCCGCCCGCGAAGGCTGCCGCCAAAAACGCCAGCAACAGGATGGACGCCCGAATCTTCACGCAGCCATCTCCGCCGGCGCCATGGCCGCCTTGATTTGCCGCAGACGCTGCCGAAACACGTCCGTATCCTCCGCGGTAACGCTGTGCGCGCCGTACCAGGCCCGCTCGAAACTGGCGACGTTCACCGCGAACAGCGCGCGCGCTTCGGGGAACTCGCGCGCCCTGCGCCGCACTTCCAGTTCATATTCGCGATTGGTTTTGCCGGGGTGGATGGCGATCCATTCGTGACGCCCCAACCAAGCCAGGTTGGCAAGATATAAAGCGCGCAGCGCGGCGCGGTAATCGCCCTCGCCCGCGCAACTCTCCGCCAGTGCGATCCACTCTTCTTCCGGCAGCCGGTCGGCCAGCAGGTTCTCGTCCTGTAAGCTGACCGCCGCGCCGCCTGCCGCCAAAGGGCGGGCCGGCTTGGTCTTAGCGCGCCGCAATCGCCATACGATCGGAGCCACCAGCGCCACCAGCGCGGCGACGATCGCATAAACGCTCCAATGCAAAGCTGAGCTGGGCGGCCGGGCGGGGTCATTTGCCGAAGCGCCGGGGAGTTTCTCGCGCAGCCAATCCACCAATCGATCAATCGCGTTACCCACGCTGCGCAGTCCGTGTTGAACAGTATCGGCTACACGGTCGGTTACGGTTACCAGCCACGAAGCATTGCCGGCCCTTTTCGTAGCCGGAGGCGGCAGCCGCCAATCGTATTCGGGCGATTGCAAAGTCCGGCGGATGGATTGGTCCAGATTGACGGGCGTGACTTGGGCCGGGAGCGCCTGCGCCATTGCCAGCAAGACCAAAGCGGCGGATGCCACCATGCGCACCACGCGCAATCGGGCACGCAAATCTTCTCCCGTTCCGCGCGATTCCAGGTGAAAGCCACGCAGGGTATAAACCGCCTGCGTAAACGGATCGAACGCCATCCAGGCCAGCGCCATCCCCGCCAGCCAGAATAGCGAATTATTCAGGTAGTATGTCTCACCGCGGCTGAAAACCGAGTCATAGCCAGTCAGTATCCGCACCAGTTGCGGCAGCACCGCGAGAGCGATTAACACATTCAGCAGCAGGATCGGATATAAGACGGCTAGAAGCAGAATTATGCCCCAGCCCTGCCGCTGTTCTAGACCCGCCAGCTTGCGTGCCTGGGCCATTAGCTGCGATAGGTTGAGATCCTCGCGGTCGCCCAGTGCCGCGGCACTCCGATAAAAAGCGGCCATCCACGGCATCGGCAGGATCGCGCCCACCGCCAGCGCCATGGCCAGCGGTTTGCTCCCACCGAGGAACGCCTGGCTCGATATCAGCCGCCAAAGCCGTCGGCGCGTCCAGGGCAAATCCCCCTGTCCCCCGAGTTGACGATGCAGGCGCGCCGCGAACACCGCCCGCCAACAGTTCATCCATAGCAGCAGCAATGCCAGCGCGAACGCCTCGAGAGCGCAATGGGCATCCGGGTGCGCCATGTGATTCCAAAAGACCAGCAGGCCCAGCGCAAACGGCGCGCTGCCGGCCGAGTGACAGACGATGGTCGAAAGCGGGGCGGCCCGCAGCGCGTGCACCGCTTCTTCGAGCAGGTCGAGGGCGCCGGGTCGCGCTAACGCCATGTGTGCTCCGCGCGCGCCGCGAGTTCCAGCAGAATTTCGCCGCCGATATAAAAGATCAGCCACGATAGCAAAACGCCGCCCACGGCCGCCATTGGCGACAGCAGCGTTGCAAGCATCGTTGCAAGCCGTGTGCGCCCGCGCCGGCCGTGTACGCCCGCGGACCGTGCAATTGCCAGCAAGCAAGCCGCGCACAGCAGCCGCGATTCATGCTCCGTCACACACTCGCGGCAGAAGTGGCGGCCGCACGCGGGACACCTGCAGACGGCTTCCCGCAGCTCGTGGTTCCAACAGCGCTGATGAATCAGGACGCCCGTCATTCCGGTTTGAAGGATAGCACGAACCCGGCGATAGCCAGCAGCGCCGCGCCTCCGCTGTATATGGGACGGACGATTCCGGAGCGCTCGCGCGGACGGACGGTGACGGGGCCGCGCTTGCCCGCCCGCGCCGCTTCAAAGGTGTCGCCAATTATTTGGGCGTACGTGATGCCGCCGATAAAGAGCAACGCGGCAATCGCCAGCCGCTGCATGCCAATGCGCAGGATGCCGCGGTGCCTTTGCACAAAGATCCAAATGGCGCTGGCGATCTGGACCGCGGTCAACGCCACCGAAACATCCGCCAGCCACGAACTTGCGGAGCGCGTTTCAAGCGTAGTGACTACGGCATCGGCGAAAAGGCTGGCCAGGAAGATGTCCGAAACCCAGGTGCGGCTGCGCGCCGCGGCAGGCTGCGGGCGGCCCGGCTCGGCTTGATAACTCGCCGGCCCCGCCGGACCCAGCGCGCGCACATCGGCGGCCTCGGCCCAGTCTTCCGTGAAGACGCCCTGCACCTCGGCAACCCGCTGCTCCAGTATCGCCAGCGCCTTGCGCGCCGTCCGCATGCGGTAGATGGAGGACAGATCCTCGCGGCTGACGGCCGTATAGAGCCGGCACGTGCAGCTTTGCGCCACGGAAATGTAAATCCAGGCGGCCGTCAAAATTGCCAGCGCCAACCAAAGCCACCCAGCCAGCGGAGCAACGCGCGCGCTCAGGATCGAGACGGCAATCGGCAGCAAGGCAGCCGCCAGCACGCCCTTCGGGACCACGAAACGGGGGACCTTGGTAATAACAATAGCCTGAATGTCGCGAAAGTAGAATCTCTTATACTGCTCCTGAAACCGCGCGGACCTCACCGAGAGCAGGTGGTCCGCGCCGGTCCACAAGCTGGCCGAAGAGATGAACCCGCGGCGGCGGCCGGGAAGCTTGCGGTAGGGCTGCCGGGTTTCAGCCACGCCCGGTCCCCGCCTTCAGGGCAACGTAGGCGATGCCCCAGATCCAGCCGCCGATCTCGCACAGCGCGAGGGCCGCGGCCAGTGCCGATCTCCAGCGCCAGCGCCGCACCAGGCTGAGCGGCCGATTCCAATAGCGCACCGCCAGAAACAGGGCGATCGGCGCGGAAATCGCGGTGAAAGGCCACAAAAGCAAGGGTACGGTGGCCACGATCAGCGCGGTGGAATCGTACAGCGTGCGGGAGTTTTCGAAACCGGTAGGCTCGGATGCCGTCTTGGGTTTATGCTCGCCCGCCGTGAAGCAGGATGGGCACCACACCGTGCCTTTGAATTCAACCGCGCAGAGCTGGCATACAAACCGGCCGCAGCGGCTGCACGCCGCCACCGCCCGCTTGGCAGGGTGGTCGAAGCAGGTGGACTCGCCCTCGGCCGCCGCCTCCGCCGCCACCGGACCGCTGGGCGCGTAGAACAGCGCCGGGAACACGCGCACGACGCTCGATGCGCCGCACTCCGGACACAGTGCGGCGTGCTGCCCGGCCAGCTCCCACTTGGGCAGCGGGCGGTTGCAGCGGTTGCAGGGGATGGACATTTCTGTTTGAGTTAACTTACTCCGCTCCCTGACGGTCGCGGCTCGGAATTCTGATCACGCGCGTATCGCAGATCAAATCGTGCAGCGCGCGTTTCTGCGAGTCGAATCCCGCCATGATGTAGCCAATCATCAGAATAATCGCGCTCACCATTTTCGCGAAGTAGCGGCCCACCGCGCGGCCCAGCGATACGGGGCCGCCATCCGGACGAACCACCTTCAAATCCAACGCCATCTTGCCCGGCGTCGCGCCAAAGCGGCTGATGAAGACGCCCTCGTAAGTAGCGCCAATGGCCATGTCGAGCAGATACACGGCCCCCAGCGCGATCAACGTATCCTCGATGCGCCGGCTGGACAGCATCCGCGCGAACGGCAATTGTACGACGATCCCGGCCACAAACAGAATGATGCCGTCGAGCAACGCGGCCGCGAAGCGGATCCAGAAGCCGGCATAAGTGAACGTTGCCGCGGAGGCTACTCCTTCCCGCAGCTTCTGCGCATAGGAGATCTTGCAGTTTGCGCAGATGAGCCGGTCGCCGAAACGGGCCAATTCCTCCGGGGGCCACGGCTGGCCGCATTCCGAGCAATACTGCATCGGGACTGGTGGAGGCGATGGGTGGCGGTTCGAGTTTAAGAGTAAATCGTATTGTTCTCGTTGGCCGGCATCCTGGAGAACCGCCCACGCGTCATTGAGCCGCTGCATCCTTCCTTCGGCATCGCCGTCAGGGTCGCCCCCCTGGACGAGTCTCGCATAGGCGTCGTGAATCTGTTCGGGGCTCGCCGATTCCGGAACCTCCAGGACCTCGTAGTGAGTTATATCCGCCAAGAGGAATTGTACCAATGACGCAGCCACAACCGGACTCTCCGGCGTGCGTGCTTAGTAGTTTTGGGGAAACCGCTCCCTGACGGTCGCGGCTCGGCAATACACGCGTTAATTGCGTACGGCTTACTGAGCCGCGACCGTCAGGCAGCGGAGGCGCTCCGGCGCGGACGTGCCCGAATCAAGCCACCGGGTTGCGCAGCACGCCGATACCGTCGATCTCCACTTCCACGACGTCGCCAGGGTGCATGGCGCGCGTACTGCCGGGCGTGCCGGTATAGATGACGTCGCCCGGCACCAGCGTCACCCAACGGCCGACCCAGCTTACGATGGCCGGACAATCGAAAGTCAAATCCGCGGTGGATTGCTTTTGCACGACTTCGCCATTCAAGCGCGTTTCGAGCGTCAGGTTGCGGTAGTCCAAATCCGTGACGATTGCCGGACCCAGCGGCGCGAAGGTGTCCGCGCCTTTCGCGCGCCACCATTGCAGATCCTTGTGCGGGCCGCTCTGCCAGTCGCGCTCACTTACATCGTTGCCGCAGGTGACGCCGAAGATCGACCCGCGCGGGCCGATCACGATGACCAGTTCGCCTTCGAAGTGCACGTTGGCGGCGTCCGGCGGGATGACGATCGGGTCGCCGGGATGTTGCAGCGCGCTCACGGGTTTGTAAAACATCTCCGGACGATCCGGAGCCTGGCGGTCTCCCAGGTGGCTTTTGTAGTTGCGGCCCACCGCCAGAATCTTCGACGGCTCACAAGGGTACAGCAGCTTCACTTCGCTGAGTGGGTGGGCGACGCCGGTCTGTTCGCGCGCGCCGAACAGGCCGCCGCGAATCTCGCGTATCGCCGCTCCATCGAGGATGCCGTAGGAGACGACAGACTCCTTTCGATATCTAACGTATTTAGTCAAGGTTCCAATTTGGTTTTGGACGGCGGCCAATCCTGGCCGCAGCCGCCTTTTAGGCGGCCAGAGCCGGCTGCAGGCGGCCTACGAGGCCGCCGCAGGCCGCGAGCCTGCCCCACAAAGACCACAGTAGCACGGCCACAAGACTAATACCCGCGCCGCTTATCCACCAGGTTGCGCAGCGGCTGGCCCTTGCGATAGCGGTCGAAATTGTCCAGGAATAATTGCATGGCGCGCTGCTGCCAGTCCTGCGTATGATCGGCGGAATGCGGCGAGAGCAGCAGATTATCGAAGGCATAAAACGGATGGCCCGGCGGCAGAGGCTCCTGGTCGAAGACATCCAGCGCGGCGCCGCCGATCCGTTTTTCCCGGAGCGCGGCGATGAGCGCGGCCTCATCCACCAGCGGTCCGCGGCCGACGTTGATCAGGATCGCGGCGGGCTTCATGGCGCGCAATTCAACCTCGCCGATGAGGCCGCGCGTCTCCAGCGTCAGCGGTGCGCTGAGCACGACGTAATCCGACTGCGCGAGCAGGTCGCGCTTGCCTTGCGGCCCGTCGGCGCGGCCCAGCCCAACGACCCGCAAGCCGAGGGCTTCCGCGCGCCGCGCCGCCGCTTTCCCGATGTCGCCCAAGCCGATTATGCCCATCGTCTGGCCAGCCACTTCGACGGTATCGAACGGGTCCCAGGCGCCGGCTTCCTGGCTACGCACCATGCGGCGCAATCCTTTGGCGAAGAACAGCACGGCCGCGATTACGAATTCGCCGAGAATTTCGCTGAAGACGCCGCGCGCATTGGTCAGCGGCACGGCGCTTTCGGCGAGTTCGGGGAAGAGAAGTTCGTCGAGGCCGGCCGAACGTGAGTGCACCCAGCGCACCCTCGGCGCCATGCGCCAGACCTGCTGCAGCAGATCGCGGCTACCCGTCCAATTCAGGATCACGTCCGCCTCCGGCGCGGCATCCGAGAACGCCTCCACGCGGTTCCCGGCCGCGATGCGGACGCTATCGGGCAGGGCCTCCAGCATGGCCAGCAGCGGGTCTGTGGGATCTGTCAACACCAAAACTGTGTTATCGTCCATGAGGAGCAAGCTACCATGTTCGACCTTTCACTGGAAGTGCTGCGCGTGGTGGAAGACGCCGCCATCGCCTCGGCCCGTACCATGGGCATGGGAGACGCCAAGACCGCCGACCACGCGGCGGTGGAATCCATGCGGCAATGCCTGGATACCATCGCCATCGACGGCACCATTGTGATCGGCGAGGGTGAGCGCGACGAAGCGCCCATGCTCTTCATCGGCGAGAAGGTGGGGGCGGGCAAGGACCAGCCGGGCGCGCTTTCGGTGGATATCGCGGTCGACCCGCTGGAAGGCACCAATCTGTGCGCAACCGGCGCGGGCGGCGCGATCACGGTGCTGGCCGCTTCGGAACGCGGCGGGCTGCTGCACGCGCCGGATTGCTATATGGAGAAGATCGTGGTGGGCCCGGCGGCCAAGGGCGCGGTGGATCTGGAAGCTCCGGTGAAGCAAAATCTGAAAGCCATCGCGCGCCGGCTGCAGCGCGGCGTGGACGATTTGGTGGTGGTGGTGCTCGACCGGCCCCGGCATGCGCAGCTCATGGCCGATATCCGGGAAGCCGGCGCGCGCATACGGTTGATCGGCGATGGCGACCTTTCGGCGGGCATCGCGGCCGCCGTTTCCGGCACTGGCGTGCATGCCGTGATGGGGTCGGGAGGCGCGCCCGAAGGCGTGCTGACCGCCGCGGCGTTGCGCTGCCTGAACGGCGAAATTCAGGGACGCCTGGTGGTGAAGGACGAGGCGCAGAAGGAGCGCATGCAGGCGATGGGCATCCGCGACCCGGGGAAGATCTACACCACTGCCGAACTGGCCCCGGGGCGCAGCATCGTCTTCGCGGCCTCCGGCGTGACGGACGGCAACCTGCTGAAGGGCGTCCGGTTCTTCGGCGACGGCACGCGCACGCAGTCTATCGTGATGACGCACTCGCCGGCGCGGGTGCGGTTCATCGATACGGTACATTTGGAGAATAAGCCGGACGTGAAGGTGAGATTCCGGTGAAAGAGAATGCTGAGCGAGAAGTTGCTCGCATGCGGAGTCGTGGGAGCTGGCGGCGCTGGGTTTCCCACGCACGTGAAGGCTGCGTCGCGCGCCGAATTCGTGATCGCCAATGGCGCTGAGTGCGAGCCCCTGATCCATAAAGATGCCGAGTTGATGAAGCATTTTCCGGCCGGATCCTGGCGGGCACGGCGGCCATGATGGAGGCTACCGGCGCGGGCGTGGCCAAGTTTGGCATCAAGTCCAAAAACGCCGAGGCGCTGCACGTGCTGCAGGCACAGACGCAACCGGCCAAGATGACTTCGTGATGCTCGGCGACTTTTACCCTTCCGGCGATGAATTCGAGCTGGTTTACGCCGCCACGGGCCGCCTGATCCCGCCCGCCGGGCTGCCGCTGCACGTCGTCCACCAAGCTGCGCGCGGGATCCCGGTGACGGAAAGCCCAACGCTTTCTGGGCGCCGATCGGAACTCCTTTCCGCGAATTGCTGGCATTGTGGGGCGGCCAATCCTGGCCGCAGCCGCCTTTCAGGCGGCCAAGCCGGCTGAAAGCCGGCTGCGGGCAGAATTGCCCGCCCTCCGCCTGGTTTAATCGCCATTCGTGGGCCGCAGGCCCATCCTGACAGGCCTGGAGGCCTGCCCCACTAAAAAGCCAATCTCCAGAGGCGAGCTTCGCTCCGCCGTGGCGGGCGGCCTACGAGGCCGCCGCAGGCTGCGAGCCTGTCCCACCAAGCCCCTTGAATTCGGGGTGTAATGGGCATACATTTAGACTAGAGGCGGAGATTTCAGATGAGACTGTCTTTTGCAGTGCCACTTTTCCTGGCCGCTGGCCTGGTTGCGTTCGCGCAATCGATGCCCCGGATGACTACCGTCGATCCGGGCAGTGGGAAGGCCGGGGATGAGATCACGGTAGCGGGGGAGAATTTGGAAAAGACCCACGTGTCGAAGGTGTACCTGACGGATGGGAAGAACGATGTCTTGCTGGACTTGACCGATCAAACCGCCACCAGCATCAAGTTCAAAATCCCGGCCAAGGCCACCGCCGGGCGCTTCGCCCTGATGCTGCTGACCACGGGCAAAGAGCCCAAACTCATCGAACAGCCCGTCAAGCTGACCGTGGACGAGTAGGCGGGTGGAAAGGGCTGCGCGCCCCCTCAATTGTGCAGAATCGCATTGAAGGGCGCCGTAACGCTACCCACCGCTCCGGTTGACGCGTCCCGGACGATCACCCGTATCTCGCTGGCCTTGCCTGTCCGTGGGAACACCCGGCGGTAGATCAGGCCTTCCTGCTGCAGGCGGTCGTAATTCTGTTTCTTCAGGTCGAGCGCCAACGTGACATCCAGGTCGTAGGTTTGCGCGCCGTGCTCGTCTTTTTCCACGAACAGAAGGTCTAGCTTACCTGCCCATTGGTCCCCGTGGGGATCGAGCAGAATCGACTTCGGGTCTATGCGCAGGGTCACTTCGAGGTTCCCGCTGGTTTCCTTTACTCTGGCCAGCAGCCCGATGCCGTTGGCGTCCATGGGGCTCCAGACGGCGTCCCCCAGCGCCGCGTGCCTCAGTCCCTCGTCCTGCGGCGGAGTTTTCTGGTCCAGATAACCCTTCCGGTATCGCAGTTGCAGATGGGACAGGCCCGGTACGTCCGCCAGTTTCACTTTCAGGTTGTGAAAGGAGTTGTCGAACTTGTCGTTTTGCGGATAAAAGCCCAGCGTGTAGGTGACCGCGGAGTCCTCCACCGCGCTGCGGATGGCGCCCGCGATATCGTTGGTATTCCAGAATGCGCGGCCTCCCGTGCGTTCCGCAAGTTCTCCCATGGCTTCCTGGTTATGGTAGAAGCGGGATGAAGTACCTTGTCCGGGCAAGCCGGGCGCCGAAACGGAAGCAGTGCCCGGAAGCTCCATGCCGCGCGCGTCCACGGGATAGATAGCCAGGTTTGCGTTGTTCAGCGCGCGGATGGCGCGGTCGGTATTCACGGTCCAGCTATCCGAACTCGCGGGTTTATGCGCCAGAGACGCGCGCCCCGGGGGCACGCCGCTTTGGGCGGGGGAATCGCCGGTAAATCCAATCTGCAAGGGAAACCCGGCCGAGACCCAGATCAGGTTCTTGCGCCCCGGCAGGGAGGCCAGGTTGTCGGAGATGAACTCCAGGGCGTGCAGGGTCTGCAGAATGCGGTCGTCGCGAAATCGCGCGGTTTCGAGGGGGTTTCCCTGGCTCGCCAGAAACCCGTTCAATGGATCGGCAAAGTCGCTGAGCGTATCCGGCCCGACGCTCTGGGTCAGATACTTTGCCAGTCTCGCTACGAGCTCCGCGGAATCGGTGGTGTAGTCGTGCAGCACCTTCAAGCCGCGGGAATCCAGCGTATAGATGGCCACGCGGTCCTGCGGCTGAATCTGACTGAGAAACTTCACTACCTGCTTACGAGCATAGGTCTGATCGGAGAATTTCGTATTCAGCGCGTCCAGCAGAATAGCGGTAACCGCCGCCGGCGCCCCCGACCGTTGTTCGAGCTGATTGGTGAATGTGCCTGGGGGCAACGGATCGGCCACCGACGGCAGCATGGCGCGCGTGTCCTCGGAAAACTGCCGGATTTCCTGATGCTTGCCATTGTCGAAGACCTGAAAGTCTTCTTTCTTCAGTCCCGGCACGGGCGCGCCATCTTTGGTCACAATTACGTTGATCTGCACCAGGCGCGTAGTGGTGCGGAGGACCAGCTCGGGCGTCTGCGGGCTTAACATCGCCGCCGCCAGCGCGGCCAGGATCGGGAGTCGCATGGGCGTCCCTTTCATGCTACATGAACCACGCACGAACGGGGCGGCCTCGTGGGGCGGCGCCATGCGCCGCCGCTGGGCTCCAGCCCCGCCAGTCATCGCAGGGAGTATTCGCGCAGGAGTTGGCCGGCGGGATTATACAGCCGAACGAAATAGGCGCCGGCGGGCAGGCCACGGGCCAGCGTGGCTTGCAGCCTGCCGTTCCGGGGGGACTCGGCCGATTGAAACGCGGGATGGCCGCCGGCATCCACGATTTCCAGCTTATAGGCGGAGAATTGCGGCAGATCCGTCAAATCGAGCAATAGGGTAAGAGGCTTTCCGGCGGGCGCGGCGGCTAAGGTTGGGTTTTCAGGGCCACGGGTGGCCTGGAGCAGAATCACGACCGGCGCATCCGTGGAACGGCGTACGGAGCGCCACCCGATTCCGGCAAAGACGACCAAGCCCACCGCAGTCAGGCCTAGGGCCCAAGCCAATCTTGGATACCGTGGAACCGCGGTACGGGGCTGCTCAAGTACCGTTGCCACTCCGGCATGGCGCATTCCCTGGCTGAAACTGTCTTCGCGGGCGAGGCGATCCTGACACGACTCGCACACGAGCAGGTGTTCCTCAAACCCGGCCAACTCCGGCCCACCCAGGCGGCCCATCGAATACCGCTCCAGCACCTCGTCAGCAGCGTGACGATTGTCGGCGAACTGCACAGTTTCACCGTCCTTCCGGAGGACCCACGTCAATTTCACTATCCCTTAAGTGGTATCTCCCTCGAATTGTTCTCACTAAAAGGTACTAGACGTTTTGTAACCTTTCTTTTGCCGAGATGACCAAAGCGAGCCTTAGCGCGCGACTTCAGCAGCCGGAACTGGGTATCCGTCAAACCCATCTCCGAGCAGATCTGTTCCGCCGGCTGTTCCCAGAGATAAAAGCGTATCAGAATCTCGCGGTCGCGGGGCGCAATACTCTTCAAAACTTTGACGGCGATCTGCTGATTCTCCTGCCGGATGGCGGCTTGTTCGGGATTGCTGTTCGAGTCCCGCACGGCAAGCCCCCAATCCAGATCGAACTGTTGCCTGCGGCTGAGGACATTGTCCTCGATTTGGGCCGCCACCTGCCGGCGTACGATAGTGCGCACGTAGCCCATGAGGCGATCGGGTTCGCGCAGCTCACCCCGTTGAATGGCCTGCGCCACGACGATGAAGGTATCGTGTACGCGGTCGTCCAGATCCTGGGGGCCGAGCTGCCTGCACAGATAGAATCGCACACCGCGGGAAAAGACGTTATACAATTCTTCCAATCCATCCGGGTCGTTTTGTCTGATTTTCTCGACTAGCTCGGCCCAGCAGGGGTGGGCGGAAACCGGGCGGTCGTCGTCGGTGTCTTCGGCAATACCGTCTGCAATCATGGTTGGTTCCCCGTAACGAAATAAGCGCCCCAATAGAGCGGGCTCGAGCGCCATGTGCAAGACCGGAGCATGTCGATCTGGGCGCGTTGCAACGCGACAGCCGGTCCGGCTTGGGGGACCGCGCGCAAATAGCGGTAAAACGCGAGAAAAAGCGTTCCGGCGTCATCCGGAGTGGGCCAACGGCTGGCCACCACGGCGCGGGCTCCGGCGGCCTGGCAGGCGCGGGTGAGTCCCATCAGGCCCGTAGCGGGAAGCGCGTCGGCCGATCCGGAGCCGCAGCCGCTCAGCGAGACGAGCGCGCCATGCAGATTCCAAGTGGCAATCTCGACGGGGCTGAGGACATCGTGTTGCCCGGCAGGGTTGAGGCTGAGCACCAGGACGCCGGACGATCCAGCGGCGCGGCTGGAATGCAGGACGTGGGTAGCGAAATGCAGCACCGCCGGATGGCGATTGAGGGCGGCCTGCAGGATTTGGCGGGAAGCGGCCGGGCCTTCCAGCAATACGGGCGTTTGCGAGCCGCTGAAGGCGGCGGCGCAATCGGCCACCTCGCGCGCGCTACCGGCGAGGCGCGCCAGATGTAGATCGTCACCAGCGGTGGAGTCGCTCGCGCGGGCCGCGAAGAGGCCGAAGAAGGGAGCGGGCAGGGAACCCTTCCAGCGAGGATCGGCCGAGTTGTAAACGGGGTCGGCGACGCCGACGAACGGACCGGGGGGAAGGCCTGCGTCGAGACGCGCCGGCGACAGCATCCCGGCGCCGGAAGTAATCTGCAAGGAGTGACGCTCGGCCAGGAAGACGGGACCCTGTGCGCGGGTCTCCTCGACCAGCGCGGCGAAGGGCAGGGCGAACAATTGCGCGTCCAATGCCAGCAGCCACCGCGGCTTCTTCCGGAACGCTGGATCGAGCCGGCCAAACAAGATGCGAAAGATGCGAGACCCGGCCGCCTGGGAATCGGTATTTCCGCGACGAACGGAATTGGTGAAGCCGGCTACCAGCGCGGCGATCTCCGGGCCGGGAGGCAGGCGGTACAGCGCAAAACTCTCGCGCGAGAGGGCCCACAGATAGGAATCCGGCGAATCCAGGTGAAAGGCGAGGAAAGCCGCGTCGGGACGGAGGGTATGGCGAGTGCGTTCGAGAAGATCGGGCAGTTCCACGTCGCTGTTGGATGCGGCGCGCGATTCCCACTGAATGAGGTCGCCTTGCAGGCTGCCGGCACGATCGGCCGCGGGGCCGGAGAGCGCCGCCGGAGAGCGCAGCAATTCGGCCTGGGCGGCTTCGAGCTTCTGCAGCGTCTCCCAGTATGCGGCCGGCAGATTGCGGCGCCAATCCCGCGGCTCCGCTAAAATCGCGCGCAGGCTGGCAGCCCTGTTGGCCTCGGCGGACTCGAAGGTTTCCCGCGCAAGAGCGCGGCGGCGGGTTACGAAATAGAGCTTGTTGCCGGCCTCCACCAGGGCGGAATGAACCTTCTGTACGATGTTTTCGGCGCTCACGCGCGTGGCGTCGTCGGGGAAGGCATCCCGGCGCCAGTTGCGGGCCAGGCGCGTGGCGATGCGCAGGTCGTCGAGAGCGTCCCGCGGCCGGTTCTGGCGCAGACGCACGCGGCCGCGCGCATAGTAGACCTCCCAGTTGGGCCGCAAGCCCCCCGGCTGTTTGGAAAGCGCCACCGCGCGATCCAGAAGGACGGCAGCCGCGCGCGGGTCGCCTTGCTCCAAGCGCAAAACGCCGAGATTCCGGTAGGAACCCTCGACGCTCCGAAGATGGTTAAGTTTGCGAACGCGATAACCTTCCAGCAGCGGGCGCTCGGCTTGGAAGAATTGTCCGTACTTGAGGTATGCGTAGCCCAAGCCGTTCCAGGCTAACGCGACCGTTTCCGGGTCTGCCGCGCGGCCGGCGGCGGCGATGGCTTGCCTATAAAGGTCTACAGCTTGCGGCAGGCGGCCCTGTTCCGTTTGCAACGCGGCCAGGAAACTGAGTAGCTTGGGAAGTTCCGCGCGCCGATCCGGGCCGGATAAGCGCGCCAGCGCGCGGCCGACTGCCTCGGATGCGGCATCCATCTGTCCGAGATGGGAATATAGCGACGCAATATTGAAATCGGCCTTTCCGGCGGTGGCGATATCGCCCGCCGCTTCGGCCAGCTTGCGCGCTTCCAAATATGTTTGCAGGGCTTCCCGATACTGGTGCAGGGCGAACCGGCAGCCCCCCAGCTTAATCAGAAACTGCGCCGCAATCCGGGGTTCGCCCGCGAGCAGCGCGCCACGATAGCCTTGCTGGGCCAGGGCGGCGGCGGCATGAAACTCGTCCGTGAGGATTAGCGCGCCGAATTGTTTCAGTTGTGCCTGGAGAATACCCAAGCGGACATTCTTTTGGCCGGGCGGTGCCAGGGGTGGCGTCCTGGGCGGCGGAACGAAGCGCACTAGCGTTCCGGCGAGCGGGATCAAAGTCAATAAGGAGACCAAAAGCCTGGTCTTCACGAATCCTGCCCTGCCCTGCGGTGTGGAGTATTTCCGGTCTGGTATTCTTTGGGGATACCCTCTCCCGGAGCACCCCCAAAGAATAATACCAGTATTTGCCTTGAATGTGGCAACCATTTTTGTGCGATTGTGTTTTAACGCGCCGGGTTAAGCGCCGAGTTTAGTTACATATTGTGGTCTTTAGAACCAAAACCCGCCGAGTAGCCAGATGATAATCGGATCCTGCACTCGTTGTGCCTGCGAGGCCCCCCACCATGCGGGGACCCTCCCTTCTGCCTTAAAAATAGCCGCTGCGTGAGCCGGACCCCCGAGGCAATCGCGCTAAACAATTCAAACCATAAGGGAAAATAATTCCGCAAAGCACCGGACTGGAAAGAACTCGGCAAACAAATTAAATACCCCGGTGGTATTCCTGCACGAAGCCGCGAATCGCACCGCGAGGGAATGCGCGGCGAGGAACCTGACTACCGAATTTTGAACGATCCCCGATTTGCGCATGAATTATTGCCGGGGTTATTGGAATGGGGCGGGTATTTCCACGGCTTGTGGCGCGAGCTGGAACGGAATCGGGAGCACGTTCCCTGGGACGCCGTTTGTCGGGTTTGCCGCCGTTTCGCGCCATGGAATTGGAGGGCGGGCTTTAGCCGGCGCGGGGCTTCAGCCCCGCTGGTAGTAGCATAGACCGCCCTTCGCGTAGTGATATCCGCCTTACCTGCCTGAGTCACACGTCCACAAGAATCCCCCGCGCCCCCTTTCCCCCCAGTTTTCCAACAACCTACAGCCCCACCCCGGCACGCCCCGTCCATTTCCAGCCCACCGCAATGCTAATCTGAAGCCAGAAGTACGGCCGTGCCATGCCCGCCGCAAGGGCTTTAACTTTAACCGGCCTTTAACCCACCTCCGGACATTGGTAGCGCGGCGCCATGCGCCGCCCCTTGCCGGCCGCCAACTCGCCCCGTAAGTTCGTTTGGAAAAAACAAGGTAAGCCTATGACATCAAATAAGAAAACCGCGGCCAGCCGCCGCCGTGCACGCAAATCTTCGGGTCCCAAAACCTCCGCCGGGAAGGCCGCCTCTTCCATGAACGCCCTGCGCCACGGCCTGCGCGCCAGAACCCTCATCCTGCCGGACGAACAGCAGGAGGATTTTGACCGCATCCACGCCGAACTCGAAAACCAGTATCTGCCCGAAACCCCCTACCAACGGCACCTCGTCTACCAGGCCGCCATCGCCCAGTGGATGCAATTGCGCGCCGACCGCTTCCAGCTCGAAGCCCACCAGAAAGGTCTCGACATCCTCGCCCGCGTCTCCATCTTCGACCGTATGACGCAAGCTAGCGGCCGCCTGGACCGCTCATTCGCAAAGGCTTGCGACGGACTCGAGCGCCTCGTAGCCGCCCGCCCGAAAGACCCGGAACATCCTCAGCCCGAACCACCCCAAACCGATCCCCCCAAGGGAAAGAAGGGCCAGCAGGAAACCCCGCCCGCCAAGTACCAGGTCACCTGGCTCAAAGGCGATGGCCAGACCGAAGTCCTCTATCGCGCCGAAAATGGCAAGCCGGTGAAAGAATTCAGCGATGCCCTGCCCGGCCCACCCATCAAACCCCACTAAAAGGCCAATCTCCGGAGGCGGCGCATGGCGCCGCCCCACCTGCGATAGAATCTCCTGCATGCGCATCCCGCTCGCATTCGTATTGCTCGTCTTGCCGGCACAACTTTCCGCTCAGGGGAGAGTCGCCGCGACACCGGCCGAGCGTGCCGCCTTCATCCGCGAGAACTACACCAAGTTCGAATACCGGATTCCCATGCGCGACGGCGCGAAGTTGTTCACGTCGGTCTACCTGCCCAAGGACGTATTCAGCGATGGCCGGACGTATCCGATCATGATGGAGCGCACGGGGTACAGCGTCGCGCCTTATGGCGTAGACCTGTACCGGACAAACCTGGGGCCTTCCGATCTGTTTGAACGCGAGAAGTTCATCTTCGCGTATCAGGACGTCCGCGGCCGGTTCATGAGCGAGGGCGAATACGTCACCATCCGCCCGCACCGGCCGGTGAAGAACGGACCGAAAGACATCGACGAGAGCACCGATACTTACGACACCGTCGATTGGCTGGTGAAGCACGTTCCCGGCAATACCGGCAAGCTCGGAATGTGGGGCGTGTCGCAGCCGGGGTTCTACGCGACGGCTGGGATGATCGACGCACATGCCGCGCTGGTGGCGGTCGCGCCGCAGGCTCCCGTGACGGACTACTACATGGGCGACGATGTGTACCACAACGGCGCCTTCATGCTGGCGCACCGTTTCAGTTTCTACATGGGATTCCGCAATCGCGAGGGCGATCCCGCGCCGCCTCCGCGCACGCTGCCCTTCGACTTCGAGACGCCGGACGGGTATGACTTCTACCTGAGCATGGGATCGCTGGCCAACGCCGACGAGAAGTATTTCAAACACAAGCAGCCCATGTGGAACATGAACATCGACCACACCGCCTATGACGAAGAGTGGCAATCGCGGGCGATTTGGAAATACCTGAAGGGCATCAAGCCGGCGGTGATGCTGGTGGGCGGCTGGTACGACACCGAAGATCCGCAGGGGTTGCTGCGGCAGTTCGATTTCATGGAGAAGAACGCGCCGCCGGCGGACATGCTGGTGATGGGTCCTTGGAATCACGGCGGCTTCGCATTCGGCGACGGCGACCGGCTGGGCAACATCAACTTCGGCGCGAAGACGGGACCGTACTATCGGGAACACATCGAGCTGCCGTTCTTCCTCTACTACCTGAAGGGCCGCGGGGATGGCAAGTTTCCCAAGGCCTGGGTGTTTCAAACGGGCATGAACCAGTGGCGCCGGTTCGACGCGTGGCCGCCGCGCGAAGCCCGGCCCACGGACCTGTTCCTGGCCGCGCATGGCAAGCTGGCATGGAGCCGGCCGGCGGAGGCGGGGTTCGAAGAGTACCTATCGGACCCCAACAAGCCGGTGCCCTACGTGGACCGCATCATGCTTCGGATACTCGGTTCGTATATGACCGAGGACCAGCGGTTCGCCGCCACCCGTCCCGATGTGGTGGTGTTCCGGACAGACCCGCTGGATCGCGATGTGCAGGTGTTCGGGCCGATTCAGGTGGATCTGAAGGTGTCCACGTCCGGAACCGATTCCGATTTTGACGTGAAGGTAATCGATGTGTTTCCGCACGATTATCCGGACTATAATAATGCCGCGCCGGCGGCCGGTGCGGGAACGGCGGCGCCGGCGCCGGTGGCGGCGAGCACTGCGCCCATGGGCGGATACCAGGAATTGATTCGCGGCGAGCCATTCCGCGGCAAGTTCCGCAAGAGTTTCGAGAGGCCCGTACCGTTTGAGCCTAATAAGCCGGACCGGGTTACATTCTATCTGCCGGACATCGCGCACACGTGGCGGCAGGGACATCGGATCATGGTGCAGGTGCAGAGTTCCTGGTTCCCGCTGACAGACCGGAATCCGCAGAAGTTCATGGAGATTCCCAAGGCGCCGTCGAACGATTTTCAGAAGGCGTTCGAGCGTGTGTATTTCGGCGGCGCGGACGCGTCGCGGATTCAGTTGCGGGCGATGGAGTGAACAAGGCGGCGGGGGATCTTAGCGGATCGAAATGTCCGAAAACTCCATTTCAGTATCTAAATTGCAGGGCTTCAATCGGCGTCGCTCCACTTCCAGGTTCCCCGCAAATCGGACGTGCTGAAGGGGCCGCCGTACCGATACCTCTCGCAGTCTGGGACCATCTCCTTGAATCCAGGTACGAGCCAATCGCCCGCGAGAGTGATCGACGACTCGTGGGAAGCGTAAACAAGCCAATCCGACCCGCCAGAAGTCCAGTAACCTTCAGCGCCATTGTAGTGGGGCTCGAACAGAACGATTTCTAACTCGCATTCGTCGGCATGCCCTTCCCGTAACTCCCAGATGCGCGCGATCCCTCTTCGAGTTAACAATTCTCGAAGAAGGGCTTCTTTCGCGGTGTCAAAGTAGTCGGTGTGGAAAGACAACATGCCTCGGGGTAGATCCGTGCTCCTCAACGGATACCAGTATTCGCCGTCAATTCCCCATTTGCCCTGTAATTCGATCCAGAAGCGATCCGACTCGGCTTTGGTCAGCGTGCGGCGAAACGGTAACGGAGCCGGCCAGCTAATCGGCTCCGCAGTAAGAGACCGGACATACGCAAAGAACTTGGCCCGCTCGTCAGCGATTGCCTTTCCAGCGATCGCGTTCCGCGGCTCAGCGGTGAGGTTGTTTTGAGCATCTCGAGCAGCAACGGTCATGGCATCCACCAGTGAATTAACGGTGTCCGCGCTTTCCGGTCTCAAAGCTTCGATGGATCGCAGGATGGCCTGAAGAATCAAGTATCGCGGAAAGGCGTCGTAGGCCTCCGGCGAATAATCTCCCGCACGGCGAGACTGGCTGCGTTGGATCTCTGCGTAGCGACGACTCCATTCGCGGAATTGTTCCTGACAGTATCGCCGCGCGAGCGTGTGAACTGCCTCTCTCTCATTCATTCATCATTCACTCAATTCGATTGGAACATATGTAGTCGACGTGCGCATTCGATCGACGCCTGGAACGGCGGCTGGCGCGAGAGACCGAGCGGTCTGGCGTGGCGAGTGCCTTCCGGAGTTCGGTGGGGTCGATCCGTAACCGCTCGCATACCTCTAGAACGGCACGTCGTCGTCGGTGATGCCTTGGTTGAAGGCGGGATCTTCGGATGGCGCGGGCGGCGCGGACTGGCTGGGCACGGCGACTGGGCGGCCCGCGCTGCGCGGCATGGATATGGGCTGCTGGCTATACTCGTCGGGGGCCGATCCGCCGCCGTCCTGACGGCCGCCGAGAAGCACGAGGTGGTCGCAGATGACTTCGGTGATGTAAACTTTCTTGCCGTCCTTATCGTCGTAGGTTCTGGTTTCGAGGCGGCCTTCCACATAGACCTGCTTACCCTTCAGCAGGTAGTTGGCGACGTTTTCCGCTCGCCAGTATACAATGCGGTGCCATTGAGTTTGTTCTTTCCACTCTCCGGAGGTCTTGTCCTTCCACTTGCTGGTGGTGGCCAGGTTGAAGTTCGTGACGGACGTTCCGGAGGGAATGAATTTCGTTTCGGCGTCTTTGCCGAGGTTGCCGACCAAGATGACTTTGTTGACGGATCCCATATGGCGCACTGTAACACTATTTTGCACGGTGGGGGAAAGGCGGGTCTGAAAGGCCGGCGGCGGTGCATGGCGCTGCCCCACCAGGTTTTGAACACGGTCAGACGCGTTCGTCGAGCACCTCGCGGACCTTGGCCAGCAGGATATCGGGCGTGAACGGCTTGTTCAGGAACGTTTTGGGCGGTTCGCCGGGCGCGCTGTTGATAGGACTGTCGCGGTAGCCGGACATGTACAGGATCTGCAGGTCCGGGTTCTTTTCGGCAATCTTCAGACCGAGTTCGAAGCCGTTCATCTGCGGCATGACCACGTCGGTCAGCACCAGGTCGATTTTGTGCGCATTCTTTTCGTAGACCGAGAGCGCGGCGAGACCGTTGGCGGCTTCGATGACGGTGTAGCCCCCACTGTTGAGCACCGCGGATACCAGTTTGCGAACGCCTTCTTCGTCCTCCACCAGGAGGATGGTCTCGGAGCCTTTGGACGCCGCCGGCCGGCGCGCCGGGACAAACGCGGTGGCCGGCTCCACGCGCGGCAGATAAATCTCGAAAATGGTCCCGCAATTCACCTGGCTATAGACCGTGATGTACCCGTCGCTCTGCTTCACGGTGCCGTAAACCATGGAGAGACCGAGTCCGCTGCCTTTGCCGTGTTCCTTGGTGGTGAAGAAAGGCTCAAACAATCGCGAGCGGGTTTCGGCGTCCATGCCGGAGCCGGTATCGCTGACGGCCAGCATGACGTATGCGCCGGGCTTGACGCCGGCCTTCTTGGCGGCCAGGGCATCCAGCTCCAGGTTGGAAGTTTCGAGCACCAGCTTGCCGCCGTTGGGCATGGCCTCGCGCGCGTTGGTGGCCAGGTTCACGATAGCTTGCTGCATCTGGCCGCCGTCGATCTGGACGGGGCCGAGGGCCGGGCCGGGCAGCACGATCAACTCCACGGCATCGCCCAACAAGCGGCGCAGCATGGGTTCCATGGCGGCGATGGCGCCGTTCAGGTCGGTCATTTTGGGTTGCGTCTGCTGGCCGCTGGAGAAGGTAAGAAGCTGGCGCGTAAGGGAGGCGGCGCGCTCGCCGGCGTAGAGGATCTCGTCGGCAAAGCGGCGCAGGGGGCTGGCGGCGGGGATCTGGGCGCGCAGCAGGTCGCTGTAGCCGGTGATGACGGTAAGGACGTTGTTGAAGTCGCCCGCGACGCCGCCCGCCAGGCGCCCCACGGCGTCCATTTTGCGTGCGTGGCTGAGCTGCTCTTCAAGCTGGCGGCGGCCGGTAATATCGCGCAGCACCAGAATGGCGCCGCGCAACCGGCCCAGCTCGTCGCAGAGCGGCGCGGCGCTCTGCTCGATGGCGATCTCGGTCTTGTCGCGCGCAATCAGCAGCACCTGTCCCACGTTGTGGGCGGTGGCGCGCGTGCGGATGGCATCCCGGGCGGCGCTGCCGGCGGGCTGGCGGCTGCCTTCTTCGATCACTTGCAGGATCTGGCTCAAAGGGCGGCCGAGGGCGTCGGAGCGGCGCCATCCGGTCAAGGCTTCGGCCACGGGATTGAGGAATGTGATGCGCTCTTCACGGTCGGTGGCGACGACGCCGTCGGCGATGCTGGACAGCGTGGCGGCCAGCATGCTTCGGCTGCTGTGGAATCCGGAAACTAATCCGGTGGCGGCCACCGAGATGGCCACAAATGAGAGCAGGCAGGCAACCAGATTGGGACCACCCACAAACCAAGGCTCGCGCAACTCGACCAGCAACGCGCCAAGCGCCACGGTGCAAAGCGCGGTGGCCACGAATCCGGCGACGTGTCCGTAATACCAGACGCTGGCGAATACGGCGACCAGGAAGGGAAGGAAGAGGTTGGGCTCCAGCAGCGGGCGCAACAGCAGGGCGACCAGCACCGCGAGCGTGGTGAGCGCCAGCGCGAAGACGCTGCTGTGCAGGGATGAGTCTTTGAGCTGGAACACAGTCGGCTCAGTTTCAGAATACTATATGTGGCCGGTTGGGCTGGCGGGTTGCAACGCTATCTTGTGGTCATGTTTGGGGGCATTACCGTGCGGAATCCCGCACCCGCGTGCCCCCACGGCGCGCCTATGGCTGCAGCGACAGGGTGGCGGTTCCGGCGGGACCGGCGTAAATCAGCTCCATCGAACGGATTTTATCGGTCTTGCCGTGGAATGGGAAAAAGATCAGGCCGGCCTGGGGAAGGGCGCGGTCGCCTTCGGGCAGGGCGGCCTTTTCCACGCGCTGTTCCATGGCGTGCCGCAGCGGGATCGGCATATGCACCGGGGCGGGGGGTTCGGACTGGGCCTTTCCGCCCGTGTTGATGCTGGTGGATTGCGATTTCGCTTTCGCGTCGAGCGCGTTGGCATCCTCCCATTCGGGATCCTTGAGCGACCGGAACACCATGCCGAAAGGCTCGTTGGGCACGGGCTTGGTCTTCTTGGCGTAAATGCGGAGCGAAAAATCGCCGGAGGATATCTTGAGACGCGCCCCGGACGGACCGTACAGCGCAGTCTCCACCGCCACGTAGTCTTCCGTAGTGTAGGTCGGACCTTCCGGAATCGGGACGGCGTGTCCCACGAATTCGGCCGCCACCGTCACCGTGCCCGCGGGAGCGTGGGCCTGATAATCGCCGGGCGCGGCTCTGGGCGGGATGCCCTTCGTCTCGGCGACTGGCGGCGCATCCTTCACGGCGGCGGGTACGGCGGCGGGCGGGTCCTGCCCGTGCGCGCACACACACAGTGCGGCGATCGGGATACAGGTACTCCATGCACGGGGAAATCGCATTCCAATCACAAGCTAACACAGTGCGGCTGTGCCGCAAGCGGCCGGCTTTCAACTCGCGGCTAAACGTGGCCGGCGACACCGTCTGCACGGGTGCTTGCCCGTTGGGGGGAACCGCTCTGACGGTCGCGGCTCGGTAACGGTCGCGGCTCGGTAAACTCGCGTTGATTTCGCACGGTTGCGGAGCGCGACCGTCAGGGAAGGGAGAGAGAAGGCCTAAAGCTATTGCGGGAATTGTCCGAAAGATACTCTTGAGACCTGTGCGCCAGAGACGCCAAAGAGAGGACTTCCATGTTACGACCCGCAGTGATTCGCAATTTTATGTCCGTTGCGTTCGCCTCAGCCCTGGTATACGGTTTGACAGCGCGCGCTACTCAGGCGAAAACCGCACCGCCGTCGGCTCCGCGTCTGACTACGGATGCCTCTTTTCCTAATTTGTTCTACGGCGCGGTCCCGGTTCAGGGCGACAATTTGCCGGTTCTAGTGTTCGTGCACGGGCTGGGCGGCAGCTACGTGGACTGGATCGAGGTCAACAACTGCCCGACTTCGGTGGCCGGGTGCAAGGGGTCCGGCAACGACATGTACGACTACGCATACCAGGCGGGTTATCGCACGGTCTTGCTGAGCATGAGCGCCGATAATTCGAACAACAGCTTGAGTATTCAGAACAATGGGGCGATGCTGCAGACTTTGTTTCCGGCGATCCTCAGCCACTATGGCGCGGCCAAGGTCTATTTCGTCTGCCACTCCAAAGGCGGGCTGGACTTGGAAGATGCCATCGAAAATTCGGCGTGGACGGGAATAGCCAGCGCCGTGATTCAGCTCGGCACGCCAAATCAGGGAGACGCGCTGGCGGATTGGATCTTCAGCCCGGCGGGCAATTCCCTGGGACAGCTTTTAGGGCTGCTGACGCCGGGAGTACAGTCGCTGGAAGTCGCGAACGTCTTGTCATTGCGCGCCCAGTGGGATCCGGTTTTCCAAGCTGCCGAGATTCCTTTTTACACCTTGTCCGGCAACACCTATGCGTGTACGGGCGGCAGCGGCACGTGCCCAACCGGATTCACCGGGCCTGTGCTGACCCAGATCACCACGCCGGCGGGAGGCAAGGCTACTCCGTGTGGCGCGGCCGGCAACGCCCCGTGCAACGACGGATTGGTGACGCATCCGGAATCGCTGCTGCCCACCACCTATGCCATGGAGTTGGGCGTGATGCCTTTCAACCACTATCTGCTGCGCATGGGCGATAACGCATGGTCTTACGTCAATGGCCGCGTGCAGGAGTTGCAAAACCAGCAGCCGGGCGTCACGCAGGTGGCCACCGGCGGGTTTGGCGATCCGCACAATACCTGGTCCTGGTCGATGGCATGGTTCCGGAACATGCTTTACGTGGGCACCGGGCGGGAGCCCGCTTGTATAACCGCGGCCGCCAGCGCCATACAGCTTGCGATGCCCGGCCTTTACCCGCCGGCGGTCGGCGATTGCACGCCGGACTACCACGATTTGCCGTTGCAGGCGGAGATCTGGCAATACAATCCCGCGACCAGTATATGGACGATGGTCTTCCAATCCCCGAGTTCGCTGGCGACCGTGGAAACCTCGGGTACGAGCGTAGCTACAGCCAGAGACATCGGTTTCCGGGGCCTGACGGTGGTCAACGAACCGGGCGGCGTGACCGCTTTGTACGCGGGCGGTGTAACCTCCGGCGAATTATTCGAGTGCCATCCGCCCAACATCGTAACCGGCTGCAGTCCACCGGGATCGTGGCCTCCGCCGCGCATTCTCCGTAGCACGGATGGCGTGACCTGGAACCCGGTTCCGCAGAACGGCACTTTGAACACGGTAAGCGGCAGCAGTGTGTGGACCCCGGAACAGTGTGGCGGCACGCCGTGCTTCCTGGGTTCCCTTACCGCGACCGGCGCCTACGCCGCTCCGGCTTATCCGCAATACAGCATCCGTTCGGCGGCGCAGCTCTGCAGCCAGCCGGGTCCGTCGTCCACCTGCGTGCAGGACGGTATTCTCTTTTTCCAGGTGGGAGATTTTCCGGGAGTGGGCCGGACGTTTGCGTCCGCGCCCGGAACCAATCCGGCGCTGGGCGACAACTGCGGCCAGCCGATCTGCTTTTCGTGGGCCGGTCCGCCGACGGCCACGCTGCCCATTTGGATTTTAAGCAATTTCAATAACTTTGTGTACGCGGGAACCGGCAGCCCGGCCATCACCGGTACGCAGCAGCAGTATGGTGTGTGGTCGGCGAATGGCACCGGGACGCCGCCCTACACCTGGAGCCCGGTCGTCGCCAATGGCGGCTACGCGCGGAATCTGATCGCCGATTTCGCCATGAGCATGGAGATCTTCTCCGATCCCGCTTATTGCCCCGGGGCTGGATGTTTGTACGTAGGCACCGACCGGCCGAACGAAATGGTCCGCATCCATCCGGATAGGACGGGTCAGGTCCAGGTGGACGCGCTAAATAGTTGGGACCTGATCGTCGGCAACCCCCGGACGATTCCGGCCGGACAACCGGGCGCAGGCCAATATATCGCGCCGCTGAGCGGCATTGGGCAGTATTTCGATAATGGGTTTACCGGACACTTCTGGAGAATGGGCGTGGGATCGCAAGGACTGTACATGGGCACTTGGGATCAGAGCAGCAACGACGTCCCGAATCCGACGCTCGGCCCGCTCTGGTCGCAGGAATATGGCACGGATGTCTGGCGCAGCCCGGATGGCGTCAACTGGACGTTTGTCAGCAAAACCGGTCTGGGCGACGGCAATAATACGGGCAGCCGCAGCTTTGCAGCCACTCCGTTCGGTCTCTACATGGGCACGGCGCGCTCGGTGGGCGGTACGCAAGTGTTCAATCTGGACAATGGCAACCTCGATTTCAACAAGGATGGCGTAATCGACCGGCAAGATGTGGACCTGATGCGGGCCAGACTGAATACGAAGGCCGCGCGGAACGCTGCGATGGATCTTGACCGCGACGGCAAGATCACGGAGGCGGATGTCCAATTGCTGACGAGCCAATGCACGTATCCCAATTGCGCAGTGCCGGCGATCGGGCCGCGATCCTCAACGCTGACGCCGCCGGTGGCGCATTCCGCGCCAGGCCCGCTGGGCGGCGCAGTATCCATTGTTTGGAACGTCGTATCGGGGGCTAGCGATTACCTGGTTTACCGAATTACTTGCTCGCCTAGCGTATCCACGCCGGCTCCAGCCGCGGCCGCCAATGCCGCCGCCGCTTGCAACGCGCCGGGGGCGCCGTCGATCTGCACGATGTTGCCTCACGCGGTTGCATCCACGACCGCGCTTTATGGCTATCCGAGCGCGCCGGAATTCTTGGGCCGGGTGACGGCGATGGCGTACGGGGAAACCGCGCCGAACACCTTGCAATCGCTTTATTTCATAGTCGCCGAGGATGCGCTTGGCAACCTCTCGAGCCCTTCCAATGTGGTGGGCGGGCCGTCGCTCGCAACGCAGTAGGGATCGGCTAGCCTTGCTCGCCGGCGTAGTGGGGCAGGCTCGCAGCCAGGCTCGCAGCCTGCGCGGGCCTCGTAGGCCCGCTCTTCGGTGAGCGAAGCCCGCCTCGCACAGGCCCAAGCCTGTGTAGGCGTGGCTAACTAAAAGCCCGCGGCGGCGCATGGCGTCGCCCTACCTGGGTTTTTCCTAAGGCGTCGTGTAGATCACGGTAACCTCGCAGCCGTCCTTGCCCGCGCACAGGTTGGGGCCGTTATTCACCGCGATGCCCGTGATGTGGAGCCCGTCGCCGTGGCCGAACGCGCGTTCGTCGGCATTCGCGGTTTTCCGCCACTTGGCAAAGGGAATGTAGCGCGAAAACCTGACGTGCACGCCCTTGTTGGCGGAAACGGATGCGATGGTTAGCGATGCGGCGCCGTAGTTCACCTGGATTGTCCAGTGCTGGTACAGGTCGACTCCACATTTCGCGTCGCCCGCACAGCGGTCGGCGCCCGCTTCGACGACCTTCACCCCGCTTAACACGCCCGTAGCGTTCAAGTGCCGCAGCTCCCCCCGGATCGCCTTCCAGGTCTTGCCGTCGTCGAGTCCACCGGCGTAAAGCAGGATGGACCCTCCGTCTTTGATGGTGATGGGGGTGTCGCCGGAGGCTTCCATTCGCGCCGGACCGCCGCACAGCAGCAGAATCCCGAGGGGGAGAGACGTCGTGAGTGTGAGTTTGCACATGAGCTTGATTGTTCCTTTGATCAGTGGCCTACAGGCACCCCCGGGGCGGTGCGCGGCAAATCCGCATGCAAACGCCGAATGACCGGGCGGTCCAGGTACGAGCGAAAATCTTCCGCGGGCCACGAGGCCTGCAGTTCGGCCAGCGCGGCGGCGGCCTGGGCCGCGGCGGCGCGGTCCGGGGGGCCGCTTTTCAGCAGCAGTACGCCGGCGCGCCAGAGCGACTCCGGCTTTTTGGCCGATTCGAAAAAAGGGCGCGCGCGGCTCGCGTATCCCGCTGCCGCCACGCGATCGCCGGCAGCCAGGGCCGCTTCCGCCGAGCCGAGCAGCGCCTCCGCTTCCGCCGCGGGATTGCCCGACGCATGCGCCATGTCGAACGACTTGCGGCAGGCTTCCAGTCCCCGCGCTCCAGCGCCCGAACGGGCCAGCGCCAGGCCCAGCACCAGGCTGGCGCCCCGCCGGGTAGCCATGTCGCCCGCGTCCGCGCTGCGCAGCAAGGCCTCGGCTTTCGCGCGCGCCTCGGCGAAACGTTCCTGCATCAAAACGATCCGGAGAGCGCTCACTGGATTGGCGTCCGCGCCCTGTTGCGACACCGCCGGGCCGTCTTTGTGGCCGAGTAGGGCGTGCATCAGAGCCACGTTGACCTCGTTGGTGGCCCTGCCAGTGGAATTGCCAATGGCCTCGAAAATGCGCCGTGCCTCGTCGAACATGCGCAGCGCCTGCGGCCAGCGGTCCTGGAACTCTTCGAGCGAGGCCAGCCCCTCCTGCGCCAGCGCCAGTGGCTGCGACGGACCGGCCGGCTGCATGGTGGCCAGCGTCTCCTGAAACGCGCGGCGCGCCCCTTCGTAGTCGCCCTTGTTGCGCGCGGCGCGGCCCAGCAGGATGAGAGCCATGGCGGCCTCGTTGCGGAAACTGGCCTGCTTATAGTACACCAGCCCGGCCTGCACGTCCCCCCAGCCCTGCGCCGCGTCCCCGCTCTGGATGCGGATGCTTCCCAGACTCACCAGCGCGCGGGCTTCCGACCGCTTTTCGCGGTTCCGCCGGGCGATGTCCAGCGCTTCCTGCATGGTGCGCAAGGCCTCCGCGGTGCGCCCTTTGACAAATAGCGCGCTGCCCAAATCGATCAGCCCCCGCGAAACCAGATTCTCGATGCCGCCGGCGCGCGCAATGGCGATGGCGCGGTTGGCTTCGTCCAGGGCTTCCGCCGTCTGCCCGGCGTCCAGGTAGCCGTTGCTCGACAAAAGCAGAAGTTTGATTTGCTGTTGGTCGTTGCCCGTCACCCGCGCCGCCGACAGCGCCTTGCCGATCAGATCGCGGCTTTCCGAGGGCGTGCGGGCAAATCGGGCGCGCACGTACAGGCACTCGGTCGCGCCTTCCACGTTGGAGGCGGCCTGGAACAGATTCTCCGCGCGGTCGAGCGAGCGGCCGGAGTCCTCCCGCGCGCCGGTGCGGGCCTGCAACGCTCCCAGGCGCAGCCATGCGGCGGCATTCTGCGCATCCAGGCGGACCGCTTCGGAATACGTGCCCATGGCCTTCCGCGTATCCTGGTTGCGTTCCTGCGCGCGCCCCAGATCGAGCAACGCCCCATCGCGCTCGTCCGGCGCCGCCAGCGCGGAGACTTGCTGGAACTTGCCCTCCGCGGCCTGGAATTCACCCGTAACGGTTTGCCTAATCGCGTCCAGATGCAGGCTCTCGGACTCCGGCGGTGAACCGCGCGGCGCCATGGCTTTCAGTAATTCGTCCTTGGCGCGTTCCAGGTAATCTAGTTCGTACCAGGCTTCGGCCAGATACGCGTGCGCCATGGCGTAAGCGGGGTCGATCTCCACCGCGCGCGCCAGCGCCTTGCCCGCGCGGTGATAACTGCCGTAGTGCAACGCGGCGATGCCATCGCGATACCAGGGAATCGCGGCGGCGGCCGGGTCGTGGTGGCGCTTCGATATCCGCAACCACGCAAACGCGCCGCCTCCCACCGCGACGGCCCCGCCGGCCAGCGCTGCCACGGCGCGGCGGCGCGAGGGCGCCCGTCCTGGAGCCCCCAGGTCGGCCAATAGCTCGTCCGCCGATGTGTAGCGTGCGCGCCGGTCCTTCGCCATTAGCTTCAGAACGACGCGGTCGAGGTACGGCGGCGATTGCGGATTCAGCCGCGACGGCGGTGGCGGCTCCCACGTCAGCAGCCGCGCCAGAGTCGCTGTGAGGCTCTCCGCCGCGAATGGCGACTTGCCAGCCAGGCACTCATACAGCACCACGCCGAGCGAGAACAGGTCCGACCGTGCGTCCAGCATCTCGCCGGACGCCTGCTCGGGTGACATGTACAGTGGCGTTCCGGAAAAGCCTTCCAGCGTTTGCGTGGCCGCGGCTGCGGCAGGCTCGCCGGCCGCGTGCGTGCGCGCGATGCCGAAGTCCAACACCTTCACCTCGCCGGTGGACGTGATCTGGATATTGCCGGGCTTGATGTCCCGGTGGACGACGCCGTGGCGGTGCGCTTCCGCCAGCGCCGCAGCCGCGCCCGTGCCCACTTTCAAGGTCTCCTCGACGCTCAGCCGCCGCTTGTTGAGGATGTGCCGCAGGCTCGCGCCGGACACCAGTTCCATGGCGATGAAAGGGTCGCCGCCGGGGTTCTCGACAAACTCGTAGACCGTCGCGATGTTCGGGTGCGCGAGCGAGGAAGCCGCGCGCGCTTCCTTCAGCAGGTTAGCGCGGAGTTTCTCGTCGTCGCGGCCGCTGGAGCAGAACTTCAGCGCCGCGCGGCGCCCCAGGGTCAGGTCTTCGGCTTCATAGACAACACCCATGCCGCCTTCGCCCAGTTTGGACACGATCCGGTAGTGGGTGACGGTGACGCCAATCATCGACGGGTCTTGAAGCGGCATTGCGACGCGGTATATTCATTTTAGACCCATCGCATCGTTGCCGTATACGACTGTTACCGGGCGGCGGCCGCCAGCCCGCGGTTACTGCATGCCGCCGCCCCCGCCCATGTCCATATCCAGATTCCAGGAGCCCAGCATCCTGGCGCGTTGGCTGCCCGCAGGCGCCGCCGTTAGAATCGGCTCCACGCCGGCAACCAGGGTGATAGCCGTCACTTGGCCGGGATCGGAGCCTTCGGTGCTCGAAACGATGATGGCATCGCCCGGCTTCAAGTCTTCCAATTTAATCGCGGGTAGGCGCTCCAGCATTTGCTGCATATCGCCGCCACGGCCGCCTCGCATACCGCCCGCGCCGCCGGGGCCGCCAGGCCCGCCCTGGCCACCACCCGGTGTGCCCGCCTGAGCGCTGCCGGCATTTTGACCCGGAGCGCCGGCGGCTGCGGCGCCAGCCGGAGTCTGTCCACCGCCGCCGCCGGGCCCGTTCCCGCCCGTGCCGCCCGACGCCCGCATGGCGATCATTCTCGCCATCCATTCCGGCAGTTTGCGCAAGCTGGCATCCGCGTTCACGTGCACCAGCAACGGCTTCTTGGTAGTCAGATCCATCACCTTGATGGTGTTCGCCGCCGGATCGACGACGGTCACCGTCGCCGCCACGTTGCGGAACGATCCGGATACCAGTTCCTCGGCCTCGTAGCGCGTCCCGTCATCGCTCTTAGTGCCCAGTGCCCGCACCTGGTCGCCCGGCTTGATGTCCGCGAGCGTACCTAGTTTGGCGTCCGCGAACTTGACGGAATCCGGTGCATACCGGCTGACCGCCGTCTTCGCGCCCGCCACGATAGTCAGCGGCTTGAGCCCTTCCGCGGTGCGCGTGTTGATGGTCACGGTGCCCGCCTGGGCATCCACCGCCGTAACCAGGCCGCCCACGCCGCGCTTCCGCCATTCGGCCTGATCGGCCTGCTGCTTCTGGGCGATATCCGCCTTGGTCATGACCACCAGGGTGCTGGCCGCCAGGGCGGTCTTGTCGTCGGAAAGCTCGCCGCGCGCCAAGACCCGGTCGCCCGGGGCGATGTCGTTGGCCGCGATCGGCGTGGCCTTTGCCATGCTCTTCTCACCCGCGGGAAGACGCAGAAACTTCGCTCCGGCGTGCGGAGTGATCGTCACCTTCTTGCCATCGTCGGTATGCAGGGTGATCTGGCCGTTCGCCGAGTCGATGGCCTCGACGGCCCCAACCAGGTTCGTGCGGGCGGGTTGCTGCGCCGCGGCGATTCCCATGGCCAGGCAGGCCGCCGCCACACAGCCTAAGCTAATCGTTTTCATTGCGGAGCAACTCCAATCTGTAAGGACGTTTGCAAGGGGTGCCGAGGTTATGCGCGGCGCAAGAATGCCGCGCTTATCGCCCGGCGTTCCTCACCTCATAACCCAACGCGACGATGGCCTTCAGCGCTTCCACCACCGTTTTCCGATCGTAATCTCTCTCCGATTCCGGGAGTTGCCCGTACGGCACAAGATCCGGATGTTCCTTCCTGCCGTCGTCCCGCTGCGCGCCGTAACGCCAGCCCTCGTCGATCCGTTTCCGGGCCCAGTGATCGTGGTTGTTCTGAGCCAGTCTCTCAACCAGTTTCTCGAGATCGGAACTCAGCTTGATGTGCGACGTGTCGATTGTTTGTGGGGTATAGGTCGTCACCACGTCTCCTCTGGCCCTGATGCGGTTTTTTGACCGGCATCTTGTTGTGCCGGCCATATCCATGATAACCCTCCCAAACCGTCACTGGCCGTGGCGCAGGCCCGTGGCCTGCCGGCGGCCTCTCAGGCCGCCCGCGCGGGCGGCGACGCCCGGATTGATACTGACGTGCTCGCCGTGCTCTCGTTTCAATCCACGCCGCCCGCGTCAAGCCCGTTCTCCTTACCCTCAAGCCGCCTCTGAAATAGCTCACCGTATTTGCCTAGATCGTGTAGCAGGCCGGCCAAGTAGGCTCCCTCTCCAGATCCAAACACCTCCGCGAAGCGACGAGCGCGGCCCGCGACTCCCTCTAAATGGACCTTCAGGGGATTCCGCGCGCCCAGGTCGTTCTCGCTGTGCGCGAAATAAGTGGTCATCTCGCTCAGTTATCAACTTAGAAGCTTTCCGTCCACCCGAACACGAGGCAGCCTTTGGAGCTTCAATACTGACCGGTCACGCCCCGACGCATCCCCCGAGAACGCTGAAAACAAACACAGGGGCGCCGCGAACGGACCGTCGAAAGCTGACCGCTGACAGCTTCCTCACCCCGCCAGCCGATACCCCAACCCGTGCACAGTCAGTATCCACTGCGGCTGTCGCGAATCTTCCTCCAGCTTCTGCCGCAGCCACGCCACATGCACATCCACCGTCCGGCTCGACGTCACGCCCCCGTATCCCCATACCTCGCTCAGCAACGTCTCGCGCGACACCGTGGTCCCGCGATGCTCCACCAGGTAGCGCAGCAACTGAAACTCCTTGGCGGACAGCGTCACCGGTTTGCCGTGCCGCGTCACTTCCGTGCGCCGCAAGTCCAGCCGGATGGCGCCGAACTGGTACACCTCGCCGGATACGCTGAGGGCCGGCGCGCGCCGCATTAGAGCCTCTACGCGTGCCAGCAGTTCCATCATTTCGAACGGCTTGGCCAGGTAGTCGTCCGCCCCGATTTTCAGCCCCACCACTTTATCGGCCGTCTGCCCGCGTGCGGTCAGCATCAGGATGGGCGTCGAGACACCCCGCTGCCGCAGTTCGCGGCAGACGTCCATGCCGTTCTTGCGCGGCAGCATCACGTCCAGGACGATCAGATCGAACGCCGCGCCGCACGCCATATCGAAGCCGGCCTGGCCGTCCGCCGCCGACTCCACGTGGTGCCCTTCGCTGCGCAGCCGGTCGCCCAGCGTCAGCACCAGGCCCGGCTCGTCTTCCACTAATAGGATGCGGCGTTCCATACTTATGCCGTGGGTTGTGCCGCGGGTAGCGAGGCGCTCCGCAAAAGTTCGGCGGCCGCCGCGCGCAGTTCCAGCGTGAACGTGCTGCCGCGCCCCGGCTCACTGGACGCCTCCAGCCGCCCGCCCATCCCTTCGGCGATATCGCGCGCCAGGCTCAGCCCCAAGCCGGCTCCATGAATCTGCGCCGCCTGCGCCGCCTTGCCACGATAAAACGGCTCGAAGATGTGCGGCAAGTCCGCCGCATCGATGCCGGCCCCGCGATCTTCCACGCTGATGCGCACGCGCGATCCGTCGCCCGTGCTCCCGGCGCGCACCCGCACCCAGCGTGCCTCGCCTCCGTATTTCAAGGCGTTCAGGATCAGGTTCTCCAGGCAATGCGTGAGCGCCGCGCCATCCGCATGCACGGGGGGCAGATCCGGGTCGATCTCGCGCTCCACGGTGAAGCCTTCCGCTTCCGGCAGCGCCGCAATGTTGGCCAGCACGCGGGCCACCGCTTCTGACACCGGCACCGGCCCCAGATCGTAGCTCGCCTGCCGCGATTGGCCGGCCGCGAAGCGCAGGATCTGTTCGATCATGCCGGCCAGCCTGCGCCCTTCATTGCGGATCAAGGCGCCGTATTCCTTGACTTGGTCCTTACCGGCCACAAAGCCCTCCGCCAGGTTATCGGCCGCCGAACAGATCACCGCCACCGGCGTGCGCAGCTCATGCGAGACGCCCGCCACGAACTCCATTTGCAGCCGCGCCAAGCGCCGCGCGCGCTGCGTGGAGACGATAATCAGCCCCATGCTGACCGCCAGCAGCAACAGCACGCCGAAGCTGAGCAGCAGATTGCGGCGGCGGTCCGCGGCCACCACGGATTCGAGCGAGCCTCCCTTGTGCCGTGCCAATAGCTGCCAAGGCGCCTCGGCCGGCGACGGTAGAATCAGGGCGCTGCGCGCGCGCGCCAGGAATGGTCCCCGGTTGGGGCCGCCGTTCCTGCCGCCGCCACCGCGCCGCGTTCTTCTTTGCCCGGCGGCGGGATCCCGCGGCGGCGTGCCCTCGATAGCCCGGTTCTCCGCCGGTGTGGAGGGCACCAACGCGGCGTGGGCATCCGGCGGATTCAGAGACGCAGCCGTGAGTTGCGGATCGGATCGATAGATTACTTTTGCGTCCGGCGCGCCGCTCACCACCACGACGTTGTAAATGAACCCGTCCGGCCCGGCGAAATAGCGTTGCGCCAATTCCCCGAGCATGCGATCGATCGCGGCGCGATTCAGTTCCACGATCGCAAACCCCAAAACGATGCGCGGTGGAGCGGATGGGGCGGGCGGTTCCGCCTGCCGCGGCGGACCAGGCTCGCGCCGCCAACGGGGGCCGGCGAAGTTGACAATCGGGCGCACCAGCGCGGGGATGCGTTCTTCCAGGGTCCAGGCGAACGATCGCAATTCCGGCGGCGCGCCTTCCGGGCCGCCACCCGCTTCCATACGTTCCACGCGCGCGCGCAGATCCGCCAGCGATGCCGGCCACTCGACCGGATCGAACGCGCCATCCGCTGGACGAAGCTGTAATAGCCGCGCCGCGTGGCGAGGCGTGCTCGTGCCCGCTTGCCACACGAACACGTTGGCCACCAGATCGGGACGGGCGGTGGTGCGCGCCCACTCCTGATACCGGTCCGCGTAGCTCGACCAAAAGTCGTCCGGTTCGGCCGTGGGATCGCTGTGAAACGCGGTCGAGACCAGCGTCAGTTCCCGATAGAACTCCTGGCGGAACTGGTTCACCGAAGTATTCAGGCTGGCTTCGATACGCGTGCGCTCGGCACGGCTGATCTCCAGGCTCCAGCGGTACTGCAGCACGGCCAGCAGCAGCAGCACGGCCGCCAATACCGCAACCAGGGCTATCGGCAGGAACGCCCGTTTCGCGGTAGTGGTCATAATCGCAGGATAGATACCCGCCGCGGAAAATGCAAACGACGTGTGGATTTCCACCCCGGCGCTGCGCGAGCGCTACAAGAAAATCGAGCGCGTGGACGTGGCGCACCGCACGGCTATTGTCGTGGGTGGGAGGCTGCCCGATGGCTGGCGCGCGCGCATCCGGCCCGTTCCCGCGGCCGTGATTCGAATCCCACGACTCTGCCGATCGCGGATGTAATCGACCTGGCGACTCTGGCCCACTAACCCGATGGCGAAGCTTGGGCGATGTCCACGCCGCCTTTGAAATAAGCGCCTTCTTCGATAACGATGCGCGCGGTTCTGATATTGCCGGTGAGCGTGGCGTCTTTGCGGATCTCGACGCGATCCTGGGCGTTCACATCGCCTTGCACAGTTCCTAGAATCACCACGGCGCTGGCTTGGATTACACCGGTCTTGATGGTACCGTGAGGGCCCACCGTGAGTTGGTGCGCGGGCAGCTCGATCCTGCCTTCCAAAGCGCCATCCACGTACAGGTCTTCGTTGCTAAATACCTCGCCCTTGATTGTTACGGCTTTTCCGATGCGGGCGGATTCGTTTGGGGTGTTCGCCATAGAGTTCATCCTCCTCGATTTTGAAGAAGTGGACGTATGTGGCGGGCCTTTGAACCAGTGTATACCAAAACCGTCAGCCGCCACCGAACGTGGGCAGCGCCGTCGCTATCCGGAAGCTCAACTGCGTGTGCGCGCGCCGCAGCGCCCGCTCCACCTCCGCCGGATCGCCGCCGCGCGCGAAGATGAATCCCAGATACGAAGCTCCTTCCGGCAGCGGCGCCAGCGCTTGCCCCACCTTCGCCGTCACGATCACTTCGTCGACGCCCTCCACGGCTCGTGCAGCGTCCACTCCCACGACATCTTCATACACCCCGCCGCGCGGAATCGGAATCATCATCACCCCCGACGCCGCATCCGCCGGCCGCAGCGCGGAGATGTCTTCGCCGATTGCATGCCGCAGCGCCAGTTCCTCCAGCGGCATGCCGTCGCCGAACCGGAGCGCTTTCGAGCAGAGCCCGCCAATGGGCCGCGCCGCCACCTCCAGGATCCGGACACCGGTTTCGTTGAAGCGCAACTCGGCGTGAAACGGCCCGTGATACAGGCCCAGCGCGCGCACTGCCCGCTCCACGGAGCCGCGCATGCTTTGTTGCGCCGTGGCGCTTTCCCGCGATGGCGTCACATAGATGGTCTCTTCGAAGAATGGGCCTTCCAGCGGATCGGGCTTGTCGAATATCGCGAGTATGCGCGCCGCGCCGTGTGTCACGATACCTTCCACGGCGAACTCGCGTCCTGGAATATAGGATTCCACCTGCAGGTATTGGTTTTGCTCCTCGCGCGCCAGCAACAGCTTAATGCGCGCAAATGCCGCGCGGAATTCGCCGGGATCGTTGGCGCGGATCACACCCCGGCTGGCGGAAAGGCCCAGCGGCTTCAGCACGCAGGGGTACGGCGCACGGCGCGCGGCCGCATCCGGCGGCTCGGCCAACGCCACGCGGAAGAACTCCGGCACGGGCAACCCGGCCGCCTCGAATAACTGGCGCGTCAGATATTTATCGTGGCAAGCGCGCGCGGCGGCCGGCGGATGAAATGGAATTCCGAGGGCGCTGGCCACTTCGGCCGCCAGCACGGCAGGTCCGTCGCCTACGGCCGCGACCGCATCGAAGCGCCGCCCGCCGATAGCTTCAAGCGACGCGGGCACATCGCCGAACCGCACCGGAATGGCATGGTCGCCCCACGGATCTTCGAGCACGTGGCAGCGATCCGTGGCTAGCGTCAGATCCACGTCCAGCCGCCGCGCGGCGTCGGCGAACACGCGGATCTGATACCCCGTAGTCGCCGCGAACAGCAGCAGCCGCGGCACGCCTCAATCCTCCGTCCGGAAGGATTCCATGGTGCGCGGATTGTAGGCCCAGTGGAATTCCAGCTCGTAGGCCAGCGAGCGCGCCAGCCCATCCAGGTCGGGGAACAGAGTGGCGTGCGTGATGTTCATGCGGTACAACTCGCGCAAACCGGTTTCGCGCACCTTGCCGGCCGGCAGGATGAACTTCGCCATCATGTTTTTCGGATCGCGGTATTGGTGCACGATTTCTTCCATGGGCTTGTCCAGCACGCCCGGCAGCGCAAACGTGCCGGACTGTGCGATCAGGCGGCGGTTCATGGTGTCCGGCTCGCCCAGCCAGAGGAATTCGCGGTCGCCCTTCAGAAAATAGCGCGCGAAGTTGCCCTTGCGCCGCGGGTCCATCCCGCGCGAGGTGGCGGCGGGCTTCCGCGACTTTGCCGAACGCCGGATGCCGCCCGCGCTGATATCGGCGGGGTTCAGCGCCCACACCGCCGCGTCGCTGGTGGCCCGCTGCAGCGCAAAGAAGGCCGCCACGTAAGGCGACCAAGTGAAATCCAGCAAGCGCGTGGGCGCGCCGTGATGCTGCATCAGGGCCAGCCATTGAAAGTCGTCGTCCGGGTCCGGCGGCTGAGCCAGAAACTGGTGCGCCTTGCGCTTGAAGACGCGCAGGATGCGCCCCTCCTGCTGCGGCCACGCGCGCGGGTCGATGTGAAAATTGCGGAAGTAACGAGAAAGCGCGCTGGCCAGCGGCCACTCTTCCTTGCGATGCCCGCGAAAGGCCCAGTTGGAATACGGCGAGCCGGTGATGATCTTCAGAAACTCGTCCCACGACTCGAGGCGGTGTTGCTTATAGATGGTGGGGGCGGTGGGCATCGTCGTCCCATCATTTTCCCATCATTTTCCTATCATTGGCATCAGGCACGCTATCGCGAGACCGGTTGCCACGCCGAGCGCCGGAAAACGGGAAGTGACATAATTATGGCATCAGCGTCCGCACCACAATCGACATTCCAGACGATCTGCATGCCGCGCTCCGGCAACGTGCGGCCGCGGAGCGCACCTCGATTCG
>Ga0181526_10000484_pt1 | contig 42633 bp, 50 predicted proteins | sample PEATcosm2014_Bin_35_FD_119750 | JGI IMG/M metagenome (GOLD analysis project Ga0181526, IMG submission 119750) | Peatland microbial communities from MTU Mesocosm Facility, Houghton, MI, USA - PEATcosm2014_Bin06_30_metaG | ecosystem: Environmental > Terrestrial > Soil > Wetlands > Peat | place...
ACGTCGGCCGCACCTACCTGTTCAGCCAGATCTGCATTTATGCCGTCATCGCCCTTTCCCTGACCATCCTGACCGGTTGGGCCGGGCAGCTGTCGCTGGGGCAGTTCGGCCTCGTGGCCGTCGGCTCGCTCATGGCGGCCCACCTCGGGAACTCGGTGCCGTTGCCGCTCCTGCTGCTCTTCGGCGGCGCGGTGACCGCGGCCGTCGCCATCGTCATCGGTCTCCCGGCGCTCCGCATGCCGGGCCTCTTCCTGGCGGTGAGCACGCTGGGCTTCGCCTACTTCATGCAGCAGTCGGTGCTGCCCACGACGTGCTGGACCCTGCCCGTGCTGCACAAGACGCTCTGCACCGGGCTGCCGGCGGGTTCGCAGGTGATCGCCCGTCCGGAGCTGTTCGGGCTGAGCCTGCAGTCCGAGCGCGCCTTCGCGTTGTTCTCCCTCGGCATCCTTGTGCTGTCCGTGCTCGCCGTCCGCATGTGGCGCGACCACGGTGTGGCCCGGCGGCTGGTGGCCGTCCGGGACAACGAGATCACCGCGGCGGCCATGGGCATCCCGGTGCTGCGCACCAAGCTCCTGGCCTTCGGCCTGTCGGGGTTCATGGCCGGCTACGCCGGCGTGTGCTTCGCGTTCGCCACGCAGCGGCTGAGCACCGACACGTTCGACCCGACCGTCTCCTTCCTCATCATCTCCATGGTCGTCATCGGCGGCCTGGGCTCCATCCCCGGGGCGATCCTGGGCGCCCTCTACCTCGAGGGCCTGCCCGCCATCTTCGGGGCCAACCCGACGATCCAGTTCCTCACGAGTGGCATCGGGCTGATCGCGTTCCTCCTCTACCTGCCCGGCGGTCTCGCCGAGGTCCTGAGCCGGGTGGGCGACCTGACCGCGCTCGGCTTGCGGATGCTGCTGCAGCGGGGTTCGGGCGAGCCGCCCACGCCCGGTGGCGTGCCGACGGACGACGAACCGGGCGCCGGCGGGCGTGAGCTCGTGGCGGGGGGCGTCGACTGATGCCCCGGGCGGAATTCCCGACGGGCCCGGCCCGGCTCGAGGTGCGCGACCTGCGGGTCACCTTCGGCGGTGTGCGTGCCGTGGACGACGTGAGCTTCAGCGCCGAGCCCGGTGCCATCGTCGGCCTGATCGGGGCCAACGGGTCGGGCAAGACGACCACGCTCGACATGATCTCGGGCCTGGTCAACCCGGATCACGGCACGGTGGAGCTCGACGGCGTCGACCTGGCCGAGTACATGCCCGAGGAGCGGGCCGGCATCGGGATGATCCGGTCGTTCCAGGACTGCCGGCTCTACCCCGAGCTCACCGTGTACGACGTGCTGATGCTGTGCGAGGACGCGAAGCGTGAGGTGTCGGTGCTCTCCACGACCCTGCAGCTGCCCTGGGCCCGCCGCGCCGAGCGGGCCAAACGTGACGCGGTGGACCAGGTGATCGACGCGTTCGGGCTGGGCCGGTTCCACGACCACCGGACGGCCGAGCTCTCGACGGGCACCCGCCGCGTGGTGGACCTGGCCTCCATCGTGCTGGCCAACCCGAGGCTGTTGCTGCTCGACGAGCCCACGGCCGGCATCGCCCAGCGGGAGGCGGAGGCGTTCATCCCGCTGCTCCAGCGCATCCACCAGGTGGCCGACACGACCATCGTGCTGGTCGAGCACGACGTCCCGCTCGTCTTCTCGTTGTGCTCGTCGGTCGTGGTGATGGAGTTGGGGCGCGTCGCGGTCGCCGGGCCCCCGGGAGAGGTCCGCGCTGACCCGAAGGCACTCATGGCCTACCTTGGTGCGAGCGACGAGGCGATCATGGCGTCGGGGCCGGTCCACCAGGACAGTGCCGCGCCAGGGGATCAGTGAGGGAAAAGGGGAACATGGACACGCCGACGCTGCACGTCAACCCGCTGGCGCCGTTGGGCCGTTCGTGGCGCCGGCTGCGCCGGCGGCCCGTGGCCATGCAGGTCCGCACCATCCTGTTGATCCTCGCCGTGATCGTCGGCCTCGTGCTGTGGATCGACCTGGCCCCGTCGAGCGACGGGGGAGCCGGTGCGGCGGGTGCGGCGGGCGCGGCGGAGGTCGCCTCCCAGCCGACCCCGGTCTCGCAGGCCAGCACCAGCACGCGCGGCGTGACGGCGAATTCCATCAACGTGGTCTTCCCGATCGTCAACCTCAACTCCGAAGCCGGAAAGCTGGGCTTCGCGGAGGACGCCGAATACGGCGAACAGCAGAAGGCGATCAACTTCTACGTGGACCAGATCAACAACGCCGGCGGGATCCACGGCCGCAAGATCAACCCGATCATCGTGCAGTTCGACCCGCAGGACGAGGCGGGCATGCAGGCACTCTGCAAGGACTGGACCGAGGGGAGCCCGGCGGCGTTCGCCGTCGTGGACGGCCTCGGGGCGTGGAGCGGGGACGACGAGCTCTGCATCACCCAGCAGGGGCAGACCCCCATGATCGCGGCGTGGACGACCACGTCGCAGTGGACGCAGCTGGGCTCGCCCTACCTGTGGTGGACCGGGCCGGACGACGCCGCGGTGCTGGCCGCGCTCGTCCAGTGGGGCCACAGCGCCAAGCTCCTCGGCGGCTCGGCCAAGGTGGGTGTGGTCGTCGGTGACCGCACCAGTGACCAGGACGCCCTGAACCAGGACCTGCTGCCCGACCTGAAGAAGATCGGCGTGACGCCGACCGTCGTCACCGTGGCCTCGGGCAGCAACGAGACGGCCACCACGAACTCGGACGTCCAGCTCGCGGTCGAGCGCTTCAAGGCGGCCGGCATCACGTCGGTGATCCCGCTCGTGGAGGAGCCGGCGTTCTTCCCCTACATCGGGGCCGAGACCTCCCAGCAGTACTTCCCCAAGCTCCTGCTCAGCGACTACGAGCAGTCCGTGGAGTTGGCGCTCGGGCTCATCCCGGTCCCCTACGAGAAGGCCCTCGACGGCCAGGAGGGCGTGACGACCGAGACGCTCGGCGGCTTCGACGACGCCCGGCCCGAGAGCCAGGGGGGCTACGACCCCGGCGTGCGGGCCTGCTACACGTCGTGGCACAAGGCGTACCCCAAGCCGGTGGCCGGCGCCTCGAGCTACTACATCGAGGAGCAGGGCCCGATCGCGGCATGGTGCAGCGCCATCAAGCTCTTCGCCACGGCGGCGACCAACGCGGGATCGGACCTCGACCGGCGCACCTTCGTGACCGCCATGTCCAAGATCACCGACTTCCCGGGCAGCCTGTCGCCCGTCTGGACCTTCGGGCCCGACAAGTTCTACGGGCCGACCGAGTACCAGGTGGTGAAGATCCACAACAACGTCCCGCCGTCGTCGCAGTGCAAGCTGAAGACCAATCACAAGCCGCAGGGCACGTGCTGGGTATCGGTGCAGCCCTTCAAGCCGCTGCCGTCGACCTCCGGCTCCTGAGCGGCAGGCCTCCGGCGGGAGTCGCCGGGCCGGCACTCGTGCTAGCACGAGGTCGGCCAATGTGCTGACCTCATTGGCGTGCCGGCGCACGTCGGGCAGGCTGGAGCCATGCAGCGCGCGGCTCCCGCCCCGTTCGCCGGCCTGACCGCGCCCGCTCCGCCGACGGAGGGCCCGGCGCGCTCGACGGCCCTTCAGGCGGCCTGGTACCGCACGGTCACCGGCTGGCGGCGGCAGCGGAGGAGCTATGCGGTGCTCGTCCTCCTGATCGGGCTCGTGGGGGGCGTGGCGCTGGGGTCCCTGGCGGCGGCCCGCCGGACCGCGTCGTCGTTCTCCACGTTCTTGGCCTGGTCGAACCCTTCGGACCTCATGATCGAACCCGCGGGCGGCGGCCCCGGGGTGGGCCAGCCGGCCCACGACCAACAGCTCGTCGACGCCGTGCGCCGTTACCCGGAGGTCACACACGTCGAGAGCTACGTCGGGCTGAGCGCGTCTCTGGTGAAGGGGGGAAAGGTGCAGCCACGGAGCCTCGACAACAACGTCGTGCTCGTCGGCAGCGTCGACGGGCTCCTCTTCGACCAGGATCGCTTCGCCGTGACGAGTGGCCGGATGGCCAACCCCGCCCGCGCCGACGAGGTCGTGGTCACGCAGAGCGCGGCGTCGGCTCTGGGGCTGCACGTCGGGACGGTGATCCCCGTCGCGATCTCGCCGGGCACCAGTAGGGGATCCGTGCGGCGATTCGCGCTCAAGGTCGTGGGCATCGGCCTGCTGAACCGGGAGGTCGTCCAGGATCAGATCGCCAAGTTCCCCACCTACATCGTGGCGACGCCGGCCCTGACCCGCCTGGTGGCCGGTGACGGCAGCATCTTCTACCTCGGTGTGCAGCTGCGCCACGGCGCGGCCGACGTGGGGGCCGTGGAGCGACGATGGAACTCGACCGAGCGGTACTTCACGGACTTCCAGGTCTCCTCGCAGCTCCAGGCCGCAGCCGATCAGTCGATACGGCCCGAGGCCCTGGCCCTGGGGGTGTTCGGCGCCGTCGCCGGACTCGCCGCGTTGCTCCTCGGCCTCCAGCTCGTGGCCCGCCAGCTGAGCCGGCGCGAGCACGACCTCGCCGTCATGCGCGCCGTCGGCGCCGACCCCGCCACGACCACGCTCGACGGTCTCGCCGGCATCCTCGGGTCGGTGCTGGCCGGCGCCGCCGTCGCGGTGGGGGTGGCGCTGGGCCTGTCGAGCCTCTTCCCGATCGGGCCCGTCCGCCCGGTGTATCCGGATCGCGGCGTGAACGCCGACTGGACCGTGCTCGGGGTGGGCTTCGCCGTCCTTTTCCTCGTCATTGGGGCGGGAGCGGTGGCACTGGCCTTCCTGGCCGCGCCGCACCGCGCCCAGCGGCGCGCGCGCTCGTTCGCCCGCCGTTCGTCCACCGTGGAGCTCGTGGCCCGCAGCGGGCTGCCGCCGTCGGCGATCGCGGGGGCGTCGTTCGCGCTCGACGCGCGGTACGGCAGGACGGCCGGCCCCTACCGATGGGCGCTGGTGGCGGCGATCGTCGCCATGGTCGTCGTGACCACGACGCTGACCTTCGGCGCCAGCCTGCACGCGCTGGTGTCCCAGCCCGCGCTCTACGGGTGGAACTGGGACTACGCCGTGCAGAGCTCGGACGGGTACGGGCCCGTTCCCAACCAGGCGGTGGCCTCGGTCCGCCATGACCCGGCGGTCGTGTCGACCTCGGGCGTCTGGTTCGCCACCATGCAGCTCGACGGCGTGGAGGTCCCCACCCTGCTCTCCAACCCGGGGGCTCCGGTGGGGCCGCCCATCGTGTCGGGTCGTGGCCTCGCCAGTTCACACGAGGTGGTGCTCGGCGCGGCGACGCTGGCGCAGTTGCACAAGCGGATCGGTGACACCGTGGACCTGCAGTACGTGCCCGGCTATCCCCGCCATCCCATCCGGCTGACGGTGGTCGGTGTGGCCACGATGCCCGCCATCGGGATCGCCGAGGGGCTCCACACGTCCATGGGTATCGGCGCGGCCGTGCCCGCCGACGCCGGCACGGTCACCGAGCAGCTCGGCCCGCAGGGGTACGGGGCCGGCTGCAACGGACCCAACATGGTCTTCGTGCGCGTGCGGGGCGGCCTGAGCGCCGCGCAGGGTCGAGCCGCCGTGCAGCGGTTGTCCGACGCCGCCAACCGGATCCTGGCCGTGCAACCGCAGGACTCCAACTGCAGCGGCAACGTGGCCAGCACCATCGGCGTCCAGCGGCCGGCCCAGATCGTGAACTACCGGTCCATGGGCACCACGCCGCTGCTGCTCGCCGGCGCGCTCGCGCTCGCAGCGGTGGTGGCCCTGGCGCTGGCCCTGGCGTCGTCCGTCCGGCGGTGCCGTCGGGACCTGGCGCAGCTCAAAGTGTTGGGGTTCGTCCAGCGGCAACTCTCGGCGGCCGTGGCGTGGCACGCGTCGATCGCGGTCGGGATCGGGATCGTGGTCGGTGTCCCACTCGGCATCGTGATCGGCCGCTGGCTGTGGATCCTCTTCGCAGAGCAGATCGGTGCGGTGCCTGCCCCGACGGTGCCGGTGCTGTCGGTCCTCGTGGCGGCGATCGTGGCGCTGGTGCTGGGGATCGCGGCCGCCGTGCTCCCGGGCCGCCGGGCCGCTCGTACCGCGACGGCGATCGTCCTGCACGAGGAATAGTCGAGCCGGCGCCGTGTCCCCCACGGGGATGACCGCGGGCCGGTGGTGTCGATCAGGCGATGTTGGTCGGGGTCGGCGGCCGGCCCTGCAGGATGTCCTGGGTCCGCGTCTCTATGGCCTCGTTCAGCTCGGGGTGCGTGAGGATGTAGAAGGTGTCGGTGCGGACGGCGTCGATGACGCGGTCGGCGACCGCGGTGGGGCTGATCCCCGAGTCCACCATGCCCTGAATTACGCCACGCAGCTCCTCCGCACCCTCGACGTCGCGCTCGGGGGCCCACGCGGGCCGGTTCCGGTCGGACTCCGCGATGCGCGTCTGGACGAAACCGGGGCAGAGCACCGAGACACCGACGGGCGCGCCGGCCACCTGGAGATCCTTGAAGAGGGCCTCCGACATGGCGACGACCGCGAACTTGGTCGCGTGGTAGGGGCCGAGGAAGGCCGTGGTGGTCAGCCCCGCGATCGACGCCGTGTTGACCACGTGCCCCTCGCCCTGCTCGATCATCAGCGGCACGAACGTCGAGATGCCGTGGATCACACCCCACTGGTTGGCCCCGAGGATCCAGCGCCAATCCTCCTCGGTGAAATCCCAGATCGGGCCGCCCACCCCGACGCCGGCGTTGTTGTGGACGAGGTGCACGGCACCGAAGCGGTCGAGCGCCCGGTCCCGCAGGGCCCGGACCGAGGCGCCGTCGGACACGTCGGTCACCACACCCATCGCCTCGGCGCCCCGGCCGGCGAGCTCACCTTGCGCCTCCTTGAGGGGGCCCTCCTCGATGTCGGCGATGACGACCTTCATGCCCTCGGCGGCGGCGCGCTCGGCCACCGCCCTGCCGATGCCGCTGGCGCCGCCGGTGATCACCGCCACCTTGCCCTGCAGGTCCTTCATGGGGTCCTCCCTCGTGTCCCGGCTCCGTGGGTCGCAGTCAAGCACGACGGGGCGGGGTGGGCCACCGCCGCCCGGCGCCGCCGGGTGGTGCCGAAATCAGTGCGCCACCGGGGCGCGGTGCCGTCGCAGGTGCTCCCGTCCGGCCGGCGACACCGAGACCATCGCGCCGCCCCCGGGGTCGTGGTGGCGGGTGACGAAGCCCCGGCGGTCGGTCTCCTCCCACACGGGCAGGCGCGGGCACGACGTCCGCCACGCCTCCATCACCTCGGCGTAGGGGCGGGTTCCGGGACCCACCCACTCGAGGAGGTCCAGGACCAGCGACTCGACGGTGTCGGACACGGGCTCCCCCCTCACGGGGCCGCCGCCGTGCGGACCGGGGGCGTGCTCACAGCACCCGGTGCTCCTCGGCCAGGAAGATCGGCGAGCGCGAGTGGTCGATGAACCTGGCCTCGTCGGCGCGCAACGTCGCGGCGGCCGCCGCGCCCTCGGGGGTCAGCGCTGCGGCGAGGAGGTTGTCCACGCTGTCGTACCAGAGCTCGGCGACGCCGTCGAAGTGCTCGGGGGCGCCCCGGTCCGACGCGATGGCGTCGCTGAGGGGAACCGAGGTCGTGTGGACCTGCACGTACCGGGTGAAGCCGAGCACCGGCGCGAACGACGCCGCCAGCGGACCGTGCACCTCCCGCCAGTACCGGTGGAACTCTGCCTCGCCGACGTCGGAGCGGCGGTGGAGGCAGAACACGAGCTTGACCACGTCCCGAGGCTACCCAGTGGCTGCCATCAGGGGAGAGAGGCCGGGTCCACCCCGGTGCCGCCCGCCTCGCTGCTGGCGTAGACGGCCAGGGCGAACCGCAGGACGTCCATGGCCTCCTCGCCGCTCCACAGCATCGGCCCCTCTCCCGTCCGCAGCCAGCGCAGCCAGTGGCGGCCCGAGTCCCGGAAGCTGCTGGCCCAGTCGTCGTCGAGGGCGTGGTACGAGCGCATCTCCCCGTCGGCGTAGACCTCGAGGCTCGGCTGCTGAATGCCCCTGCCCGTGCACCGGTTGACCCGTGCGTAGCCGGATCGACCGGTGACCTCCCATCGCTCGTCGTTGGTGTAGTAGTCGGAGCGCAGGTACATGTCGGGTGCCAGGGTGATGTCCCACACGCCGCGGATCCCGTTGTGGTGCTGCCAGGCGATGGTGGTGGGCGCGTCGATGTCAATGCCCGGCATGACCTCGGTGCCGCCCACCCAGGCCCGGACCTCCTTGATGGGGCCGAAGAGCCAGAGGGCGGTCGCCAGCTTGTGCCACCCGTCGTCGAAGACGAGGATCCCGCGGCCGCGCTTCATCTGCTCGAACTGGTAGTGGTAGCTGCTGGCCGGCACGTCCCACCCGCCGCGGCCGCTGCCCACCATCTTCATGTGGTACCCGCTGACGTCGCCGAGCTGACCCGACGTCGCCAACTCCTTGAGCCGCACCAGGGGCTCGTAGAACACGTAATTCTCCATCACGCGGAGCAGCCGGTCGTTCGCCGCGGCCGCGTCGACCATGCGTCGCGCCGACTCCAGGTCGTTGGCCATCGGCTTCTGCAGGTTGACGTGCCACCCGTAGCCCAGGAGCTCTCTCACCCCCTCCTCGTGGAGTGGGATGGGGAGCAGCGCCTCCACCGCGTCCACCTCCACGTCACTGGCGGCCAGCTCGGCGGCGGAGGCGAACGTCCGCGCCCCCGGCCAGTCCGTGACGCGCTGGGCCCGGCGCTCCTCACTCGGGTCGACCACGGCGACGACCTTTACGTCCGGATTGTCGAGGTAGGCGCGCATGTTGAGGTCGTAGATGCGTCCGAGGCCGACGAAGGCGGCGCGGACGGGTCGATCGTAGGGAGTGAAGCTCATGGCGGAGAAGTCACCTCGTATGGACGTCGAAGGCCGTCAGTCCTGACGGCGTGTGGGACACGATGCTCGGGAACGCCACATCTTGGCGTGGATCCGCCGGTGGTGTCGGGATCGTCCGTCCCGACACCGACCCGGCGGGCTGCCGCTCGGGCCGGGTGCCGGACCGCTCGTTAGGATCCGAAGGGTGACGTCGGTCAACGAGCCCGGTGGTGCCGCGCCGATCACGGGGCTCTCGCACGTGCAGCTCCTGGTCTCGGACGTGGTGGCGAGCGCACGGTGGTACACCGTCGCGCTCGGCCTGGTCCCCTTCGCCGAGGGCCTCGACATCGGCTATGTGGCGCTGCAGCACCGCGCGGCACGGATCGTGGTGGTGTTGACCCACGGCGCCGGTGCCGGCGACCGCTCACCGGGCCCGGCCGGGCCCGCCCTCGACCATCTCGCGTTCGCCGTGCCCGACGGCGAGAGCCTCGACGCCTGGGCCTCTCACCTCACCGACGCCGGGATCGATCATGCGGGAGTCGTCCTGGAGGGCGGACATCCCTCGCTCCAGCTCCGTGATCCCGACGGCATCGCCATTGAGCTGGTGGCGCCATGAGGGCGGCCGGCGTCCCGCTGACCCAGCTGCGGGAGGATCGGTGAGCGAGAACGACTCAGCCCCGTCGGGTCCACCACCTCCCGAGCGCGGCTGGTATCGGATTCCGGACAATCCCGACTACGAGCACTTTTGGGATGGGCAGAAGTGGACGTCCCAGCGCTACTGGGGCGGTGGCTCGACCAACGCTCCGTCGGAGAGTCCGCCTCCGGCGGCTTCGAGGCTGCGCGACGTTCCCCCACCGCACGAAGCCGATCCGAGTTGGACCGGAGGACCGCCGGCGCCGGCCCCCTTCAGCTCGCCAGACTCGGGAGGACAAGGACCGCAGACGCGCTTTTACGCAGTGGCGACCATCATCGCCCCTCCTGTCTTCGTGGTCTTCTTCACCCTGATCGCGGTGTCTGCACTACCCAGCCGGTCGGGAAGGGCAATCGGCATCGTCGCGTCCGTACTGGCGATTCTCTTCGCCGTGACCTTTTCCCGGAGACCGTACGTCGCGATCGTGAGGCCCGACGGATCGCTCACGTTCAAAGCCCTCATCGGCTCGACGGAGACGGCCATTTCGCGAGTGAGCCGTATTTCGCTCAGGACGGGAGCCCGTGGTGCATCATCATGGATCTTCGAGTTCGACGGCACCAGAGCGTTGCTCGGAGACATTGGCGGCAGAGGACTCGCCCGGTATGTGATCGAACGCAACCCGGCGGTCGAGCATCCGGTGGGCCGGTTTTCTTAGACGACTGAAGGTGCCTGTCCACCGGGACCGTCGGAGTCTCAGGGTGTCTTGACGGCTTCCTTTTCGCGCTTGAACTTCTGGTGCTGGTTGAGGATGTGCTCGTGCGTCGCACCGTGGTTCGGCACGTCCGGGTGGTGATGCCTGCACAGGATGTACGGGGTCCCCTCGAGCGGATGGTGGCCGATCCTCCAACAGCCCTTCGTGTGACAGTTCACCTTGCGCACGCCGGTGTAGACACCGACGCAGACGGCGCTGATCAGGGTGGCCTCACCAAGGTCCGATCCGAAACCGGACCAGAAGTTGTAATAGAGGTCCGGTCCGCCGTGGAGGGTCCCCGTGTGCAGCGCGAACCAATGACGCAAGACGCCGACGAAGCCGATCAGGAGCGCCAGAACCAATATGGCGAGGATCAGGCCCATCAGCCAGACGACCCTGTTTCCGCTGTTGTCCGGGGGAAACGTCGGCGTCGGCGGGGACGAGGACTCGGGTGGCGGGACGTCGCCCGTGGTCTCAGTCACGTTCCCTCCCATTCCGCTCCCCGCATGGCGGGCGGACTCGCACCCCGCGATTCTGCCGTCGCGACTGCCGCTCGGCGCGGATCTCCACCCCGGGTGCTGGCCACGAGCGCTCCGACCGGCCCAGAGTCGGCCGCCTGATCGCTGATGACCGGATGGAGCGGCCGCGGTGGGGGCTCCGTGCTACCCGGCTTCGGAGGTCTCGAAGTCGTGGACCCGTGCCCGCATCAACGACTTGAGGAGTTTGGTCGGCAGCTCACGCGTGTAGGGGAGTTTGATGAAGCCTTCACCGGCTTCGTAGCCGGCTGCCTCGACTGCGGCCCTCTGGGTGGCGAAGAACGGCGGATTGAACCGAAGTGAGCAGTGGTTCTTGAAGTTCTGCAGCATCCACATGTTCGTGTTCTCGCCGCGCACGTACACGGGCAGGTTCCACTTGAGCACCTCCCGGGCCTCCGGGTCGATGTCCGAGCTCAACTTCCGGAGCGCCTCGAGGTGCGGACGTTGGACGTCGCTCAGCTGGGCGAAGTAATCATCGACGCTTGCGCGTTTGGGCATCGGCATGGGTTCACGATACCCACCTCAGATGCCCTGTAGGGCGGTGTCGATCTCTTCCGCGGTGTGCACGTCGAAAGCACCCGTACCGGACCAGTGGACTCGGCCACCCCCGTCCACGACGATCAGCGCAATTGTGGAGCGGCTCTGAATGCCGAGCGGTCGTGTCAGCCGGCTCACATCGCCATAGACCGTAAGCGTGCGCTGCAGGACGACGGGGTCGCGTATCGCTGCCGCCATCCCGCCGTCGATCATGTTCCGCAGTGGAGCCCAGATCCGGCCGATCGTGGGTACCTCATAGAAGCGAAGACCGGGATCAGCCGAAGCATGCTCCTGGAGCCATGGGACCCAAGAGTCCACGAGGCCCTGATGCTTTCGCTGGAACGCCACGATGACCACGTTGCGCGCTCCGGTGAACGCATCGGGAAGCCTCACCCCCAGTCCCTCGAGGTTGCGGGCCTCGACGCGAGGAAACTCCGTGCTCATCGGCATGCAGTCAGCCTAAGAGCGCACCGTGCCGTTGCTCACCATGCGACCGTGTGACCAAGGTAGTCGAGGTAGTGCAGCCCGGCGCGCCCGCGTTGGGCGTCGATGGTCGTGACGAGGTTGGGGATGCTCTCTTCGATGGTGAGGCGAGCCTTGGGGCCGCCGAGGTCGGTCTTGACCCAGCCCGGCGCCATGAGAAGCAGCGTTCGATCGGTGTCGTGGTGACGGGCGGCGTAGCTGCGCATGAGTTGATTCAGGGCGGACTTGCTGGCTCGGTAGATCTCGAATCCGCCACGGTCGTTGTTGGCGATGCTGCCTTGACCGGAGGACATGATCGCGATGGTGCCGTGCGGGTCGACCAGGTCGCCGAGTGTGTCGATCACCCGCATCGGGCTCAGTGCGTTGGTGACCATCAGACGGGTGAATTCCTCGGTTGTGACGTTCGCTGTGGTCTCCTCCGGGCGATTGGCCGTACCCGCATTGACGAAGAGGAGATCGAAACGGCGGGCACTGAGCCGGTCGTGGAGGGCGTGGACCTGCTCCGGCGCGTTGATGTCGACATGCTCTATGTCCAGCTGACCACCGGCCGTGTCCTGCAGCGCATGGAGCGCGGTGCGACGAGAACCGCGGACGGTCGCCACCACGCGAGATCCGCGATCGACATACTCCTCGGCGATGGCGTAGCCCAGGCCGCGAGATGCGCCGATGAGAAGCACGGTCGCATTGCCTGAGGCCGAGCTCACGACTGTTCGGGCGAGGTCATGGGCCTTGGGCCGATCTGATGCATACCCCCATTCTGGCCAGATCCGCTGCCCCTACCTCAGACCGCCGGTACTGGTGGTGCTCCTAACCTGTTGCCATGGACCTCGTCGTCGAAGAGATCGTTGCCCGGTGTCAAGAGGCCCTGAACGAGGACACGCCGGTTCTGGCCGTCCGAGACGTCGTTTCCGGGATCGTCTCTGACGGTCGCGGCCTCGAACACGCGCTCGGTCCGGTGAGTCGTGGCGGCATCACCACGCTGCACAAGGCGGCCGACCTCACGGTCCTGCATGTGGCCTGGACACCCGGGATCTCGCTCTACCCCCACGACCATCGGATGTGGGCAGTGATCGGCATGTACGGCGGTCAGGAGGACAATGCATTCTTCCGCCGAGTCCCCGGTGGCCTCGAACGAGCCGGTGGCCGAGAGCTGCCGGCTGGCGAAGTCCTCGTCCTGGGTGACGACGCGATCCACTCGGTCGCCAACTCCCGGAAGGACTTCGCGGTGGCCCTGCACGTGTATGGAGGGGACTTCTTCTCGGTTGCACGTTCGGAGTGGGACCTCGAGACCTACGAGGAGCGTCCGCGTGATCTCGAGAGAACGCAGCGCCTCTTCGACGAGGCGAATGCCCGTTGGCTCGAGAGCACGGAGGGGGCGTGAGGCCGGTCTCCCCGAGGACAGCGAGACGCTGACGCCTTGGGGCGTGCCGTATCGACCGGGAGGGAGCACGTGGCCGCAGGGGTTCCCATCCTGCGGTCCCTTCGTCCCTGGGACCTCTGCCGGAGCGTATGTTCTCGCTCCATGGAGCAAGTCCTTGCCGATCTGACCGGTCCGGATCTGCGCGTCCTCTTCTGCGGGATCAATCCCGGAACGCTCTCGGGCGAGCTCGGTCTGCACTTCGCCCGGACGGGGAACCGGTTCTGGAAGTTGCTCCATGCCGGTGGATTCACCGAGTCCGTCCTCTTGCCTGCCGAGCAGCACGTTCTGCCCGGGCTCGGCATAGGCATCACGAACCTGGTGGGGCGGGTGACGGCCGCCGCCAGCGAACTCGGCGTCGACGAACTGCGTGACGGCGCGACCCGGCTGGAGGCCAAGGTGGGGACGTTGCGACCCCGCTGCGTCGCGGTGCTCGGGCTGCAGGCGTACCGGACGGCTTTTCTCAGGCCCGAAGCCGCCATCGGTCGCCAACCCGAGCTGCTCGGCGGTGCCCTCCTCTGGCTCCTCCCCAACCCGAGCGGTCTGCAGGCCCATTATCAGCTGCCTGAAATGAGTGAGATGTTCAGGTCCCTCTTGGTCGCCACCGAGGCCCCCTGACGGAGTCGCCCCATGGGGCGATTCGGGAGGCCGGCGGTATCGTGCGCTCATGGGTCAGGCCGACCGATCTCACGAAGCGAAGGCTTCGCCGACGCTCTTCGTCATGGTGGGGCTTCCGGCCTCCGGCAAGACGACCCGAGCAGAGGAGCTCGAGGAGGCGTGGCACGCGCTGAGGCTGACCCCCGACCAGTGGATGATCCCGCTGTTCGGAGAGCCCGAGGGTGGAAAGCGAGAGGTCTTGGAAGGCCGCCTCATCTGGGTGGCGACGCAGGCGCTCCGTCGCGGGGTCAATGTCATCTTGGATTTCGGCGTCTGGACCAGGGACGAGCGGTCAGCCCTCCGCTTTCTGGCCAGCTCGGTCGGCGCGTCATGCGAGCTGCTGTACCTCGAGGTCGACGAACCGGAGCAACGACGCCGCCATGACGAGCGATTCTCGGCGGAGCCGGGAAGGACGTTCCCAATGAGCGACCATGACCTACGGAGCTACCGTGAGCAGTTCGAGGTGCCGGACGAGGCGGAGCTGCGTTCCTCCGAGGTCGGGCCGCCACCGCCGGGTCACGCCACCTGGACGGCCTGGATGTCCGAGCGCTGGCCCACGTCGATTCCCTGAGCCGGGGCGCCCGGGACGGGCGACCCGATCCCGACGAGTGCATCGCGTCCCCCTCGGCCAGGGCACGCATGATGCCGGTTGGCGCTCTGGGAATCGCCGGGACGACACGGTGCGGCCGGTTTCAGTCGCCTTCCGCCAGCTCTCGACCAAAGCACACGGAGGTGGGATCGCGGTCGTGAGGTGACCAGCACGTGATCGGTGCGTAGGCGGCCGAAAGGTAGAACTGCTGGGCCGCGACCTGCGGAACGCCGGTCTCGAGCACCATCTTCACGTAGCCCAGCTTCCGGGCCGTGTCCTCGAGTGAAACGAGCACAGCCCGTGCGATTCCTCGTCTTCGGTATCCCGCTCGGACGAACATTCTCTTGAGCTCCGCCGTGGTCTCGTCGAGTCGGACGAACCCCCCACATCCTGCGAGCTGGGTGTCGTAGAGGGCCACCATCATCGCCCCATCCGGACTCGACCACGTGGCCGGGTCCTGAGGCGGATAGTGCCGCTCTCCATAGAAGCGGGAGAGGTCGATCTCCATCTCGGCGATGAGCTGTTGTGCGACCGGGTCGTCGTAGCTGGCCGTCTTCACGTCGATCGGCATGTGCTGATTCTTGCCACTCACAACCTTCGGGGCGCAAGTCCCGCACACCGTTCGCCGGCTTGGTTACATTGTCCCCGGCGCCGCCCTCGGTGGACGGCTCGCGGACGGAGGGCATGAGAGCACATGAGGAGACACGGTGCGGTCTGGGCTGTGGTGATCGTGATCGGCGCCGTGGGGCTCGCCGCATGCGGGTCGTCGTCGCCGAGCTCCTCGGTGACGACGACCACGGCCATCGCCCCGGCGGCGGCGCTGGCCACGGGGACCTATGCGCCCGCGGGTGCGTCTGGGCAGCCGCACTACGTCATCACGATCAGCTCCGCCGAGAACACACAGTTCGAAGGCGCAATGAACTTCGTCTATCAGGACGGAACGACGTCGCACGTCTTCGACTTCAGCGGCAAGGTCACGGGTCAGAACGCGGTGGCGACGCCGACCAATGTGGCGGCGCCCGGTTCGGCGACTCGCACGGTCTCGTCGGTGCCCAATTCACTCCAGATCGACGTCGGGAACGACAGCCTCACGTTCGAGGGGTGCCAGGCCTACCTGCCCCAGGTCACCTCATCGAGCGCCTGTACGTTCAATGGGTCGAGGTGATTCGCCCGCGGGCGCCGCGAGCCTGGTGCTGAATCAGTAGGGCCTTCGGCCTATGGAGGCCAGCGGCCGGGTTCCGTACGATTGATCGGAGGACGCGGATGGCGCGCCGGCGGCTTGGTGACCCGGGAGCCGGTGGATGTGCGTGGTGCCCGTGTGACGCTCGGGCGCCCAGAACCCCGGGTCGGTGAGTCGTGTGACCCACCCGACGAGCATCGCGATGGTCCAGGCTGTCGACTTGGACGAGGGAGGCCGAGACATGGCGACGGGCAAGGTCGAACTCGAGTTCGACGTCGGAGAAGTCGAGAAGCACCACGTGCGCTTCATCTTCGATCAGATCTGGGGACCCGTGCGGATTCGGGTGGACGATGATGTCGTCGTCAAGAGGTTCGAGATGTTCAGTCTCTCGAAGATGAGGACGTATGCGTTCACCGTCGGCACAGGCGAGACGCATCACGTCGACATCGTGAAAACCCGCAAGAGGATGGCGGGCGGGCTCCGGAAGCAATCAGTGGTGGCCCGAGTCGACGGGAATGTCGTCGCCTCCGACCCGGAGTGACACCGGCGGCCTGAGCGGACTGCGTACATCTCCAGGACGGAATGCCTGAGAACGCCGGGACGATGCGGCGCACGGGAGCGCCGCGTTGCCGTGGATCTCACGGGAGGTCGCCTCTTGCAATACTGCGGGGCATGCCGGGGATCGATCTCTTGAGGCTGCGGGACGCATTGGAGGCTTCATGGGATCCCGACACGTCCTACGGCAGGGCAGTGAGGCTCGGCAATCCGGCGTATGGACAGTGTTATCCGACCGCCCGTGTCGTCCAACGCTATTTCCCTGAGACGGAGGTCGCTGAGGGTGAAGTCTGGACGGGCCATGAGGTCGAGAAGCACTTCTGGAACGTCCTGGACCATGGTGGGACGTTGTTCCACGTCGACCTGAGTTGGCAGCAGTTCCCTCTGGGATCATCTGTTCGTGCCTATGTCGTCCGGGACCGGTCGACCTTTGCCGACAGCCCGGAGACGATCAGAAGGGTCGAGATCCTTCTGCATCGAGTGGCCGCCCAGCTGCAGGCAGACATCGAGACGAACCCCAGTTCGGAAAGGTGAGCGGTAGACGCCACCACGAGCAACCGGAACCGTCCGGACGTGTTCTTCGAGCCTGCCCCAGATGCGGTGACCATTTCCGCTGTTCTGGCGCCGGCTGCGATGGGCGTGGCGTACGCACGGGCCGGGGCGGAGCCCGCTCAGCGCGTCAGCCGCCACCACACGCCGGGGCCCGAGAGCGCACTCCCCATCCGTAGCTCCGCTCGGGTCGAGGTGCCTCCCACGCCCGCTCGCACCGTGCCGACCGGGGACCCGCTGGGCAGAGCGCCGTCCACGGGGCGGTGCCGGACCACCAGGTCGGCCACGAGACCGGGCCACCCGAGCACGTCGAGCGGCCGGGCCACGGTCACGGGTGCCGTCGAACCCCAGGCGGTGTCCATCTGGGCGAATTCCTGCCCGGGAGCGAAGACGGTGAAGCTGTGCAGGGCGGCGAAGACACTTCGCACCAGTGCGTCGCCGGCATCCACTGCCGCCGTGGTGGGGCCGAGCGCGCCGCCCGGCTGACCGAGGACGGCGCCGACGACCGTGACGTTCTTCCCGCCGATGTTCTGCTGCGCCGCGAAGAGATAGCAGCCCTGTGCGCTCGAGTCGGACCCCGTCTTCATCCCGATGATCCCGTCGACCCCGAGGTCGAAGTCGGGGTTGTAGACGACGGTGGTCATCGGCACGCTCGCCTGCGCCAGCGAGACGATCTGCCCGAGGACCGGGATGGACAGCGACGCCTCGCCCAGGCGGACGAGGTCCTCCGCCGTGCTGGTCGTCGCCGGGTCCACGCCGCTCGGGTCGGTGATGTGCGTCGAAACGAGGCCGAGCTTGCTCGCGGTGGCATTCATCTTGGCCACGAACGCGGTGACGCTTCCCGCGTCCCAGTCGGCGAGGACCGTGGCCATGTCGGCTCCCGAGTCGACCAGCAGCCCCTCGAGGGCTTCGAGCTCGGTGAGCGACTCTCCGGCGGCGATCGGGACTTCGGCCTCCTGTCCCGCCTGCCCGGCCTGATACGCGGCGAGCGCGTCGGCGGTGACGGGGATCGACGGGCCGTTGGCTCCCGGCGCCAACCGGTGGTCCGACAGGACCACATAGGCCGTCAGGAGCTCGGCGAGACCGGCCACCGGGACGGACTGGGACCCACGGACCTGGCCCACCGCTCCCACGCCCACCACCGCCGCCGCCGACTCTCCGCTGCTCGGCCACGCGAAGGTCGGCGCCGTCCCCGGGAGACGCACGACCTGAGACGTGAGCTCGGCGTGGGGGAGTGGTCGGACCCACTGGGCGATCGCCCCCGCGCCGAGCGCCATGACGATGAGCGTGGTGCCCCAGGTGAGGAGACGTCGGCGGCGTCGCGAGGAGCGCAGCCCCGCCACGATCTCGAGCTCGTCTTCGCTCGGCGGAGGGAGCTGTCGGCCGAGCGCGACGAGGCGCTCCTCGTTCTCCCGGGGCAGCGCCGGCTTTCGGGCGTGGGCGGGACCCCGCTTCCCTCCGCTGTCGTTGCCGTCCATGGCCTCACGCTAAGGCCGCGATGCTCGGCGCAGCGAGCAGGTCCAGTGGCGGCCGGCCGGGGCACCTCGTGAACGCCCGTTCCCCCCTGGGCGGGCTGACGAGGACGCCTCAGGGCCAGAGTGTCGCCGTGTGGGGAAACTGGCTCCCCACCAGCGTGATGACCATGAGCATCCCCTGCGAGACCCCGAGCATGCCCACGAGCGGCCCTTCCCAGGCCGGCTTCATTCGCCACGCGTAGGCCGCGTAGACCGTGATGACCGCCATTGAGTACCGCAGCACGCTGTCGGGTTGGTAGGAGCTCAGCATCGCCAACGTGCCGCCGATGGTGAACACCCACCAGAACGTCGGGATGGTCACCCCCTTGTCGCGGGCCTTGGACAGCAGCACGATCCCGACATAGGCGAACGCCACGCCGAGGACGCAGAGGACCACCTGGCCGTTCTTCAACGCGGCGGCGCCCGTGAACAGGTCGACGACCGCCAGGATCGGGGTGGTGAACCAGACGAAGTGAGCGTCGCCCCAGAACCGTTCCGCCTGCACGAACGCGAACGGCGTGCCGACCATCCACCACGAATACAGCAACCAGGCCACGAACCCGAGCGGCGCGATCGCCACGGCGAGGAGGGGTCGGAGCCTGCGGGTGGTGAGGAAGGCATGACCGGCGGCGACCACGACGCAGGCGACGAGCACGACCCCGAAGTTCCGGGTCAGCCCCCCGAGCACGGCAAAGGCGGCGGCCGTCACCCAGTAACGCCGCGACAGGGCGTAGAGGCAGGCACCACAGGTCGTGATGAACAGGGCTTCGGAGTAGCCCAGGCTCAGGACGTACGCGGTGGGGAAGAAGACGTAGAGGAGGACCGCCCTGTCGGCGACGACTCTCCCGAAGACCTCCCGGACCGCCAACCAGACCGCGATGGCAGAGGTGAGGCCCAGGGCGAACGTGAGGAGCAGGGTCGCAGGGACATAGGAAAGATGGGTCACGTCGACCGTGCCGCGGATGACGAGGGGCCAGGCGGGGAAGTAGGCCCATCGGCTGCCGTGGGCCTCGTTGACGATGTGATGCGGGTAGCCGTGCTGTGCGATGAGCGTGTACCACTTCGCGTCCCAGCCCGTCGTCATGGCGCTGAAGAGGTGCAGGTGAGGCGCGAACCACCGGGCACCCATCGCCGCGAGGAGGACCGCGAGCCTCGATGCCAGGTAGTAGCCGCAGGGCCGCGCCAGGGTGTGCAGGCGGCCTCGGCCCGGCCTGTCGCCGGCCGTGGCCCGGGGCTCTCCCTCCTCGACCTGCTCCGGGGTGTGCAGGGCCGGAGGCAGCTCCCGGGTCGTGCTCATGGGCGCACCTCCGGGTCGAGGGCCCGGTCGCGGCGCAGCAGTGGTGCTCCACGCGAACCACGACTCGACCGATCCATCGGGCGTCCCCCTCTGAGCACGGTGCCGGCACGGTCGTCCCGGCACGCGCAATTGCCTCCCAATCCAAAACTACGGAGTGAGGGCCCGGTTGCCACATGGGCCAAAAGGACCATTTTCGGTCCGGGAGGGGTGCCCGGAGCCGGTCCCGGCACCCGGAGCGGTCACAGCAACGAGAACGTGCCCGCCTCCACCATCACCAGCACGCCGATGCCGCACAGCAGCACGGGCACGGCGACCACGCCGAGGCGCGTCATGGACGTCCGGGTCCTCGGGTGGCGGCCGCCGGCCAGCACGATGGCGGTCACCGCCACCTCGCCGGCCGCGAACACGGCGACGATGGCCAGCAGGTTGGCCGTCCCACCGACCCGGAAGAGGGGGATGTAGGCGGCCAGGTTGTCGCCGCCGGCGCCGATGGTCACCAGCGCGGCTGCGGTGAGCGACCGGCCCACCGCGCGGTCGGACGCCCTGCGCCGCCGCGGCACCGTCGCGGCGTCACCCGGTGGGCCGGCGGCACGCAAGCCGACCAGGCCGCGCACGCCGATGGCCAGGGGCACCAGTCCCAGGAGGCCCACCACCGCCGGCGAGAACTCGTAGAGCACGGCCGCGGCGGCCGCGGCGGCCGCGACCAGGATGATGAAGCCGACGATCTGGCCGATGGCGATGCGGTGGGACCGCTCGAGCGGCGCGCCGGCGACCATGGCCATGGTCACGACGCAGTTGTCGATGTTGGTCCCGACGAACGCCGCCGCGGCAATGCCGAGGTCGGCCGGCAGGCCGGCCGCCAATGCGATCGTCAGCCCGCGGGCAGGGGCATGGCCGGCCCGTAGGGCTTGTCACCCCGCAGCGTGACGCGGTGGGCGTAGCGGGCAGCGTCCCCGTAGTCGTCGAGCGCGTAGTGCAGCGTGGCCCGGTTGTCCCAGAACGCGACCGACCCGGCCCGCCAGCGGAAGCGGCAGGTGTACTCCGGCTTGATGCAGTGGTTGTAGAGCATCTCGAGGATCGCGCTGCTCTCGTTGTCCGAGAGGCCCAGGATCGTCCGGGTGAACTGGCGGTTGACGAAGAGGCCGTTGCGACCGGTCTCGGGATGGGTGCGCACCACGGGGTGCAGTGCCGGCAGCAGCTTGTCGCGCCAGGTGCCGTCCCACTCGTAGCCGCCCCGTTCGGCGACGTCCGCCGCGAACCACGGGTCGTGGTGGATGGCGATCAGCCGGTCGCACATGGCGCGCACCGGCTCGGCGAGCCCGTCGTAGGCGTCCTGCAGGCTGGCCCACATGGTGTCGCCGCCCACCTCGGGTGCCTCGAGCATGTAGAGGATGGAGGCCATGGCCGGCGTCTCCAGGAAGGTGACGTCGGTGTGCCACCAGCTGGCCCGGTCGACCTTGCCGTCGATGGCGAGCACCTCGGGGCTCTCGTCGATGGAGGGCAGCACCGGGTGCGCCTCGGTGACGGTGCCGAACTGCCGGGCGAAGTCGGCCTGCTGGTCCGCCGTCAGGGACTGGTCCCGGAAGAAGATCACGTGATGCGCGTTCAGCGCGTGCCGCACGGCCGCCACGACCTCGGGGGCGAGCGGGACCGAAATGTCCACGCCCGAGATCTCGGCGCCGACCGTCGGGGAGATCGGCTGGACGCTGACAGAGGTGGCAAGGGTCACCGCGCCAGTCTGCCCGACGGCGTGCAGCCCCTCAATCCACGCCTCGCTCACCTACATTGAGCCACCACCGAACACCGAGCCGCTGAAAGGGGCCGTCAATGAGCAGCGACACCGGGGGCCTGATCCTGACCCCGCCGGCCCGCAACTACTCGTCCTGGTACCAGTGGATGGCCCGGCTGGCCACCACGGTCCACGAGGATCCCCTCCCGGAGGGCGACCCGGCCGACCTTCCGGCGTGGGTCGAGCGCCGCCGGGCACGGCTCGCGGAGCTCCTCGGGCCCGAGCCCGAGCCCGTCCCGCTCGACCTCGAGACCCTCGAGTCGGTGCACTGCGACGGCTACCGGCGGGACAAGATCGTGTTCGACACCGAGGACACGATGTCGGTCCCGGCGTACCTGCTCGTGCCCGAGGGGCGGGAAGGGGCCCCTCCCGGTGCCGCCGTGCTCGCCTGCCACGGCCACGGTCCGGGCAAGTCGCAGGCGGTCGGGCTGGAGCACACCGACATGCCGAACGCCGACTACGCCCTCCAGCTGGCCCGCCGCGGCTACATCGTGCTGGCGCCGGACCTTCGCTGCTTCGGCGAGCGGCTCGACTGGAACCCCGAGGACCACTACGCCTGCGACACGAATCTCGTCCACGCCGCCATGGCGGGGTGGAACCCGCTGGCCCAGAACGTGTGGGACCTCCGGCGCTGCCTCGACGTGCTTGAGCAGCACCCGCTCGTCGACCCGACCCGCATGGGCATGGTCGGCATCTCCTACGGGGGCACCGTCACGTTGTTCACGGCCGCAGTCGACTCACGCGTGGCGGCCTCGGTGGTGAGCGGCTACTTCTCCTCGTGGGCCGAGAGCCACAAGATGCCGTGGAACATGTGCGGCTCGCAGATCATGTTCGGCATGCTGGGCCGGCTCGAGCACGAGGACCTCGGCGCACTGGTCGCCCCCCGTCCGATGCTGGTCGAGACGGGGACCGAGGACATGCTGTTCCCGGTGGCCGCCGCCACCGAGTCCGTGCGCCGCACCCGGCTCGTCTACGGGTCGCACGGTGCGGCCGAGCGCCTGGCGCACGACGTCTTCGAGGGCGGCCACCAGTGGCACGGCACCGAGGCCCTGCCCTTTCTGGACCGCTGGCTCGGCCACGCCGGCGGATCCGGGTCCGGACCGGACTCCTGAGGTCGGCCTGACCGCCGGCGCTCAGCCGGTCGCGTCGGGCTGCTCGGCCCGCGCCGCGGCGGCCTGGCGCAGCACGTGGTCGAGCGAGGCCTGCCCGCTGCTGCCAGCCGCGGTCACGGCGCCCAGGGTGCAGCCGATCGCACTCTCGGCCTGCGGGCTGCCTCCGCCGGCGCCCGCGTCCCCGTCGTGCTCTCCGGGCTGCTGCGACGTGCTGTGGTGCACCGTCCGACGGAGACGGAGGCGCCAACCCCCGATCCCGCCCCGCCCCCGCCGGGCCCCCATCTACAGGAAGCCGCGCAGGACGGCCGAGAAGGCCGAGGCGAGGACCACGGTGCCGTGGACGTCCGTGTCGGTCGGGACCGAGACGGGGTGTGACGTCGGGACGTTCATGAGGGAGAGGACGGCGGACACGGGCGTGCCCGGGCCGAGGTAGATGTGCGAGGCCACCTGCTCAATCAGTGAGGTGGCACCCGTCGGGTCCGAGATCATCGACGAGACCGAGAGCTTCCCCGTGGCCAGCTGCCCCAGGCTCGATGCGGGGTCGACCATGTGCAGGTCGACGCCCACGTAGTGCGTGACCGGGATGCCGAGGCGGTCCAGCCCGGAGATGATCGTGCTGGGTGCGTGCAGGCTGAGGGAGTCGATCGGGACGGTGTGCCCGCTCGCCAGGGGCAGCCCCAACGCCTGGGGGATCTGCAGCACGTGGGTGTGGCCGCCGACCGCGTGGAAGACGAAGATCTGCTCGTTGTGGTCGGGGCCCTTCACGATGGCCAGCAGGTCGTTCTTGCCCTTGGCGAGCAGCGAGGCGGGGACGCCGACGTGATGCACGGCGTGGTCGATGCGGTACAGGCTCAACCCGACCCAGCCGGCGGCCAGGAGGATCAGCGCGACGAGCGCGGCCCCGGTGGCGATCAGGATCCGCTTGAGGCGGCGGTGGCCAAGACGCGGCCCGTCTCCCGGGGCGGCCGGCTCCACGTGCTCCGTGGCGATGGCGATCGTCAAGTCTTCCTCCGTGGGGTGCTCAGGCCCTCGCGCTGGCACCCGGATCTCCGTGCCCGCAAGCTACGGAGCCGCCATTGCCCCGACGTTGCCCGCCGGGTTCGATGTGGTTGCCGTGGCTTTGCCGCGGTCCTCGTGCCGTCCGCGAAGCTGGTGGCATGCGCCGCTACACCTCGCCCGACGAGGACAGCGCCCGCTGGCGGGACTTCGCCTTCCGCCCGGGGGACATCGTCGTGAGCACCCGCTCCAAGTCCGGCACCACCTGGGTCCAGATGATCTGCCTGCTCCTCGTGTTCGGGACCCCCGAACTGCCCGACCGCCTGAGCGCGCTCTCGCCCTGGCTGGACTGGCTGGTGCGGCCCCGGGAGGACGTCGTGGCACAGCTGGAGGCGCAGACCCACCGGCGCGTCATCAAGACCCACACCCCCCTCGACGGCGTGCCGCTCGACGACCGGGCGACCTACGTCGTCGTGGGCCGTCACCCGCTCGACGTGGCCGTCTCGCTCTACCACCACAGCGACAACATCGACCGGCGCCGCATGGCGGAGCTCGTCGGGCAGCCCGAGTCCCCGCGGCGACCTCGCCCGCCGCTGCACGAGTGGCTGCTCGGCTTCGTCGACTGGGACGGCGACCCGCGGGCCTCGCTCGACACGTTGCCCGGGGCGATGCTCCACCTGTCCGACGCCTGGGCCCGCCGGCACCACGCCAACATCGTGCTCGTGCACTACGACGACCTGGTCACCGACCTCGACGGCGCCATGCGGAGGCTGGCCGAGGTGCTCGGTGTCACCGTCGACGAGGAGCGCTGGCCCGCGCTGGTCCATGCCGCCACCTTCGACGCCATGCGGGACCGCGCCGGCGCGTCCGTCCCGGCCGGCCTCGGCGTGCTGAAGGACCCGGCGGCGTTCTTCCGCCGCGGCGTCTCCGGTGATGGCCCGGCGCTCTTGCGCGCCGACGAATTGGCCCACTACGACGATCGCGTCGCGGGCATGGCGCCGGCGGACATGCTGGCCTGGCTGCACCGGAACGGGAAGGGATGAGCATGCCGATCGTGCCCGACGACAAGGACTGGACGTGGGTGCTGAGGCGCCCGTGCCCCGAGTGCGGTTTCGACGCGTCGGCCTTGGCGCCCGAAGGCGTCGCACCGTTGCTGCGGGCCAACGCGTCGGACTGGGTGCGCATCCTGCAACGGCCGGACGAGGAGCTCCGCCGCCGGCCGGCGGACGACCACTGGGCGCCGCTGGAGTACGCCTGCCACGTCCGCGACGTGTGCCTGCTCTTCCGCACCCGGCTCGAGCTCATGCTGCGCGAGGACGACCCGCTGTACCCGAACTGGGATCAGGACGCCACCGCGGTCGAGGAGCGCTACGGGGAGCAGGACCCGGCGGCCGTCTCGGCCCAGCTGCGGGTCGCCGCCGACGAGCTGGCCTCGGCCTTCGAGGGCGTCACCGGCGCGCAGTGGGAGCGCCGGGGCCGGCGCAGCGACGGCGCCGGATTCAGCGTCGCCGGCTTCGGCCGCTACTTCATCCACGACCCAGTTCACCACCTTTACGACGTCACCGGGCGTCGGGGGGCCTGAGGGCCCGACCCCCTCGGAGGGGCCCCTCAATCGGGTAGGAGCCGGGCCGATTCGGGCTCGAGGTGGATGGTGGCGTGGCGGATGGTGCGCAGCGCCGAGGCCGGGCACGACGTGGCGACCGGACCGGTCAGCGCGTCGCGGACCGGCTCCGCCTTGCGGGCCTCGGGCACGATGGCCAGGACCCGGCCGGCCCGCAGGAGTGCCGGGATGGTCACCGTGATGGCGTGCGTCGGCACGGCGTCCAGGCCGGCGAAGTGGCCCTCGTGGACCTGCTGCATCCGGCAGGCCGAATCGAGCTCGACCAATTTGACGTCGAGCGGGTCGGCGAAGTCGGCCACCGGCGGGTCGTTGAAGGCGAGATGCCCGTTCTCCCCGATGCCGAGGCAGCACAGGTCGAGCGGGTGGGCCCGCAGGAGCCCGGCGTAGCGGGAGCACTCCGCCGTGGCGTCGCCCAGCCCCTCCACGTAGTAGGCGGCCCGCGGCCGGGCCGGCTCCACGATGCGCCGGCGGATCCAGTGTTGGAACCCCGCCGGGTGGTCGGGGCCGACCCCCACGTATTCGTCCATGTGGAAGACCACGGTGTCGGCCCAGGGAACCCCGGCCGTCTCCTCGACCAGCATGCGCACGAAGGCGAGCTGGGAGTTGCCGGTGGCGAACATCACGTGGGCGACGCCGCGGGCCTCCACCGCCGCCCGCATGACACCCAGGGCCTCGTCGGCCGCCGCCCGCGCCATGGCCTCGGTGTCGGCATGGACCTCGACGGTCGCGCCGTCGACGGTCCTGGTCCCGGTCTGCACGGCGTTCAGCATGCCAGGTGCGCCTCGGGCCAGACTGGAGCCGTGCGCGACGTCGTTGTCCCGGGTCCGGCCCACATGGAGGCCGCGTGGAAGGCGGTCCGCCGCTTCCTGCCCGTCACCCCCACCTTCGGGACTCCCCAGCTCGGGCCTTCGGTCTCCGTGAAGATCGAGACGCTCCAGCCCACGGGCTCGTTCAAGGTGCGGGGCGGTCTGGCCGCCGTGTCGGCCACGCTGGAGGAGGACCCCGGCCGCGACGTGGTCGCGTCCTCCGCCGGCAACCACGGGCTCGGCCTGGCGTACGCGTCGTCCAACCTCGGCGCCCGCGTGACCGTCGTCGTGCCCACGGGGGCCTCTGCGGCCAAGGTCTCGGCGCTCCAGCAGTTCGACGTGCGGCTCGTCCTCCACGGCGACGGCTACCGCGAGGCGGAGACGCACGCGCTCGAGCTGGCCGCGTCGGAGGGGAGCCGCTACGTCTCGCCCTACAACGACCCCGACGTCATCGCCGGCCAGTCGACGCTCGCCCGCGAGCTCCTCGAACAGGTCCCGAACCTCGGGACCGTGATCGTCCCCTGCGGCGGCGGCGGCCTGCTGTCGGGAATCATCCTCGGCCTGGAGGGATCGGGCGTGCGCGTCGTCGGCATCGAGTCCGAGGCGTCGCCCTCCATGAGCACCGCCCTGGCCGCCGGTGGCATCGTCCCGATCAACGTCGAGCCGACGGTGGCCGACGGCCTGGCCGGCAACCTCGAGCCGGGCGCCGTCACCGTCGACGTCGCCCTCCAGCACGACGTCGCGGTCCTCACGGTGAGCGAGGCCGACATCCGATCCGCCATGGCCTACTCGGCCACCAAGATGGGCCTCGTGCTCGAGGGCGCGGGCGCCGTCGGCGTCGCCGCGTTGCGGGCCGGCGTGGTGCGCCCCGACGCGGACGGCAAGGAGACCGTGGTGATCCTCACCGGGCGCAACGTGGCGCCCAAGCTGCTCTCGGAGGTGCTCCATTCCTGAGGTGCGCGCCAACGGGGTCACCCTCGACTACCAGGTGACGGGCGACGGGGAGCCGTTGCTGCTCGTCGCCGGCTGCGGCCAGCCCGCCGCGGCCTGGCACCTGTCGCTCGTGCCGGCGCTGGCCGCCGCGGGGTACGCGGTCGCCACCTTCGACAACCGGGGGGTGGAGCCATCCTCCTCGCCGCCCGCGCCCTACAGCGTGGACGTCATGGCCGACGACGCCCTCGCCCTGCTGGACCATCTCGGGTGGCACCAGCCGGTGCGGGTGGCGGGCCACTCCCTGGGCGGGTGGATCGCGGAGACGCTCGTGCTGGACCATCCGGAGCGCGTCCGGGCCGCCGCGCTCATGGGTAGCGCCAACAAGCCCACGGCCTGGGAGATCGCCATCACCACGGTCGAGCGGGACCTGGCGCGCCTGGACTACGACCTGCCGCCGCTGTTCTACGCCACCGAGACGTTGCGGTACCTGCCCATCTCCGACATTCAGGACTCCGAGTTGGTGAGCACCTGGCTGTCGCTGCTGGGCGACGTCCCGGTCTGGCCCAACCCGGGACGCCTCGGCCAGTACGAGGCGGCGCTGGCCTGGTCGACCGACCCCGCCCGCACGACGCGCTGGCCCGAGGTGCACGTCCCGACCCTGGTGCTGGCGTTCGAGCACGACGTCGACTCGCCGCCCCGGTACGCGCGCCAGGCGGCCGAGGCGATCCCGGGATGCGAGTACCGCGAGGTCGCCGGGGCCGGCCACATCGGGATCCTGACCCATGCCGACGAGGTCGCCCGCATCCTCGTCGAGTTCTTCGACCGGGCCTAGCGAGCGCGGGGTGCACACGGCCTGCGCCGCAGGGTAGGGATCACCCGTGGCCACCAGGGAGTTCCCGTTCGCGTTCGACCCTTCCTACCTGCGCCTGGCGAGGCTGTTCGGCGTGAACCCGGACTCGGCGGGCGTGACGGTGGACGACGGCGAGCTCCGCGCCCGGTACGGGCCGTGGCACGTCGCCACCCCGTGCCGCAACGTCGCACACGCCGAGGTCAGTGGTCCCTACCGGTTCCACACGACGGCCGGCCCGGCCCGGCTGTCCCTGGCCGACCGGGGCCTCACGTTCGCCTCCAACGGCCGTCGGGGGGTCTGCATCATCTTCCGCGAGCCCGTGCCCGGCCTGCTGCCGACCGGGCACCTGCGCCACCCGAACCTCACGGTCACCGTGGCCGACTGCGAGGGGCTGGTCCGGGTGCTGTCGGACGAGGCGGCCCACCGGCGCGGCGCGGGGCCCGGCGAGCAACCGGTCAGGCCGACGGAGGGGGAGCCTCCCAGTCGATGACGACGCCGGCCGCCTCGTCGGGGTGGTCGCGCAGCCAGCGATCGGCGAAGGGGCACCACGGCACCACGGTCAGGCGGTCGGCACGGGCCCGCTGCAGCGCCGCCCGGACCAGGTGGCCCCCGATGCCCCGCCCGCCCCAGGCCTCGGGGACGCCCGTGTGGATCAGCTCGAGGCGGTCGCCTTCGATCCGGTAGACGAGCTCGGCCTCATGGCCGTCGGCCCCCCGGATGACGAAGCGGCTCTCGTCGGCCGCGTCGACGACCTCGGCGCCGTCGGGAGGAGTGGCCATGGTGAGCGGACTACCACTCACCCCAGCCGGGCGGGCTGACCGTCCCGGTCACGGTCCGGGGGTCGACGGCGGTGCCGAGCTGCGCGGCCTGGTAGACGCCGAAGCAGAGGCGGAGGACGTCGGTGGCCTCGGCGGCCGTCATTGCGGCGGCCGTCCCGTGGAGCAGGGCATCGACGAAGTGCTGCGACGAGCGCACGAAGCCGGTGCCCCAGTCGGCGTCGATGTCGGTGAACTCGGTCGTCTTGCGCTCGTGCGGGGTGCCCGTGAACAACATGACGGGGGCGAGGTCCAGCAGCTCGCCCGTGGCACGCGTCACCCAGATCTGACCCTCGTCGCCGGTGATCTCGAAGAACTCGTCAGCGCCGTAGTACTTGGAGCGCATGTAGAAGCTCGGCGAGTACTGGACCTCCATCATGCCCAGCACCTCGGGGTCCTCGTACTCGAAGATCACCGCGCAGGGTTCGAAGAAGAGATCGCGGCGGCGGACGACGGCCTGCACCGAGGTGATGTCGAGGTCGAGCAGCCACAGCGCCATGGCGTACTTGTGCACCATGTCGTCGAAGAGGTGACCACCCGGGCTCCGCTTGTCGAGCCGCCAGCCGTAGCCCTCGGGGCGCAGCGCGGCCTGGAACGGCGAGTCCGTCTGGCCGACCAGCGTGCGGATACGCAGCGACGTCGGCTTGCCGATGGCGCCGTCGGCGACCAGGCGCTTCGCCAGCTCGAGCGGGGGGTAGTGCACGAAGCACTCGCTGATGCGCAGGGTCATGCCCGTGCGCTCGGCCACCGCCTGCATCTCCAGCGCGTCCTCGACGGAGTTGGCCACGGGCTTCTGGACCGAGACGTGCTTGCCGGCCTCGAGTGCCGCGATCACGTGATCGTGGTGCAGGTGCGTCGGGGTCAGCACCTCGACGGCGTCGATGGAGTCGTCGGCCAGCATGTCCGACAGGTCGGCGTAGTAGGTCTGCGCGTGCCATTCCTTGACAGCCTGACGGCCGATCTCCTCGTCGGTGTCGCACACGGCGACGACGTCGCAGCGGGGATCCTCGAGGTACCCCCGCACGTTCATGGCCGCGATGTTGCCGGCGCCCAGCACGCCCAGCCGGACCCTGTCCATCAGACCCTCCCTTTTGCCGACGACACCGCCTACGCGTCGGCTCCGAATGCCCCCCCGTCGCGGGCGGTGGAGATCTGATTGTCGTCATAACCGAGCACGGAGCGCAAGACGTCCTCCGTGTGCTGCCCGACGGTTGGTGCCTTGGCCGGGTGCGGGAGCTCTTCGCCGACGAAGTGCAGCGGGGTGAAGAGCTGGTCCGCGCCCATGTCGGCCGCGGGGAGGAGGGGGAAGCGGTCGGCGAACTGGGGATCGTCGAGCAGCGTCCTGGGCGTGTTGACCGGCGCGATCGGCGTGTTGACGCGACCGCCGAACTCCAGCCACTCCTCCGCCGTCTTCGTGCGGAAGATGTCCCGCAGCTCGCGCTGGAGCTCGCGGTTGCCGCGGGCGTGGTCGGCGTACTTGGAGCCCGGCCAGCGCTCGAAGAGGTCCGCCCGGTCGACGCCTTCGCAGAAGTTCCTCCAGAAGGCCTGCTCCGACGCCATGAAGAGCACGTGGCGCTGATCGGCCGTCTCGTAGACCTGGTAGCGGACCCCCTCCACCATGCCGGCGGTGCCCGGCGCCCGGCGCTCGTAGCCGTCGGCCTTGTTGCCCGTCACCTCCGACTCGGGCCGCTCGTAGGCCCGCCACGTCTCGCTGCGCAGCCAGTCCATGGCGGCCGCAGCGTCCGACTGGGCGATGTCGATGTACGAGCCCTCGCCCGTGGCGCGGGCTCGGATCACCGCGGCCAGGATGCCGAGCGCGCCGAAGAGCGGGCCGGCGTGGATCCCGATGGACGCGTGCTCGGGGATGTAGGTGAACCCCTCCTCGTCGGTGGCGACGTTGACGATGCCGGCCCAGGTGTCGTAGGCCACGCCGTGGCTGGGGTAGTCCCGGTAGGGGCCGGTCATGCCGTAGCCCGAGATGGTGCAGAAGACGATCTTGGGGTTGAGCGCGCGCAAGTCGTCGAACCCGACGCCGCGCCGGGCCAGCGATCCGGGGCGCATCGCCTCGACGACCGCGTCGGCCGTCGTTGCGAGCTCCTTCAGGATGGCGACGCCTGCCTCCGTGCGCAGGTCGAGCACCAGGGACCGCTTGCCGCGGTTCAGGTGCAGGTGCATGAGGGACGTGCCCTCGACGATCGGCCAGGTCATCTCGCGGATGTAGTCGCCGGCCGGAGGTTCGACCTTGATGACCTCGGCCCCGAGGTCCACCAGGGGCGTGGTGATCTGTGCCGGCCCCAGTGCCGAGCACTCGATGATCCTGATGCCGTGCAGCGGTGGCGTCGTCGCCATCGGACCTCCTGTCGTCGAGGCCGGATCGTAGCGGCCGCCGGCATGGGCGCCGGGGCCCGGACCCCGACATACTGGGGCGGTGACGAGCGACGCCCTCGACGATGCCCTCACGGTCTTCGCCGCCACCGCGCCCGTCTACGGATCGCTCGGCCTGGCCAATCACGGTCCGATGGCGGCCGAGGCGCTGGCACACCTGGGGCGGGACGACGCGATCGCCGCCTGGGTGGAGCGCTACCGGCGACGCCTCGACGGGGCGCCACCGCCGGCCGTCCGGCCGCTGACCGAGGCGGACTGGCCCGCCGCGCTCGGCCGATCGGATCGCTTCCCCGAATGGCTGGCCCTCTTCGAGCGCGAGGTCGCCGACCGCCCTCCCGCCGCCGTCGTCGGCGAGTGGGCCCCGCGGTTGTTGCCGGGCGCGGTCGGGGCGGCCACGCACGGTCTGATCCGGACCGGCCATGCGGTCCGCGCGCTGGCCGCGGCGGACACGCCGCCGCGCCGCCTGGAGGTGGCCAGCGGGCTGGCCTTCTGGGCATCGAGCTACGTCGAGCTCCCCGGCCCGCCACTGCTGATCGGGCACGAAGGCGTCCCCGAGGCGCTGGCCGATCTGCCCTACCTGCCCGAGGACGCGCCACGCCAGGTGCTCATCAGCGACATGGTGGCCGGCATCGCCGACATCGCGGACGAGTTCGAGCAGGCGGTGGCCTCCCTCGGGTGGACCGGCGAGGCGGTGGAGCTGCTGGACCGGTTGGCCGCGGGCGGCGCCCTGGCCTACCTGCGCAACGCGGACGCGGGCGGTGCGATCGGCCTCCTGCACGCCGTCACGTCACCGCTGGCCGGCGAGCTGCTGCTGCCGTGGCTGGCCGACGAGGACCGCGACGCTGCGCTCGGGTACGTCTGGCAGGCGGCGGCGGCGCTGCACGTCGCCTACGACATCGACCGCCACAGCCCGGTGGCCGGGCGGGGGATCCCCACGGCGGAGGCCCTGGTGGACGGGGCGCTGGCCTGCGGTGACGAGCACGCGATCAAGCTCACCGAAGCCGCGCTGCGGAGCTACGACCGGACCGGCGAGCCGATGCTCCTCTGGGCGGCGGCGGACTCGAGCGAGCGCCTCGCGGGCTGAGGGAGGGCCGCGGCGCCCGGGTGCGGGTCCCTGGCTAGTGTCGGCGAAATGGAGTACCGCACGCTCGGCCGCACCGGCATAAAGGTCAGCCCACTCTGCCTGGGGGCGATGATGTTCGGTGCCTGGGGCACCCAGGACCACGACGAGTCCATCCGCATCATCCACGCCGCCCTCGACGCGGGGATCAACTTCGTCGACACGGCCGACGTCTACTCGTTCGGTGAGTCCGAGGAGATCGTGGGCAAGGCGCTGGCCAAGACCAAGCGCCACAGGGTCGTCCTGGCGACCAAGGTGCACGGGCAGATGGGTCAGGACCCCAACGCGCAAGGCAACTCGCGGCGCTGGATCATGGCGGCGTGCGACAACAGCCTGCGCCGTCTCGGCACCGACTACATCGACCTGTACCAGATCCACCGCCCGTCGCCCGAGACGGACATCGACGACACGCTGGGCGCGTTGACCGATCTGGTCCGGGCGGGCAAGATCCGCTACTTCGGCAGCTCCACGTTCCCCGCCCACGAGATCGTCGAGGCCCAGTGGGTGGCCGAGCGTCGCGCCCGGGAGCGCTTCGTCACCGAGCAACCGCCGTACTCCGTCCTGGTGCGCGGGATCGAGAAGGACGTCCTGCCGATGTGCCAGAAGTACGGCATGGGCGTGCTCTCGTGGAGCCCGCTCGCGGGCGGCTGGCTCTCCGGCGCCTTCGGTCCCGGCAAGGTGAACACGAGCCGCCGGTCGGCGATGCTCCCGCACCACTACGACATGGAGGTGCCCGGGAACCGGCAGAAGATCGAGGCGGTCGGTGCGCTCACGAAGGTGGCCGACGAGGCCGGGCTGAGTCTGATCCAGCTGGCGCTGGGGTTCGTGCTGGAGCACCCTGCCGTGACGTCGCCCATCATCGGGCCCCGCACCATGGAGCACCTCGAGTCGCAGTTGCCCGCGCTCGAGCTCCGCCTGGGCCCGGACGTGCTCGACCGCATCGACGAGATCGTGCCGCCCGGCATCGACCTCAACGAGACCGACGTCGGGTGGGTGCCCGCCGCCATCGCGGACAAGGGCCTCCGCCGGCGCACCCGCTGACCCCACCGGCCGCCGTGTGAAGGCCCTCGTCGGGCCGTAGAGTCATCGGCACTTTGCTTCGGGGGGCAGGCACGGGGGTATGAGGGCACCACACCACACGACCGGGACGCGAGTCCCGAGGACCGTCGCCGTTGCCGGCGCGCTCCTCGCCATGGTGTCGGTCGCCCTGGGGCAGCCGGCGGCCGGGGCATCGACCGCAGCGTCGTCGGCGTCGCAGGCCGCGGTGTACCGGGCGGAGGCGACGCTGACCGGACCCATCACGGTGGGCCACGTCATTGAGCCCCTGACGGCGCGGCCGCTCGACCTCGGTTCGTACGGGTACGTGCAGCAGGAGTTCTTCGCGTCCGGCACGGCGACCGCCTTCGAGGCCGCCGCCACCCCGAGTGACGGGAGATGGTCGATCACGCCGACGTCGTCGGCCCCCTACGCCACGAGGATCCTGGTCCGCCGGCCGTCCGACCCCGCACGGTTCAACGGGACCGTGGTGGTGGAGTGGATGAACGAGACGGCGGGGGAGTCGGCGCCCGATTGGGACTACCTCAACCCGATGCTGATGCGCGACGGCTACGCCTACGTCGCGGTCTCGGCCCAGTCGGTGGGCGTCGACGGCGGGAAGCCCCTCTTCGGCACGCTCGGGGGCAGTTCGAGTGGCCTCGTCCACACGGAACCGGCCCGGTACGGATCGCTCCACGTGCCGGGCGACCAGTACTCGCTGGACATCTACGCCCAGATCGGGAGGGCACTGCGGGGACCGAACCGGGCACTCGGGAACCTCCACCCGACGCACATGGTGGCGCTCGGGGAGTCGCAGTCGGCCTTCTTCCTCACCACGTTCGCCGATGCCGTGCAGCCGCGGACGGACACCTTCGACGGCCTCTTCATCCACAGCCGGGCCGGGTTCGGGGGCGGGCTGGACGGCTCGCTCGAAGGGGGGCCGAAAGATCTGCGGATCCGCACCGACCTCGACGTCCCGGTCTTCATGTTCGAGACCCAGACCGACCTGATCGCGCTCGGGTACGCCGCCGCCCGACAACCGAACACCGACAGGATCAGGACCTGGGAGGTCGCCGGCACGTCCCACGCCGACGCCTACGAGGTCGGGGCCGCCGCCGGCGTGCTCGGCTGCACCACACCGGTCAACGACGGGCCTCAGCACAACGTGGTCCAGGCCGCCTTCACCGCGTTCGCTCGGTGGGTCGTCCACGGCACGCCGCCCCCCAGCCCGCCCCCCTTTCGCCTGTCCGGCGCCGACCCTGCCGCGCTGGCGCTCGACGGTCACGGCAACGTGATCGGCGGGGTGCGGACTCCGGCGGTCGACGTGCCGGTCTCGACGCTCAGCGGGGCCGCCCCCGCCGGGGCGAGCGAGATCTGCTCGCTGTTCGGGGAGACGACCCCGTTCTCGGCCGGGACCCTCGTCGACCTGTACGGGACCAAGAGCCACTACCTCGCGCTGTACAGGGCCAGCCTGAACAAGGCGATCGCCGACGGATTCATCCTGGGCGCCGACCGGTCCGGCCTGCTCGCCCAGGCGGAGCAGGTGCAGCTGCCCTCGTAGGGCGTCGCAGCACGGAACGAGGGAGGCACATGAGCACGACGCGGAACGGCGAGGTCGAGATCTACTACGAGGCGTTCGGCGATCCGGCCTCTCCGACCCTGCTCCTGGTGAACGGCCTCGGGTCGCAGTGCATCAACTACGCGGAGGAGTGGTGCCGGCTCTTCTGCGATCAGGGCTTCCGGGTGGTGAGGTTCGACAACCGGGACGTCGGGCTGTCGACCAAGCTCGAAGGAGTGGACTACTCGTTGGCCGACATGGCCGACGACGCCGTCGCGGTGCTCGACGCGGTGGGTGAGGACCGGGCACACGTGATGGGCTGCTCAATGGGCGGCATGATCGTCCAGCGGCTCGCCATCGATCACGCCGACCGCCTGCTGTCCGTGACGTCCGTGATGTCGCGGACCGGAGAGCCGGGCTACGGCGACAGCTCCGAGGCGGCGCTCGCAGTCCTGATGGCACCCCCGGCCGAATCGCGGTCGGCCTACATCGACCACCAGGTCGCCGCCCTGGGGGTGTACGGGTCGAAGCCGGAGTGGCTCGACGAGGACGCCATCCGGGCCCGGGCGGGGGCCGCCTACGACCGCTGCTTCTGCCCGGCGGGGGTCGGCCGGCAGATGAGGGCGGTCCTCCACGACGGCTCCCGCGCCGAGGCACTGGCCGGGGTCGACCTGCCGACGCTGGTCATCCACGGCAGTCGGGACACCCTCATTCAGCCGAGCGGCGGTCGGCGGACGGCCGAGGTCGTCCCCGGGGCCCGGTACGTCGAGATCGACGGCATGGGGCACGACTACCCCCCGGCCGTCTGGCCCGAATGGGTCACGGTGTGGTCGGAGTTCGCCCACGCCGTCGCCGGCGGCTGAAGTCGCCTCCTGAGGTCCGCCGCGACGTACGCCCTGGTCCAGGGCTGCTCCACCCGGCCCGGCCGCCCGCACGAATCGGAATAAAGGATGCAAAGAATCTGTTCTAGCTTGTTGACAGATATGTACCAAACGGCCACTGTTGGTGGCGACATGGGAAAGAGGATTGCAATGCGTATGACCAAGGACGATCTGCGGGGACTCGATCTCTTCTCCGACACCAGCCGGTCCCAGCTGGCCGACGTCGCCCGGCAGCTCACGATGCTGACCGTCCCGGCGGGCAAGGTCCTCGTACGCGAGGGCGAGCGTGGCGACGAGTTCATGATCATCTCCGAGGGCGAGGCGGAAGTGCGCCAGGGCGGCAAGGCGATCGCTCGAATCGGTCGTGGCGGCCTGGTGGGCGAAATGGCCCTGCTGGAGGAGAACGGCCGTGGCCGGCGCAACGCCACCGTGACGACCGTGACGGACGCCGTGATCTACGTGGGTTCCCCGAGGGAGTTCCGCCAGATCATCGAGATCGCCCCGTCGGTGGCCGAGAAGGTGCAGCGGACCGCCGCCGAGCGGACGGCCGCCGACCACATGGCGGACGCGCTGACGCTGACCGCGGCCTGACGCCGGGCCCGGTCGCCGACGCGGCCGAAGAAGAAGGGGGCGGGGGTCCGGTCCACGACGTGGCGGGCAGGACCGACTGACCGTCAGTCCGTCCAGAAGATGTGCAGCGTGCTGCCGCACCGTCCGCAGTACACCACGTCGAGGGTGACGGGTTCGTCGCCAGTGTCGTTCGGCACCGCGATCGTGCGGAATCGAGCGTCGTCGGCGACGTTGGCGCGGCAGTGCGGACAGCACGGCTCAATGGTGGCGGTGGACTCGGCCGCGGCGGAGACGACCGCTGGGCGCTCGGTGCGCGTCTCGCCCGAGAGTTCGGTCATGAGCCGGATGACCTCGTGGCGCACCCGTGCCGGGTCCGCCCCCAGGCTGACGAGCACCGTTGCGCCGACCCCCTCGCCCTCCCGCACGATCCCGAGGAGAATGTGCTCCGTCCCGATGTCGCTGTGTCCCAGCCGCAGCGCCTCTCGCAGCGCGAGCTCCAGGACCTTCTTGGCCCGCGGCGTGAACGGAGGCGAGCCGTCGGGCTTGGAGCTGTTGGGCCCGATGGCGTCCACGACCTTCTCCCGTACGGCGTCGTAGGACACCCCGAGGTTCGTCAGGGCCTCACCGCCCACGCCCTCGGGGTCCCGGAGGAGGCCGAGCAGTATGTGCTCGGTGCCGATGAAGGCGTGGTGCATGAGCCGCGCCTCTTCCTGCGCCCGCGGGAGCACGGACCGGGCCCGATCGGTGAAGCGCTCGAACACCTCTCCCAGGATAACCAGGGAAGTGACGGCGTCGAGGGGCGCCCGGGGCTCAGCTCCCCGGGGCCGGGTGGCGCTCGGCCAGCCAGCGCAGGACCTCTGCACGGCGGGTCAGGGCGATGAAGTGGCCCTCGCCGGGATAGAGCGTGAGGGCCGCATCAGGGATGCGGTCGGCGAGCATCCGCCCCCACGCCTCGGGCACCAGCGTGTCGGCCGTGCCCTGGAAGATGCGGATCGTGGCCGAAAGGTCTTCCGGAGCGAATCCCCACGGGGCGACCGCGGCCAGGTACTCGTCGACCATGCCCTGGCCCTGGGCCGCGCCCTCGCCCAGGATGGTGGGGAGCCACTCTCCGAGGGAGCGGACCGCCGCGGCCTCGGTGTCGGTCTGTCCGCGCAGCGCGGCCCGCAGCAGCGCACGCGGCGCGTGCGAGGACAGCAGGCGGGTGCCCCCGGCCATGCAGCGCAGGGCAACGGGTGCCCTTCGCGACAGGACGGCCAGCGCGTGGTCGAGGTGGTTGGACTGCGCCAGCATGGCCGGGTCGTCGAGGGGTGGGCAGCCGGCGATCACGGCGCACGCGGTGACCCGCTCCGCCAGCTCGAACGTCGCGGCCAGTGCGTACTGCCCACCCTCGGACCAACCCATCACGCCGAACGGTCCGACCTCGAGGTGGTCCAGCAGCGGGACGACGTCGGCGCGCACCCAGGACAGCAATCCGTAACCGGGGAGTCGGTCGGTCGCGTTGATCCCGGGCCGGTCGGGGGAGACCACGCACAGACCCAGGTCCCGGGCGATCTCGTCGGCGGGACTGACATCGTGACCGCTCACCAGCCCGCCGTGGCAACTCAGGACGGCCGGGCCCGCCGGGTCGCCGTACACGGCGTAGCCGAGAGTGCGGCCGCCGGGGAGGCTCAGGGTGTGGTCACCTCGCATCAGGCGCACGGGCGACGGCCTCAGCGGATGGTCGGAGACGCCGGGGAGGGCGCGGATCCGTGCCTGTGGGCTGGTCCTCGCATCCCGCGATCCTAGGTTTTGCGGGACCCGGTTGACCGGCGCGGTCAAATAGTTATAATAACTTCACTGTTATGGTCTTACAACAATCATTGCCACCGGCCGACCTGAGCCGGCGCCGGCGCGTCGGGGTGCTGCTGATCTGCTCCATGAGCCTGCTCATCGTCGGGCTGGACGTGACGATCGTGAACGTGGCGCTGCCCTCCATCGGGCGGGACTTCGGCTCCTCGGTCTCCGGGCTCCAGTGGACGGTGGACGCCTACACGCTGGTGCTCGCGAGCCTGCTGATGCTCTCGGGTTCGACCGCGGACCGCTTCGGGCGCAAGCGGACCTTCGTGGCGGGGCTGATCGTCTTCTCCATCGGCTCCCTCCTGTGCAGCCTGGCCCCCGATCAGACGACGCTGGTGGTCTTCCGCATGGTCCAGGCCGTGGGGGGATCGATGCTCAACCCGGTGGCGATGTCGATCATCACCAACACCTTCACGAACCCGAAGGAACGGGCGCAGGCGGTGGGCGTGTGGGCCGCGGTGGTCGGCGTGAGCATGGCGCTCGGCCCGGTGATCGGCGGCGTGCTCGTCACCTCGGTGGGCTGGCGCTCCATCTTCTGGATCAACCTGCCGGTCGGATTGGCCGCCATCGTGCTGACCCTCCGGTTCATCCCCGAGTCCCGCGCACCCAAGGCACGCCGGGTCGACGGCGTCGGGCAGGCGCTCGTCATCGTGCTGCTGTCGTCGTTGACCTACGGGATCATCGAGGCACCGAACCGGGGATGGGCCTCGCCGGTCATCGTGGCCGCGTTCGCCATCGCGCTGGCCTCCCTCATCGGGCTCGTCACGTGGGAGGGGCGGTGCGACGAGCCCCTCATCGACCTGCGGTTCTTCCGATCGGTGCCGTTCTCCGGCGCGGCGGTCATCGCCGTGGCCGCCTTCGCCACTCTCGGCGGCTTCCTCTTCCTCAACACGCTCTACCTCCAGGACGTGCGGGGGTTCTCGCCGCTCAAGGCCGGCTTGGCCACCCTGCCCATGGCGCTCATGACCATGGTGCTCCCGCCGATCTCGGGGCGGATCGTCGGCACGCGCGGGTCCCGCATCCCGCTGCTGGTCGCCGGCGCCGCGCTGACGGTGAGCTGCCTCATGCTGAGCCAGATCGGCGCCACCACGTCCTTCGCCTGGCTGTTCGCCGCCTACGTCGTCTTCGGCATCGGCTTCGGGTTCGTGAACGCGCCCATCACCAACGCCGCGGTGTCCGGGATGCCACGGGCGCAGGCCGGCGTCGCCTCGGCCATCGCCTCGACCTCCCGCCAGGTGGGCTCGACCCTGGGCGTGGCCGTCGTCGGCTCGCTGCTGGCGTCGGCCCTCGGTCGTTCCGCCGGGGTGCACGCAGCGGTGTCCACCCATGCCGGCTGGCTGGTCCTGGCCGGGTGTGGTGTCATCGTCCTGGTGCTCGGGCAGGTGGTGACGACCGGGTGGGCGCACCGGACGGCCGAGCTCACCGCGCGGGAGCTCAATCCGGAGTTCCTCGAGAGGCCGGCGTGACGGCGACCGGCCGCCGGCGGGTGGTGCCACCGAAGGACGCCGCGTCGCGGGCCTGGTCGATCATGGGCGACCTGGTGCTGGACAACGAGCGGCGCCGCGAGGTCAGCGACGCCCTGGGCCTTCCCTTCGGGCGGGTCCGGGCCCTGCGCCGGATCGCCAACTCCCCCATGACGATGGGGGAGTTGGCGGCGACGCTCGGGACGGAGAAGCCGTACGCGACGATCGTGGTCGACGAGCTGGAGCGCCAGGGGCTCGTGGAGCGGCGCCCCCATCCGACCGACCGCCGGGTCAAGCTCGTGGCCACCACCGCCCGCGGCACCGCCGCCGCCCGGAGGGCCAACGAGATCCTGGGCCGGCTCCCGAGCGGGCTGGCCGCGCTCGCCGAGCCCGAGGTCGAGGAGCTGGCCCGGATCCTCGAGGAAGTGGCGCGGTCGACCGAGGACTGAGGTCCGACGTGCCCTCTTGCACCTCGACGCTGGCTCCGAGGCCCAGGGGCACGGGGGTGGTCGTGAAGCCTGAAGATCGACGAGGCGCTCTTGGCGCGAGTCTCCCAGAAGGCGCGCCGCCCGGCATCAGCTCGTGTAGTCGACCGGCCCCGCGCCCTCGATCCCGACGGCGAAGGCCAGCCCGCGCAGGCCCGTGTGCGCCGTCAGCGGCCAGATGCTGTGCACGACGTCCGGGGGGATCCGGATCAGGTCGCCCTGGCCCACCGCGCGCTCTTCGTCCCCGATCTTCATGATGCCGCGCCCGGAGATGATGTAGTAGAACTCGTGCGTCGGGTGCGAGTGCGGGTCGACGAGCCCTCCGCCGGCGACCTCCCACTCACTGACGAGCTCGAGGAATCCACCACTGGTCGCGTCCCTGAGCTCGCCCGGCTGAAAGAGCCACCAGACCGGCACGGTCCCGGCGTGTTCGATGACAGGGGCTACATCCCTGGCCGAGCGCACGTCCATTGTTGCCCTCCCTCGCATCCAAGCCGCGGAGGTGCAGATACTACGGCAATCGCACGACGCCACTCGGGGCGCCGCGCCGCGCCTTGGCCGCCGGGACGGTCCGGGCGGGCGCTCATCCGCAGCGCGGGGCCGCCGGCCGCCAAGGGTCCACCGGTCACGAGCGGGTGCGATTCAATGGTGCGAGTGACCGATGCATCCGGCCTGCGGGCAGCACTCGAGAGGTCGGGCGGCACCGTGACCGACTTCTTGGAGTTGCTGGTCGGCGAACGCATCGAAGCGCACGGGCGCCATCATGCGACGATCGGGGCACCCGCCTCGAGCCCGCTGCAGGTCGAGACGGGCCGGCCGCTGTTGCAACGGACGGCCACACTGCGCGGTCGTCCCTCTGGCCGTGCGTACGTGTACGCGGCGAGCGTCATCGTCACCAGCCGGCTTCCGGCGTGGTTCGCACCCAGGCTGGAGTCCAGCAGCGACCCGATCGGTGGGATGCTCCGTCAGGCGGGGCTCGACATCACCCGTCGGGAGCTGGCCGAGGCGGACAACCCCGTCGCCGCCCAGGTGGCGGTCGCCGAGTGCCTGCTGGCCCGGACCTATCGCATCGACGCCGGGCCGACTCCGTTGATGGTCATCACCGAGTGGTTCCTCCCGACGCTCCGACCGTTCCTTTCGGGGGCAGCGGGAACCGTCGACGGTCACGGCCGGCCGGTGGCGGACGATGACCCGGGCGAGCGAGACTCCTGACCGATGGATGCCGGGGAGGGGCGCAGGGCCGCGGCGGCGGCGGTCCGGCCGGCCACGGACGAGGACCTCGACGAGCTGGTGGCCCACATCTGGACGGTCGCGGCAGAAGGCCGCTCTCTCGGCGTCGAGGTCCCGTTCGATCGTGACGCCCGTCGTGCCCGGCTCGGATCGACGTGCTCGGGGGAGTCGTCGACCGTGTTGGTGGCGGACACGTCCGCGTCGGGGGGCCCGGGCCTCGTGGGGTACATCTCGGTCGAGATCGCCCCGTACGGGGTGGCCGACATCGGGATGCTCCTCATCGACGGCTGGCGTGGCCGCGGCCTCGGGACGGCGCTGCTCGACGCGGCCATCGCGTGGGCGTCCGGCGCGGGCGCCCACAAGATGGCCCTCGAGGTGTGGCCGCACAATGACGCCGGGATCGCGCTCTATCGGCGAGCTGGGTTCGTCGAGGAGGGGCGCAAGCGTCGTCACTACCGGCGCCGCAACGGGGAGATCTGGGACTCCGTGCTCATGGGCCGGCCATTGCCCTGAGCAGACCGGATCCCACCGGGTCGCACCGCCCTGTCACGCCCATCGGCAAGACTGCCGCCATGGCGTTCGGTCAACAGTCGGGGCCTCCGGCCTCGGCGAAGCAGGTGCGGGATCTGCTGGCCCTCCTCGAGCAGGCCGGGCACGCCGACTTCCGCGACGCACGGGGCCCGATGGGGTTCACCCAGCGTCAGGCCTCCGGGAAGTTCTCCCGCGCCGAGGCCGACGGGTTCATCAGCCGGCTCGAGGACGCCGAGCCCGATGCGAGCCCCCCGGCCGACGCACCGACGTGGCGCCGATCCGCCGAGCAGCGGCAGGTCGCCCAACAGCAATCGATGGGTCGCATCCCGTCGGACCAGCTCGCCGGCGAGCTTCGTCGTCGCGGCTGGACCGTCACCGCACCCTAGAGCCGTCGTTTCCTCAGGCCGTCTCCTGGCGCGGCATCGACTGGTGCGCCGGCACTGGATACTTCGGCAGGTCGTTGCTGGCCTCGATGATCTGGCCCTCCGTGCACCCCTCCGCCATGACGTTGGCCGTCTGGTCGTCGCTGGTCGCCGGCAGCACCGGGGCGGACACCTCGGCCCGTCCCATGTGCAGCGTCGCCGTCAGGTCGCCGGCGTGGTGGCGGCGCCAGGCCGAGACGTTGGGGGCCCGCACGCCGAAGCGCTCCTCCAGGAAGCGCAGCTGTGAGGTGTGGTCGAACACCCCGGACGCGACGTGGCCGCCCCGGCTGAAGGGGGAGAGCACGAGCATCGGCACCCGGAAGCCCATGCCGATGGGCCCGGGGATGCCCTTGGCGTCGGCGGGCAGGTTCTTCGACAGCGTCTCGCCGGGGGTGCCGGCGGGCGCCGTGGGCGGTGGGACGTGGTCGAAGAAGCCGTCGTTCTCGTCGTACATGTGGAAGACGACCGTCTTGGACCACACCTCGGGGTTCGACATGAGCGTCGCCAGCATCTGGCTGGTGAACCACTCGCCCAGCGCCGGCGGTGACGAGGGGTGCTCGTCGTAGCCGAGGGGCGGGAGGATCCAGCTCACGGCCGGCAGCGTGCCCTGGGCGACGTCGGCCACGAAGTCGGCTGGATACTGCGGCAGGAACGCCTTCTGGTACAGCGCGGAGGTGG